>OLPH01002074.1_pt1 | contig 17591 bp, 15 predicted proteins | sample 1672951 | NCBI WGS metagenome assembly OLPH01 (sample SAMEA3136740, study PRJEB25190) | human gut metagenome | reverse complement strand
AACTGATTGATAGAAACCTCAATTTAACTTGTACTCAAACTTGACATAGGACCAAGATGGGAGACATGGGAAGCCGCGAGGAGTTCACCTTGCATTGCGAGGCGATGCGCAGGCAACATCCGCAGATGTCCATCTCGTCCGGTGTGCGTGTCATGGGCACCGGACGAGATGGACATCAACAAGCCGGAGGACGTCCAGCGGGCGATGGAGTACGGATACCTCCTGTGCAAGGAAATAGCGCCGGAGTCCGCGTGCTGGGTCACCGTCCACACCGACGGCGAGGGCGGGTGCCTCCATGTCCACGCGGCCATCTGCAACCACGACGAGGCGACGGGCAAGGCTCTCGCCCACGGCATGGACCACAAGCGCGTCGCTGCCATCAACGACAGGCTGTCGATTGAGAACGGCTTCTCCGTGGTGGGCAAGCCTGCGTTCGCGAAGGACAGGCAGACGACATGGTCCGAACGGCGCCGCGAGTGTTCGCCGTTCGATCAGAGGCTCGGGGATGCCGTCCAGTACGCCAGCGTCATGTCCAAGGACGAGGACGAGTTCAAGAGAACCCTCAAGCGGCAGGGCGTGGACGTCAAGGAGTCCAAGGGCGGCTGGTCGTACAGCATGATGGACGAGACGGGTCCGAAGAGGCGCAGGAGACGTCGCAAGGCGTCGAACCTCGCGGACGACCTGACGAAGGATTCCATCGAGGAGAGATTCAGGGAAAGGCAGGCGGAACGCGGAACGTTCCAGACGCCGCAGAATGCCCCCGAGAGCCGTTCTAAGCCTCTGGACGATAAAACCCACTGAGGTGCCTAAAGAGCCTGAGAAGGCCCCAGAATCGGTTTCTGAGCCATCTGGCGAGGAGAGGACCGAAAGCAGCAAGAGAAGTTCCCTGTTCGAGGATTATCAGGTCGACGAGGGGGACGTGAAGGGCAGCTTGGACGCCCTGAGGCGTCGCGGCAGGCAGAAGGACCCTATGGGCGAGGACTGGCGGACGAGGGACGTACGCGACGCGGACGCAAGCGATGTGAGGGCAAGGCTTCAGGCAGAGGTCGACAGGCGACGCGAGGCGTTCCAGAAGAGCAAGGACGCGCTGGATTCCATGCGCAATGGCTCGACCAGCTCGCTTGTGATGCTGAACCGCATGTTCGTCCAGATGTCGCGCAGCATGAACCAGCCTGTCGACCGCATGGTTTCAAGCATGCTGGCACGCGAGATGGCTGTGCTGTACGTGATGGAGCAGGAGCGTTTGGAACGCGAGCGCAGGGAGGCGCTGGAACGCGACCTATACGAGAAGCGCGGCGAGATGTGGGATGCCGAGAAGCGGCTAAAGGCCGCAGACAAGGCTATAGCAAGAGAACATGGACGCAACAACAGCCGTTACCGCGTGTCCCCGACCGTCGAGAGCGTCTACCAGCAGGACCAGCGCCAGAAGGCAAGCGATGGCAACGAGATGCAGTTATGATTTGGGTCACAGTAGCGACCCGAATATGTCCAAAAAATAACCATAATGCTAATGGATGGCACTATGGTTATTTTTGTGCATGATTTTAGGTAATAAATGGTTACAAGAGTGGATAAAAGACGTTCGCCCAAGCTTATTCAAGTCCTCGCTAAGCAGGCAGTGGGAATGGTTACGCGTGTGCTCTTAAAGGAAGAAGATAAGAAGAAGTGAGGCATTGGCCAAGAATTACATAAGAATTATTGAAAATAGAAACAGTTAATGCTATGCTTACTTATGTTCTTGTTTATATATGAAGTGATTTTATGCTGAACGACACAAAAGAAAAAAGAGTATCAGTGTCCATATCGTTAGCAGAATCAGAAAAAAACGAAATCAAAGACATCGCAAAAGAATATGGCTTGTCTCTTTCTGCATTCTTGCGATTGGCTGCGAAAGAATATGCGACAAAACATGCTGAGACAGCAAACGTCGACCAAAGATAGGATGTGCGTATTTTGAAAAAAAATAAACTTGTACGACCTATTCTAAAGTGGGTAGGCGGAAAACGACAACTTCTTGAAGAAATAGAGAAAAGACTACCAAAAAGAATTTCCTATTATGTCGAGCCGTTTGTTGGAGGAGGAGCGGTCTTATTTGACAGGCAGCCTCAATATGTACGAATCAATGATTATAACAAAGAGCTGATTAATGTATATAGGGTAGTCAGAGACAACCCAGATGCTTTAATAGAAGAACTCAAGAATCATGAAAAGAAAAATGACGAATCTGGTAGCGAATGGTTCTACTTTGTTCGAGGTATAGATAGAACGCCCGAGTTTGAAAATTTGTCAGATGTCAAGCGTGCTGCACGCATTATTTACCTAAACAAGACTTGTTACAACGGGCTTTTTCGAGTGAATTCTGCTGGACAGCTTAATGTTCCATATGGTCGATATAAACATCCTAATATTGTCAACGAAGTTGGCATTCGTGCACTGCATGGATATTTTTGCAATGCAAATATCGAAATGCGCGAGGGTGATTTTGCGGATTGCTTAATAGACCTACCTAAAGGGGCATTTGTGTATTTAGACCCGCCATATATGCCTATTACTGCAACCTCTGCATTTACTGGTTATACGCAAGGCGGTTTCGGATACGACGAGCAAGTACGCTTACGTGATGAATGTGTCAAATTGCGTGAGCAGGGCATACATTTCTTGCAATCAAATAGTGACTGCGAAGAGATTCGAGAGCTATACAAGAGTTTCAAAATTGAAACAGTAAACGCAAAACGCTCTATTAACTCCCGTGGTGACAGACGTGGCACGGTGAAGGAGGTGTTAATTAGTGGCTGAGACAATTGGCAAAACGGATAATGCCTGGTTGAAGCTTTTCGAAAAATATCCTATTGAAGAGCAGACGAAAAACGGAGGCCTTTTTGAGATTCAAGCGGATGCAATAAAAGAATTCAGAGAGCCTCGGTTGATGACGAAGTTTGATACTGTCGAATCAGTAGCAAGTCCCTTGCGGGAGCTTGGATTGAATATATTACCAGTGTCGCGTCACTCTTACGTGATAGGTAAATTTGATTTGTACGAAGCTTTCCCAGATACCTTAGGGATGAAACCAACACCTATTTCACTCCCTGACTATGAGACTTTGCGAGTGGAAAATCTGACCAGTGAATCAAATGCAATTAACGCACTTCTTGTAAGTCATACACTTGAGCAGTTCCTTAATGAGGAAGAACAAGATTTAGTCGAGACTTTCAACGGACGTATGGGAACTGGTGACTTTTCGTTTGATGTGAACTTACTTCCACAGAAAGCGGCTGGCTCTAACGCAGCGGTGCGAAAAACTATTAATGTAAGCAAAGCACAGCTTGAAATTGATGGCGGGTTTGAGTCACAAAGCTCAATTTGTATAATGGAAGCAAAAAATATCAGGCATGATGATTTTAATATTCGGCAACTCTATTTCCCATATCGCAAATATCTTGCAATGGTGAAAAAGCCTATCAGACTGGTGTTTTCGCAGTATACAAATCTAACGTATTATCTGTATGAATATGAGTTTACTGAGCCTAATCTTCTATCGTCAATAAGGCTTATAAATAAACATGCATATACTTTCGAAGATTGTCAAATTTCTATGTCAGACCTTATCGATACATGGAAGAAGACAACTGCAAATTTCAATGACAATCAAACGGAGACAAATGTTCCATTCATTCAAGCGGACAGGCTTGACAGGGTAATTGCTTTAGCAGAGCGTTTGGGCGTCGCCGACGAAAATGCAATGACAACAGATGAAGTTACCGAGTTTATGGGTACTGTAAAACGTCAGGCTGCATATTATCCTGCAGCGGGAGAATATCTGGGGCTTTTTGACCGTTCTGAACGAGGAAAAGTAAAACTCACAGATATTGCATCTCAGATACTCGATATGAATTATCGAGAAAGACAACTTGCGTATGTGAGCCTGATTTTGAGACATCGAATTTTTCATAATTTGTTTAAGACAGTAATAGAAAATGGCAATTATCCTGATAAGCAATATATTGAAGAAACTATGTTGCAGTTGAATGTATGTAACGGTGGGGCAACTGTACACCGACGTGCGTCGAGTGTTCTTTCGTGGCTTAATTGGATGTTTTCTCTTGCTGACGACGATATTTAGGCGTTCGAGTAAGGAGGTGATTCTTTAATTGGCAAAGCAGAACAAGTTCAAGCAGAACGACAACAACCTCGCCATAGCCTACTACCGATTCTCGTCGCACAGCCAGAACGAGGCCTCCATCGACCAGCAGAGGGAGCAGGCGCAGGCGTTCGCCGAGGCGCACGGATACCACATAGTCAAGGAGTACGAGGATGCAGCCATGTCAGGAACGACAAGCGACCGTCCTCAGTACCAGCTCATGCTCTCCGAGGTGGGCACGATAAGGCCAGCCGTCCTCATCCTGTGGAAGACGGACAGGCTGGGGCGTGACCGCTACGAGCTAGCGGACGCCAAGCGCAGGATTCGAGACGCTGGCTGCCGCGTCTGCCTCATCGCGGAGCCTACACCCGACGACTCGCCGGAGTCGGTCCTCATGGAGACGATGATGGAGGGCATGGCAGAGTTCTACTCAAGGCAGCTGTCGCAGAACATCAGGCGCGGCATGACCTACAACGCGGAGCACGCCCTCTACAACGGACACAAGGTGTGGGGATACGGCGTGGACGATGAGAAGCGCTACGTCGCAGACGATGCCGTCGCCCCGTTCGTGGTCGACATGTTCACGCGCTACGCGGACGGCGAGGCGATGCAGTCCATCTGCGACGACTTCAACGCAAGGGGGTTGAGGACGACGCGCGGGGCGCTCTTCGGCGTCAAGACCATGAACAAGCTGCTCAAGAACAGGGCGTACATAGGCGAGTACCACCACGGCGGCGTCACCGTCGAGGGCGGCATGCCGCAGATTGTGGACGAGGAGCTGTTCGACAGGGCGCAGGCAAGGCTCGCCGAGAACAAGTGCAACGGCTCAAGGCGCAGGGCGAGCGCACAGGCAGAGGACGCCCCACGTTACTGGCTTACTGGCAAGCTCTTCTGCGGCGAGTGCGGAGGTTCCATGCAGGGCGTCTCGGGCACGAGCAAGACCGGGGCGAAGCACTATTACTACTACTGCAAGGAGCAGAGGGCCAAGCGGTGCTCGAAGAGGCCCGTCCGTAAGGAGTGGGTCGAGGGCGTGGTAACCGATATCCTCAAGGGGTTCCTAGACGATAGCGAGAACCTCGCTTCGATAGCCGTGGACGCGGCAAAATACTACGAGGGGCACTACAAGGGCACGGACTACCTCGCGGGTCTTGAACAACAGCGCAGGGACGTCGAGAAGGGCCTCGCCAACTTCGTGAGGGCGATAGAGGTGGGTATCTTCAACGAGGCGACGCAGAGACGCATGGCCGAGCTTCAGGCTCACAAGGAAGCACTGGACGACGCCATAGCGGCCGAGATGGTCAGGCAATCGCTCTTCGAGGACGAGCACTCGATAAGGGCCTACTACGACAGGTTCCTTCATGCGGATTTCGACAATGCGGAAGTGAGGGACTCCGTCATGGAGTACTTCGTCGATAAAATCTACCTGCACGAGGACAGGCTCGTGGTGACCTCATGGTATTCTGAGGACAACCGTGAGGTTCCCATGGAGGTGCTGGACGGGGAGACGGAAGACCCTTTTGCTGAGGGGGAAGCCGTCAAGTTCGATCGCTTCCCCTCTGGCTCCACCAAAGGACAGAGGCCGTCCACCAAAAACGGCCTCTGTTTTTATTTTGTCTTTTGAATACTGTAACAGGAATTGTCCCATGGGAACTATGAACCATGCCACAATTCTTTTTTTATTGCCGCCGGACCTATGGAGTGCTCCGTCCGGCAGGAAAGGAAATCCTATGAAAAACGCTGCCATCCTGTTTCTGTTTGCACTACTCGCCTGCCCCATCATGTCGTACGGGCAGACTCCGCCAGCCTCACTACATCCTCAGAGTCCGGATTCTGCGGAAGAAGCCCTGTCCTCCTGTGAAGGCCGGGTCTGGCGTCTCGATGCCTCTGATATGGCGGTACTGCCCCGTAATTTCCGTACGACCGATATGCCCTTCCGTCCTGTCGAAAAAAAATACCTACAGGAAATCGATGCTGCCTATATTCCGTCCCGGCAGGGACTGTCCCAATTACACGCTTCCGGCTCGGCACAATTCACGGAAAAGCAGCTGCAGGCATTGGCTGACGTATTAACCAAAAAGGCCACCGGGCCAGTGTATATCGTAGACCTGCGGCAGGAGTCCCATGGATTTGCCGATGGGATTCCCATCAGCTGGTATGGGCCGAGGGACTGGGGTAATATAGGAAAAAACCGCCATGCCGTCCTCCGGGACGAAAAGGACCGTCTCCATCACACGATAGGACAGGCCTTCACTCTCTATCAGCAGGAAAAAGACGATGCCGTCCTTCCTGTACGCACCGTATCCGTCAGCCGGGTACAAACGGAAAAAGAACTCGTGCAGAAAGCGGGCCTTCACTACTACCGCATCACAGCCACAGACCATCTCTGGCCCCGTCCGGAAACGATAGACCGGTTCATCCGCTTTGTCCAATCCCTGCCGCCTCAGGCCTGGCTGCATTTTCATTGCGAAGCCGGCATGGGCCGGACAACGGCTTTTATGAATATGTACGATATGATGAAAAATCCCTCCGTTCCCCTGAAAGACATTCTCTACAGAGAATATGAAATCGGAGGGAATTATACGGCTCATACCGTTTCTCATCCTTCACCGTCTGACTGGAAAGGCCCCTATTATAATGAAAAGAGCCGTATGATACGGCTCTTCTACCAGTATGTACAGGAAAATTACCAGACAAACTTCGCCCGTTCCTGGAGCTCATGGCTCAAGGTTCACGAAACAGAGAAATAGCTACGCTGCCTTAGACAGATACGCGGCTGCCGGTATCACCCGGTCAAACTGCGGCAGCCACGCATGCTGCCGGTGACTGTACGTCCGGATGACGATTTTATCTTCAAATAAGTATAGGGAGTTCGTGTAGATATCGGGTCCATTGTCCCAATCGGCATTGTATACATTGAGGATACGTCCGTGGTAATAATTAGCATCGGTCATGAAATCTCCATCTTTGGGGCGCGTATGGGTATGGCCGGACACCCAGAGCCGGACTTGTGGGTGAGCCAGCAGGATTCGTTCCAGCGCATCTGCCGGCTGTACGGCATTACGGCGTACCGGCCGGGCTGATCCATCAGCGGCTGGCAGAGCCGTCCCGGAAAGAGGGGCATGACAGAATATAATAGTGGGATACTGACTGGTTGCCGAAAGGGTCTGATCAAGCCAGGCCAGCTGCTGCTGGGATAATTCTACGGCAGCTTCACTATTCATCGTATCCGGTGAAAGGAATACAAGCAGATATCCACCCATCCTGCGACAGTGATATAACGGTCCAAAAAACCGGGTATACCGTTTAAAGTGGAATATCCGTTCCAGGAATCCTCCGGGAATCAGCCTGCCTTTTGTATCCGTACTGTAAAATAATTCATGATTTCCTGCCACGAAGGCTTTCCGTGCTTTCAGGCCCCGCAGCAAAGACCGGACCCGCTCGTATTCAGACAGACTGCCATCGCGCTGTACCATATCTCCCGTAAATACAGCCAGGTCAACATCATGCCAACGGTTGATATCTTCCAGAGCATTCTTCTTGCTATGTATTTTATGCAGATACGCCCCTTCATCCAGCACCAATTTACTGGGATAATGGATATCACTGAGGATAACCAGCCGCTTATACGGCCGGTGCCTTTCTGCCATACCTTTCCCTCCACGGGGCATAAAAAATAACTGCTGCAACTGTTTAAGCCACCCTGTATAAGACATACGCATCCTCCCTGCCGCCAGGCCATCCACTCCCTTTTATGAACACCCCCATCATAAAAGAAATGTATCTAATTACGGCAAAGGAATGGAAAAATATATGTAAAACAAAGGACTGTCTGACCGGATAAATTTCCGTCCGGTCAGGCAGTCCTTTTCCACGAGCCTGTCATTTAATTTTTCCTATTTCTATCTCATCGATTTTGCCTTTTTCGATTTCAAAGACCATTCCTACATCAGGGGTTCCTACGGCTGTGTAAATAAACTTATCACCATGAATCACATCGGGCGCACCATACGTCTGCTGCAACACCGACGCGTCCATCCCTACATGGATGCCTTCCGGCGTCTGCCAGCCATTATTAGCCGAAGATTCTACACGGTATACAATTTCATCTACCAGATGAATGGATACGGAATCACCATATTCATACTCGACGACCGACCCGGACGGAACGGACGACGTATACTCCCGTTCAATCTCCGTCGGTGCACCATATATCTGCCGTACGTACGAACCATCATTGCCGTACCCGATTCCCCCCAGATACAGGGATTCCTGCGGTACCGATGCCAATGCGGCCGAAGCAGCCAGTGTCAAGAGAGTTGCCGAAACAACTATTGTCCATTTTTTCATCGTAGTTCACACTCCTCTTTGATTTGGATAATTATTATCCACTACTATTCTATCATAAAATAATATGGATTTCCAGCAACCCCTATTTTATGTCAGATATCAAAAAAGCAACTATGTCACGAAAGAATCGAAAGAGAACGTAATCCCCCTTTCGTATAACGGTTCTTACAGCTAAGCGATGACGCGGACGACGATTTTGACGGCTTTATCCCAGTTATATCCGTCCGGGATGATGGTAATCGTCGATGTCCCCGGTTTATTGGCCGTAAACAGATCGTCTTTGCAGGTCAGTGGTCCCTGTCCATCGTACAAAACGCGTTCTCTCAGGCCCCGGTTCAGCCGGCGCAGCTGCATCGTTTCACCTACTTTCATAGTCAGCGATTGCTGGGATGTATAAACGATTCCATTATTACCAATGCTGAACGAGATGGTATGCCCTGCCGGAACCGCGATTTCTTCCGGCAGTTCCTTTACAATCAGGCGTTTGCCTTTCCAGCGGTACACCGTATCCTGATGGCCCATGTGTTCGATGAGCTGGCCATTTTTAATTTCTACATTACCTTGGAAGATAGCCGACCGGCTTAATAGGACCTGGGGTTTTTCATTCAGCCAGGCCAGTACATCATAGCTCAGGAACGCACCGCTTCCTTCGTGTTTATATAATACCAGCTGATCCCGTTTATCATTCAGCAGATTTCCCAACAGGACATGGAGCGGAGCATATTTCCGCTCACTCTGGTAGACAGGAGTCCATTTTTTCTGCACCTCATCATAGGCCATGACGGCCGCTACATGAGACGGTCCGTAACCGGCACCCTTCACATATCCGCTCAGGACATAATCGTCCGCATCAGCACCCGTAAAGTGGACCGGCACCTGTTCTTTGAGGACAAATTGCGGTTCCATTTGCTGGAGCGTATCCACCGGTTCAGCAGCCTGCACCAGTGCGCCGGACAAACAGCAAACGCTCAGAATCTGCAGAATTTTTCTCATCCATATTTTCTTCATCATCAGATATCCCTCCTGAATTTTTCATCTCCATGCACGGCTTAAAACCCTGCCTGTTCCAATTCTTCCTTCATAGCCCGGCGGGTTGTATAGGTCTGTTTCCAATCACGGGCCAGATTGCGTACGATTTCTTCTCCTCCCGGATACTGGCAGATTTTCTTTAAGTATTGGATACAATTGCGATACTGACTGCGATGGCGGGAATCAGGCATGAGTCCTTTTACGTACCAGACATACCTATCCCGTATTTTCTTCTCATAATGTGGCCGTAGTATAGTCTCGTAGCGGTTTAATACGGCTATATTATTCTGCTGGCTGACATAATCCCAGAGCTTGTCATACATCTTTTCTTCTGCAAAAACCGCCGGCAGTATGTCTGAACAGGTGTCCAATTGCATAATCTGTCTTATTCGTTGTTTCCACTCCTCATCGTCGCAGCATTCCTTGAATTTTCTGATCTTATCTAAATTGTATTGATATATTTCTTTTATCTGATTCCATAATTCGCGCTTATAATTTTCTGTGTCACCCATAGCTTTATAAGCTGTCAATAAATTTTCCCAATACCCTGAATAGCCATTTCTGTCCATGCTATCCCGGAGTACGGGTATCGCTTTCTCATACTCTCCCTTTGCAAAAAATTCATGTATAAGCATATCCCGTACTTCTTTGTTGTTGTAATGACTGGCCGTATATTTCTCGATTTCTTCCGGTGGATAAGAGAGCACCCGCATGAGCTGAATCCGTCTGACCAGATATATACCATACTCTGTACTTTCATACACTGGGCTTGTCCTCTTATGTTCCAGGGCATACTGATCCAATACATCGTCCACCCAGGCCAGATTCCGTAACTGAAACGACCGGCTGGACGGGAAGTCCTCGAGCAGTATGGATTCATAAATTCTAATGATGTACTCATACCAGTATGCGTAATCAGCATCGAGTTTCATCTGCTGCCGGCACGAGTTCATCTGCTCTTCAAACCAGGCATACATTTTCTCCTGTTCGTCTGAAGATGCCGCCTGGATGATATCCTTCCAGAAAGCCCGGCATAATCCCATCAAAGCTTCCTCTGACTCTTCAAACTCCAGTTCCATCAAATCAGCAAACACCTGACTGACCAGAGTAAACGCTTCTCTGCAGCAATGCCTTTTTACGAGCGGCGGAATGACACGGCTCAGGTAACTGCAGATTTCATCATATAGTTCTGATTCCTGATAATATTTTACAAATCCCTCCCGCTCATACGGCCGGCACAGCGCCTTTGCCTGACGGAGAAGTTTTTGCATCTCCTTTGGGGAAAGCCTGCCTTTAGAATAGGTTAAAACGAGAGACTGCTGCATCTCCGGATCACGTTCCAGCAATTGAAACAGCAACGACCGCACCTCTTGTTCCGGCATAGATTGCAGGATTTCCTTCCACGTCCGTTCCCGGCCGCCCGCTTCCGGCTCTTCCTGCAACTGTGGACTATCTTCCAAAGTCAATAATACCGCTACCATATGCTTGCAATGTTCGCCTTTCGCAGCATACGGACAGGTACAGGTCATATTATAGACAGCATCCTCTTTGACATACAGCGTCACCGTATACGTATCAGAGCCATCTACGGCCGCCGTAATCTTATTTCCTGTCCTTTTTATGCTATGTACAGCCTCATCTTCATAATACGCCAGACCCCGTTCATAGATTCTGTCTGAAAATAGCTGCTGCCAGTCTCCCAAATCCAGTTTTGCCAAGATTGTCATCTCCATTTCATCGGCCGTTTTTTTCATTATACCATGGCGTCCCCTGCCAGCATCATATTTTTGTCTGGATTTTCTAAAAAGGCTTCACCCGTTGCAAATGCAACTGCTTTGTAACGCCTTCCCGATTATACTAGTCTTGTAAGAACGATGAACCAAGTCAGATTTCAATAGCTACATAAAAGGAGACGATAAGCATGGGAAAAAAACTGACAGATAAAGTAACCCGGGTAGGTAAAATCGATTGGGAATTGAATGAATTTCATGGGCATGAATATTCTACAGAAAAGGGATCTTCCTACAACTCGTACCTGATCCGCGATACAAAGACTGTTTTGATGGATACCGTATGGAAACCCTTCGATGAAGAATTTGTCGCTAACTTAAAGCGCGAAATCGATCTCAAGGACATCGACTATATCGTCATGAACCATAATGAAAACGATCACAGCGGCGCCCTGCCGGCCCTGATGCGTGAAATCCCGGACACGCCGATTTACTGCACGAAGAAAGGGGAAGCCATCCTGCGCGGCCTGTATCACCAGGACTGGAACTTCGTCAATGTCAAGACCGGCGATACGCTGAACCTCGGAAGCAGCCAGCTCGTCTTCATCGAAGCACCGATGCTGCACTGGCCCGATACGATGTTCACCTATATGACCGGTGAAAACATCCTCTTCAGCAATGACGGATTCGGCCAGCACTATGCCAGCGAAAAGATGTACAATGACTGCGTCGATCAGGCTGAACTCTATCAGGAAGCCATGAAGTACTATGCCAACATCCTGAACCTGTACAGCCCCATGGTCACCCGCAAAATCGATGAAATCCTGAACATGAATGTCCCCGTATCGATGATCTGCCCCAGCCACGGCGTTATCTGGCGTGATAACCCGATGCGGATTGTTGCCAAATACCAGGAATGGGCAAAAGCCTACCAGGAAAATCAGATTACCATCATCTATGACACCATGTGGAACTCGACACGCCGTATGGCCGAATGCATTGCCGAAGGCCTGCGCGAAGCCGATCCGACAGTGACAGTAAAGCTTTTCAATTCCGCAGTAGATGACAAGAACGACATCGTAACAGAAGTCTTCAAATCCAAAGCTATCCTCGTCGGTTCGCCTACTATCAATTATGGCTATCTCTTCTCCATCGGCGGCATTATGGAAATGATCCGTGGCTTGAAATTCAAGAATAAGAAAGCCGCTGCCTTCGGCAGCTATGGCTGGAGCGGCGAAGCAGTCAAACAGATTACAGCCCTTCTGCAGGGAGCCGGTTTCGATGTCGTAAATGACGGACTCCGCTGCCAGTGGAATCCGGACCAGGCAACACAGGAAACGTGCCGCGAATACGGCCGGGAATTTGCAAAAGCCGTCGGCGTTTCAGAAAGTCCGGAAGATGACGTACCGACAGAACTCGGTGATTACAACAACGACGAACAGATCGGCCAGGCTGCGAAAGAACATTTTGAAGATTGGGAAAGAGATGCCCGTGAAGGCGTCAAAGGCGGTTATGCCGGCTAATAAAAAAGATAGTTGAGTTATATGTTTTTCTGTCAGAGATATTTTTAAAAATGTATATTCTTGTTTTTAGCTAAGCAAATACTCTTTGTTCACTTGTGGTGGGCAAAGAGTATTTGTCTATCGGGAAATGTTAAATTACGATAAAGCTATGGAAATTTCAAAAAATCTGTTAAAATAAAGTTGCATCATTCTATTTTAACGGATACTTATAAAGGAGGTTCCTTATGAAAACATTAGATGAACTATATCATCAGATGCTCCGGCAGGCCGCTGATGGCAAGCCGGTCGATGTCGATGGAGACCCGAAGCTCATCGACTGCCTGGCCCATCCGGACGACCATCCGCTGATCTGGCGGGTAAAACCCTGCGTTTGTCCGCCTGATGAAAAACACCCCTGTGAGGAAGCCTGCTCCTGGGGCGCTATCAAACCGTCTCCCGATGGCAAAGGGATGATAATCGACGATGCAGAATGTGTCGGCTGTCAGGCCTGTGTCGATGCCTGCAAACTGGAAAGTCTCAAAACGAGTAAAGATATCATCCCCGTCGTCCAGGAACTGCATGACTACGATGGCCCGGTCTACGCACTGGTAGCACCGGCTATCTCCGGCCAATTCGGCTCTAACGTCACCATGGGAAAGATGCGCACGGCCCTGAAACACCTGGGATTTACCGGCATGCTGGAAGTCGCCGTATTTGCCGATATCCTGACCATGAAAGAAGCGTTAGAATTTGATAAAAACGTCCATACAGAAGAACAGTTCCAGCTGACGAGCTGCTGCTGTCCTATGTGGATTGCCATGATCAAGAAGCTCTATCACCAGCTGCTGCCCAATGTCCCCGGCTCCGTTTCCCCTATGATTGCCGGAGGCCGCACGGTAAAGGCACTGCATCCCAATGCCAAAACTGTATTCATCGGTCCCTGTCTTGCCAAAAAAGCCGAACGGAAAGAACCGGATATCGCCGGTGCCATCGATTATGTCCTGACCTATCAGGAACTGCGTGATCTGTTTTCCGTCACCAATCTGGACCTGGAAAAAATGGAAGAAGAAAACGTCCCCCACGCCTCATCATCCGGTATCGGCTATGCCTGTGCCGGCGGGGTTGCCGACGCCGTAGCCATGACCGTCGCCCAGCTAGACCCGGACCGCAAGGTGCCCATCAAGACCCGCAAAGCCGACGGCGTCCCCGGCTGCAAAGCCATGATCAATGACATTCTCGCCGGCAATCGCGATGGCAATTTCTTTGAAGGCATGGGTTGCATCGGCGGCTGTGTCGGCGGTCCCCCGGCCATCATCAAAAAAGAAGAAGGCAAAGCCTGCGTACAGGCCTACGGGCAGGAAGCTCAGAGCCGGACGCCTGTAGAAAATCCCTACGTCATCGAACTGCTCAAACACTTGGGATTTGCTACAGTAGAAGAATTCCTGGAAAAGAGCGATCTTTTCGACCGTCATTTCGACTGATCGTTCATCAAGAAAAAAGATGACTATGAATAAACTGAAAAAACGATTGTGTGCCCTGTTATGTGCGACTATGCTCATAGGTACGGCAGGAGCTGCGTATGCCACTTCCGATTTTACAAATGACATGAAGATGTCCGTACCTTCCCGGCTGACCACCCAGGAAGGGGCTGCCTCCATTGAACGGGAATATGATCATCCCGATTCCCCGTATTTCGCTCATCCCGATTTCTACCACATGAAATCCACGGCATCACGGACTATGCTCACAGGATACCAGACGTTCCAGCAAACGAGCGAATGGTCCTGCGGACCGGCAGCAGCCCTGACAGTACTACAATGGTATGGACGGGCTGATGGATGGGACGAACAAAAATTGGCTGACCTGCGTCATCCTCTGAAGAACGTGACCGTCCCCGGTTTTCCCAATGGTTATCCGGGAACGACACTGCGCCAGATGAAGGATATATTTGATGGCGTCGGAGGCTTTCATTACATCTCCAGCAGTGACTATCAAAAGGAAGGCAAAACACTTTCTGCCAGCGATGTACGAAAATTCCTGAAAGAAGGCCATCCCATCCTAATCTGCTGGATAGACTGGAGTGGCCACTGGCAGGCAATCATCGGCTATGATGACATGGGTACGGCCAATGAGGCCGACGACGTCATCATCGTCGCTGACCCATATGATACTACCGACCATAACCAGGACGGGTACGGAATCTACTCCTGGCAGCGGTTCCAATCAATGTTCTCCATGTACAATCAGTTCCCCGAATCAGAAGGCGGCAGCAACCAGCTTTTCTTAGTACCCATTCCGGATAAAAAGTAATAAATAAATCAAAAAAATCACCTCTATGATTCAGTACATGTACTGACCTACCATCGTTAGATTTTTAGGTCTAACTTTTTTTGGGGGGGCAGTACACCATGTACTAATATAAGAGGTGATTTTTTATTAAACTATTTTTCCTGACTGTAGCATGAATCTTTATTTACTAATGCTTCTTTAAAATAATATATTCCTCTCCTTTCTTTTCTAATGATGCCACACTCCATCGCCTTCTTTAAAATCCGTGATGCCGCATTTTGACTGATTCCAAATTGAGTTGCCACAATCTGCCGGTTAAAAGGGTAGGCGAATTCATAAATTTCCAATAAATTGATAATCTTTTTTAACGTGTCTTTTCGAAAGCTTTTAGCCGCTCTTGTTTGTATAATGATTTTTAAGTCGGTAAGTTGCGTTTTATCCGGAATAAGTTGCGTTTTATCCGGAGTAAGTTGCGTTTTATTTGATTTCATTCCACTTCGCAACTCATTTCCCCTGTTAGGCAGTGAAACAAGGAAAAAATATTCATTGGAATAAAATATTGGCTTTATATCAAAATCTGCATATGAATTCATAACCTGGCGTATGCCACTACCTCTGCGATCCATATAATGCAGCCGGCCAAAAATATCAGATATAATTTCATTTCTTCTCATGGACGGAATCATTTTTAAATCTAAATCTTGAATACGACTTCCATTCATCATTCCTCCAGGGGAAGAGATATCCAGTCGATCATCATACATATCGACATGTATTTCCGAACCGATATTTTGATAGTCCCGATGAATCAAGGCATTAACTAAAACTTCACGAACCGCTTTAAACGGATAATCACTCTTCTCTTCCCTATGCATTCCCCGTATTGTCCAAGGATTTTTCGAATTATTTCGTATAAATGATTCTGCATTGTTAAGAAGAGTAATTAGACTCGCTCCAGAAAATTCTTCATCATCTAGTGCATCACCTTCAACAGACCCTTTTGTTATCCCTTTCCAATGAGTACAAACAACACGCGATTGTTTTAAAATTCCTTGATCACAAAGCAATAATCCAGCATTTGTCACTTTACCAGCTTCCGTCATTAATCCCATAGAAATAGGATCTTGAGATAAATTAAATTCTTCGCCCGTCTCTCTTTTTAAAGTCGCTCCTAGTAAAGTAAAACTAACATCACTCACTTGATAAGAAGTAGGCAACGCATCATAAGTTTGATTCATTCCCTTTAGAATCAGGGTATTAAGTTCTAAAGTAGTTGCCAATTCAGATCTATCGCCACGTCGGACATAGCATTCTCTTGTATGCTCGTGAATATAATAGTACGGATAATTGGGTCCTGGAAAGATAGCCAAATCAAGACAATATTTACCTTCTCGATGGCTAGAAAATGTTATTAATGTATAATTAACCATAGGGCTAATCCGAGTTGAAAGAAATTCCGAAATCTTGCTGGCAGTTCCTTGAGCATCATCTAAGCCAATTGCTTCATGGTCACCGTCAGTTATTCCAAATAAAATATGCCCTCCTTTAGTATTGGCAAATGCAGAAACTGATTTTAGCCAACTTTTAGGTTTGTTTGCTTCTAACGAAACTTTATAGTCTAAAAAAACTGGCCTCTATTCCTTTGAAGTCATTGATATCCAGCCCTCTTCCCTCCTATAGTGACTACATTGGAATATTTTTACTATTTTTTATTTTAACGTTATATTTGTCATCCCATCAAGCTCAATGCAAAAAGGGTTAGTTTACACTAAGATGCAAATAACGCTTATACAATATTTAAATAACCATTGCGATAAAAAAGAAGGTGCAATAAGAAGTCAAAAGGTAATGAATTAGTTAGATGAGAAAAATATAGCACGTATGAAAGCCAAACAAAAAATGCTCACAAAGCCTTCCAGAATAGGCTTTGTGAGCATTTTTCCCTTTTTAAAGTATCGAAAATTATTTTTATATCGCTAAAAGCAGCTTACCCCTGCGGAGATTCTCCTTCCCCCTGTCCTTCTTCCGCATCAGGGCGGATGATACGGAGAATGGAGGCTTCTGAACGGTGTCCTTTCCAGGCTTTATTCAAAATTTTCATAACGATGAATGCCAGAATAAGGCCGCCAATGAATCCGGCTGCAGCCGAACCATTTTCCGATAATCCCCACGACGGGCCCTGGGTATACAGGACAATAATACTCAGGAGGACAATCAGCATGGGGATGCCAAAGCCGATAAATCCACCGAGGGCGATATTTCGTTCCGGCAGGGCGAATTCGACGAAATCTCCTTTTTCCGCCCCGATTTCATTGCGCACTTCAATAGGGGCCGTGGCATTGCCAATAGACGACGCATGGCGCGAAAAAAGGCTCGTCCGGCTTGCTTTAATTAGTACCATATGGTCTGGCAGTATCTTTTCTACTACCCCGGTTTCTGTTCTCATATCATCTCTCCTGACGTCATGGTGTCCGTACATATAGCAAAACAGCACATCCTCCTGGATGTGCTGTAACCTGGTGGGCGATAACGGGCTTGAACCGCTGACATCCTGCT
>OLPH01002070.1_pt1 | contig 17627 bp, 16 predicted proteins | sample 1672951 | NCBI WGS metagenome assembly OLPH01 (sample SAMEA3136740, study PRJEB25190) | human gut metagenome | reverse complement strand
ATATTTTTTTGTTTTTTTCGTTCAATTGTGTTTCATCAAATTGAAACTGTTGTCGGATACATTCCCTCTTTGGTCAGGGTGAACTGCATCCCCTTTCCCTCTGCATAGGTCTGCAAAGCCGCCGTAAACTCCTGCGGGGTGTTGATGCTGCCCTGCGGAATAAAGAAAAAGTGCTTCTGGTGCTGCACCTGCGCCAGCGTGCAGTAATCCTGCAGCCAGCCGGAGAAGAAGCCCTGCTGCGGGGTGGGGCTTTCCATGCGGGTCAGGCAGGCGTCCACGTCCAGCGTGTCCGTCTGCGGAGCCTGCCGGGCAAGGTCGGCGCAAAACTGCATGGCTGCCGCCAGCTGCGCCGCCTGCTGCTCCAGCACGGTCTGCTGGGCTTGCAGCGCCTGTTGCAGGGGCTGTTCCCCGCGCAGTACCGCCTTGATGGTAGGCAGCGGCACATCCAGCATCCGCAGCATACGGATAAGTTTAAGCGTGCGGACGTTCCCGGCGGTGTAATCGCGGTAGTCATTGCCCTGCCTGCGTGCCGGTGTGAGAAGCCCTTCTTTTTCATAAAAACGGATGTTCGGGGCGGACACGCCGCTTTGTTCGGAAGCCTGTTTGATGTTCATTTGCTTCACCTCCGCCCTTACATTACACCTTAAAGCCGGTTGAAGGTCAAGGGTTTTGCGCAAAAAACCGAGCCGCCGCACAAAAATGTGCAGGCAGCTCGGTTTTTCAATGCAAAATATCCGTCAGCGCGGGGGATCAGTCAGCAGACTGGCAGAACACAGAGAAGGTGCGGTAAGCCATGTACAGGTCGGTCTTATGGATGACCTCGAAGGGAGAGTGCATGGACAGCACAGGCACACCCATATCCAGCACCTTGATGCCGCGGTTTGCCACATACTTGGCAATGGTGCCGCCGCCGCCCAGATCCAGACGACCCAGCTCACCGATCTGCCATGCCACATTGTTGGCGTCCAGCAGACGGGTGATGTCGCCTACCAGCTCGGCGTTGGCGTCGCTGGCAGAGCTCTTGCCGCGGCTGCCGGTGTACTTGAAGAAAGCCACGCCGCGGCCTGCATAGGTGCCGTTCTTCGGCTCAAAAGCACCGGCCCAGGACGGGTCGTAAGCGGCGGTGACGTCGGCGGACAGGCAGACACTGTTCTGGAAGGCAATGATGTCATCCTGACCGGCGGCACGGCACAGCAGCTGCAGGAAGTGGAACACATACATGCTCTGCATGCCGGTCACGCCGTCGGAGCCGATCTCTTCCTTATCGGTCAGCACGCAGACGGTGGTGTGCACGGGATTTTTGGTCTCGATCTCGGCCATCAGGGCGGGGTAAGCGTCCACACGATCGTCATGGCCGTAGCTGCCCACCATAGAGCGGTCAAAGCCCACGTCGCGGGCCTTGTGAGCAGGCACCACTTCGATCTCAGCGCGGGTGAAGTCGCGCTCGGTGATGCCGTACTTCTCGTGCAGAAGGATCAGGGTGTTCAGCTTGACAGCCTCCTTGACGTCCTCTTCCTCCACGGCGTCGGAGCCGATGAGCACATTCAACTCCTCGGCCTTGATGCCGTCGCTCAGCTTGCGGTCGTTCTGCTCGGCACCCAGATGGGGCAGCAGGTCGGTGATGCAGAACACAGGATCGTTCTCGTCCTCGCCCACGCTGAAGGACACGCTGGAGCCGTCGGCACGGGTAAACACGCCGTGGATGGCCAGCGGCATGGTGCCCCACTGATACTTGCGGATGCCGCCGTAGTAGTGGGTCTTGAAGTAGCTCAGGTGGTCGGACTCATACAGGGGGTTCGGGCGCAGGTCCAGACGGGGGCTGTCGATGTGGGCGATCACCAGACGGAAGCCCTCCTCAAAGGGCTTCTGACCGATGGTAGCCGCCACGACGGCCTTGTGCTCCTGGATGAAGTAGATCTTCTCACCGGGTGCATAGGTCTTTTTCGGCTCAAAGGGCTTGTAACCGGCAGCCAGCAGCATCTGCTCGCTGGTGGTGGCAGCCTCGCGTTCGGTCTTGGCATGGTCCAGGAAGTTCTTGTAGCCCTCCGCAAAAGCGGCGGCCTTTTCCTTCACGTCGGGCTGCTTGTCGGCAGCGTATTCCGGCTTATAGAGCAGCTGCTCTGCATACTGCTTGGCAGAAAGTTTTTCACTCATGGTTGACATTCTCCTTACTTTTATCAATTTCCCGCGTAGATGCGCTGATACGCACCATAGCAGGAGGTGATCTTGTTTACATAGTGGTTCATCTGACTGTAGGGGAAGCCCTGCAGCGTCTGGCCGTCGGCCGAGTGCTCTTCCATCCGCAGCAGATTGTCCACAGTGCCCCAGCCGCTGTGGTAGGCGGCTGCAGCGGTGGCCACATCACCGTTGTAGCGTTCCAGACACAGATGCAGGTAGTAGCATCCGAAGCGGATGCTCGTGTCCGGGTCGTACAGGTCTGCAAAAGCCAGATCCTCGTCCGCCGCGATCTTGCTGCGCAGCCAGAGGAAGGTCTCTTCGGTCATCTGCATCAGGCCGCGGGCGTCCACACTGGAAGTGGCCACCGGGTCAAAACCGCTTTCGGTACGGATAAAGGCATCCACCAAAAGCGGGTCCAGGTTGTAAGTCTGCGCCCACTGGTCCACCAGCTGTTCATACTTGCGGGGGTACAGCAGCTGTTCGGCCCGGTGCCACAGGTGCGGGGCCGCCACGAGCAGCACCAGCGCCAGCAGGCACAAAATCAGCAGGCGCAGCCGACGCTTGCGGCGTCGCTGCTGCGCACGGCGGCGGGCTGCTGCGCGAGCCATGCGGCGTTCATGGGCGGCAGCCGGGTCATACTGCGGCATGCCGTTGGAGTCTTTTTCAAATCGTTCGTTCAAAACCGGTGGGACGCACCTCCTTCTGTCTGAAGTGCACTGCACAGCTGCTCTGCAGCAGCCTGCAGGGCGGCAAGGTCTGCGTCGTTGTGCAGAACGTAATCCGCCTGTGCGGTCAGCTCTGCTTCCGGCGTCTGGGCGTTGAGACGGCGGCAGGCCATTTCAGGCGCGATGCCGTCCCGTGCTACGATGCGGGCCACACTGGTTTCAAAGGGTGCTGTGACCACGCATAGCCGGTCACACTCCGCCTGTGCCGCCGTGCCCACAATGACGGCACCGTCCAGCACGAAGAGCGGTGCCCCGGTCTCCTGTGCCGCCTGCTTTGCCGCCCGGATGCGGCGCACGATCTCCGGGTGGGTCAGACCGTCCAGCGCGGCCTTGCCTTCCGGCGTGGCAAAGGCGCGGTCCGCCAGCAGGCGGCGATCCAGTGTGCCGTCTGCTTTTAAGATGTCTGCCCCGAACCGCTCTGCCAGCGCGGGCAGCAGCGGCGAGCCGGGCAGCAGGATCTCGCGGCTGATCTGGTCAGCGTCGGCCAGCGGCACGCCGTGGCCCGCAAACACTGCCGTGACCGTAGACTTGCCGCAGCCGCTGCGGCCGGTGATGCCCAGCGTGATCATAGGTCGATCACCCGGAAAGCCGCCGCGCGGATCAGGCGGTTGTACACCGCCATGGACAGGCCGTCCTTCTGGGGGCAGCGGGCATAAACGATGCCGTCGCCTTGCTCATCCAGTGCCCGCAGTGAGCGGAAGATGTGCTTTGCCTGGTCGGCACCGTCGCCCTCGCGGCCATACTCCACACAGGGCACGCCCAGCTTTTCAGCTTCGCCGGTGAAGCATAGGCAGCTGGGGTTCTGGTCCATGTGAGCGTCCACATAGGCCTTGAACTGTTCAAAGGTGCCATTGAGCAGGGTTACGTCTGCTTTCGGGGCATAGTGCTTGTACTTCATGCCGGGGCTGCGCACCACAGCGCCTTCCGGCAGCTTTTCCAGAATGGCTTTGGACACTTCTACCTCTTCGCCGAGGGCACGCTCCAGATCCTCCAGCGTGATGTGGCCGGGGCGGAACAGGGTGGGCTTGTCGCCCACCACCGACACTACCGTGCTCTCCACGCCCACGTCACACTCGCCGCCGTCCAGAATGAGGGGCAGGCGACCGTCCATATCGGTAAAAACATCCTGCGCATTGGTGGGGCTGGGCTTGCCGGAGAGGTTGGCACTGGGGGCTGCAAAGGCGCAGCCGCTCTGCTCGATGACCGCACGGGCCACCGGGTGGCTGGGCATGCGGATGCCCACCGTGTCCAGACCGGCGCAGCACTCGGCTGCCACCTCCGGGCCACGGGGCATGATGATGGTGAGGGGGCCGGGGCAGAAGGCCGCCATCAGCAGCTGGGCACGCTCCGGTACCTCGCTGACCAGACCCGGCAGCATCTCCGGGCCGGTGACATGGACGATCAGGGGATTGTCCTGCGGGCGGCCCTTGGCCACAAAGATCTTCTTCACCGCCTCGCCGTTGCGGGCGTCGGCGGCAATGCCGTACACCGTCTCGGTGGGCAGGGCCACCAACTCCCCGCTGCGCAGCAGCTCGGCGGCCTTTGCAATGCTTTCCGCCTTGTCGGCAGGCAAAACTTCGGTTTTAATTTTCATACGTTTTATCGTTCTTTCTATGTGTAAAGTAGTTTTGCTTTTCAGTAAATTCTTTCGTCGATTCGCTTTGTTTTACAAATTGAGTTTTTGCAATTTTTCCGCCTGTTCGCGGGTAGCAAGGGCGTCGATGACCTCATCGAGGTTGCCGTCCAGGATCTTTGCAAGGTTGTGCACCGTCAGGCCGATGCGGTGGTCGGTGCAGCGGTCCTGCGGGAAATTGTAGGTGCGGATCTTCTCGCTGCGGTCCCCGGTGCCAACCTGCCCCTGCCGCTCGGAGTTGATGGCGTCCTGCTGTTCCTTCTGCTTTTGGGCCAGCAGACGGCTGCGCAGGATCTCCAGGGCCTTATCCTTGTTCTGGAACTGGCTGCGCTCGTTCTGGCACTCCACCACCATGCCGGTGGGGATGTGCGTCACCCGGATGGCGCTGGACGTCTTGTTGATGTGCTGGCCGCCCGCACCGGAGGAACGGAAAGTGTCGATGCGCAGATCCTTCATGTCCAGTGCAAAGTCCACTTCCTCTGCCTGGGGCATCACGGCCACCGTGGCGGTGGAGGTGTGGATGCGGCCCTGGGTCTCGGTCTCGGGCACGCGCTGCACCCGATGTACCCCGCTCTCGTACTTGAGGCGGTTGTAGGCCCCGGCCCCCTCCACCGAAAAGACGGCTTCCTTCACGCCGCCCAGCTCGGTCTCGTTGAGGTTGAGCAGTTCCAGCGTCCAGCCGCGGCTCTGCACATACATGGTGTACATCCGCAGCAGACTGTGGGCAAACAGGGCGGCTTCCTCTCCCCCTGCCCCGCCCCGGATCTCCATGATGACGTTCTTTTCGTCCCGCGGGTCCCTGGGCAGCAGCAGAATTTTGAGATTATTTTCCAGCTTTGCCACATCCTGACTTTTTTCGCTGATTTCCTGCTGTATCATCTGCTTGAAGTCCGGATCGGAGATGGGTTCTTCGAGCAGGGCTTTGGCCTGCGCCAGATGGTCCCGGGCGGTCTGCCAGTCGCGGTAGGCCTGCACCACCGGCTGCGTCTCGTGGTAGTCCCGCATCAGTTTGCGGAACAGTGCCGGGTCGGCAGCGGCATCCGGCTGGTTCAGGCGGACGGAAAGCTCCTCAAACCGGTGGCACACGGCATCCATTTGGGCAGAAAGATCGGGCATAACAGGCAGTTCTCCTTACAAACGTTCTCAGATGGAAATGGGCACAAGGGCGGTCACTCCGCCTGCTGTGCAGGTTTGACCACCTTTTTGATGTTCTTTTCAATTTTTGCACGCGGCAGCATCACCTCGCGCCCGCAGCCCGTGCAGCGGATCTTGAAATCCATGCCGACACGCAGCACTTCAAAGCTGGAAGCCCCGCAAGGGTGCTTCTTGCGGGTGAGGATGGTATCTCCCACAGCGATATCCATAGCGTTGGTCGCTCCCTTCTGCCGCCCCTCAGAATGGTCGGCGGCAACTGTGCGGCACCCGGACCACAGGCCCTGCCGCACATACAGATATAGTATAATGCAAACGCCTGCAAAATGCAAATATCTGCCGCACCGGATGCATATCGTTGAAAATGGGAGCGTGCTTTGCCCCGCGCAGCGCAGAACCCAAAAATCAACAGAGAAAGAGGAATGAAAGATGATGCAAGCATACCGTACCGAAGGCAATTACCGTTCCGCCGCCCGGCTGTCCGCTGCAGAGCTGCGGGCCGCCATGGCCAGCCACGAGATTTTGCAGGCCACCGCCCTGGCCTTTGACACCCAGCGGCAGCTGCGGTTCGACCTGGGCGGCGTCCGGGCCGTGATGCCCTTTGTGCAGTGCGCCGACGGAGCCGAAAACGGCACCGTGCGGGACATTGCCGTGCTGACGCGGGTGGGCCGCCCCACCTGCTTTGTGGTGCAGGCTCTGGACACCGACGAGGACGGGCAGCCCTTCTACCGGCTTTCCCGCGCAGAAGCGCAGCGGATGTGCAAGGCCGATTATCTCGATACCCTTTCTCCCGGCGATATCCTGCCCTGCACCGTAACTCACATTGAGCCATTTGGTGCGTTCTGCGATGTGGGGTGCGGCATCAGCGCTCTGCTGCCCATCGACTGCATGTCGGTGAGCCGCATTTCCTCCCCCGCCGACCGGGTGAGCGTGGGGCAGCAGATTTTGTGCGCGGTCAAGAACCGGGACGTCCAGGGCCGCTTTGTGCTCACCATCCGGGAACTGCTGGGCACCTGGGCCGAGAACGCCGCCCATTTTTCGGTGGGTGAAACAGTGGTGGGCATCGTGCGCAGCGTGGAGGAGTACGGTACCTTCATTGAGATCGCGCCCAACCTGGCCGGTCTTGCCGAAAGCTGCACCGACCTTGCCCCTGGGCAGGCCGTGAGCGTCTACATCAAGAACATCCTGCCGGAAAAGATGAAGATCAAACTGGTGATCGTGAACCACAGCCTGAACCAGCGCCACCGGTTCGAGCTGCGGTACTTCATCACAGAGGGACATCTGGACCGGTGGGTCTACTCCACGCCCGGCAGCAGCAAGCGCATTGAGACGGATTTTGCCGCAGCGGCTTGCAATCCGGCGTGAAACCCTTTATACTATAAGGGAACCTGTCGTTTGAGAATGTGAAAATGCAAAGGGGATGGATGAACGATGCCCGCCAACGATGCTTTTACTGCCGGTGTACGCCCCGGCGGACTGACCAGCAGCACCGAGATTCGGCTGCTGCTGTGCTATCTGGTAAAAAATGCCGGACCCATTGCCCGGCAGGAGATCGAGAACGCCCTGATGGAAGAGGCACTGGTCAACTACTTTGAGATCGGTTCCTGCCTGGATGACATCACGCGGCAGCAGCTCGTGACCGTGCAGGACAATGTGTATTCCATTACCGACAAGGGCCGCAAAGTGGCGCAGGAGCTGGCCTACGACCTGCCCCGCAGCGTGCGGGAACGTGCGGTGGCCGCTGTGCTGCGCTGCCAGACCTGGGCTCGCAAAGAGGCCAAGTACAGCGCCAGCATCACCGAAAAGCCGGACGGCCATTGCAGCGTCCGCTGCACCGTAAAGGGCCTGGATGAGGCGCTGTTCTGCCTGGATCTGGGCACCCCGGACCGGCTGTCGGCTGAACTGGTGAAAAAGCAGTTCATCCTGAAAGGCAACGAGATCTATCAGCTTCTGGTCAACAAACTGACCGAAGAAAACGCATAAGCATACAGAAGCCGCCTGCTGGAAATTTTGTCCGGCAGGCGGCCTTTTTTGTGTTCAGATCAGAATGCAGATGAGCCCGGTACAGCCTTCGTTGATGACCCGTTCCAGCGTGCCCTGCAGCTGGGTGCGGGCCTCCTGTGGAATGTGCAGCAGCTTGTTCTGCAGCCCGTCGTTCACCAACTCATGCAGGCTTTTGCCAAAGATGTTGGACTGCCACAGCTTGACCGGGTCATCCGCAAAATCTGCCAGCAGGCTGCGCACCAGATCTTCGCTCTGCTTCTCGGTGCCCACAATGGGGCTGATCTCGGTGTGGATGGTGGCCTTCATCATGTGGATGGACGGCGCACAGGCTTCCAGCCGGACGCCGTAGCGCCCGCCCTGCTGCACGATCTCCGGCTGCTCCAGCTGCAGCTCCCCGATGGAGGGCATCACGATGCCGTAGCCGGTGGCTTCCACCTGTTCCAGCGCACTGCGCACCTTTTCGTACTCCCGTTTGGCATGGGCCAGTTCCAGAATGCAGGGCATCAGGCCCGCTTCGTCGCCGATCTCCAGCCCGGTCTGTTCACTGAGCACCTGATAGAAGATCTCCGGCTTCAGCTCCACAACCACCCGCACACTGCCCTGTGCCAGATCCATGCCGCTCACGGCGGAGCGCTGCACGGCATCGCAGTCCAGCAGCGGCCCATCTGTGCCGGACGGGACGTCCTTCATGCGGGCGATGTTCTCTGCCAGCTGCATCGCAGCGGTGTACACCTGTGCCTGCAGCCAGTGGCCGTTCTCCAGCCGGTTGACCCACCGGGGCAGGGCCAGATCCAGCTCCCGCACCGGGAATTCGTACAGCACCTGCCGCAGGATATCCCCCAGTGCGGCGGCGTCCAGATCCACGCAGCTCACCGGCAAAACGGCATGGTGGTAGTCCCGTGCCATGCCCTCGGCCAGCTGCTTTGTTTCCGGGGCGTCCGGGCGGGTGCTGTTGAGCAGGATGACGTAGGGTTTGCCCAGTGCATCCAGCTCTTCAATGACCCGCTTTTCGGTTTTGGCGTACCCCGCACGCGGGATGTCGCTGACGGTGCCGTCGGTGGTGATGACGATGCCGATGGTGGAGTGCTCCCGGATCACCCGGCGGGTGCCGGTCTCAGCGGCAAGGTCAAAGGGTACTTCCTCGTCGAACCACGGACTTTTGACCATGCGGGGCTTTTCGTTTTCCTCGTGGCCCATGGCCCCCTCCACCATATAGCCCACACAGTCGATGAGCCGTACCCGACAGACACCACCGCCTTCTAATTGCAGCGGCACCGCCGTTTCCGGAATGAACTTTGGTTCCGTGGTCATGATGGTGCGCCCTGCCGCCGACTGCGGCAGCTCATCCCGTGCCCGCAGACGGGCCGCCTCGGTGCTCATGGCGGGCAGCACCAGCTGCTCCATAAAGCGCTTGATAAAGGTGGACTTGCCGCTGCGCACCGGACCCACCACCCCGATGTAGATGTCTCCGCCGGTGCGTGCGCCGATCTCGCGGCAGATGCCCTGTTGCTCCTGTTTGTCCAAACCTGCTCTCCCCTTCCCGTTTGCGCCGTGCACCGGACGTTGTGCCGGTCCGCTCGTTGTATCGTATGAACGGAAAGGAGCTGATATGACAAAAGAGAACTGCACAAGGCAACCAACAAAAAGAAGAGAGACTCGAAAGTCTCTCCTCTTAGAAAAATATACGCTGTTATGACATCACGGGGTCAGACGGTTGGGGCCGCGGAACAGGAACTCTGCGTCCTTGATGCTCAGGCCGCACAGCAGCATGGTCAGGCGGTCGATGCCCAGACCGAAGCCGCCGTGGGGCGGGCAGCCATACTGGAAGAACTCCAGATAGAACTTGACATCCTCGGCCAGACCCTTCTCCTCAGCCTGCTTCTTCAGCACCTCATAACGGTGCTCACGCTGGGCACCGGTGGTGATTTCGACACCGCGCCAGATCAGGTCGTAGCCCTGGGGCACACCGTTCTCGTCGCGCATGTGATAGAACGCACGCTTCTCGGCGGAGTAGTCGGTGATGAACAGGAACTCGTGGCCGTAGTGCTTCTTGACCCACTCATAGCTCAGACGCTCGGCCTCGGTAGTCAGGTCGCCCTTCTCGGACTCATCGACCTTGTAGCCGAACTCTTCTTCCAGACCCTTGTACAGGTCGGCCAGCTTGACCACCGGGAACGGAGTGGTGGGCACGATGACTTCCTGACCGAACAGCTCCTTGATCTGGTCGCCGTAATTCTCCTTGACGGCCTTCAGGCCGGCGGTCAGCAACTCCTCCTCCATCTTCATGACATCCTTGAAGGAAGTGATGTAGCTGAACTCCAGATCAAAGCCGGAGAACTCAGTGGAGTGCTTGTTGGTATAGCTCTTCTCGGCACGGAACACAGGGCCGGTCTCGAAGATACGCTCAAAACCGGCAGCCATGGCCATCTGCTTGTAGAACTGCGGGCTCTGGGCCAGATACGCGTTGCGGTCGAAGTAATCCACCTTGAACACCTCAGAGCCGCTCTCGCTGGCAGCAGCGATCAGCTTGGGGGTGTGGATCTCGATGAAGTTGCGTTCCAGCAGGAACTGACGCATGGCGTTGACAAAGCAGCTCTGTGCCTTGAACATCAGCTGGTTCTCGTCGGTGCGCAGGTCGATCCAGCGGTAGTCGATGCGCTGGTCGATGCTGGAGCGCTCCACAGCCTTCTTCTTCTTGGTGGCTGCGATCTCCTTGCGCACGATGGGCAGCGGGTCGGCAATGCTCTCGATCTCAATGGACTCGGGGATCATCTCGATGCCGCCCATCTTGACGTAGTCGTTTTCCATCACCTTGCCGGTGACGGTGATGACGGAGTCCGGGGTGAGCTTGTCGATGGTATCCACCAGATCGGGGTGATCGGCCTTTTCGACCGTGATCTGCAGTTTGCCGGTAATATCCTTCAGCACGATGAAGGCCATGTATTTGCTGTTGCGCAGGTTCTCGATAAAGCCCTGCACCTTGACCGTGCTGCCGATTTCCTTCTGGACCTCATTGATATAGGTGCGTTCCATAGGAATCCTCCTTTAAAGTCTTGTACTGTTTTATTATACGCTTTTCCGGGGATAAATCAAGATTTTTTATTGTTCTCATGCAGGGTGCCGGTGCCGCCCTCCACCACACCGTCGTGTTTCAGCACGGCGGCAATGGTGCCAAAGAAGCACTTCACGTCCAGCCCGAAGCTCAAGTGCTCCACATACCAGCCGTCCAGCTTTGCCTTTTCGGCGATCTCCAGCTCATCGCGGCCGTGGATCTGGGCCCAGCCGGTCAGGCCGGGGCGCACATCGTTGGCCCCGTATTTGTCGCGCTCCGCCAGCAGATCGTACTGGTTCCACAGCGCGGGACGCGGACCGATGACCGCCATATCCCCCACAAAGATGTTCCACAGCTGGGGCAGCTCGTCCAGGCTGGTCTTGCGCAGGAAATGCCCCATGCGGGTGATATACTGGTCCGGGTCATGGAGCAGGTGCGTGGGCATGTCGTGGGGCGTGTCGATGCGCATGGTGCGGAACTTTAAAATGTAGAAGTGCCGCTTGCCGCGGCCCACCCGCTTCTGTTTGAAAAACACGGGGCCGGGTGAGTCGAGCTTGATGGCAATGGCCAAAATCAGAAACAGCCAGGACAGGCACAGCATGCCGCACAGCGACAGCACCACAGCCAGCAGGCGTTTGATCCCGTTGCGATACACAAACGTTCCCTCCGTTCTTGTTTGCTTCCTGAATACCGCTTCAGTATACCAGCATGGGCTGCCTTTTTCAATTCGATTCCGCCCGGAAGGACGGAATTTTTTCATTTTTATGCCGTCATGACGGTTTTGTAGCAAAAACGTGCCGGTTTTGTCTCTTGTTTTGCAGCGTGGCCTGCCGTAAGATAAAGGTACAAAAGGGCTTTTGATTTTTTGGGGACAAGGAGTTTTTACCATGATCCAACGTTTTACGTTTGGCTGCCCGCTGCCCACCGAGAGCGTCGTGCTGCCGGTGGAGTCTGCCGCCGCCGCAGTGCCGTACCTCACCGCAGTACCAGACGGGAGCTGGAGCTTCTCTTTGGCAGAGGATGCCGTGGTGTACGGCCTGGGCGAGATGCCCCGCGGCATCAACAAGCGCGGCTGGCATTATGTGACCGACAACACCGACGAGTCGCACCACGGAGAAAACCGGCTTTCGTACTATGGGGCGCACAATTTTCTGCTCATCGACGGCGGTGCGGGCCGCAGTGTCTTTGGCGTGTTTGTGGATTTCCCGGGAAAGGTGTTCTACGATATCGGCTACACCCGGCACGACCGGCTGACCTTCCGCACCGAAGAGCCGGACTACGACCTGTACATCCTGACCGGCGACAGCCCGAACGCCGTCTGCACCGAATTTCGGAAGCTGATCGGCCACAGCTACATCCCGCCCAAATGGGCCTTTGGTTTTGCCCAGAGCCGCTGGGGCTACAAGACTGCCGAGGACGTGCGCGCCATCGCCCGCCAGTACCGCGAGAACGAGCTGCCTCTGGACATGATCTGCCTGGATATCGACTATATGCAGGGGTACGCGGATTTTACGGTGAACAAGGAGCGCTTCCCGGATCTGGCTGCGCTGAGTGCCGAGCTGAAGCAGCAGGGCATCCGGCTGGTGCCCATCATCGACGCGGGCGTGCGCATCAACCCGGAGGACCCCACCTGCACCGAGGGGCTGGAGAAGGGGTATTTCTGCACCAAAGCCGACGGCACCCCCTTTGTGGCTGCCGTGTGGCCCGGCAAGGCCTATTTTGCCGATTTTCTGCGCCCGGAAGTGCGGGACTGGTTCGGCCACCGCTACAAGGTGCTGACCGACTGCGGTATTGAGGGCTTCTGGAACGACATGAACGAACCCGCGCTGTTCTATTCGCCGGACAGGCTGCGGGAATTCCTGGGCAGTATGGCTCAGCTGCGCGGGCAGGACAACATCGAACAGGAAGAGTTCTTCGGCAAGGTAGTGGGCGGTGCCATGGGCCTGATGAACAGCCCTGCCGACTACGCCAGCTTCTACCACGACCTGGCCGGGCAGCAGGTGCGGCACGACCGGGTGCACAATCTGTACGGCGGCAGCATGACCCGCGCTGCCGGGGAGGCCTTTGCCGACCTGCGCCCCGGCAGGCGCACCCTGCTGTACAGCCGTTCCAGCATCATTGGCAGCCACCGGTACGGCGGCATCTGGCTGGGCGACAACCATTCCAGCTGGGAACAGCTGCTGGCCAACATTCAGATGATGCCCAGTGTGCAGATGTGCGGCTTTTTGTACACCGGTGCCGACCTGTGCGGTTTCGCGGGCGACACCACCCCGGACCTGGCCCTGCGCTGGCTGGAGTTTGGCCTGTTCACCCCGCTGATGCGCAACCATGCCGGTGCCGGGACCCGCGAGCAGGAATATTTCCGCTTTGCCGACCAGCTGCCCGCCCTGCGGGAGATGCTGCGCCTGCGCTATGCCCTGCTGCCCTACCTGTACAGCGAGTTCATGAAGAGCGCCCTGGAGAACACCGGCTACTTCCGCCCGCTGGGCTTTGACTGGCCTGCAGACCCCGAAGCACGGGAGGTGCAGGACCAGCTGCTGCTGGGCGACGGCGTCATGCTGGCTCCGGTGTACACCCAGAACGCCGCCGGGCGGCATGTCTACCTGCCGGAGCCCATGCAGCTGTACCGTCTGCGCAGCGCCGAGGACTACGACACCGAGGCCCTGCCTGCAGGCCACCACTATGTGCACTGTGCCCTGAACGAAGTGCTGCTGTTCGTGCGGCCGGGTCATGCCGTGCCGCTGGCAAAGCCCGCTGCCTGCACCGCCGCGCTGGATGAGCAGCCCATTGCCCTGCTGGCCTGCCCGGACGCCGACGGCCATGCCACGTACCGCATGTACACCGATGACGGCGAGACGATGGATCCTGAACACGACGGGCACTGGACCGTGCTGGACGCCTCTCACTGACCCAGTTTTCACAGCAGCCCCGGAACGTTTGCGGTTCTGGGGCTCTTGCGTTTTGCGGACGTCTGACGTATACTGACGTATAATAGGTACTTGCGCCCGGCTTTCCAGGTACGATCTAAAATCAACCGATTCAGATATCAAAAACATTTCAAGGAGGCGTGTGACCCCATGACGCAAACCCGGGCAGACCGTTCCGCTGACCTGACCAGCGGCCCGATGCTGCAAAAGATCATTCTGTTTTCCATTCCGCTGGCTGCATCCAGCATTCTGCAGCTGCTGTTCAACGCAGCAGACGTTGTGGTGGTGGGCCGCTTTGCCGGCAGCACCGCGCTGGCCGCAGTCGGCTCCAACGGTTCCCTGATCAACCTGCTGGTGAACCTGTTCGTTGGGCTCTCGTTGGGCGCGAACGTCGTAGCTGCCCGCTGCTTTGGCGCAAAGGACGAGCACGGCATACAGGACACCGTGCACACCGCCGTGACGCTGGGCCTTACCAGCGGCGTACTGCTGGCCGTGGTGGGCTTTTTTGCCGCCCGCAGCCTGCTGGAGCTCATGAGCTGCCCGGAGGATGTCATCGACCTTTCTTCTTTGTACCTCAAGATCTACTTCATCGGCATGCCCATGAACATGCTGTACAACTTCAGCAGCGCTCTGCTGCGGGCCGTGGGCGACACCAAGCGCCCGCTGTACTGTCTGGCGGCGGCCGGTATCATCAATGTGGTGCTGAACCTTGTGTTCGTCATCGGCTTTTCCATGAGCGTGGCGGGCGTTGCGCTGGCCACCATCATCAGTGAGACAGTGTCGGCCTGCCTGGTCACCGCCATGCTGGTGCGGGAAAAGGGCGCGCTGCATCTGGACCTGCACAAGCTGGGCTTTCACGCCGGTACCCTGAAGCAGATCTTGCTCATCGGCCTGCCGGCGGGCCTGCAGAGCACCGTGTTCAGCCTGTCCAATGTGGTGATCCAGTCCGCCATCAATTCCTTCGGCTCCACGGTCGTGGCCGGAAGCTCGGCATCGTCCAATCTGGAAGGCTTCGTCTACACGGCCATGAACGCCTTTGCACAGGCCGCCGTGACCTTTACCAGCCAGAACATGGGTGCACGCAAGTATCACAATCTGGACCGCGTGATGCGCAACTGCCTGCTGTGCGCCGTGGTCACCGGCATTCTTTTGGGCGGCGGTGCGGCACTGGCTGGTCGGCAGCTGCTGCACTTCTACTCCTCGGACGAGGCCGTGATCGCCGCCGGATACGAGCGGCTGTGGATCATCTGCGGCACCTACCTGCTGTGCGGCATCATGGACACACTGGCCAGCAGCCTGCGCGGCCTGGGTTACAGCGTGCTGCCCATGGTGGTGAGCCTGATCGGCAGCTGCCTGCTGCGTCTGGTGTGGATCGCCACCATCTTCCAGCTGAACCGCACCCCGTTCATGCTGTACATCAGCTACCCCATCAGCTGGGTTCTGACCGCCTCGGTGCATCTGATCTGCCTGCTGGTGGTACGGCGCAAGCTGCAGAAAAAGGGGCAGAACCTGCAGGCTGCATAATACTCCCTCCGCCATCGCTGTGCGATGCCAGCTCCCTCAGAGAGGGAGCCTTATCTCGCGGTGGTCAGCTTCCAGCCCGCACCGACCGCATTGTATATCACAAAGAGCTGCTGCATTTCATCGTGCAGCAGCTCTTTTCTTTTTACAGCTCCTTTGCCAGCAGGTAGCGGTCGAACCCACCGTACATTTCGCGGCGGGCACGGATGGTGAACCCGCAGGCCAGGGCGTTGCTCAGACTGTAGGGGTTGGCCGGACTGACCGTGGCTCCCAGGTGCGTGATGCTCTCCGGCAGAAGCGGCAGGGCAGCTTCCAGCATGCGGCGCTGCAGGCCGTTGCCCCGCCAGTCCGGGTGCACCACAGCGCTGTCGGCATTGGCCCAATGGGGCCACTCGGCCTGCGGCACACCCAGAAAAGCCGCATAGTTGTGCGGGCTCTGGCCGCAGTAATAGAAAGTCAGGTACGCGCCCAGCCGACTGCCCTGCCACACCCCGATGCACAGGCTGTCGGTGATATAACCGGTGATATGTTCCAGCGTGTCGGTAACGAACCACTCCGGGTGCGGCATGGCGGCGTGCACCTCGTTTTGCAGCGCATACACCGCCGGGGCTTCGTCCGGTGTGCAGCGCCGCAGGGTGACCGCCTGCTGTGCCGGATGGCCGCAGACTTTGTGCAGAATGAGTTCCATGATTGCAATGCCCTCCAAAATAAAATCGTACTTTTTCTTTGTTTCCAGTATAAATGCCGCTTTTCTAAATGTCAATTTATGTTATAATAGAAGCAAAGGGCTTTGGGGCAGTGCATCATGCGGCCTACAGGGTCTTTTGAAGTCCCGGCGGCCTGCCCGCCTGTGAACGGAGGAACCGAAATGAAGGAATCTACTCTTGCCGCCTCCAGCCGACTGGGCGGTGCCGTGATCAGCGACCGGGTGGTCGCCAGCCTGCTGGACGAACTGCGCACCGGGCGCTATGCCCATGCAGACCGTCTGCCTGCGGAGGTGGATCTTGCCGCCGAACTGGGGGTAAGCCGCACCGTGATCCGGGACGCTCTGAGCGAAATGGAGCGTGCAGGCTATGTAGAGCGGGTGCGCGGCATCGGCACGGTGGTGAACCGTTCGGTGTTGGGCCTGCGCAGCCGTCTGGACCAGAAGCTGGAATATTACCCGCTGATCCGCAGCTTTGGCAGCTACCCCCATGCCGACGGCCTTCAGGTGTTTCCCATCCGGGCGGGGGATGAGCTGGCCCATAATCTGGACATCGAACCCGGCGACGAGGTGATCTGCATCAAAAAGCGCATCCTTGCCGACACCACCCCGGTGATCTACTCCATCGACTATCTGCCGCGCAGCCTGTTCGGCAACCGGGACTACACCCGCATCGACCTGACCGGCGGTGTGTTCGATATTCTGGAGCGGGAGTGCCACCAGCAGATCTCCTCGAACGTGGCCCACCTGAAGGCCAGCTGCGGCGATGAGTCCATCCGTGCAGCCATGCGGCTTGCCCCCGGCGAGGCCATGTTGCTGCTGGACGAAGTGTGTTTCAATCGTTTGTGCCGCCCGGTGATGCGTTCGCTGAGCTACTACACAAACTTCTTTGATTTTTCCATTTTACGCAAACTGCTTTAAACCGCTTTGATGTAACGGAGGTAACGTAACCATGCGTCATCTGATCGACCCATTGGATTTCACCCAGCAGGAAATCACCACCCTGCTCGACCTTGCCGACCGCATCCACGACGATCCGGCCGCCTATCAGGATGTGGCCACCCACAAAAAACTGGCCACCCTGTTCTATGAGCCGTCCACCCGCACCCGCCTTTCGTTTGAGGCCGCCATGCTGAACCTGGGCGGCCATGTGCTGGGCTTTCCCAGTGAGAACGTGTCCAGCGCCAGCAAAGGCGAGAGCGTGGCCGACACCATCCGCGTGGTGTCCTGCTATGCCGACATCGTGGCTATGCGCCACCCCAAGGAGGGCGCACCGCTGCGTGCTTCCCGCTACTCCCGCATCCCGGTGATCAACGCCGGTGACGGCGGCCACCAGCATCCCACCCAGACCCTGACCGACCTGATGACCATCCGCCGCCGCAAGGGCCGGCTGGACGATCTGACCATCGGCCTGTGCGGTGACCTGAAATTCGGTCGTACGGTGCATTCCCTGATCAAGACCATGGCCCGCTGCCAGAACATCCGCTTTGTGCTCATCAGCCCGGAAGAGCTGCGGGTGCCGGATTACATCATCAACGATGTGCTGGAGGCCAACGGCATCGAATACAAGGAGACCCGCAGCCTGGAAGAGGTCATGCCGGAACTGGACATCCTGTACATGACCCGTGTGCAGAAGGAGCGCTTCTTCAACGAAGAGGATTACATCCGCCTGAAGAACAGTTATGTGCTGACCAAGGAAAAGATGGAGCTGGCAAAGCCGGACATGGCCGTG
>OLPH01002067.1_pt1 | contig 17648 bp, 14 predicted proteins | sample 1672951 | NCBI WGS metagenome assembly OLPH01 (sample SAMEA3136740, study PRJEB25190) | human gut metagenome | reverse complement strand
ACGGCTTCAGACGCTTGACTTCGTCGGCCACAGCCTTGAAGTTCTCGTCCAGAGCGGACTCATCGAAGCTCATCTTGCCGATGAGGAAGCTCAGGTTGCCGTTCTTGTCGACACGGAACTCGATCTTGCCGCCCTTGATGTCCTTGACAGCCTTGGTGACATCCATGGTCACGGTGCCGGTCTTGGGGTTCGGCATCAGGCCACGCGGACCGAGCACACGGCCCAGACGGCCGACCTTGCCCATCATGTCCGGAGTAGCAACCACGGCGTCGAAGTCGAGGAAGCCGCCCTGAACCTTTGCGATCAGGTCGTCATCACCGACGATGTCGGCGCCAGCCTCGGTAGCCTCGGTAGCCTTCGGGCCACGGGCGAACACGAGGACCTTGGCGGTCTTACCAGTGCCGTGAGGCAGGTTGACGGTACCACGCACGAGCTGGTCGGCCTTACGCGGGTCAACGCTCAGACGGAACACAGCCTCGACGGTCTGGTCGAAGTTGTAGGAGGGCATGCTCTTGAGCAGAGCGATGGCCTCGTTGGCGGTGTAGAGGTTGTTGCGATCGACGCGCTCAGCGGCTTCGCGGTACTTCTTGGAACGCTTTACCATCTGTCCTTCTCCTTATCAGTCCGTAACCGTGATGCCCATCGAGCGAGCGGTGCCCTCGATGATCTTCATGCCGGCCTCGATATCGCGAGCAGACAGATCTTCCATCTTGATCTCGGCGATTTCGCGAACCTGCGCCTTGGTGACAGAGCCGACCTTGTGGGTCAGCGGGTTCTCGGTGCCCTTCTCAACGCCAGCGGCCTTCTTCAGCAGAGCTGCAGCCGGCGGGGTCTTGAGCACGAAGGTGAAGGAACGATCTTCGTAAACGGTGATCTCGACAGGGATGACCTGACCCATCTTGTCCTGCGTCTGGGCATTGTATGCCTTGCAGAAGTCCATGATGTTCACGCCATGCGAACCCAGAGCCGGGCCCAGCGGCGGGGCCGGGTTGGCCTTGCCAGCCTGGATCTGGAGCTTAATCAGCGCCGAGACTTTCTTCTTGGGAGCCATATTATGGTTCTTCTTTCTATAACGCGGTTCGAATGGTCGCCGTCCTCAGGTTCGGCTGTCTGCCATCATGCTCGGTCTTGACTCATTATTTATCCGTGCATGCTGTAGGCAATCGGCCTGTGGTCGGTCTCCTCCCGCAACTTATATTGCTGTGCTGTGCTAGCGAGTCTCCTCTCCAGACACAAGCTTTCCTATTATGCAAATCCACCCGGACAACACAAAAAGCCCGACCACGATGGTCGGGCTCTGCAAAGTTTGGGAGTTAATCTAGCTTCTGAACCTGGTGGAAGCCAAGCTCCACCGGCGTATCACGGCCGAAGATGGACACGAGCACGGTGAGCTTCTGAGTGGTGGGCTCCACGTCGGAAACAACGGCGGCCATGGTGGCGAAAGGCCCATCGGTGACGGTGACCTGATCGCCAACGGCGTAGGAGACCTCGACCCTGCGCTTCTTGGCGGCGGCGGGCTTGTCGCCGGCGGCCTTGAGTGCCTCGGAAGCAATCATCGGAGCCATCATCGCCACGACTTCCTTGCGGGAGAGCGGCGCCGGATCCTTGGTCGGGCCAACGAAGCCGGTCACGCCTTCGGTCTCACGAACGATACGGCGGGCGTTCTCATCCGGCCACATACGAATCAGCACGTAGCCAGGAACACGCACGCGGGTGATGACCTTCTTGCCCTTCTCGGTGTGCTTCTCGACTTCTTCCATCGGCACCTCGACCTGGAAGATCTGGTCTTCCACGCCGAAGGAGGCGACGCGGGACTCGATGTTGGTCTTCACGCGCTTCTCGTAGCCGGAGTAGGTGTGCAGCACGTACCACTTGCCATCAAGGGAACGCAGGGACTTGGAGAATTCGTCAACGGCCTGCTGACCGGCATCGGTCTCCTCGGCCTGCTCGGATTCGTTGACTTCTTCCTCGTCCTCATCCAGAGAAACGGTCTCGGTCTGAGTGGAAGCAACGGGAGCGGATTCAGTCGCCGCCGGAGCGTCGGACTCAACATCTGCATTGTCGACGGATGCGTCAGATTCTGCGGAAAGGTCAGCGACCGGTTCGACCGGGGCAGCTGCCTCATCGGCAGCAGCTTCGGAAGCCTCGACAACAGGCTCCTCAGCCGGGACGGCGTCGAGGTTCTCGAGATTCAGTTCATCACTCATGCGTTGTTATTCACCTTAGGTTGTGCGGATCAGCCGAACACCCACAGCGTGGCCTTGCCTAGACCGAAGTCCATGCCAGTCACGAGGGCCATCAGCAGCAGCACGAAGATGAATACGGCCAGAGACCAGAAGAACAGTTCCTTGGCGGTAGGGGTCACGACCTTGCGAAGCTCGTCGATGATCTGCTTGATGAACAGACCGATACGCATGAAGACATTCGGCTTGACTGCCTTTTCACTCTTGCTCGTCTTAGCCATTCCGTACCTCGCGTCAGCTGCTTGATTATTAGAAACTTGGCAGGGAAGGCGGGACTCGAACCCACAACCTACGGTTTTGGAGACCGTTGCGCTACCAATTGCGCCACTTCCCTAGGTGAAAATCCACCTCGGCGTGCGTTCCGTAGAGAACGCTTCGCCACGGCGAAACCGCCAAGTCGTTATAGTAACGGCTCCGGTGGATTATCGCAAATCGCGTGTCGCGCGCGTAGCACGCGACTCTTCTCAGTTAGCCCATTCCTTGAATCGACGCATGCCTTCGGCTAGGTCTTCGTCGGCCAGTGCGTAGGAGAAACGCAGGTAACCGGGAGCACCAAAGGCCTCGCCGGGGACGGCGGCCACGTGGGCCTCATCCAACAGTGCAGCGGCAAAGTCAGCGGACGTATCGGACACTGTGCCCTTGGGACCCAGCGGCTTGCCAAGCAAAGCGGTGATGTCCGCAAAAACGTAGAACGCGCCGGTCGGAGTCGGGCAGTTGACGCCCTCGATATCGTTCAAGGCGGTCACAATCGCACGGCGGCGCGCGTCGAAGGCCTTACGCATCTCGTGCACCTCATCCAGCGGGCCGGCCACAGCAGCCAAAGCAGCACGCTGGGAGATGTTGGCCACATTGGAGGTCATATGACCCTGCAGCTTGGCGGCGGCCTTGGCCACCTCAAGCGGAGCGACCATCCAGCCGACACGCCAGCCCGGCATCGCATAGGTCTTGGCCACGCCGTTCAGCACCAGCAACTGCCCGCGGCATTCCGGCACGGCGGCACCGATGTAGGTGGTGTGCGCATCGTCATAGTTCAGGTGCTCGTAGATCTCGTCGGAGATAACCCAAATGTGGTGCTCGACGGCCCAACGACCGATCGCTTCCACGGTTTCCGGCTTCCAGACGGCTCCGGTCGGGTTGTTCGGGGAGTTGACGATGATTGCCTTCGTATGCTCGGTACGGGCCGCTTCCAGCGCCTCAAGCGAGGGCTCGAAGTTCACGTCGGCACCGGCGAATACTTCGACCGGCACACCACCGGCAAGCTTCACAGCCTCGGGGTAGCTGGTCCAGTACGGAGCGGGAATGATGACCTCATCGCCATCGTTGAGCAAGATCTGGAAGGATTCATACACGGCCTGCTTGCCGCCGTTGGTCACCACGACCTGATCGGCATTGACCTCATAGCCGGAATCGCGCAGCATCTTAGCCGCAATCGCTTCGCGCAGCTCGGGCAGGCCCGGCGTAGGCGTGTACTTGTAATTCTTCGGGTCAAGGCAGGCATCTGCCGCAGCCTTGACCACGTTTGCGGGGGTCGGGAAATTCGGTTCACCTGCGCCGAAGCCGACAACGTCAAGTCCGGCGGCCTTCATGGCCTTGGCCTTGGAATCGACGGCGAGCGTAGCGCTCGGTGCCACAGTGTTGATACGGTCGGAAAGAGTCTGCCATTGCGCCATAGTCATGGCTCCCATGCTAAACCTACAGCACGAAAAATCGCCAGAGCCGCACTATGGTGATGGAATCTGTCGTGTGACAGATTCCATCAGTCACACGAGCACGAGATTGTCGCGATGAACCAGTGGGTGGGCGTACTGGGGGCCGAGGAAACGCTTGAGTTGGGCGGTGTTACGCCCGAGCATCTGCGGAATTTCTTCGGAATCGAAGCCGGCGAGGCCTCGGGCCAGGTGTTCACCGCTTTCGGCATCGATCCAGACCGGATCGCCGGCGGAAAAATCGCCATGTACTTCGAGCGCGCCGGCCGCCAGCAGCGAGGCACGCCCGCCGCGAATCGCCTGGCCGGCACCCGCATCGACCACAATCGTGCCGCGCGGGTCGGCGGCGAAGCCGATCCACAGACGGCGTGAGGAGCCGCGGGCCTTAACCGGTGCGAACACGGTGCCCACCGGATCGCCCATCATCGCAGGGCCCGCGTTCGAGGCGCAGGTGAGTACCGTGGGGATGCCCGAGACGGCCGCCACGCGCGCGGCCTCGAGTTTGGTGACCATGCCGCCGGTGCCGACCTTGGAGCCGGAGCCGGAGACTTGGATGTCGCCCAGCGCATCAATCACGTTGGGCACATATTCCACACGGCGGGAGCCGGGCTGCGAGGGCGGCGCAGTGTACAGCGCGTCCACGTCGGTCAGTAGCACCAAGGCTTCGGCCCGCACCAGGTTGGCCACCAACGCGGAGAGTCGATCGTTGTCGCCGAAGCGAATCTCGTTCGAGGCCAACGAATCGTTTTCGTTGATGATCGGCACCACGCCGAGGTCAAGCAGACGGTCCAGCGTGCGTTCCACATTGCGGTACTGGGTGGCACGAATCGTATCTTCGGCAGTGATCAGAATCTGGCCGACGCGAATACCGAATCGACCGAACGCAGTCTCGTAGCGGGCCATCAGTAGCCCTTGGCCGACGGCTGCGGTGGCCTGCTGAGTGGCCACGTCCACCGGCCGCGAGTCAAAGCCCAGAGGCCCGAAACCGGCGGCGATAGCACCGGACGAGACCAGCACCACACGTCCGCCCATCAATCGGACCTGAGCCAAGGCCGCGGCCAACGCGTCGAGCTTGTCCGGGTCGAGGTGACCGCTCGGCTGGGTCAGCGAGCTGGAGCCGACTTTCACGACAATGGTTCCGGCTGCGGCGATCATGCGCCGCACCTCGGCCTGACTCGGAGTGCTCATTTATTCCTCGGTTTCACCATCTTCGCTGGACTCACCGTGGCCGAACAGGCTGGTTTCGTCATGGCGATCGTCGTCAACGGTCGGGTCGGCCCAGTGGCCGGCCTTGCGTTCGGCCATCATCGCGTCGCGCACGGCGGCACGGGCGTCCATCATCTCGTGGTATTGGGCACGACGTTCGGCGTTGGAGCGGCGGTGCGTGCGCGGGTCCAGCTCTTCGAGACGCAGATCCTTGCCTCGGGCACCGAGGTTGGAGCCGTCGAGCATTTCGGCACCAGCGGAGATGGTCGGATCCCAATCGAATTCGACCATACGGGCACCACGACCGATGCGCACTTCGTCGCCGGGGTGAGCACCCTTGCGGCGCAGCTCGTCCTCCACGCCCAGCTTGGCCAAGCGGTCAGCCAGGTAGCCCACGGCCTCGTCGTTGTCGAAGTTGGTCTGCATGACCCAGCGCTCCGGCTTGACGCCACGCACCTCGAAGAACACTTCGCCATTGCCGAGTTCGCGGCGCTCGACCGTGAACTCAAGCGCACTGCCGCCCTCGTCAGCACGACGCGGACGGCGGCCCTTGGTCTCCAATGGCTTGATGACCACGCGAGCCTCCTCTTCGGCCTGCTCGCGGTTGGCCACTTCCTCACGCATCTCGTGCACCAGCGCAGACAACGCGAAGTTGAGCTCCTTTAGACCCTCGTGCGAGGCAGTGGAGATCTCAAAGACCTTCAGCCCGAGTTTCTCGAACTCCGGACGCACGAACTCAGCCAATTCCTTGGCCTCGGGCACATCGATCTTGTTCAGAATCACGATGCGCGGGCGTTCGGGAATCGGGATGGCACCCAACGGCAGCTCGAGCTTGTCGGCGTAGAGCGCCAACTCGTTTTCCAGCGCGTGGTAGTCGGACATCGGGTCGCGGTCCGGTTCAAGCGTGGCGCAATCGATCACATGGGCGATGATTTCGGTACGTTCGATGTGGCGCAGGAACTCCAGTCCCAGGCCCTTGCCTTCGGAGGCGCCCGGAATCAGGCCCGGCACGTCGGCGATGGTGTATCGAGAGTCGCCGGCGATAACGACGCCGAGATTCGGCACCAGCGTGGTGAACGGGTAGTCGGCGATCTTCGGCTTGGCGGAACTCATCGCCGCAATCAGGGACGACTTTCCGGCCGAGGGGAAACCGACCAACGCCACGTCGGCGATGGACTTCAATTCCAAAATCACGTCGCGCTCTTCACCGAGTTCGCCGAGCAGGGCGAAGCCGGGGGCGCGGCGGGTCTTGTTAGCCAGGGCGATGTTGCCGAGGCCGCCGGCACCGCCTTGGGCGACGACGCAGCGGTCGCCCTCGTGGCGCAGGTCGGCGAGCTGCGCGCCGGGATGCTTGGCTTTGCCCTGTTCGCCGCGCGCCTCAAAGACGACGGTGCCGCAGGGCACGGGCAGAATCAGGTCCTCGCCCTTGGAGCCGTCCTTATTGTCGCCCAAACCCATGGTGCCGCTGCCGGCGACACGATGCGGCATGAAACGATAGTCGAGCAGGCTGGTGGCGTTACGGTCGGCCACGAACACCACGGAACCACCGTCGCCGCCATTGCCACCGTTCGGGCCGGCCAACGGCTTGTATTTCTCACGACGGATGCCGGCCGAACCGTTGCCCCCATCGCCGCCCTTGACATGGACGGTTACTCGATCCACAAAATCACTCATATTGATTACCTTACAAAAAAGCCGCGTCCTTACGGGCGCGGCTTGAAAAAAGCTTGACGCTATATCGCTCAGGCGATGACGTCGACAACCTTGCGGTCGCGACGCACACCGAACTTCACGGAGCCATCGGTGAGGGCGAACAGCGTGTGATCCTTGCCCATGCCGACGTTGTGGCCCGGGTGGAAGTTGGTGCCACGCTGGCGAACGATGATGTTGCCGGCCACGACGGCTTCGCCGCCGAACTTCTTCACGCCGAGGTATTGCGGGTTAGAATCGCGACCGTTGCGAGAGCTGGACGCACCCTTCTTATGTGCCATGATTCATGGTCCTTTCTATAACTCAGGCAATCGCCGTGATCTTGACGATAGTCAGCTTCTGGCGATGACCCTTACGGCGAGCAACACCAGTCTTGTTCTTGTACTTCTGGATGCTAATCTTCGGGCCCTTGGCTTCGTCGTTCACAACCTCAGCCTTGACGGACACCTTGGCCAGATCGGCGGCGGCAAGGGTGACCTTGTCACCATCGACAACGAGGGAGACCGGGAATTCCACGGTATCGCCCTTCTTAGCGTCGAGACGGTTCACGAGGATGACGTCGCCAACCTCGACCTTTTCCTGATGGCCACCGGCCTTCACAATCGCGTACATTATCGTTCCTTTTATGTTTTGGAAAGCTACCTTGCCTAACACGCACCGAGCTTGCGGTCAGACACCGAGTTTCGAATCTACACCACCATGCGGACTAAATCAAATGATTTTTGCCCGCGTGTCAAGCACGACACACCTGTTACTCTTCCGCTTACTCTTCCGCCGTGTTGTTGGCAGCGACGGCAGCGGCGGCAATCTGAGCCAGTTTGGCTTTGACGTCGGCGCTGGAACCAGCCGGTTCGGGAGCGGGAGCGGTGCCGCGACCGTGCTTGTTGGTTTTGACGAACGGGTCGCCACCGCGAAGCGCGTAGGGATCGTCGTAGTCGGCCGAAACGGTCGGCTGATCATGCAGGATGAAACCACGGCCCTTGCAGGTCGGGCATTCCTCGGAGAACGCCTCGACCAGACCCTGGCCGATGCGCTTGCGGGTCATCTGCACCAAACCGAGCGAGGTGACTTCGGCCACCTGATGCTTGGTGCGGTCGCGTGCCAAGCATTCGACCAAGCGGCGCAGCACCAGATCGCGGTTGGCGGGCATGACCATATCCACATAGTCGATCATCACCATGCCACCGATATCGCGCAGGCGCAGCTGGCGGGCGATCTCTTCAGACGCCTCCAGGTTGCAACGCGTCACCGTTTCTTCCAAGGACTTGCCCTTGCCGATAAAGCGGCCGGTGTTCACGTCAATGGTGGTCATGGCTTCGGTGCGATCGATGACAATCGAGCCGCCGGACGGCAGGTAGACCTGACGCTCCATGCCCTTACGCAGCTGGGAGTCGATGGACCACTTGTCGAACACGTCCTTGCCTTCATGCTCGGCCGGGTCCCACTTCTCCAGCTTGTCCTTCAAGTCGGGGGCCATGGTGTCAAGGTATTCCTCGATACGGTCGTAGACCTTGTCACCTTCCACGATGAGCTTGCTGAAGTCGTCGTTGAAGATGTCGCGCACCACGCGGATGGCCACGTCGGGCTCGCCCTGCAGGAGCTTCGGGCGCTTGCCGTGCCAGAATTCCTCGCGCTTGGCGTTGATGCGCTCCCACTGGCGGACCAGTGATTCGAGATCCTTGACGATGGCGTCTTCGGATGCGCCCTCGGCTGCGGTACGGATGATCACGCCCATGTCTTTCGGGGCGATCTTGGAGACGATGTTCTTCAGACGGCTGCGTTCGCGCTCCGAAAGCTTGCGGCTCACGCCGGTCATGCCGCCGGATGGCACGAGCACCAGGAAGCGGCCGGCGAGCGTGACCTGAGAGGTCAGGCGGGCACCCTTGTGGCCGATCGGGTCCTTAGTGACCTGCACGAGCACCGGGTCGCCGGACTTGAACGCCAGCTCGATGCGGCGCGGCTGGCCTTCGAGACGAGCGGCATCCCAGTTGACCTCGCCGGCGTAGAGCACGCCGTTGCGGGCCTGGCCGATGTCCACAAATGCGGCCTCCATGCTGGGCAGCACGTTCTGCACGCGGCCAAGGTAGATGTTGCCGACGGTCTGTACTTCCTGAATGTCGGAGACGTAATGCTCGACCAGAACATTGTCTTCCACCACGGAAATCTGGGTGTGATGTTCCTTCTCACGCACCACCATCAGGCGGTCCACGTTCTCGCGGCGTGCGAGGAAGTCCTGTTCCATGAGCTGGCTCTGGCGGCTGCGCTCACGGCGGTTGTCACGGCGGCGCTGCTTCTTGGCCTCGAGACGAGTGGAGCCTTCCACATCAGTGATCTCGTCGATGTACTGCTGCTTGCGGGAGCGTCGGACCAGCGGCTGTTCGCTGTTCTGACTCTGGTCGTCGGTGCCCTCGCCGTTCTTGCCGCCACGACGGCGGCGGCGACGGCGAGTGACGGTCTGCTCCTCATCGTCCTCATCGCGATCACGGTCATGATCATCGCGATCGTCACGACGGCGGGAACGCGTATCTTCGGCATCGTTCTCGGCGGTATCGTGCTCGCCGTTGGCACCGGTTTCGCCGCGTGAGCCGCGACGGCGGCGACGGCGCGAACGGGTGCGGGTGGCGTCGGATTCTTCGTCGCCCTCCTCTTCGGCAATCGGCGAGTAGGCGATATCGTCCAGCTCGAGGTCTTCCTCAATCTGCTCGACTTCGGCGGCTGCACGGCGCTCCTGGGCGTTCAGGCGGCGGGAGCGACGGGAACGGCGAGAGTCGGAAGCGTCATCGGAATCGAAATCATCATGGTCCGTGTTGGCGCTGGCATTGGCGTCACCGGCGGCAGCGTTGCGGGAAGCGTCACGAGACGCATCACGGTCGGCGGCATTGCGGCCACGATCGTCACGGTCGTCACGGCGGCGGCTGCGCGGCTGCGCGTCGTCATCATCGTGGCTGCGCGAGCGGCGGGAGCGACGCGACGGACGTTCGTCGTCGTCAACATCGTCATCACGAGTGTCAGCGGTATCGTGCGCATCCACAGCGGCGGGCAGTACCGGTTCCTGGAAGAGCAGGGACGTCATCGGCTTGCCGCGACGCACGGCCTCGTGGCCAGAGGGCAGGGATTCGACCGCGTCGAACAGGCGCTCATCCGGGGTGTCCTCGTGCGTATCCGCAACTGCACGGCGAGAACGACGGCGAACCGGACGGTCCTCGTCATCATCATCCATATCCATAGACGCACGGCGAGAGCGGGAGCGAACCGGCCGATCCTCGTAGTCATCATCGTCGGACTGGCGGGAGCGAGAGCGGCGGCGAACCGGGCGGTCCTCGTCGTAATCGTCATCGTCCACAACCGAACGGCGGCGGGAACGTGGGGCGTCATCGTCATCGAAATCATCGGCACTGACAGTGCGGCGCGAACGATGAGGACGATCATCCTCGCTATCCGAGTCGGCCACTGCGGAAGCGGCGCGGCGCGAACGGCGGCGGGTTGGACGTTCGGCGGAATCCTGGGAATCGCTGGATTCATCGGAATCGCTGGAATCGGCTGACTTGGAATCGGCCGCAGTGCTGGCATCGGGAAGCGCGGGGACTTCGAACAGCGGGGTGCGTTCCTGCACTTGCAGTTCCAGAGAAGCGCCGGCAGCACCGGTGCCGCGGACCACGCGGCGGCCGCCACGACGACGGCGAACAGGTTCGGCGGGCTGGGAGGCGGCGGCAGGCGCAGCGTTCACGGCTGCAGCCGAATCGGCATTGGATACGGTTGAATTATCGGTTCCGTCGTTGACGAAACCTTCACGGTTGTCAGTGGGCACAATGCTCCTCGCGGCGCGCTGCATCACGACGCCTATTTCCAGGCCTATACGCTTGTCTCACACCACGCTCTCACCGTGGCCGCACGAAAACGCGCCGCGTAAAGGCAACTTCGTCTCAAGTCTGTCCTGCGGGTGGCGGACACCGGCGCTTGCGTTGTCTCATTCTCAAGAGCCGCAAGGGGATCGACGCCATCTCGCACGCTGATGGTTATGCAGAACCACCATCCTTTAGTATGCCACATATTTTGTGCGGGCGTGGCCCGGCGAGGCTGACGTTCTCTCGGCTCCCCTCCCCCGCGGTGACAGCTCCCCTCAGGGAGGGGAGCTAGAGAGGTGTCAGACCAGCCAGTCGGTAAGGATTGCGGCCATGGCGGTCAGGTCGGATTCAGGCACCTGCTCGTCGTGCTTGTGAGCCAGCAGCGGATCGCCGGCACCGAGGTTGACGGCCGGGATACCGAGCTGAGAGAAGCGTGCCACGTCGGTCCAGCCGAGCTTGGCCAGCGGGTCGCGGCCAGTGCGCTCCTTAACCAGTCGGACCAGATCCTGGGCGAGCGGAGGGGCTTTCGTCCTTCATTTCGATGCCGTAGCCCTCGAACACGCCGCCGGTAGCCACATGCTCGCCATTGCCGAGTTCGGCACCGGCGTCCGCGCCCATCATCAGAGCCTTGGCCTCGGCCAGCGACTTGTCCGGGGCGAAGCGGTAGTTGACGTGTACGCGGCATTCATCCGGAATGACGTTCGTGCCTTTGCCGCCGGAAATCAGCGTGGCGTTGAGGCCCTCGCGATAGTCGAGCCCGTCCACGTTCACGGTGGCCGGCTCGTAAGCGTTGAGTCGGCTCAGGATGTCGGCCGCCTTGTGGATGGCGTTCTCCCCCATCCACGCGCGGGCGGAGTGCGCTGCCACGCCGTGGGTCACGACGTCGAAGCGAATCGTACCGTTGCAACCGCCCTCGATGCCGCTGTTGGTGGGCTCGCCGATGATGGCGAAATCGCCGGTGATCCAATCGGGATGGGCCTCGACGACTTTGCGAAGGCCGTTCTTTTCGGCGACGACTTCCTCATGGTCGTAGAAGACGTAGGTGAGGTCGACTTTCGGGGTGGTTTCCGGCGTGCGGCCGTCGAGCGTGGCGGCGAGGTAGAGCATCACCGCGTCGGAGGCCTTCATATCGGTGGCACCGCGGCCCCACAGCACGCGGTCTTCGGGATGAGCGTGGGCGATTTCTTCGCGAATCAGCGAATCGCCGGGCTCCAGCCACTTCGGTGGGAAATTGTCGATGACCGGCACAGTATCGAGGTGCCCGGCCAAGATCACACGGTTCGGCTCGCCGAAGTCGGTGCTGGCCACCACTGTGTCGCCGTGACGGCGGACGGTCAGGTGCTCTTGCTCGTTAAGGAAGGCCTCGACCTCGTCGGTGAGGGGGCCCTCGTGGTCGGACACGGAGAAGTTCTCCATGATCTGGGTGAGCAGGCTGTTCAGCTGCTCGGCAGTGGATGCGGTGCGGTTCAATTCAAGCGTCATGTGAACAGCGTACCGCGTGGGCGGCGGGCCCAGCACACCCACTACATGAGATTTTGCGGCCGAATACATTTTTATGTGCCACACTGGGGTGGCGAAAGGGAGGATTATGTCAGGTCTAATCAGCGCCATGCAAGGCTTCTGCGTTATCGGCATCGTGATCGCGGTGGGATATGTCGCCGCACGAATGCGAATCGGCGGGCCGTCCGCTCAGATAGTGCTCAACCGGTTCTCCTTCTTCGTATCGAGCCCGTGCCTGATGTTCGCCATCCTCTCCAAGGAACCGATCTTCGACATCTTCCATCCCTCGATTATCGTGGCGTTCTTCTCCGCCGTGCTGGTAGGCGTGGTGTTCCTGGTGCTCAACCGCATGTTCTTCCACCTGAACGCCCCGGACGCCACCATCGGCGCCCTGAATTCGCTGTACCTCAATTCCAATAACATCGGCCTGCCAATCGCCACCTACATTCTGGGCAACCCGGCTCTGGTGGCACCGATTCTGGTCATGCAGCAGGCCATCTTCACACCGGTGGGCCTGACAGTGCTGGACGTGACCACCAAGGGCAAGGTCTCCATCAAGGAAATCGCCAAGCAGCCACTGCATCAGCCGCTGCTTATCGGCTCGCTGCTGGGCATTGTGGTCTCTGCGATTTCCGCTAAAAGCGGCTGGTTCCCAGTGCCGAAATTCATTTTCGACCCGATCGACATGATCGGCGATTCGGCTGTGCCAATGATCCTGATGGCGTTCGGCATGTCCCTGCACGGCACCAAGCCGCTACAGCAGAAGGGCGATCGCCCGGCCATCTTCACGGTCGCGGTCCTCAAGAACATCATCATGCCAATTATCGCGTTCCTGCTCGCCTACTTCGTGATGGGCTTCCGCGGCTCCGAGCTGTACGCCTGCGTGGTACTCGCCGCTCTGCCCACCGGCCAGAACGTATACAACTACGCGGCCCGCTACAACGTGGGTCTCACCTTCGCGCGCGACGGCATTCTGATGAGCACCATGACCAGCCCGGTGTTTATCGCGATCATCGCGGCGCTGCTGTCGTGATGGGTGCGCAGAGAAGCGTTCTCAATAGTATCCGTGCGCGCAAATGCACAGATATCGCACAAACGAACATTTGCTCATCCGCATATTTGCGGTGATTTCAGCGTTTCTACGTTCGATTTGCGTATACGAAAGTACGCACAGTTGTTATTGAGAACGATTCGCTGCGCAGCTCGGCTCAGTCATCAGCCCGATAATCGGTCAGATTCAAGCTGGCCGCCACATGATTGGACGCGAACGCGCCGATGGAAACCAGCGCATAGCACAACACAAGCCCGCCGAAGAAGCTGGCCAGCGTGGCCGGTTCGGTCATCGAAGCGGCGAACAGAGGGGCCATAAGCAGCATGGAACAGCCGCCGGCCACGATCACCACGATGTTGAGCGGGGTGAGTACCTCGATGAATCGCGCACGGTTCAAGGTCTTGACATCAGTGCCCTCCAACACCAGCATGCGATATTCGCCGGCCTGATCGTACACGCTGCCGGCCTGCATCACACCGGAGCTGACCGCGGCAAGCACAGCGGCGAACACGAGCGTCAGAATGCCGCCGGTGCCGATGTCGCGAATGAACACGGTGAACGGGTCGTTGGCGTCATCGACCACGGCGGCCGATCCGAAGAATCCGCAGATCGACGTGATGCCGGCGATAAACACGGCCAACGCAATGCCGGACACATTGCGCCAGGCGCGCTTAGGGTTGTCGAGAATACGGCGCATGGCAATCATCGTGGCCGCATCCTTGGGGCGCTTGGCCTTGGCCTTGGCGCGAGCGGTGATCACCCACGTGCCGATAAGATTCACCAGCGCGAAGCACAGCAGCATGAAACCGATGATCACGCCGTACATCACCGCCTGACCGGCCTGAGCCAGCATGGCCGGGTTCTTGAAGACGATCATGGCCACCACCACGACCACCACGAACAGCACCATACGGGTGCCTGAGGGCAATGCGGCGGCGGTACGCGAGGTGACGCCCAATGGGGTGATTGCCACGCGGCGCAAGGTGACCAGCGACGATATCAGCGCCAAGATGGCCACGCCCGCCAAGGTGATTACCAGCGCCAGCGGGCCGACCCATAGCTGTTCGAAGGTGAACCGCTGCTCCTGGAAGGGAATCAGCATGACTGCCGGCATCAGGGCGCAATAGCCGGCAATGCCGATAAGCGCGCCGATCAGCGCCTGTCCGGCGGCGTCAAGCGCGGTGAGACGCACCACCTGACCGGTGGTCGCGCCGGCCAGACGCAGGGCGGCGAGACGGGCGTCGCGGCGGGATGCGGCCAGTCGTGCGGCGGAACCGGCGAGCGCCACGAACGGCACGACGAGCAGCATGCAGGCGAATACCGCCAACGCCACATAGGCGGTGGAGAATTGGGCCAGGCTCGTCGGGTCGCTGATCTGCCGTTTCCACGCGGCCACCGTATCGGGCCGGCAGGCACCGAAGTCGAACGCGCAGGCGACGGTATGATCGGCCGAAGCCCGCCAGATGAAACCGTGTACGCCGCCGAGCACGGTGAGGAAGATGGTGGTGGCTGCGGTGAAGGCGATGATTGCCAGCATCGAGGTGTGGCCGGCGCTGCCGCGCAAGCCGGGGCGGTGAAACAGCCGCCAGAGGGCGAACGTGCTCATCGCGCGCCTCCTGCGGTGGTTTCGCTCCCGCCGGCTGGAGCTGCCGAGCGTAGCGAGGCTGAGGGTGGTTCAGCGCCCTCGGGCCACCCCCAGTCAGCCTGCGGCTGACAGCCCCCGCCAGCGGGGGCGGAGTTGGGGTTGGCGTCTGTCTGGTGCAGACGGCCGTCCTGCATCATTACGGTACGGCCGCAGAACGAAGCGACGTTGGGGTCGTGGGTGACGACGACCACGGCGGAACCGTTGTCCCGCGCGGCGGCCATGAGAATGCCCATGACCTCGCGGCCGGTGGCTTGGTCGAGCGCGCCGGTCGGCTCGTCGGCGAAGACCACGGCAGGTTTGACGGCGAGTGCACGGGCGATGGCGATGCGCTGCATCTGTCCGCCGCTCATCTCCCCCGGCCGGTGCGTGGCGAGCGCGCGCAATCCCATGCGTTCCAGCCACAGGATCGCCGTGTCGGTGGCGGTGCGGTAGGGCATGCCGTCAAGCATCATCGGCAGGGCGATGTTTTCGACCGCCGGCAGTTCGGGCAGCAGCTGGCCGGACTGGAAGACGAAGCCGAAGTCGTTGCGGCGCAGTTTGGTGCGCTCGGCGTCGCTCATGCGGCTCAGGTCGGCACCACGGAAGATGACGGTGCCGGCGGTCGGCTTAATGATGCCGGCGAGCGCGTGCAGCAAAGTGGATTTGCCGGAGCCGGACGGGCCCATCACGGCTACCGTCTCGCCCTCCCGGAGCGTGAAGTTCACGTGGTTCAGGGCGAGCGTGTGCATGGTCGGCATGGCGAAGCCGGGCTGGGCTGGCTGGGATGGCTGGCCGGCCTGAATGGCACCCGGTCCGGCCGCAGCGGGATTCGCCGACGCATAACCGGCTCCCGTGCCGGCTGGTATCACGCCGGTGACGCCGTGCCCGGCCTGTGCGCGGGCCATGCTGGCGGTGTAGTCCATGACCAGGTCATGGGCCTCGATGACCGGGGCCCACTGCTGGGTGTGCGATGCCGGCTGCTGGAACTGTTGGGGTTGCTGAGACTGCTGAGGCTGAGCCGCCGGTCCCGGCGCCGGCTGAGGCTGCTGCAATTGCGATGCTGCTGTATTCATACTCCCGAGCGTACGGAGCGAACGCCCAGCCGACCATCGGGCTGCGGTATGAACCTTTCTGGATTACCGGCCCGCTCCTCATCCGCAAGGATTAGAGATACGCAAATGATTAATGACCGGCAACCACTATTCGGTGCCGGTCATTATGAGCATTGCATTCAGGCGCTACGCGCATTATTGCGCGGTAGCCAGCTCGTCCAGGCGGGCGGCGAAGCGGGGCCAGTCGGTCTTCATAGCGGTGAGGAGCTTGCGGTTGGGCACGTCGTCAATCGGGACCCAGCAGATTTCCATGCTTTCGTCGTCGTTTGCCTTGGGCTCGACGGTGTGGCCGGGCTTTTCGAAGGCAAACACGGTGGTGTAGGCCCACGGGCCGTGGTCCTCGCGGTAGGAGCCGACTACCTCGATGTCTTCGGGAGTGATGTTGGCTTCCTCATAGCTTTCGCGCAGCGCGCCCTCGATGGGCGATTCGCCGTCCGCGGTGGCACCGCCGGGAATACCCCACGTGCCGCCTTCGGCGCTCCACGCGGCGCGATGTTGCATGACCACGTGGGTCACCTTGCCACTCACCGGGTCGCGACGAGCCAGCAGAATACCGGAAGCACCGTTGGTGCCCCAATGCTTGCGGCCGCAGGCGCAGTCCACCCAGCCATCGCCGGGCTGGTGTACGTTTTCGACCGGCGGCAGAATGCCAGCGTGCTGGTTGCCCGATGCCTTGCTTTCCGGTTCCAGTTCACCACGGCCGACATTCCACAGGTCAGTCCACGTGATGCCCAGTTCGCCGGCCAGATGCCGGGCCAGCGGCAAGCTGAGGCCGATGATGCCGTGCGGATCGCCCTCAATACTGTCGATGAACGCACCACCGAAGCCTTCCAGCGTGAACGATCCGGCGACTTCCAGCGGCTCGCCAGTGGCGATGTACCGTTCGATGTCGGCATCGGCGAATTCGCCGAAATGGACTTTGGCGTGGCTTGCGCCGCGCACGGCACGTCCGGTCGCGAAATCGATCAGGCAGTGGCCGGTCCACAGTTCGCCGGTCGCGCCGCTCATGCGCTTCAGTCGTTCGCGGGCCACGGCTTCGCTGTGCGGCTTGCCGTAGCATTCGCCGCCCAAGAGGAACATCGAATCACAGCCGAGAATCAGCGGGCCGACTGTCGCCTCGGTAAGTCCCGGCTGTCCGGCAATAGCGGTGGCGATGGGTTCGGTGACGGTCGGCATATCGATGCCGGAGAAGTCGCGCGTGGTGGCGATCTCCGCCTTGGAATAGTCAATGGGCTTGCCAGCGGCGGCTTCACGCAAGTCTTCGACGGCAGCTTCGCGTTCCGAATCCTTGATTTCCTTGGCCTTGAGCGGGTAGGCGATCACGCGGTCACCGGTCGCAGCGGCGGCAGTATCGGCCACATCACGATACGCACGATGAACGGCCTCGGCCTTGGCCGCGGCCAGAATCATCACGCGCTGCTTGATGCTCAAATCGTCGACGGTGACGCCTTCTTCACGGGCGGCCGCTTCCAGCGCAGCAGGCTCATCCACATGCGAGACGCGAATTGTGGGGCAGATACCCGCCGAATACAGCACGTCACGGCGAGGCTTGGACTTGGAAGCAAGAATTAGTGGAATGGGCATGACTTAAGTCCTTATGCTCCCGCTGGCGGGAGCTGTCGAACGAAGTGAGACTGAGGGTGGTCTCTGC
>OLPH01002054.1_pt1 | contig 17744 bp, 9 predicted proteins | sample 1672951 | NCBI WGS metagenome assembly OLPH01 (sample SAMEA3136740, study PRJEB25190) | human gut metagenome | reverse complement strand
CTTGCGAAACGAGAAAAAACTTCGCTTTTTACTTGCATTTGAACTTAGAAAGCAACCGTTACTCGTCTTGCTTTGACACAACGGACGCACGACCGTGCGTCCCTACAACCGTTACTCGTCTTGCTTTGACACAACGGACGCACGAGCCGTGCGTCCCTACAAAGGGCTACACGTCTTGCTTTGACACAACGGACGCCCTCTCGCTAGACACTCCCGTGCGTCCATACAACCGTTACACGTCTTGCTTTGACACAACGGACGCACAGATCGTGCGTCCCTACAAAGGGCTACTCGTTCTGTGCGTCCCTACGACTACGAGCCTGGCTGTAGTCGCACTGTGCTAGGGAGGGGGTTACTCCTTGACGACGGGCGTGATGCGGTCTAGCTCGAAGCCGTCAGCCAGCGTAGCACCCTTGGTCACCTTACGGGTGTTGAGGTTGTACTGGTAGATGGTCGTGGGAGCGCCCTCTACATTGGCACCGATGCTGACCAAGTCACCATTGCGTACGACCAACTGCCCAAAGTTGCCATTGCTAAAGGGGATATCCTTGATATGCTCCACCTGATGCGTCTTCATGTTGCAACGTAGCCAGTAGTAGATGTAGCGGTTGGTCTTGCTACTCCAGTTGGTATTGCCCTTCTCCTTGAAGTCGGGGTCCTGCATATAGAGGAGCACCTCGTCATCATTGAGCGGGAATACGGTGATGATCTTACCACGAGGCTGTGCATATCCATCGAAGCTCTTGTCTGTCTCCATAGAGCCTGCATTGACACGGAAGAGGAAGCTACGCTGCTTCGTACCGCTCTTCTTCTTAGCATTCTCGGGGATATTGCAGGTAGCTGTAGCAAAGTAGAAGTTGCCCTTAGAGTCGAAGAAAGTCTTCTGACTACGCGTCTCTCCAAAAGAGGTAGAGCTCAGGTGCTCGCAGCGTGGGTCCTTGTCGATCTTCTTTACCTGCATCGTACTTGCGTCGATGAATGCAATGTAGATCTCATTACGCTTAGGAGGTAGTGCCATAGCGGTCTTCTTAGACTTCTCCATATATACGTGTGGGTAGATGAGCATGTTGTCAGCTTTACGGTAGCCTAGCAGACCGCTAGAGTTAAAGAGCTCACCCTCGGCAGGCTTAGGAAGGTCAAGCTTGCCCTCAGCAACGATCGCCATCTTATTGACATCAACCTTGACCCAAGACATCTCCTGCTTGTCACCTACGGAGCTGACTAGGACGAGCGTGTTGTCGTCTAGCCAAGCGTGTGAGAAGCGACGATCTAGGATCTGTGGCATAGGGATTTCCTTGATGGTCTCGATGCCCGTGTTGGACACGCGGAACTTGCCAAAGTCCCCTTTACGAGAGACGCTGTAGTAGTAGCCCTTGTGGTATACCACGTTGGGCGTTATGGTAGATGCAGAAGTCTCTACTCCCTGCCCCTTGATACTCAGGGCACCCGTGGTCAGGTCAGCAACACGTGCGATGATGTGTGCATCCTTGTTGGCGGTTGACTGACCAGTGGCTCCTCCCAAAGGAATCCATAGGTCATAGCCCACGGTTATCTCCTGCTCAGGCTGGGGCGTATCCGGGTCACACGCTGTGAATGAGAGTGTGACGAGAGCGACCACGAGGGCCGCCAGTAAGCGATAAGCTTTAGTCATAGTAATCTAAGTTTTGATGATTGATATAAGTGTTCGTATGTCTTCTAGTTGAGGAATATGCGGAGCTTGCAGTAGAAGGCGCGTCCAGGCTTCTGTAACATATAGTTGTCATAGAGCGGACGGTCTAGTAGATTGCTGCTCTGCAGAGATATGGAGTAGCGGTCGTGAGCGAAGCTCCAGGTGACCCCGGCCGAGAGATCATAACTGGTCGGGATGACCGCCTTGGTGTTTTTGCGCCCGAAGGCTGCCCAGGTGAGGTAAAACCAATGGATATAGCCTAGACCCGCATTAAAGTGTATGGCACTCGCCTGGATGCCAAACGGCTTGCGCCAGTTAGCCCCTAGGAGTAGATTGCCATAGAGGAAGGGATCGTTGGGGATCCGATAGCCGTAGGTCGGGTTGGGCTGACCGTAGATGTTGATGCGCGTGCGATCCCGCTCGTCGGTGTAGGTGCCGTTGAGCGTGAGGTCGAGGAGGTTAGCATAGTTGTACTTGACCTCCATCTCGCCACCGAGGACGAGCGACGAACCGACATTGTCGTACTGGCTCTCGACGTCACCCAGCACCACACGGTGTATGTAGTTGAAGACGTTGCGATAGAAGGCGGTCGCCTCGTAGTTGAGGAAGTGCAGACCACCCCACTGCGCCTGTCCGTAGAGCGTTAGGTTGAGGTTGTAAGCTTGCTCAGGCTGGAGCTTGAAGTTGGGGTAGATATTGGCTCCATTACCCATCAGCTCACGAGCTGTCGGCAGGCGGGTGGCACGCTCGAAGGAAGCTTTGACAGCCAGCTCGTCAGCAATCGTGTAGCGTAGGCCTAGACCATAGCCCAGTTTGTTTTTAGTCTGTTGCGTGGGCACATCTTTGACACCCGTCAGCCAGTACATATCAGCCTGCTCGATGGCAACGTGGTAGAGGTAGTCCTTGGCAAAGATCATCCCACGCAAGCGCCCGTGGAGGAGTGTCGTGCCATACGAGAGCCCGAAGATGTGCTGCGCCATGCGGTCACGTGACGACTCAAAGTCAGGATCGTAAGTATCGTACCGCTCATTGGCTATGGAGCTCATCTGATAGTTGAAGTTGAGATCTCCGCCCTGAGGGATGCTATAGGCGAGGTTAGCACGTGCTGTCCAGGAGGGACGCACCGTGTGGCGGATCATACGAGTGCGACGCATCAGCTCGCTGTAGTGTGTCTCTACGAAGGTGCCGTCCCAGCTATACTTGCGGTAGGCAGTATCTGTGATCATGATATGATTGCGAGCGAAGGAAGCGTCCAGCGTGGCGGAGAGCCCTGGGGTGAAGAGATTGCGCTTGGCATAGTGTGCCGAGAAGCTCAAGTCGTCGCGATCACGCATCGCCTCACCAATGACCAGCGTCTGACGAAAGCCGGTCTGTATCTCGCTGGCACTCTTTGTATAGCCTACCCCGAGCAGAGCCGCATCAGCCCACGGCTTCTTGGTCACGCCCAGTTGCAGACGTCCTAAGATCGACTGGTAGCCATCGTGAAAGCGTCGGAAGTCGCGTTGCTCGTACTCTTGCTTTTCACCATTCCACACCTCCATGCCACGCATGATGTAGTCATTCTTAGAGTACTGATAGCGTAGTGTGGGGCGCACCGTAAAGCCACTCCGCGGCTCTCTATACTGCCCCGCTAGATCTAGGGCAAAGGTGTGAAAGGAGCCACCCCGCAGCGAACAGTCCAGATAGCTCTCCCCGCGGCTGTTGGTCACGATGTTGACCGCTCCACCGAGGGCATCCATACCGAGCTCTGGTGGCACAACCCCTTTGTAGATCTCAACACGATCAATGAGGTTCACCGGCAGTGTAGCGAGCGAAGCCCCCTCACCCATCGAGGAGAGTGGCACACCATTGATAAAGTAGCGAACGGCACTACCCGACAGACCATTGATAGACAGTTCATTGCTTGAGCCCACGCCACCAGACTCTCTGAGACGTACACCCGAGCTCTGAGCGACCAACTCGTTGAGGCTCCCCATCGAGGCGATGAGAGGCTTGACATCTAGGCTGATCGCCGAGAGCGTCTGCTGCTGCATGATACGTCTATGGGTAGGCGCCACGACGATCACCTCGCCAAGGTTCTTATAGTCTATCGTGTCGTGAGGCTGTGTGCGTGTCTTCCGCTGCGCTGTGAGCGGGAGCACACAGCTAGCTAGGAGCAGAAATAGGTAAAGGTAGCTACGTCTCATCGGCTTACTGAGCTATAGAGTCAGACTGGTGTAGCTTCTCGCCAGTCTCCTCGTAGATCGCTTTCTTGTCCATGATAGAGAGACGACGGTGTGTCATGAAGAAGTCCACTTTCCTCAGGATCATCTCCTGTATCTCGGGCAGTTCGCCGAGACCACGCACCACGCTCTCAACTTGATAACCGAGCTTCTCTAGACGGGGTTGCCACTCTTGGAGCATATCCTCCTGGGCATGCTCGCCCGCCACGATCATGAGTGGCTGTAGGCAGACTCGCTTGAGGCCCGTAGCACGCAGACGCTCGAGTGCCTCCTCATAGTACGGGTAACCCTCCACACAGCCCACGATCACCTGTCCATAGCCGTGGCGCTGCAGATAGTGATCCAGCATCGCATACTGAGCCGTGGCACTATCGTAGGTGCCGTGACCCACCCATAGGTAAGCCACATCGGACTCTAGATGAGCGGTCATGATGGCGGTCAAATCCTTATAATCACTCTCGTAGAAGAGGAGTGGCGTCACCAGTCTGATCTTCTTAAAGTGGCTCTGCTGATGCGCCACCTCATAGGATAGCGACTCCATCTCTACCCCATCAACGATGGTCGTAGAGACAACCAGCAGATGGGTAAAACCTTCACGGGCTAGCTCTTTGAGCGCTTCGCCCGGCGTGGGAATCTCTATACCCCGTGCTGCTAGGCGCTTGCGCACGATACGCGAACTGTAAGCTTGACGAACCTCTAGGTTGGGATAGGCGGAGGCTATGCGCTTATTGATCGCATCGAGGGTGACCCGACGGGTGTCGTCATGGGTCGTGCCAAAGTGAACCACGAGGATAGCGCCTTTGTCACCGGGTGCCATAGCAGCAAAGAGCGAGTCGGTCTCAAAGATCTTATTGCCCGCCTGTAGCGAGAGCCCACCTAGGAGTAGTGTCATATATAATAATAGGAGTCGTTGCATCATACGGTTGTTGCTTTGATCTGCTAGGTCAAGTCTAAGCATAGCACAGGGATAGCACCACGCTCGCAAGCGTAGCACCTTCTGAGAGAGATATGCCTCTGATCCATTGACATAGCATTGAGGTACGCTTGCCACCGAGCGTACACAGTTATATACTAAGTTACGAGTGGAGGCAGGTCTCCTGACTTACCCCAGCCTATCAACGCCTTCCCCCCAGACCTCAGTCGGGCAGTGGCTCATACGACTCTTGTGATAGGCTCTGTGAAATAGGGGGATCACAGTAGCGGGCACTGTACCAGATTCTCACTGGACTTCCCTCTTGCATCGCTCTGCAGGCGAGCTGATGCACCACCACTCAAAGATGTTGTACGGCAAAGATACAAAAAAGAGGCTAGAAACTAGAGGATTAGAGATTAGAGAGGGGATCGGAACTATCGGAGCGATCTGAGGGGATCGGAGCCATCGGGAGGAGGGCGAGAAGGGATGGACGAGTAACGGTTGTAGGGACGCACGATCTGTGCGTCCGTTGTGTCAAAGTTTACGGTGTCAGGGTTTTAACGGGGCGTTGCTCGGAATGCGACGCTCCCCCTTAGAGGATGTTGAGACGTTTGCAGATCACAGCGTGACGCTGAGGGCAACTGAGATCCGTCTTGATGAACTGTCGTATTACTTTTGCACCGTCTGATACTGTTGACCTTTGCAACAGTCTCCGTCTATCTATTTAGCGAGCCATTGCCCCCCACCCTAGTCACACCTATGGCTATGATACAGCAATCGGGGTAGCTCTCACTAGGAGGACTACCCCGATTACTCTATTTATATGCGACGAGCGCGTGTTCTTATCGCTGGAGCTTCTTGATCCAGCGGAGACCGTCGGTGGACTGTACTTCGAGTAGTACGACCTCCGTCTCGGGCATCTCAATATCTACCTGCGTCTGACCATCGGTCGTGGCACGCTCTAGTAGATAGCCCTGTACGCTGTACAGCTGGTAGCCTGCGATGCCCTTGTCGTAGGATATGCGATAGCCCGTAGCGGTGCGCTCGATGGCTAGATCAGCCTGGTGATCCTGCTGCTCGTCGTAGCGGATGTTGCCGTACGACATACGTAGCTCGAAGCGACGTCCGTCACGCTCACTATAGCCGTAGCTGTAGGTCGGGTTGGCGAGCAAGTCCTGCTCGGTGCCTCGCAGACGGTCGTAGAGTGCCAGCTTGTCAAAAGGCTTCTCCGCCAACGTCGTGAAGTCTAGCGTGAGCATCCCATCGGTAGGCGCAAAGACGCCTAGCTCGACCACGGCACTAGGCACATTGGTCTGTACGAAGTTGCAGGTGCTATCGGTCGGGCTGATGAAGTAGACAAGCGGAGCTGTCTGCATAGACTCAGAGGCAAAGAGTGCTGGCATCGACTCCTCTCTATTTTCAGGCAGTAACTCTGCAGAGGCGTAGCCTCCTCGCTCATCGGTCACCGTCACAGCGACATACCGCTCGCTCAGCTCCTCTAGCTCCTCTAGCTCCTCGTCCGTGCTACGCAGCTCGAACTTAGAGGTGTTAGGGTCTCGAAGCACAGATATCTCAGCAGGTGCCGTAGGGAAGTAAAGCGTCTGATTCGGATTTTCCGACTTCAGAAAGATTACAAACGCTTGCAGAGGAGCAATGGCATCAAACTCCTTATCCCTTTTTGCACGCATTGTGCTACCTCTCTTAGAAGCCAAGCGCCAAGCTCCATCTGCATAGATATAAAGACCTGGTCTCAGATTATTCTTTTTATTCGCATTGAACAGACGCTCATAGTCAATAGGACACATAAACGGATTGCCCACAAGCGTAAAGCGATTATCACTAACGGCTGGTCTAGATACCCTCAAGGTATAGCCCTCAACTTGATTTCCATTAGCGTCAACTGTAGTTCCAATCGCATTTGTTTTGTCATCCTCAAAGAGGAAGCGGTAGTCCAGTGCGGGGTATCTCTTTACTGAGTCAACCTTACAAACGGCTTTTAACGTGTTCAAATCAAAGTAGGCGAAGTAAGATGCTGGCTCAGGTCGTACGGCTGTTACCTTACCCTCCTTCTTATCCTCATCATAGGTATACCAATACCAGTTCTTGTAGTAACGATGCAGTGGGTAATAGGGTGCTAGCTCCTTATTCTCATAGAAAGGCAAGCGGATGATACCCTTTAGCCCGTTGAGGTTCGTGTGATCCTTAGCTCCTAACTTCTCAGGGTGGTAACCCTCCACCTTGAATGCTAAAGCGTAATTGTAAGCAGCTATGAGACATCCCAGCTTGTTGATGGGACGCTCAAAAATCTTTCTAAAATCCATAAGGTCCTTCACCTTGAGGTAACACTGGTAGGTAAGCGGATAGCCACCTAGTGCGAAGTCCCCAGCGTAGACATTCTTGATAGGCGTAGAGAGTAGATGCCACTCATCTCGTGAGAGGATACGGTCATAAGCGCCTGGATGCTTAGAGTCTTCGTGCGCCTTGATGGTTCCGTCAGACTGCACGATACCGAAGTTATAGTCAATGAAGGCTCGGGAGTAGTGCGTCAGTCGCTGTGGCTCACCGAGTGCAGAACCAAAGTGGAAGTAGATATCGTTGCACAGAGGCTCTCCGAACGGCTCTCGAATGGTCTTCTTTGGGTCTAGATTTGGATAGAATTTTTCAACCACTGCTGGAAGGTGTACATCGGTACACTTAGCAGGAATAGCATTAGCTGGTTTACCATCCTTGTCGGCCCAGTTCTCAAAAGAGTTCCAGTCAGCAGACTTGGCCTTCTCACTCCACCACAACTCAGGAGGAGCAACAGAGAGTGGGAAAGACACCGTTTGGACGGCTTCTGAGTCCTCGCATGGGATCCCCGAGACCTCAAGCGTCCACACTCCAGAGAGTGTCCTAGGAGCATGAGGTATGGCGATCTTTCTACCCGTCTCATGCTTCCCGTCAGGTCGAGTCCAAGTGTACGTAGACTTTGGTAGGATGGGAGGACACTCTAGTTTAATTGTATCACCCTCACAATACTTGGTGTTGGTAGCACCCTTGACAAAAGAGAATCCTCTGAAATCACTCATCTTGATGATTTCCCCCCCATTATCTAGAACACATTGGTCAGAGCCTGTCCTAATATAAAGGCGATACTTGGTCTGAATGTTATCCCCAGTCAGATCAAAGGAGACAGACTTACCTTGATCCTTTGAGGGAAGTGTCTTGCTAGCATAGATCTTATTAATGTCCTTGACATCACGTAGCTCTATGAGCGTCTCACCCGCTGTACGGATGGGTAGCACCGAGACATAAGCCTTGCTACCGTTCGGACAGATATAGGTATATAGTTGATACCCATCATAGGAAGGAGCCGTAGTCTCTACGGTAATCTTCTTAACGATGTTAAGACATGGGATTATCTTAGTACGCGGACTTATAGACTCGTAGTTGTACTGAATCGTCACGGTGGAGTTTCTCCAAGGTAACTCTATGTAGCAATCCTCTGGACTCTGCGAGCTACGCTCTGGATCAAAGTATACGGAGCCATCGGCAACGGTCCCGTAAGCGTTAGGTGCTGTTTGAGCAGCCCTTGCATACACTCTGACGGCCTTGCCATTGAGCAAAAGAATCTCACGAGACTTCGCTCCACGGAAGGGGTAGACACGTATCGTCTTACAGTCTACCTTTTCGAACTGAGGCTTTAAGTCCTCTCCTTGATTTACAAGTTCATACTTCCTAGAGAAGGAGTTATGCTGTACCCTTACCGACTCGTCCTCAGGGTCTCCACAGATGGTATGAAACGACACAGTGAAGTAATAATTACCATCAGGAACGTGTACGTCAAAGTAGGGCTTCTCATAAGGGTTATCCTCAGGAGCTGACTCGCTAGGGAATGGGAAAAACAAAGCCGAGAGGTGCTTAGCAGGCACGTTAATAGGCTCTCCTATCTTGGGGAAGTATTTATTCAGAGGCTTGTAACCTGGAGGAGCCGCCTCAAGCGTAATCTGAGCATCTGCAAACGGGGTCTTGAAAGCCTTATCAAAGTGCTTCTCTTGCAGCGTCAAGGCTAGAACCATCTTCACCTCTCCAGTACAGTAGTCTCTCGTGCTAGGACCACCAGACTTGGGATCGTGTTGCCACCCTTCAGTCTCATCCCATATACGAGCGGGGTCGGTATCTGAATAATATCTAAGGTAGCCAAGAAACTTCTCCGCATAAGGACCTATAGGCTTACCAGTTCTGAAGCCCATAGAGGATTCCTTACCACTTGCATCCCTCATATAGATCCAGGTGTAGCTATTGTAGTCTAAGGCACCGAGATCTTTGGGAGTTGTGTCATTCCTATCGGTAAAGGTTATTTCAGTACCACTACTACACTTCACCTTGACAGGAAATTGCAAGTTCATTTTCTCAACAACATCTTTCTTTAGGGCGAAGGTCGGTTTATACTCACAGGGATCATCTTTACCCTCTCCAACCATTTCAATCCAAGGATTCGGATCGGCTGACTTTTTTGCATCAAAAAGGTATTGTGCATTAGAATAGTCCGAGTTTTTGGGGTCCGATGATCCTTTCACACGAATAGCTATACCTATCTTTTCTTTATCACCGAAAGGTAAAGCAAACCGAGAGTTGTAATAGAGTTCATCGGGAGAGGGCGAGTCATCTGGCACTTTGACAAATAGATGTGACCTCTCGACTGTCTGTCCAGTTGGCTTGCCATTATCATCATAAACAGGATCCTGAACGAGCCAACAGCCATAGGTACCTTCAAATGTGGGAGCCGTTTTAGCTTCTTTTAAGTCCAGCCAGTTGAGATCTTTTCTACCCTTCTCATAGCCATTGTAGTAGTCATCAGAGACACATATAGCAATATCAAAGTACTTAGCTATAGAGTCTATCTCAGAAGAGTAATAGTATGGGACTATTGAATTATCAGGGTCAAAAATTCTTGTGGAGAGCCAACGCGACGGATTTTTCTCAGAGGTGTGTAGCTGAGACCACTTCGCATTAACCCAGAAATCATTAAGACCTACCCCTACCTCACGGACAGAGCTGCTTACTGTCTCCACAGAGCCATTGGCATCTGAGACCTCCAGCGTGTAGCGTCCTTTAGGGAGATTGTAGATAATGGTCTCTTCCTTCTGACTTGTAAACGTGGTCTGTTGTCCTCTGTACTCTTCAGGGTATGCTGTCAGCTTGACTGTGTAAGGAGCTTTACCTCTAGAGAGGGTTAGCCTTACTTGACCAGTTCCTCCATGGAATCCCTTAATAGTGGCGCGAGTTCTGGAGCGAACACTAAGCTGCGCCTCTGCCATGGTAGGTATCAAGCAGAGTGCTGAGATGACGAGGAGAAGACTCCATATAGTGCGCACTAGTGTCGTGCTGTTGTATTGCTTCATAGCCTATATCTGTTTATAGGATGGATTTACTTAGTAATGTGTGTCTGTGTAGATGCGATAGTTACGAGCTTGCCTCTACTCATCAAAGGCTTCGCCATTGCCTGCGGGTGGTTGTACATCCGTTGGGGTCAGCGTTATCTTGTAGAGACGATTGCGGTAGACACTCTTATCCGATGGATCAAACGAGCCAGGAATACGCTTTACGTAGTCTTCGCCCCTGTCCTTATTTTTCTCACGATTCTTGATATTTAGGACATCAAAGTAGCATTTTTCCTCGGCTCGTAACTGATGATTGTTCGAAGCTATATCCAACCACGGACGGAAGCCACTATAATAATACCATATAAACCATAGGTAAAGAGGCTTCACAGCCTCATCAGAGCCCTTTCGCACGAGTTTCTCGGGGATATAGAAGTACATCCTATAGTCCAGCAGATAGCCTCCACCCATGGGTACACCCTCTTTCCGAACCTTTTCAGCTATTTTGTCATAGCCAATGATAAAGCGTTTCTGTGGGCCTGTACGTGCCATATATTGATCAGACTCTCGACCGAGGAAGCCAACTACGGTATCCTGAGCACTAGAGTAGTCCTGTATAGGGAAGAGACTGACATTCGTAGGCATATCATAAATATGAGGTCCATAGGGGTGCTGAAATCTCCAAGGGCCTATCCATTTCAGTTCCTCTTTTCCATTTTCATCCCAAGAGAGCCATATACACTTCTTGTAGATTAGCTCGACCTTGGCAAAGGTGCGCAGAAGCTCAACGCCTTTCGTACGACCATGAGGATTATCGAGCTGGATCTGACGAGGATAGCGCTTGGTGCCCCCCTCGGTGAAGTCTACATGCTCATACTCGGCAGTCATCGGAGAGACCACATCTATATATGGATTACTCTGATTATAGCGTCTTCCTTGATGCGTATCGCTGAATCGTCTCGTGACGGGGATACGGATCTTCTTGAGATCATCTAGCGTCTGCGCCTCCGTGAGTGCTTTCTTGAGAGCTTTTTCAGCTTCTATCTCTCTCCACTTCTCGTTATCATACTTCTCATGACGATCGGGACCTGGATCTAGAGAGGCTCTATTCGTATAGGCTCCCTCGTTGGCTACGACGACGAGGTCGTAGTAGCCTAGCTCCGAATCTTCCAATTCAAAGGTGACACGAGCCTTACCGTGTTGATACTTATAGCTTACACCTCCGTCAGAGCCTTCGCTGGTGTCGGTATATGCAGGCATCGGGACAAGGTTTGTGAAGAAGACATTCTTCTTAATCTCGCCGTTTTGGAGGAGAAAGATACGTATGTCGTTCACGTAGTCCTCACGATTCGTTTTGTCGGAGTTGATGCTGTAGTCATCGCCTTGCGTGCGTAGTCCATCGTTGCCACTAGGAGCTAGGGCAAAGCTCAGCGAGACGTAAGCCTTGCCGTCAGGCTCCTCCTCGAGACTATTGTAGTCCCGCACACAGCTGGCGCAGGTGAGGAGTGCCCCCAAGGTAAAGAGGAGCGTATATATATGGGTATATCGTAGTCGATTCATAGTAGTGTGTAGTGATATTAGAGCACAATCTCGTAAGAGTGTACCATCCAGCCATTGATGAGAATCTCCACACCGTAGTGCGTGTTATCGGGCAGGCTCTTCAGACGTATCTTTACGTCGTACTCGAACTGACACTCGGGTCTGTAGTCAGGTGTCTTGGCGAGCAGCTTTTTGAGATCGTAGGTAAAGATCTTAGCGCCCGTATCGGAGCGCACGAGGCTCAGCTGGGGCTTTGTCTTCGGGTCATCTAGTCGTAGCGTGCTGAGGCGCGTGCTACGCGTTGTACCTTCGTTGGGTAGTGGCGCCTGATAGATGACATGCTTGGTGGGATTGGTCAGCTGACCCATGAAGTCGTAAGCAGCGTTGTTATCCTCGATCTCTATATGGATCGGATAAACCACCTGGCTTGGCAACTCGGTAAGGCTTATGTCAAAGTCATTGCTATAGCGCGTCAGGTTTGGCGCAATGGGGACTCTAATCGTGCTACCTCCAGGAGGCATAGGACACTCAATGGTGTCTGTAGCAAAGTATAGAGGCTCGGGCAGTAGACCCTCATGTCTATCTCGCTCGTTGAGTTGGAGTGCTAGTCGGCAGTCGGGGTGCTTATTGCCCGATGCTGGAGCTAGGTCACTCATGGTGTAGTGGTGGGGGGTAGCGCCCACCCAGATGGTGTAGCGATAGGTCTCACCGCACTCGTTGGGTACGGGGATCTCTATCTTAGAGGCTGCGGTTAGGTCTGCAGGCTCTAGGTGCTTGTATGCGATGATCTCTCCTGACGAAGGGACACTAATGACGATGTCCATATAGCCTGCCTTGCCTATGTAAGTGCTGTCAGACATACAGGGTGTCTGCATATAGGGTGTGAAGACCAGTATCGTGGGGCACTCGCCTCGATCGTATATGATCTTATCACAGCTCACGAGTGATAAGAGGAGGAGGGGGAGCAGGAGTATACTATATATAGTGTGTCGCTTCATAAAATGCAACTGTGATTGAGAGATCAGATGTGTCGGTGTAAGGGGAAAGGGTCGGATCGTAAGGTTAACGATAATGGGGAAAAAGATAGGGACGCACGTCCAGACGCACGTCCATCCGTGCGTCCCTACAAAGGGTTACTCGTCTGTCTAGCACGGACGCACACGCTCGTGCGTCCATGCTAGCAGACAAAGTCAGTCCATTAGACCGTAAGCTCGATGTCGTAGCTATGTACATTCCAAGGAATGACATTGACGTCTACAGCCATGAAGGTTTCCTTCTGTGAGTTGAAATCACCAGGAGTAAAAGGAGGAATGTATGGATCATCTGGTGTTGGCTTAGGATCGGGGTTCTTAGGATTGTTGCCAAATGGATCCTCTGGGTAAAGCGGGTTCCAGTTCATACCAAGCTTCTTGAAGCCCTTGACGCTGATGTGGTAGATGTTGTTACGGAAGGCGGGAGCGTTGAGTGTCTTACCCTGACCCTTGTCGTCTGGATTGACAAAAGCAACGTAAAGAACCTTACCCTCCTTATACATATAGTACTTCTGATTAGGTCTACCATTCTCTGTAGTCACTTCCTTACCAGCATAGATGAGACCATCCTCTCCTAGATAGAAGGTACCATCACCTGCATTGTTGTAAGCGTCCTTCTCCTTATCGTTCGCAAACATCTTAGGAGTGAACTTAGCACGTACAAGTACGTAAGGGGTATTACTACGGCGGAAGTCACCAGTGTAGTTAGCATAAGTCTCACCAGCCTTACCAGACTTGTGATTAGTCTCAAATATGAAGACACTCTGCTTGAGAGACTGCTTACCGATCGCTATAGCATCAGCTAGATTAGTTGCGACAATAGGCTTACGATCCTTCGTGCTTAGATCACTATAGTCGTACTTAGCCAGCTGTGTATTATAGTCGGCAAACTTCAGAGGACTATTTGGAGCTTGTGTCGCAGGTATGTAAGCATAAGCAGGAGACTTGATTAGTCCTCCTTCACGCTTCTGAGAGAGGTAGAAAGCCTTCTCGCCCTGGGCTACTGAATAGGTAATGTCTGTAATCTCACCCATCACCTTGCCATCATCATACTTAATCTCATACTTCTCCTCCGTGGTGGTCAATAGGACACGAGCTACGACACGCTGCACCTCTACTTTCGCACGATTCTTAGGATTGTCGGCATCTAGAGCCTCTGCCTCAGAGACACCATCCGCTACATTGATCTTGCAATCAGCGGCATTGGTCATCATGATGATATCTCCCTTGGTATCATCAGTTTTAGCGACATCAGCCGTGGTCATAGTCTCAATAGCCTTATTGTATGCAGCCTTGAAGTTGTTAGGAAGAGACTCCTTGAGGAGATTTCTCACCGCTTCAGTCGCATTGAGTAGGACGTAGACCTCCTTCTCACCAGGAGTGGTGACGATAGCCTTCTTAGGCTTGATCGTGATATTGTCAGCGTCCGTCGCAGGAGTGATGTCAAAGTCAGCCTTGGCATACTGACCAAAAGCAACTTCGCCCTTGCTGACGACGTAGACATCTACCGTCTCGATAGCGTCCTTACCATTCCACTTGCCTTTTGGGCTGTAGTTGTTCTCGTCATCACCTGCACGCATACCATCAGCCTTAAGGCCGATAGCCACGCTCACGTAGGTCGTGCCTTCGTTCTGAGGCTTCTCCGGCTCCTTCTTGCAGGAGGTCAGAGCGACTAGGCCTATCGTTAGCAGGCCTAGCAGTGTTCTTACTGTTCTGTTCATTATTCGTTTATTATGAGATTGATATAAAGTTTCTTCACCTCCCTATAGAAATCACTATTGTCCAAGGGGATATTCGTTACAAAGGTAGGCATAATCCGTCAACCATCACTCAAAACGACTTGACATATTCGGTATTTCTTATGACATATTCGGTATTTCCTCACGGAAATAGAAGTTAGAGACGGGTAGCGACATGTAGGGACGCACGATCTGTGCGTCCGTCCCCGTTAATACCACGACGCTGTAACCTTTGATACAACGGACGCACAGATCGTGCGTCCCTACAACGGGCTACTCCTCTAGATCGCTGGCAGGCTCATGCCGGTGATGCGTCGATAGAGGTCTAGCGCGTAGGGGTCGGTCATGCCGGAGATGTAGTCGAGCGTGCACTGGAGCTTGCCGTAGATCGACGCTTCATGCAGGTTGTACTGGCTGCTCACCAGCGAGAGGAGCGTACGACTATACGCATCGTCTGGGTGTAGGAGCGAGTGCATCACTTTGTCGATCAACTCTGAGAAGATACGATGCCCCGCCAGCTCTACGTCGATCACTGCCCGCGCTGTGTAGATCTCACTCTGCGCCACTGCGCTATTGGCTCGGTAAAACGCATAGAGTCGCTCGGGCATTCGGCTAACCAGCGTCCCAGTGAAAGCGCCCCGCAGTATCTCCTCCTCATGCTCTATGAAGACCTCGGCACAAGCCTCCACAAGCATATTGATTGCCTTAGCTCTCAGGTAAGCAATCCGCTCGTTGCGGTCGCCGATAGCCCCGAGCGTTGCCAGCGCATGATCGCGACCATCTGCGGGGAAGTAGCGCAGGAGCAGATCCACCGTACGCTCGTAGCTCAGGATGCGCAGTTTGTAAGCATCCTCCACGTCCATCACCTGATAACATATATCATCGGCCGCCTCCACGAGGTAGACCAGCGGGTGGCGCACATAGTGCCCCGAGGCTGGGTCTACGGGTAGGATGCCTAGGTAGTTCGCCACATCAAGGTAGGTAGCCCGCTCTGACTGGAAGTAGCCAAACTTCCCGCTCTCAGGCGCCCTCGCCGATGACCAGGGGTACTTGACAATAGCTGCCAGCGTGGTATAGGTCAAAGCAAAGCCCCCTGGTCGGCGCCCCTCAAACTGATGCGTCAGCAGGCGAAAGCCGTTGGCATTGCCCTCAAAATAAGCGAAGTCCTCCCACGAGTGCCCCTCCCCTACTACGGCATCATACCATTGGCGTCCATTACCCTCAGTAAAGTAGGCCCGTATTGCCCGCTCGCCACTATGCCCGAAGGGGGGATTGCCCATATCGTGTGCTAGACAAGCAGCCGAAACGACCGTGGCGATGCTCCCCCGATGAGGCGTATCCTGATTGTCCGTCAGGCGGCACGCTATGTAGTTGCCCAGACTACGCCCCACACAGCTTACCTCCAGACTGTGCGTCAGGCGGTTGTGCACAAAGATGCTCTTAGGCAGGGGAAAGATCTGCGCTTTGTTTTGTAGTCTGCGAAATGGAGCCGAGAATATCAGACGATCGTAGTCTCTGTCAAACTCCGTGCGCATCTCCATGCCCCCAGAGAGTTGCGGAGCAGCTGCCCCAAAGCGTCGGTTAGAGATCAGCTGATCCCAGTTCATCCTACTCATTATTGTATAGTGTCTATTGTCTTTGTGAGAAGAGTGTCCTAAAGGCGTGATCCACCCGATCACACGGCACGATCTCTATGTCGTAGTTTCGCTGTTGCAGGCTCTTAGCATTTGCCTTGGGGATCAGTATCCGCGTGAAGCCCAGTCGGTGCGCCTCCGCTATGCGTCGCTCTATACGGCTCACGGCACGTATCTCGCCCGCCAGCCCCACCTCGCCCGTCATGCAGGTCTTCGAGGGGACGGCTATGTCCAGATTGGAGGAGAGGACGGCACAGAGCACCGCTAGATCCACGGCAGTATCGTTGATCTTGATGCCACCCGTGATGTTGAGAAAAACGTCCTTCTGTATGAGCTTGAAGCCAGCCCGCTTCTCCAAAACGGCCAGCAGCATGTTGAGTCGCCTTAGGTCAAAGCCTGTGGTCGACCTCTGCGGGTTATTGTAAATAGCCGAACTGACCAAGGCTTGCGTCTCGATCATGATCGGACGAATACCCTCCACGGCACAGGCGACGATGACGCCACTGAGTCCCTCCGTATTGCCCGAGATAAGGTGCTCCGAGGGATTGCTCACAGCGACCAGTCCCGAGCTATTCATCTCGTAGATGCCGAGATCGTCGGTAGAGCCAAAGCGGTTCTTATGGCTACGCAAGATGCGGTAGAGATGCTGCTTGTCGCCCTCAAACTGCAAGACCGTGTCCACCGTATGCTCCAAGATCTTCGGACCCGCTATGGAGCCCTCTTTGTTGATATGCCCAATGACGATCACGGGGATGCTGCTGCTCTTGGCAAAGTGCAGGAGCAGGTTGGCGCACTCCTTAATCTGGCTGATGGATCCAGGCGAAGATTCGGAGCGCGCAGTCGTAACCGTCTGAATACTGTCGATGACCAGCAGATCGGGCGCTATCTGCAGTGCCTTCAGGAGTATGTTGTCCAGGTCAGTGTCGCAGTAGATGAGGCACTGCTCCGAGTGTATGCCGATGCGATCGGCCCGTAGTTTGAGCTGCTGAGCACTCTCCTCGCCCGAGACATAGAGCGTCTTGAGCTCTGGACAGCGCAGCACGGTCTGAAAGATCAACGTAGACTTACCAATACCAGGCTCACCACCCAGCAAGGTAAAGGAGCCCTGCACCAGTCCACCACCGAGGAGGCGGTTTAGCTCTTCGTCGTGCAGATCTACCCGACTCTCCTCGCTTCCTTCGATCAGCTGTATGGGACGCACCTCCTCAGAGTGAAGGCCGTCCCACGTAGCGCCCTCGTGGATTTGCTTGAGCTTACGCTGTATCTCTTGCGCTGGTGTCGAGCGCCCCGAGGTCGTCTCCGGCTGAGCCAGTTGCTCCTCGATCGTATTCCACTCCTGACACTCGTTACACTGGCCTTGCCAGCGACTGTAGGTAGCGCCACAGGCACTACACTTGTATATAGTCTTAACCTTTGCCATCTATCATGAATGCGCCAGCTCTTACGGTGAGCTACTCACATTGCTAGGCAAATGTACTCAAATCTAGAGAGATTAGAAGTTAGAGATTAGAGCAAGAGAGCGCATAGTGTCATAAGCCACGCCACCCAATTCCTCGGTGGATATTTTTGATTTTCCACGCAGGGCTGACGCATTATATATAGTTATTGCTGTCCAGTGAAAGCTTTTTGAGGGG
>OLPH01002042.1_pt1 | contig 17804 bp, 7 predicted proteins | sample 1672951 | NCBI WGS metagenome assembly OLPH01 (sample SAMEA3136740, study PRJEB25190) | human gut metagenome | reverse complement strand
ATGCCGCATGGTTCACCACCACAGTTTTCTCCACTGTAATGGGCTGGCCGGGGTCGTAGTCCGAGCCGCGCAGATCATAGCGATATAAGCCATCCGGCACATCTTCATCCCGCAGTCGGCCATTGCTGAAAAGACCGGGCTTATCAAAGATTTCGATTTCCTGCAATTCCTCGTTCAAAAGCGTTTCTTTCTGCAAATCCATACTCCTTTCCTTGTAAAACTCCGGCAGTTCCGCAAAACCGATACTGTCCACATAGTAGGCTTTGACCGTACTGCCATCATTGAGTACCACCACATCACTGACCGACAGCGAATGCCCCGTAAAGTCTGCTGGACGCTGAATATTGAATCGTTCATAAATGCCATCCAGCGTATCCTTTTCCGTAAGCGGCGCGGTATAGACCAGTTCATAGTCTGCACGGTTTACTTCCATCCCGTGCCGCTTTACAAAGTCCAGATTCATAAAGCGGTAGTCGTGTTCCTGGTCACGGGCAGTGATCTGGTAGATGCCAAACTGCTTTTCGCTGCCAGAAAGCAGCTTCTGCTCCTTGACCAACGCATCCAGCCGGGTTATCAGCTCTGCCGCCTTTTCTGCGGACTCTCCCTCTGATTCCTCCACTGCAACTTGCAGCCATTCCCTGATCGGCTGAATATCCCCAGCCTGAATCTGTTCTTTCAGTACTTCAACTGCCTGTTCCCGATCCTCCACACTGTCCTTATAGTGGTAGAAATCGAAGTCGAAGGCGAAATCATCAAGGTCTGCCGCCAGCTTTTCAACGGGTGCTTTCTCGCTGTTTTCCATTGCTTTCTGCTTGTCCTTTTCCAAATCTTCCTTGGCAATCTGGAAATAGTCACTTCCACGTTCAATTTCTTCACGCTCTGTGACAAGAACCGGCCACGGACTGATACGGATAAGATAAATCTGCTTGCCCTCATCAAACAGGCGCAGAGCCTGCTCCCGGCTTATCACCGTCAGTGCAGCGTCCGGGCGGGCATACTCATCTTCCAGATACTCTTCGTTTTTTTCCAGCAAAATTGCACTCCATGCGTCCGCCTTGATTCCGAAAATGCCATCATGCTGTTCAATCTCTTCCTGACTGGCGAAATCTCCTGCCGTGCCATCCTGAAACAGCGGGTAAATTCGTTCGCCCAGCCGATGCCACTCCCGTGCGCCTTCCTTCTTCAGCGGCAGCACATCATCTTTCCGGTAGCCGTAGTCGTGCATTTCGGAAAGTCCAATCATCCCATCCGGGAGATTTTCAATTTTTTCCTGTGCCACATACATCAGGCGGTTGACTTCTTCTTTGTCATCCTCGGCCAGTGCAGCCGCCAGACCCTTCACCAGTTCTTCCGTTGCTGCCCGGTCATCCAGTTTGAAGGCGAAATTCACGATGAGGTTTCGCTGCTCATCATCGAAAATCGTTTTTTCCTGCTCCTTGTCGGCAATCAGCTTTTCCGCATACTGCATTGCGGTCATGCGCTCTGCGCTCCTTTCTGCCACTGCCGCTTCCAGCTTTTCCAGAAAGTCGGCTGCGGTCAATCGAATCGTATCCATCGAATCTTTCAGTTCCTTCATCTCTTTGCCGCTGGCCCAGCTTGCCACATACGGAAAAGAGTAATCAGACGTATCAATGCCCAGAGCCGAGCAAACCGTAAATGCGATGCTTTCCGCTTCGGTTTCTTTCGTGAGCCGGTCTTTTTCTTCCCCGCGCTGCTTCATGAAATCGCTGTTATGCAGCATCGCATGAGCAACTTCGTGGATCATCGTCTTTATGGTCTGGCTCTCACCCATGCCGACCTGGATGCAGATTTCTTTGTCTATGTCGCTGTAATACCCTTTGGCTTCCCCTTCGATTTCGTCAAACCGAATCGGCACAGGCGATACCTGCTCGATTGCCGCCGTAAGCAGCGCATAGTCTTTGACGCTGGCCGTCAGTTCGTTCACTTCCAACGACGGAATCGGTTCACCATCGGTCTGCGAAACATCAAAGACCGTTGTTACGCGGAAACGCGGAATCACATACTCCACACGTTCCATTTCCGGCTCACCGTTTTCGTTCAGCACCGCCAGACCCGTATCCTTGTCGATTTTCTCGCGCTCCTCCACTTCCTTGATGGGAGCCGGAGCAATGATCTGGATGCCCTTTTCGCCTTTTTTGACGTAACGGTTAAACTTATTCTTCCATGCGTTAAACCCTGCCACCAGTGTGGCATCAGGCCGCTGCATAGCGATCAGCAGCGTATTGTTGAAACTGTAATTGTGAAATTTTGCCATTGTGTGCAGATACGTCGTGTACATTTCCGAAGTGAAAATGTCCTTTACGCCCTGCTCCAACCGTTCCGTGATTTCTTTCATCTGCTGTTTGCGGTCAGCTGCCATGCACATCCTCCTTCTTTTTCTTGACCCATCGTGTTTTCATCTGGCGCGGATATTGGTCGGCCTGTTTCGGTGCTTTTGCGCCGTTCCACTCCAATCCTCCGGCTCTGCCCTCACAGGTGTATCCGGCAGCTCTCAGGGATGCTCCATTTTCCGTATCCAGAATGTAGGTGATCACTTTGTTGTAACCCATTGCCCGTGCTGCACGGTATGCCGCCGCGTACAGGATGCTGCAAGCGTTCGGCGTTCCATCCGTACACAAGCGGTTAACTTCCAGCGTATAGCCATCGTCCAACCGCCGCGCCACGGGTCTGCCGCAGATAGCAACACCCACCAACGCACCATTTTTCGATACTCCGATGGAGAACTTATGCCCTCGTGTCGGCTTATGGTGGCGGTGATACTGCTGCACAAATGCGTTTGCTGTTTTCAGATTGATCGGTGTTAATGTCAGCAAATGCCCTCCTTTTTCAAAAATACCCCGTTAGATTCCTTGCAGAGATCTAACGGGGTTATCCTATTTACAGTTCCATATCGTGACTTTTCCGCTTCTGGGATTTCTGCGGTTCTGCGCTGCGCTCTGCCGGCTTTGCATGAAGCTGTGCCAGCACAGAGGATTTCCGTACATTGTCCGCAGTGCGTTCTGCAACGCGGCCTGCGTAGTTCACAGGCTGACGTGGCTTATCTGCAACCTCGGTTTCGGCTGCATCCTCATCCACTCCCAGCGCATCTTCACTGCCCTTTTCGTCCATGTTGAGCAAAGAGTTCAGCTCCGCAAGGCGCGCAGATTTTTCAGCCAATTCCGCTTCCTGTGCAAAAGGACGTTTGGCTTCTTCCCTTGCCTGCGCCAACTGCTGTTCCAAGGTTTCCAGTCTGCGTTCCACCTGTGGCAATGCTCTTTCGATGCCTGCCAGTGCATTGGTAACACGCAGAAAGTTGCCCTGCGGGTCTTTGCCGACTTCCATAGAGTAGTTCCATGCGCCCTTGATGGACAAGCGGAACACCTTATCGAAGTTGTCAAATCGGGAATGCAGTTCAAACGCACCGTAGCTGCCAATCCTTCCCTCGGTGCCAGCCGCTTTCAAAGCCTTGCAAGCCTCAATGATGGCTGCACCCGCTTCCTTGCGTTCGGTGTACACCTTGCCGCTGATCTCCATAGAGAAGTGGTCTTTGTCCTGCGCCAGAAGCGGTTTTGCCGCTTCCATATCGGTTTTCAGTGCTTCGATCTGACCCTGTGCCACAGCGATTTCTCGCGGATAGCGGCGCGCAATATCCGATTCCAAGCTATAAATCTGACTGGTGTGATTGGCTTTCAGCAGTTTCAGTTTGCTGACCTGAATATCCAAGTCCATCTTTTCCTTGATGTAGGGATTGCCCGTTGCCAGTGCCTTGATTTCGGCATAGGACAGCGCGGTATCGTCCACATCATCGCAGGCACGGACAGGCGACTTGGATGTCATAATCTGGCTTATAAACTTCTGCTTATTCTCCAGAATTTGCCACATGTACGAATCAAACGTATTTTCCGTGACGTAACGATAAATTTTCACCTGCTTATTCCGGTTTCCCTGCCGAAGAATACGCCCTTCCTGCTGTTCCAGATCAGACGGCTTCCACGGGCAATCCAGATGATGCAGGGCTATCAGCCGATCCTGAATATTGGTTCCTGCGCCAAGTTTCGGCGTAGACCCCATCAGGATACGCACCTGTCCAGCGCGCACCTTTGCAAACAGGTCTGCTTTTTTCGTTTCGGTGTTGTACTCGTGAATGAACGCCACTTCTTCACGGGGAATACCTCTCGCCACCAGCTTTTCCCGCACATCATCATAAACATTGAATGTGCCATCGGCTTTTGGTGTCGATAAGTCACAGAAGATCAATTGCGTTCCCTTATCCGCCGAAGATTCTTCCCAGACCTTGAACGCATTGTCCACACAGCGATTGACCTTGCTCTCCGGCTCGTCCGGCAACATCTCGTTCATAAGCCTCTGGTCGAGTGCCAGTTTTCGGCCATCGTTGGTGATCTTGAGCATATTATCGAATCTGGGATTCACATTACCGTTGCGTACAGCCTCGGCACGGTCTGCAAAGGAACTCACCATTTCTTCCTGTGTCTCGCTCGGTTTCAGCACTTCGTTGATGTACTCCGCTTTCGGCACAGGCAGATTCAGCATATCCGCCGTCTGCACGTCTGCCGATTCCTTGAACAAGGAAATCAGTTCCGGCAGATTAAAGAACCGGGCAAAGCGTGTTTTCGCGCGATAGCCCGTTCCCTCCGGGGAAAGCTCGATTGCCGTGACGGTTTCACCAAAGGATGCCGCCCAATCATCGAAGTGGCTCAGTCCCATTTTCTGCAGCGTGTCATACTGGAGATACCGCATAATGGTGTACAGTTCCACCATCGAGTTGCTGACCGGGGTTCCGGTTGCAAAGGTCACGCCCTTGCCACCTGTCAGTTCGTCCAGGTACTGACACTTTGCAAACATATCGCTGGACTTCTGTGCATCGGTCTGGGCGATACCTGCGATATTTCGCATTTTTGTGTAGAGGAACATATTTTTATAGAAATGTGACTCGTCCACAAACAGACGGTCAACACCCAGTTCCTCAAATGTAACCACATCATCCTTTCTCGTCTGGTCGTTCAGCTTTTGCAGCTTTGCTTCCAGCGTTTTCTTTGTTTTCTCCATCTGCTTGACCGTAAAACTGCGGCTGTCCTCACTCCGGGCATCGGCTAGGGCCAGCGTAATGTCGTCGATCTGACGCTCGATAATAGCTTTCTGCCGTTCCGGGGAAAGCGGCACTCGTTCAAACTGCGAGTGTCCGATCACAATGGCATCGTAATCACCTGTTGCAATACGGGAGCAGAACTGCTTACGATTGCTGGGTTCAAAATCCTTTTTCGTTGCCACCAACACATTGGCATTGGGATAGAGCCGCAGGAAGTCTGCGCCCCACTGCTCTGTGAGGTGGTTCGGCACCACATAGAGGTTTTTCTGCGACAGGCCCAGCCTGCGGCTTTCCATGCCGGCAGCAATCATCTGGAAGGTCTTGCCTGCGCCCACGCAATGCGCCAGCAGCGTATTGTTGCCGTACAGAATGTGCGCTACCGCATTTTTCTGGTGCGGCATCAGAGAGATTTCCGGGGTCATGCCCTCAAAACGGATATGACTGCCATCGTACTCACGGGGCCGAATCGCATTGAAAATCCGATTATAGGTCGCACACAAATCCTCGCGGCGATCTAAATCCTTGAAAATCCACTGCTTAAACGCTTCCCGAATGGATTCCTGCGCTTGCTGTGCAAGCATGGTTTCCTGCTTATTCAGCACACGATGGTCGCCATCCGCATCGTGAATCGTATCGTAGATTTTGGTATCGCGGAGATTCAGCGCATCTTCCAGCAGCTTATAGCCGTTGACGCGCAGGGTTCCGTAAGTGTTGGTGACAAGCGGATTGCCGCGATCCAGCGACTTGCCCGAAATGTTCCATGCACCAGAAATTTCGGAATAGGTTGCCTTAATGTCAATCCCGGCATAGTAATTCGGTGTTTTGAACACTTCTTTCATAAACTGCGTGATGTACTCCGGCTTTACCCAGTTTGCACCCAGCCGCACTTCAATTTCCGAAGCATCCAAATCCTTGGGCTGTACCCGTTTCAGGTAGTCCACATTGATCTGATACTCTGCATGATTTGCAGCAAAGGTTTCTGCTGTGGCCAGTTTTTCACGAACATTGCCGGACAGGTATTCATCCGAGGTTTCCCACTGCTGTGTCACAGGGTTTCGGAAAATCGCACCTGCCAGTTCATCCGTGATTTCCTGTTCCGGTTTGCCGCAGAGCTGCATCATAAACGGCACATCCACCTTTGCCTTTTCTCCGATGGAAAGTGCCAGAGCTTCGCTGGGTGTATCCACCGAGGTAACAGGCTCCGGCTTACGGATGGTACGTTTGGTAAAAATATCGGCAAGTCGTTTGAGATTCTTCTCCTCATCCAGAATTTCCAGTGATGCCAGCAGACAATAGCTGCTATCCTGTCGGAACGCTCGCTTGTTGGCAGTGCTGTTGATAAGGCCATACTGCGCCTTAAATGCGGTGTACTGCTGTTTCAGTTCATTCTGCAAAAGCTGTACTTCCGCATCCGAACCATCATGCAGCTGACAATCCAACAGCTTCCGGGTGGTCTCCCGCAGAGCGATCATGCCCAGCACTCGCTCTGCAGTTACGGCAGGCAGTTCCACCTTATTCATAAAGGAATTTTCGCGGTAGTAAATCTGCCCGTCCACGTTCGTGAAGCTGAAATTCTTCACGCTTGGGTCTGCCGGAATGGGTTCTTCCTGCACATCCAGATCATCATCGGAAATTTCGGGTTCCGTGATGGTGGCATGGATGTTGCTGACCGCTTCTTTCAACTGCTGGGCAAGGTCTGCGCCCTCGATGGGCTTGACCGTCGTTTCCTGCTTGCCATACTGAGTGCTTTCCGTGGTGATCTCCCCCAGCACCATCTCAGGATGCTGCGCAAAATACTGGTTGATGGAATATCCTTCCGGCGTTTCACCGAGATCCACCCAGTCTGCCCGCTCCACCGCTGCACGGTCACGCTTCTGCAGGAACAGAATGTCAGCAACCACGCCAGTGTTGGCATTGCGCTGAAACGCATTGTTCGGCAGACGAATCGCACCTACCAGATCGGCACGGTTAGCAAGGTACTCACGGACAGAGGAATCCTTCTTGTCCATCGTACCACTGGACGTTACCACCGCTATCACACCGCCCGGACGTACAAGGTCAAGGCTCTTGGCGATAAAATAATCGTGGATGAGAAAATTGTGGCGGTCATACCGCTTATCCGGTACTTTGTAATTGCCGAAGGGTACGTTGCCCACAACACAGTCAAAGAAACTGTCCGGGAACTGCATCGTTTCAAAGCCCTGCACCGCAATCTTGTTTTTCTGGTACAGCTGCTGTGCAATACGGCCCGAAATGCTGTCCAGCTCCACACCGTACATCCGAATCTTCTCCATGCTGTCCGGCACCAGACCCATGAAATTGCCGACACCACAGGACGGTTCCAGCACATTGCCTTTAGACAATCCCATATTGCCCAGGGCTTCATACATTGCCTTGATGACCGTAGGAGAAGTGTAAAACGCATTCAGGGTACTGGCACGGGCTTCCTTATACTCATCTGCAGTGAGCAGGGACTGCAGTTCGGCATACTCTTTCGACCACTCCGCATTGCTTTCATCGAACGCCTGCGGAATGCCGCCCCAGCCCACATACCGGGAAAGGATTTCCTGTTCCTCCGCTGTGGCCTGCCGCCGCTCTGCATCCAGCGTTCGCAGCACCCGAATGGCCTCCACATTGGCTTTATACTTTGTTTTCGGCCCTCCTGCGCCGAGATCATCGTCCGTAATGCGGAAGTTCATAGGCTCCTGTTTGGGCTGTGCAGGCAGTTCCGTTTCTGCTTCACTGTCCAGCGGAAGATTGTGCTTCCGCCGTGCATGGTTGACCTCTGCCGGGGTCATGGGCTGCTGTGTCAGTGGTTCCAGGGCTTCCTCTGCCGCTGCACGGCTGATGGCATCCGTTCGGTTCTGCACATCTGCGATCAGCTGCATCTGTTCCGGCGGGAAGTCGGGATTCAGCAGTTCTTCCAACTCGACACCCGATTCTGCCACCGAATAGATCACATCCATTTGCTCCGGGGAAAAATCCTCGTAGGCTACACCTGCATTGTGCAGAGCCGTAAAGACCGTGATTTCCACCGCTTCTTCCATCGGTACATCTGCCTGTTCGTACAGATGCCGAATGTACTCCAGCGGTTCCGTTCGGAAGATCGGATACCGGGCTTCTTTCGCAAGGGTCATGTCCTGCAAGCTGACTGTTCCCTGCTCAAAGTTGACCGAATCCACACGGAACTCTCTATCGTCCAGTTCAATGATGGTATTGACTGGCAGATATTCCTCTCTGCGGAAATACTTTGTCTGCGCATGGGTTCCATTTTCCTGCTGGCCGGACAGATAGACACTCTCCCCCTGCTTCCAGAGCTTCATTGCCTGTGAAACCCACTGTTCACGCGGAAAACCAGATACCTCAACCTTGCCGAGTGCGGTTTCCTTTTCCAACAGCTTGCTGCCAAGAAGTTCCGAAATGCGCTTTGCATCCTCGCCGTAGAACTCAAAGTTTCCGTACTGCTCATAGCCGACCAAAGCATCCGGGTAACGCTCTTTCAACGTGTTATACTCGTTGGCGGCATCAAGCGGCAGGGGCTGTAAGGCTGGCTCAACGGTCTTTTCTTCCGCTACATACGGAACCATCATGCCACGCACCCATTGCGGTGCGTCCATGCTATCCTGATACAGTGCAACGGCATCCCGCCTATCCGTAATAACGTCCTGATAGGTGCGCTGGAAAATATCTTCCTGAATCCACTCTCCAAAGTGCGCCCATGTGTCGATGGCTTCGGAATAAACGGCATTTTCCACCTCGCCGGAAGCAAACAAATCCTCGATTTTCTCACGAATCAGATTTTCCGCTTTTTCCTCGGTGGTATCGCGGTCACGCAGCAGCGGATAGATTTCGCTGCGCTCTACCTTTTCCAGCAGCGTGTACAGGCATTCTTTATAGATGCTGCGGCTGTCTTTCTGGGTGTGGTCTGCGTCCAGTTTCAGAAAATCGTTCAACGGATTCTTCGCCAGTGTTTCATCATAAGACTGCACCGAAATAACACGGCCAGCCACCGCCGAATTTTCCATGTCTTTCAGATAAACGTCGTAGGCATTAGAACGCTCAACGCGGTACAGATGGTCGTTTTCCAGATACAGGAAACTGCCGTTTTCTCTGCTGTACAGTTCCTTGCGGGGTTTCTCAACCGCTGCGGCGGTTGACTGCTCTTTCGATTGCGGCTCCTGCTCCATGAAGTCAAACATGGACATCTGCCCCTGTTCAGGAACCGCAATCTCAACAGCTCTCTTCTTTTCCGGGAAAATCGTGTATGTCCCCTCAACATACTGGTGCAGAACAGAAAGAGATTCTGCCTTGCCCTTGTATTCCTCGGAATCCAGCGGCACAGACAGGAGTGCATTGTCCATCTGCTCCAGCAGTTCCGCCGACTGTTCTGGGTCTGCCAGCTTTTCAACAAGAGCCTTTCGTCCTTCTTCATGGTAAAGGTCTTGCGGGAAAGGACGTTCCACCTCGTTCGGCAGGTGGTGATAAAAACCCATCACCCGCATTGCCATCCGCTCGCGCTCATAAGCAGGCATCCGGGAGTAGTCTGCCGGCTTCAAATACTCACTGTCACGGATAAGCTGGTCGATCCGGCCTGCGGCCTGATTCCAGTTCAGATGAACACTTGCATCCGGGTTCCCGTATGGGCCACGCTCCAAAGCAATGCCTCTGCCATCGTGATCTTCGTGAGAATCGTCTGCCCCGCAGAGTGCATGGCTGCTGCCGCCGATCCCGTAATGGTCTTTCAGGAAGTCAGCCCGTTCTTTTTTGTCCTCATGATTCAGGAAAAACGAATAGATTGCCAGCCGACTGTCCGAATAATTGCTGCCTCGTGTGAAAAAAGCGTTTATTTCATCTTCCGTGATGAACTTCTTATACTCATTCCAGTGAAAGCCATCCCGCGCCGAGTAGTTCTGATAGGGTTTTGCAAACTGCTGGAACAGAGCTGCCACTTTATCCGGCTTATAAAAGTGCATCCGCATCAGGTCTTTATCTTCGGCATAGGCTTCCCCCAGCGCGGACAATCTCTCATTGAGGTCAGTCAGAAAATCCGTATCATCCAGCAAGCCTGCCAGCCTGTCTGTCAGTTCCGGGAAACCGCCCCTGAAGATTTCTGTATCCCGAAACACTGCTTCGGCAACGCCATCGGCTAAATCACGCTCCATATAAGCCAATGTCTGCGCGTGTTCCTGTAAGGCATTCTGCCGTGCAGCATCCAGAACTGCCTGCGGTGCGTACTCGCCCTGCCGGAGCAGTTCATGGATACGGTTGCTGACATCCTCCCACGAAAGAAACGCATTGACAATCGTACCGCCCTTTGCCGTGTCACCTGCCGCAATGCGCAGCCCCAGATTATCGAACCAGACTGCATACTTTGAACCGTCAATTTCAAAGCCTTTGCCGCCAGTACCGTATTCGTTTTTCACGAACTCTGTGTATTCTTCCGGGGTTTTCTCGACCATGAAATTGTAGATCAGACGCAGCTGGCCCTTGCTGCGGTTGCTGCCCGTGCGCAGGATTTCATCGACTACTTCGGAATCAAGTGCAATCTCGTCCGCATACCGCGCCCGGATCGGTTCTTCGATGGCACGGATCTGCTGTTCCACGGTCGGCAGATCAGGCAAAGAAAAAGCAGAGGCAATTTCTTCCTCTGCTTTGCTCAAATCCTGTTCCGTTGTCGGTTCAGTTAATTGTACACCAATTCCTTCAAGACGATCTCCTCGGCCATCTTCGTCAGGTTGTTCTGATGTGCCACCCATGCCAGCGGGTCCTTCTCCTTGCTCGGTGCCGGGAACTTCTCGTTCAGGCTGTCCAGCAGGGATTCCATCCGGTTCTCCGCTTCTTCCTCGATCTGCGCCAGATGCTGGTTCAGTCTGCCGCTCATCAGCATACTCTGATACCAGTTCTTTCGGTTCTCTTTCAGATACGTCCTGCGCAGCATCCCGTACTTCCCGATGATCTGCGGCTCGTCCTTCACGGCCAGATTCGGGAACAGGTAATCTCCCTTGCGATGATACGTCAACTCCATTTTCTTGTCCTCCTTTGGTCGTGGTATCTGTGGTTTCACGCTTTAATGTGTTAAAGTTCGCATTTGTATTATACAAGCTGTCAACAGATTTTTCAAGCTGCTGCGTGATTTCTTTTTTGTAAATTTTCCGCATCTCACGGCCAATGTCAAAAAGAACCGCTTCGCACTGTTCGGAAACCGCGTTGCCAAGGAACGACAGCACCGGCAGCTTGTTGAAATCCACGATGCGGATAAAGTCATCATCGTCCAGTACATCCATAGGCTCCTGCCCGCAGCGGCGGGAAAGCGTATAGAAGATACTGTTGGTCATCAGTTCCCGGAAGCGGACGCGGATGTTATCTTCGTCCAGTTCTTCCAGAAAAGTATCTGCCACCTCATAGGCCAAACCATCCATCGCTTCATCCAGATTGTCAGCAGTCAGCTGCTGTGCCAGTTCCATCAGGGCAGTATTCATGCTGTCTGTCTGGGATAAACCATAGGTATCTGCCAGATGGTCTAAGATAGCCTGCTCATGCTCGTGGCTGTTCAGATTCCATAAGAGCGGTGTTCTGCCGCCGCGCACCAGATGGGTGTCAGCAATATCGAACACATACCGCAACTTGGTACGCGGTCCGGTATCATCCAGAAGCGCGATGCCTTTTGCGCCACGGTTGACCCATCGGCTCATTTTCTGATTCCAGAGTTCCAGTTCTGCGCAGGCGGTCGCATCGGGCCGCTGCGCGTGGATCAGGAGTGCATCGGTGAACGAATAGCGGTACAGCCGCGCCGCCACATCCAGATAACTCATCCAGTCCTGTGGCGAGTTACTGACATACCGGGCGTTCTGCTGCGCCAATTCTCGAATATCGTTAATCTGTGGCAAGGGTCAAACCTCCTTTATGTTTTCTCTTTCATCGGTGCTTTGGGAAATTCCAGGCTGTACTGTGCGCGGCCCTCTTCGACGTGCATCACAAGGTCAGCGGCGAATGTCTTATCTTTTTTCGCGGAATAAAAGTCTTTTACATGGGTGCGGCCTTTCTTCAAAAGGTCTACCGCCATCTTTTTGTCCAGCGTTTTTCTCATGTTGGACAAGTATCTGCTTTCTTTCCAGAGGGCAAATTTGCAGCTGCGGTCTGCACAACAAAAGCTGAGTTTACTTTCATGTACAGGGTTGCCACAAACCGGGCAGTTTCCTACGCTTACCTTATTATGATGGGGAGCCGCCGCGACGGTAGGAATCTGCCGGAGGTCAGCCAGCATCTTATCAAGCAATCCGTGAATGCCCTGCATAAAATCATAGGGCTTGATCTCGCCGCGCTCCATCCGCAGCAGGTCATTTTCCCATTCGGCTGTCATACTGGCAGATTTCAGGTAGTCCGGGATATTGCGGATTGCGGCCACACCGTCCTCCGTGGGAATCATCTGCTTGTCTTTACGCTGCACATAGCCGGAGGATACCAGCTTTTCCAAAATCGTAGCGCGCGTTGCAGGGGTTCCTAGACCTTTCTTCTCAGTGTCCTTTTCAAATTCCTTGTTGCCTGCTGTTTCCATGGCCGACAGCAGGGTATCCTCGGTGTAGACTTTCGGCGGTGAAGTAAAGCCCTGCTTTTTCTCTGCCCGTACCACCGGAATAACCATCCCCTGTTCCAGATCGTTCGGAAGTGAAACATCCTTGTTCTTCTCCGGCTCCACAAGCGGAACAGGTTTTGCAGTATAACCGGACTGAAGAACATCCTTATATTTTGCCGTGAAGTTCCTGCCCTGGCAGCACACTGTTACCAGCACATCCTCATAGATGAACGGTGGCTGCACAGCCTGCACCAGTTTCCAGATGATAAGCGAAAGAATCTTCTGTTTGGTTTCGGACAGCTTTGCCTTATTACACTTTGCGCCCTGCATCGTCGGCAGGATCGCGTGGTGGTCTGTGACCTTGCTGTTGTCGATAACGCAGCTTACGTCTGCCGCCGCGCCCTCTAAGGCCAACACCAGAGATTCCACCGTCTTGCGCATATCCTCAGTCACAAACTGGCTGTCTGTTCTGGGGTATGTCACCAGCTTTTCTTCATACAGTTCCTGCAATGCCTGCAAGGTCTGGCTCGCAGGCAGACCATAATAGCGGTTTGCTTCTCGCTGCAAGGTCGTCAGGTCATACAGCTTCGGGGGCTTCTTCTCCACTCGCTTGCGCTCGATGCTGCCGATCACCGCGCACTGACCATCACAAGCGGCCTGCACAGCATTCGCGTTCTGCTCCCGCGCCATCTGTTCCGATACCGCAGCTATACCTCCACCGGACAGCTCCACTTTATAATAGGGTTCCTTTACAAAGTTCTGGATTTTAGCCTGCCGCTCCGTCAGCATCGCCAGTGTCGGAGTCTGCACACGGCCAATGGTCTGCTTTCTGCCATACTTTTTCGTAAAAGCACGGGTTCCGTTCATGCCGATCAGCCAATCCGCTTTTGCTCTGCATTCAGAGGCAGCAAACAGATTGTCGTATTCTGCTCCATCTTTCAGGTTTTCAAATCCCTGCTGGATGGCAGCATCCTCCATACTGCTGATCCACAGCCGCTTGACCGGAAGATTGCTGTCGGCTAAGACATATACACGCCGGAAAATTGCTTCGCCCTCGCGCCCTGCATCGCAGGCGTTCACCACATAATCAAATTTCTTGCTGCGGAGCAGTTTGCGCAGGACATTGAACTGCGGTTTCTTGGTACTATGCACCAGCAGTTTCCACTCGGCAGGGAGAATCGGCAAATCCTCAAAGCGCCAGGTTTCATAGCGTTTATCATAGTGTTCCGGGGCTGCATATTCTGCCAGATGCCCCAGGCACCAGCTTACCACGCAATCCCCACCTTCCAGATACCCGTCCTCCTGTCGGTATGCACCGATCACCTTGGCTATGGCTCTGGATACATTCGGCTTTTCTGCAATCACCAGATATTTCAAATTTTCCCCTCCTTCGCAAAAAGCAGGGATAGCCTTTCGACTACCCCTGCATCCTTATGTTACGGTTTTCTTATGTGCCATTTTCGTTGCCGGACTGATTATCCTCGTTCACAGTCGCAAGGCTCTGGTCGGTTTCCAGATTTTCACTCTGCGGCGTTTCTTCTTTCGGCTTCGGCTTATAAATGTAGAAGTAGAAGAAAGCACCTGCACCGCCCAGCGCAGCCACGAACACCAGCAGCAGAATCTTATTCATGCCGCCGCTCGATTCCTCTTTCGGCTCTTCGATTTCTACGTCCGGGGTGGGTTCGGGTTTGGTTTCGGGCAGGACTACCGCAGGTGTTTCTTCTTCTTGATGGCCGTTCCGATCTTCATCGTCCAGAAACTCCTGCAAATCGTACTCGTCGATCATCGAGAGCATATAGACGTTCTCACTGTTTCGCGCCCGGTCGATCACCAGAAAGAATGTGTTGCCGCCCTTCGTCTTGACCGTGAAGAACTCCTTGCTGGGGTCATCCACCATGTTGTCCTCCACCTCGCCGTTGCCTGCGATGGTGAACGGGATCTTTTCTTCCTCCGATGGCTCGGCTTCCTCGACCACTTGCACAGGTTCCTCCGCCACCGCAGTGGTATCCACATAAGCAAAGGCCGGTGTCGAAAAGCCCACTGCCATCAGCAGGGTCAGAATTGTGCTGGGGATAACAACTCCCAGCCGTTTAAGCATCTTTTTCAATCGCTTCCTCCGTTTCTGCTTCTTCCGAAGCGTTGTTTACAGCGGTCAGGAACGTCACATTGCCCGCCTGAATGTTGTCCAGCAGAGCCAGCAGTTCGCGCCCGCCCATCTTGGTGCTGCGGATGGCACGAATGATCTCGCTGTCCTCTTCCTTTTTCTGTGCTGCCCGGATGGTTCTCAGCCGTTCTTCCAGTTCCGCGATCTGCTGTTCGGTCTTTTCGGCTTCATCCAGATATTTCTGTAATTTTTTGCCCATCGGCCCTCCTTTCAGTTGATGCGGCCAAAGCCTAAAAAGTGGCTCTGCCAGTAGGTCGAATTGATGCTGGTGTAGGAAATGGGGTCGCCGCAGTGGATCATCATGCCATTGCCGACATAGATTCCAACGTGCGACGCGCCAACGGTGTTATAGGTTTTCTCAAAGAAGATCAAGTCACCAGGCTGTGCATCCGCAGGAGAAACATAACTGCACTTTCCGCGCAGACCGTTGGCTGTTGTACGCCCAACGCTCCACCCATTGCCGCTGTTATTGATGACCCAGCAAACGAAGCCGGAGCAGTCAAAACTGGTGCTTGGGGAACTTCCGCCCCATACATACGGCATACCAAGATACTTTTCGGCTTCCTCAATCATCCTCGCGAACTTTTCATCCGAAAGGGCTTCCGATGGAATATCATACTTGAAACCACCGCCGGAGCCACCAGTACCGCTGCCTGTACCGATGCTGCCTGTTGTACCGCCGCTGTATGTCGGGGAGCCTGCGCCGAACAGTTCAGGGCGATTGCCATAGGTCAGGTTATAGGCATCGTACCGTCCGGTCTGCTTCCGGTTCATGTTCTTCCGCGCGATGGTATCGAAGCCCTTATTTTTCAGCAGGACATTGAGGATTTTATACTCGTACTCCACTTTTTCCTGATAGGTATAGGTTTCCATGCTGATGTTTCCAAAAGCATCAATCGTTGGTCGAACCCCTACTCTGGTTTCCATGCGAGTGCGAATCTCAATGGTTTTCCACACTTTCAGGAGATACTGCTGCTTGAACAGTTCCTTGATAACAGGCTTGACCTGTCCTCTGGTGAACTGCTCATAAACTGCCGTCAAATAAGAAATCAGCTGATACGGGTCATGGCCGATCTCGTCCAGCTGATAGCGGTATTCATCATAGCCCGGATGGGTGGATTCCATCTGCCGAATCTGTTTATCCAGTTCCTTTTCCAGTTCCAGATAATCCTCTTCCGCGCCTTTCATGTCGGCATCTTTGCTGGGGTAGGTCGTTCCCACAAAGGTACTGCCTGTTCCCTGAATCGCTGCACCACAGCTTGAAAAGGCTCCCAACATTACCATCATCAGCAGGATACCCACACCAATACCGACCCACAAAGTTTTATGCTGCACGACGATCTCCTGCACCGCCGCTTTCGCTTTCTCCGTAACGGTGTTTGTTGCCGCTGCTGCCTGCTTGCTGGCGGCAGTTCCGGCTTTCTGGCCGCGCTTGGCGGCTGCATAGGCATCCTTATACTGCTTTTTCTGGTAAAACTTCGCACCGACTGTTTTTGCTTCACCTCCTGCGGCAGTCGGTGGCGGCTGGGGCTGTTTCTTTTTCAGCTGCGGTTCTGCTGCATTTTCTGCCGTGCCGCCCTCGCTCTCGGAGAATTTCAGACGGCTGGATTTCTGATCCTCCACACCTCTTTTCTCCGCTCTGGCAGATTTATCTTTGGGCTTTTTTCTGCCTTTGACAAAGTGGTGCAGGCGTTCAGCTGCTTCTTCTGACTTGTGTGCAGCTTCCACGCCGGAATTGTCCTTTTCTACCTGATGTACTTTCTGATGAGCAAACCCGGTGGCGGTGTCCACTCCTTTCTTGGCCACCTTCTTAACGCCCATCCCCATGCCACGGACAATGCCGCCTTTTTCATCTTCAAAAGAAAGTCGGCCTTTCTTGGTCTGCGGCTCTACATCCGCTTCCGCAGGCGCATCCTTCGGCTTGCCATCCTCCTGATGGGCTTTGTAATAGTCTGCGCTCTGCTTGGCGGTGCTGTGATGCCGGGGTACATCCTCCTCCCCGTCCCCGGCATCCATGCACCGTTCTTCTTCCACGATAGGTTCTTCGTCGGCTTCCTTTTCCGCAGTTTCTTTTGCCGAATCTTCCTTCTCCGGCTTTTCTTCTGCAGTCGCGGACTTCTGTTCCCCGGTGCGGAGGTTTTCATCCACCAGACCATCCTTGGTCATTTTCTGGACGATTTTATCTCTGCCCCGAAACTTTTTGTCTGCTATGGAAATCACCTCCTTCCGGCTGGAGCCGTCACGCGAGCAGGGCTGCGTGCGTTTCCCACTTGTCAAGCACCTGTTCCAGTTTCCGGGCAAAGGCGATCAGACGGGCGTTCACTTCCTCACGGTCAAGATAACCGTGGGCTTCCATGTGAAAGCCGTCAGTCAGTTCATCCGCCAGTGTGCCAACGGCATAGAAATCTTCCAGCACCGTATGCACCACCGATTCTTCATCGTGGAAGTTGAGCGGCTCCACCTCGTCAAAGGGCGGGCCAGCATCACTTTCGTGCGGCTCCATGTCAGAGTGGTGACGAGTCCTGCGACTCAGTCGATCAAAAATGTTCGGTGTGTTCATGCTTCTTTTTTCTCCTTGTATTTTCCCATCTCATTGGGCTTCGTTGTCATCAGACTGTACAGTTTCAGTGAAGTATCAAACTTATCCTTGAACGGGATAATCGTATTGCCGTAGAACAGCAGCCCCTCGCCCTCGTTGCTGTTCGTAACATAGGAAAGCTGGAACGGCGAGATATTCAGCTGCTTGGCAAGGATTTGCCGATCGCCGGATGCCTGGTTAAGCATATAAATGAAATCGCTGTTCTCAAAGATGTTCTCGATTTCCCGGCTTGCGAGCAAATCCTTAATGTTCTGGGTGATGCCTGTGGGTACGCCGCCCCATTTTCGGAACCGCTTCCAGATCTCGACGCTGTATGCTGCGGTCTGTTCCTCTTTCAGCAGGAGGTGGAACTCGTCTATAT
>OLPH01002034.1_pt1 | contig 17867 bp, 12 predicted proteins | sample 1672951 | NCBI WGS metagenome assembly OLPH01 (sample SAMEA3136740, study PRJEB25190) | human gut metagenome | reverse complement strand
TCCGATCTGATTCTATTATATCTAAGCAACGTGAAGAAATAAAGAGAATAACAATAGTAGGTAATCAAGCTATTGTTAATCTTAATAAGGAATATAATAAGTCTAAAAAGTATAAGAAACAACGTAACGGATTCATAGCTAGTACAGGTGTGCTAGCTATTCTTGTTGCTATACTATTAAAATAACTAATTGTAAGTATGAAACTTAGTGAATATCCCTTTTATCAATTCTATTACGAAGAAGATAAAGGAAAGAAATATAAGCACGCAAGAGACTGTGGATATAAAGACCCATTCGACCATTTCTTAATAGGAGAAAGCGGAGGATTCTTAATGAATATTGACCCACATAAGCGTTTTGTTAATACAGACCTTTTACGTCCTGCTGCTATTACTTATGAAAAAGAAGGAGTTTATACTAAGTTTGCAGTAGATAGTATGCCTCATATAAACTTTCGTAAACAGGAAACTCTACGTAGACTTGTTGGTTTTAAAGCTCCATGTCTTATGGATACTAGAACTGGTGAGATAGAAGATGTCTATATTACTGGTGAACATTATAATTTTATTAATTATGGACGTATTCTTAAACTAGATACTAAAACACTTCGAGTAGAAGAAGGTAAAGTTACTGGTCGTAAGATAAGAGGATTCCCTAGATTCATTGATTGTCAGTGGTGGTACTTCTTAATCAAACAGTTCTGTCGAGAAAATGGTATGTTTCTTATCAATGATAAGACAAGACGTGGTGGATTTAGTTATATGGAAGCTATTGGTTCTGCTAACTTTATCAATCTTACTCCTAACCGTGCTGTTATTCATGCGGCTAGTGATAATAAGTTTTTGGTTCAATCAGGAGGTCTATCTGACTTTATGAAGAAGCAAATTATCTTCTATGAATCTAATACTCCTTTTGCTAGAGGTATAGCTAAGATTGATGCTAGTGATTTTATCTTAGGTTATAAAGACCCTAGTACAGCTATTATAGATGATAACAGTTGGAATAGTGCTTGTATATCTGTATCTACTAAGAACAATCCTTCTGCTGCTGTTGGTAAAGATGCCGGAGAAATCAAGTGTGAGGAGATGTCAGAGTTTGAGAACTTCGATGATTTCATGGATGTAACTGAACCTACTCTAAAGACTGGTTCTGTTACTACTGGTTTTCTTAATGCTTGGGGTACTGCTGGTAAAGCTAATGCAGGTTGGGTAACATTTGAGCAAAACTTCTATGACCCTAGAGGTAGAAACTTTATGGCATTTGAAAATGTATGGGATAAAGATAGTAGACCAGAAGTATGTGGTTACTTTAAACCTTATTGTTGGGGACTTGAAGGTTATAAGATTGGCGATGATAATCAAATCGCTACTCTTACTTCTCTTGATGATGATGGTAATTCTGATATAGCTCTTGGTTTTCAAATAGCAGAAGAAGAACGTGCTGCTGAAAAAGCTAAGAGTAAATCATTCGCTAAGTTTATTAGTTATTGTGGGCAGTATGCTAATATGCCTAGTGAATCATTTAGTTCTGTAAGTGAGAATATATTTAGTAGTGAGATACTAGATGAATGGGAACAAGAATTAAAGATGTCTAATAAATATAACTTCTATATAGATGGTAAGTTTGTAGAATATGATTCAGATAACTTTGAGTTTATTCCTAATGAACGTATTGCTGCTACTGGTGGTGTATTTAAGAAGGATTACTTTGATTATATTAAGAATGTTCCTCGTCACTCTAACGAAGACCCCGAAGGTTGTATTCGTAAATGGTTTAATCCAATTAAAGTAGAATATATAGATAAAAAGACAGGTCAGCTAACTAAAGGTACTCCTCCGGGAATATATAGTATTAGTTATGACCCTGTTGGTATTGATAAAGATAAGAAAGAACTTACTAATAAACATTCACATAATAGTATTAAAGTTTGGATGAATCCTTGTATATACAATGGTTATCGTCCTAGATTGTGTGCTGTGTATTATGGTCGTCCTGATGAACTAGAGAAAGCAGATAGAATCTGTTATTACTTTGCAATTACTTATAATTGTCTTGGTACAACTAATGTCGAGATTAATCGTGGTGAAACAGTTAGTAATTTTAAAAAGTGGAAAGCTGTTAGATATTTAGGTTATCATCCGGTTCATTTATGGGATACTAATATTAATACTAAGAAGATTAATACTATTGGTTATGATATTAGTAGTGAAACAGTTAAACTTGATGGTCTTCGAATGTTAAAGGAAATGTTATATTCCCCCATAGGGAAGTTCGAGGACGGTCGTGATATGCTTGTTCTTCATACTATATATGATTATCAGTCTATACTAGAGTTAAAGAAATGGTCTAATACTGGTAACTTTGACCGTGTATCTGAAATGATTGTTCGTGGTATTGAATGGGCTGCTAATGATAAGTTTGCTAAAAAGCAGCTTGAACATAGACAGAGAGTGCAAACAGAGAAAGAAAACTTTTGGAATCGTAAACGTTATTAATTATGAGTTGGTTAACAGAAAGCAACAGGTTAAAACATTTCCTCTATGCAATCCCATGTGGATTACTAGGAATAATGTTAGTAGTAGGCTTAGCCGTAGGCATGGAATTTAAAGATAAAATGTATGGCGGTAAGTTTGATTTCTTGGATATTTTAGCTACATTGCTTGGCGGAATGATAGGATTCGTATTAATGCTAGTCATAGTAATAAGTACGGGTGCTATTGATTGGTACATTAATATACTTATTAAACTAAGCGAATTGTTATGATTGATGCTAAGCTAAATGCTCGACTTGGGGACATGCCTAAACAACGTGTCCCTAATTCTGAAAAGGATGAGTACTGGGCTGGTAGAACAATAGATTATTGTATTGCTGCCGGACTAGCGTGTAATGATAGAACTAAGACAGAACAGCTTCTTGAAATACTTCATGGAGAAATGCCTGATGAGTTCTATCGTAAAACACTTAATCCTTATAATGCTACGAAGGAAAACTTTAAAAGATTTCCTGCTACTCTAAGGAATCTTGATATTATTAATGATGTAGTTCGTCGTTATTTATCAGAATATATTAAATCTCAACATGAATTTATTGTTGGTGCTAATAATCCTGAAATCATTATGGCTCGTGATGCTGCTATTCGAGAAGATATAGTTAAGCGAGCTATGTTAGCATTTCAACAAGAACTTCAAAGGAGAATACAGCAACAACAAGCTGAAAATGCTCAACTAGAAGCTCAAGGACAACCAATACAAGAGGTTGACCCTGAACAATTAGCAGCTGATGCAGAAGAGTTTGAAAAGAACTTTATTGATAATTATATAGATGAAATAAGTGCACAAGCTCAACAACTATTAGAAGTTATTGATGATGTTCTTAATAACGAGACAATAATTCCAGTTGAGTACTTTAACTATATCGTTACAGGGGAAGTTTATAGTTTCCATACTGTTCGTGGTAAAAAGCTAGTTAAAGAATGGGTTCCAACTACTGATATGTTTCCTGTTCCTAATGGAGAGCAAATGGTATCTAAGTATGATATTGTAGCTCGTAGAATGTTGATGAGTTATAATCAAGTAATAGACCAATTCTCTGATGAACTATCAGATGAAGAACTAGAGTTTATAACTAAGTATTATAATCCTAGTACAGTTGGTGCTACTCGTACACTTAGTCTTAATGCTTATACTTATTATTTTCCTGAAAAGTGTAAGAGCTATGAGAACGATAATAGAGAGATATTTCCTTCTGATGGTTATGATTTAAGATTAAAAAACGGAGAACTACTTGAAGTATGGCATGTTAATTGGAGAGGTTATACACAAGTTAAAATATTAAAGTACATTAATGAGGTAGGATTAGCTGATGAGATGATTGTTCCTGATGATTTTGAATTTAATCCTGAACTCGGACATATTGAGATAACTTCTGTATATAAACCACAAGTTTATGAAGGTTATCGTATAGGAGGTCAACGCTTTGGTATATATCCAGGTGGTGCTAAACCTATTCCTTTCCAATTAGATGATGATGTTAGATTGCAGTATTGTGGACTTCAAGAAGTACTTCCTCAAATGGGAAGATTCTCTATTGTAGAAATACTTGCTCCATTTCAAATATTAATCAATATCTTCTCTTATCATAGAGAGATGATGATAGCTAAGAACAAGATGTTTATTCTTGTTGCAGCTAAATCTTTATTTGGAGAAGATGCAGAAGAAGCTATTTATAATATAGCAGCAGAAGGTATATTCCCGTATGATGATGCAGAAGATATTAATAGTACTAAAGCACAATCTATTAAAATGCTCGATGCTAATATCTCTGGTTATATTACTGAAATATCTAATCTTATTGAATCTATTAAAGCTAGTGCTCGTGAAATGGTAGATATGACACCACAACGTTATGGACAGATAGTAAGTAGCGCTGGTAAAGGTACAACAGAAGAAGCTATTATTCGTGGTTCAATGGGTACAGTTATTATTAACTATATGTTCGATAAGTTCCGTGAGGACGAATATCTAATAGATTTAAATAATTCCAAGTTAGCTTGGATAGATGGATTAGATACTTCTTACTATGATAAGTCAGATAGAAAGCAATATGTCTCTCTTAATGTAAATAATCATACTCTCGGACAATACGTAATCAAAGCTAAAAACTCTGATAGAGAAACAGAGAAGTTTGAACAACTTAAAGAGTGGGCTTTCAACGCTAGTCAAAATGGAGATTTAATGTCTGCTGTTGCTGCTATTACTTCCGGTAATATATCCAGTCTTAAACTAGCTATTAATCGTTATCAAGAGATTCGTCAGAAGAATGAAGAATCGCTTAGACAATTAGACCAACAATTAGAAGAAGCTAAGAATAAAGCTGTTCTTGAACAGATAGCTGCTAAGGGGGAACAAGATGCTAGGCTAGCAGAAATCAAAGGTTATTATGATTTACTTGCTAAAGGAATGGATACAGAAGCTGCTATGGCTGCTTTAGCTAATCAACCTGTGCAAACTGCTTCACAAGATAATTCTGCTGAACTATCATTGAAACAAGCTGAACTAAATGAAAAGAAACGAGCTAAGGATTTAGATATGATTAACTCTGCATTAGATAGAGATAATAAACTAAAGATAGCTAAAGAGAATAAGAATAGATATGATAGTTCTAAATCTAAATCTAGTTCTACTAAGAAGTGAATACTAAGTTATAATTAGCTATATACCATTCTCTATGATTCAGACATGCCCTACGGAACTTTCCGTAGGGTTTTTCGTACCCATAAAATCGACGTAGATAGCGTTTCCTTCGCCTCTGTTGCATTTACCCTATCAAATGGATGAACTGTAAAGGAAAGCATTAAAATGCCGTGACGGGTCTTAAAATGGCTCATTCTTTTGCCCTGTATCGAACGCAAAATTTCTGCTAATAAGATTAACTCTAGTAATACTTAAATACGAATACGGGCAATTCTAAACCTAATAATAAGGGTATTCAGACTAGTAAGAGTTTGCTTTCTCATATTATTAGATTACATTTGAGTGAAAGTAATAATCAAAACATATTTATTATGGGAACTTTTAGTAGTAATAATGATTTAGATTTAAGTACTGGTAGTATTGATAATGGCGATACTACTAATACTGGAGGTCAAGGTACTGGCTCTGATGCTAACGGCAATCCTGCCGGACAGGGACAACAAGGTGCCGGACAAGAAGGACAACAAGGACAAGGTGGAGGTACTGATACTAGTACTGTTGATAATGGAGGTGAAAACCAACAGGGACAACAGGGACAACAGGGACAAGGAGAAGGACAGCAAGGAAACTCCTCTACGGGGGAAGAAGTGGTATTATCAGAAGGTGATACTGTAAACGTTGATGGTGTAGATTATACTATTGATGCTAACGGTAATGCTCTTGCTGCTGATGGAACTGTGTTCCGTACTGCTGCTGAACTTGCTGAACTTATATCTCAAAATGGTTCTGAACCAAGTGTTCTTGAACAATTACAAACTCGTTTCGGTTCTGATTTTAAAGATGAAAATGGTAATCCTATTGTGTTCGATAATAATACAGAAGGTGTTGCTGCTTATGTTGATACAGTAATTCAGAATAGAATTGCAGAAGCTCAAACTGCTGCTCTTAACAATCTGTTTGAAACTTATCCACAAGTAGAACAAGTTATCAATCATCTTAAACTTAACGGTACTCTTGACGACTTCGTAGAAATTCCTGATAGAAGTCAGATTACTGTTAGTAAAGATAACGAAGAACAACAAGCTACTTTCATTCGTGAAGAATGGAAACTTAGTGGTAAAAAAGGAGATGTAAATAAATTCATTGACTATTGTAAGAACGTCGGTATTCTTTATGATACTGCTGTTGAATCTAAAGAAGCTGTTGATAGCATTTATGAATCTCGACTTGCTGAACAGAAAGCACAAGTAGAAGCTAAAGAAGCTGCTGCTGCTGCCGAAGAGAAAGCATATTGGGATAATGTAGAAAAGACTATTAGTAAAGGCGAACTATTAGGTTATAGTATTCCTGAACAAATTCAGTGTAACAAAGATGGAAAGAAGGTAATGCTTAGTCGCAAAGACTTCTTGAAGTACGTGTCTACTCCTGTTGACAACGAAGGTAATACAGCCTATATGTTAGACGAAGCTAAAGTTGATTCTAATGCTCGTATGCAGGATGATTTACTTAAAGCATTTCTTAGGTTTACTGGTGGCGATTATGCTAGTCTTGTCGGTATGGCTGTTAATAAGCAGAAAGTTCTATCTATTAGAACTACCGCAGCACAAACTACTGGTAAAAGGACTGTTATTATCAATAGTAAAGGTAATAATTCTAAGACAGTTGATAATGACCAACTAGTCTTGAACTAACTAAATTAAAACGAATATGTACAAATTAAGAGAAGTCGAAAGAGGTAGATATGATGATAGAGGTTACTCTAATGAGCAATCTCTTGCTGCCTTAATGATTCAAAAACCGGAAGAGATTAACAACTTCCTGACTTACACTTATGGTATGGAAGATGACCGATTCCCGCTAACTTTCCTTACAGAAGGACAAGGTGCTGCTGGTGTTCGTGATATTACTACTGTTGAGTGGACTTGGAAGACAATGGGTCGTCAGAGATTCAATGATTATATTGTTTGGTCTGACACTGGTGATACTACTCCTGGTATTGGTGGTAAACCTATTAAGGTTGAGTTTGCTACTGGTCTTATTATCGAACAGTACGGTTTACTTGCTCCTGACGGTAAAACTGCTGTTCGTGTAATGCGAGACCATGGTGCTGGTAGTCATGGTGGACATCTGTATTCTTTGCAGCTAAAGAATCCTGATAAAAGTGCTTATGTTGACCCTACTAATCTTGAAAAAGGTAAGTATTGGTGTATGTTAGCTCCGTCTATTCCTGAATCTTATTCTAAGGGTAACAAGACTAATGTAATGGGACCTGGTGTTATGAAATCCCAGCTAGGATTCAAGCGTTATAGCAAGGAAATTGCAGGTAACATTAGTAATGTTATTGTTAGTTATGCTTTCAAGACTAAAGGCGGTGGTACTGATACTCGTTGGATTAACGAAGAAATGCGCCAGTTCGATGTTCAGATGCGTATCTCTAATGAGATTGACTTATGGACATCTCGTTACAATCGTACTGTTAATGGTACTATTGATATGAAAGATTGGGATAACGACCAACCAATTCCTGAAACTGCTGGTATGTTTGAAATCCTTGAAGAATCTAACTATGATACTTATGGTGAATACTTGCCACTTAGCAAGCTAAAAAGAACTATTGGCGATGTAGTTGATAAGGATACTGATACTGGTTCTATGGAGATTACTCTGTATGCAGGTAAAGGTGGTATCGAAGATTTCGACATGGCTATCCGTGAAGATGTTAAGACAGAGGGATTCATTACTCCGCTTGGAGAGAAAATGATTGGTGAAGAAGGTGGTGGTCTTACTTATGGTAAATACTTCCGTAAATATAAAACTATTGACGGACATACTGTTACTTGTATTCATCTTCCTTTCTTGGATAAATCTCCTATTGCTGAAACAGCAAAAGCTAATGGACTTATTCATCCTCGTACTGGTTTGCCTATGACATCTCACAAACTGATGTTCATTGACAACTCTGTATATAACGGAAATCGTAATGTTCGTATGGTACGTATGAAAGGTCAGTCTTACCTTGTTGGTGTATTGAAAGGTCTTACTCCTATTCCACCGTCTTGGGGTGCTGTTCCTAGCAATTCTATATCTACGGATATTGATAAATCTCAATATGAAGTTAAGATGTCTCGTGGTCTGCAAGTAGACAGACAAGAGAAGATGTTCATGTTGGAGTGCGTACTCTAAGTTAAACAATTAAAATTGAAATTATAATGGAAGGACAAGCACCAAAAGCCGGAACATTCGGCAGTAGTCTAAATAATCCAACTAATAGTCCTAGTGCTACTGCACAGGCTAAAGCTCCGGAAACTCCTAGAGAAACCTATGAACAACTCCTTAAAAAAGGAGATGGTTTAGATAGAGACTTCTTTGAAGAAAGATATATTACAATAGCTCTTGCTACTGATATTACTATTAACTCTGTTTATCGTCAAGTTAATGCTAGATATATCGTTGACCGTCATGATAGCATTGGTGGTAGTATTAATTCAGCTAGAATCTTAACTAGCAACTATAAAGAAATGGAAGCATATATGCCTTCTCTTATTGGTTGCTCCGTTAACTCACAGGAATATATTACTCGTGTTCAACGTTGGTTCAATAGCATATCTATTCCTGTTGATGGTGAAGGAAAGAAACTTAATTGTTCTTTCCAATGGAATAAGAAAAGAAATTATCTGAACTATAAGATAGATGAAACAGAGATTATCGAAGAATATGATAATGCTGAAAAGTCTAATCCTAAACAGTTGAAAGATGCTATTGCTAAATATGTAACTAAGATTAATGCTCTTGAAGCAACTCGTTATCAATACGGACATCCTATTAAAGTAGATGATTACTTAGCATATCGTCATTGTTTACTTTATCCGATTGTAGCTAAAGACGTAGCTATTATTAGCTTCGACCCTCGTGTTAAATTCTATATTAAAGATGAACAACGAGAAAACAATCGTCTTAAACGTAATCGTATTCAAGCCAACAAAGCAAGACGTAATTATCTTGATGCTATTGATAACGATGCTAAGTTCAAAGCTATTTTCGTATGTTATTCTGCTAGTAACAAACAAGATGTATTATCTAACTTGTTACTCGATAGAACTATCCAAGAAAAGATGCTCGATGACTTTGCAATTAAAGAGCCGGAGAAATTCAACAAACTGTTTAACAATTCACAAATTGAGCTTCAAGCGTTCATTGAAGAAGCTATTGCCAAAGGTGAGCTAGTTCGTTCTGATGTTAATCAAACTGTTCTTACTCCCGAAGGTGGATTTATCGGAGCTAACATGAAAGAAGCGTTGGCTTATTTCAGTAATCCCGAAAATGCTGATTATAAAAGAGCACTTGAAACTAAACTAAAATTATAATAACTATTTATTATGAAAGTAGCAGAGATACATAACGAGTTCATGCTTCTAGCTCAACAAATGGGCATGAAAACTGTGCGAGCAATACTTCCCGAACAGGTAGACGAAATAATCAATTTAGAGACTATCGAATATGTGAAAGATGTTTTTTCTCGTAAAGGTAATCGTGAACTCGATGGTATCTCTGATAACGTTATAAGATTAACAGAACTTAGTCCTCTTCATACTAGTATTAAGATTGAAGCTGAACAAGGAGATATAATGTTTGGTACTGGTTATAAGATAGAGTTAAACGACTATCCAACACCCATGTTCTACACATCTGTCTACTCCTTTAAGGGGGATAAGTCTTATCGTTGTAGATTGATAGACTTAGACTTAGTGAGTGAAACGATGAACGATTATCATTCAAAGTCTATTGTTATAAGTCCTATATGTTATAAGACCGAATCTAATATTGAAGTGATTGCAACATTTGAAATAGATAAGTTCTTAGTTAATTATATTAAGTATCCTACTCTAATTAGTATTGCAACCGATACTACGAATGAACTATCAGATGTTGCTATGCACGAAGTTATTAAGAGAGCTGTTAATACCTTTAATGCTATCTCTAATAATAATAGTTATGAGAAAGTTTCAAACGAATTATCTAAATTAGAATAAAATGGAAAGACTGTTGTTTGCAGGTGATGTTGCATTAGCTACTACTCCCGCCACTTTAGCTGCTGTTAATGCAGCAGGTATTACAGAGGGTGCTGTTGCTCTTTACGACAACGAAGGTGCAATCATCTCGAAAGCTCTTACTAAGAACATTCCGATGTTTACCTTGTTTGTTGGTGGTGGAGCATTTGCTAATAAGAGCAAGTATACCAATATTGTATCTGATATTGATACTAGACGTTTCTCTTATGTTAAGAGTGTCTATGCTGCCGGAACTAAATTTAGTGCGGAAATTACTGTTCCTACCCCCGTAGAAGGAAAGGATTATACGTTAACTATGGCTAAAGCTCATACTGTTCTTAATGAACGTTATAAGTGGTCGGCTAGTGAGCGTGCTCGTGAAGGTGATACTGCTGCTATTATTGCTAAGAAGTTAAGTACTCAACTTAATTCTCTTGGTAAGAATGAAGGATTTACTGCTAGTGTTGCTGCTGCTAAAATTACCGTAACTGGTACTGATTATGAAGCATGGAATCTGATTGCAGGAGATTCATTATTTGGAGCAGAAGTAACTACTACAAAAGCTATGAAACCGATTAATGATGATGCTGCTCTTAAAGAGTTACAAATTCGTTGTATTGGTGCAGAAGGTATTAACTCTACTAGTAACGATGCTCGTAAGTTATATACTCTTCCAGAGTTTTCTAATGCTGGTGGTTGGACAGTATATACTCTAACCTTCTATCCACACCGTGACCTTCGTAGTGGTAGCACCGAAAATGTTAAGACTATAATTCATCTAGCTATTCCGACAGAAGCTGCACAAATTGCTACTCTTGACACAATCTTGGCTTCTATCAATACTCCGGCTGCGGCAGGAGCTTAAAGCAAGGCTTAAAGAATAACTCGTAATAGTTTAAATAAAGGGGTTGCTATTAGTATTTAATATTAGTAGTAATCCCTTTAATCATAGATAGGGATGAAGGAAATTATCGAATCTGCTCTTAATCAAGGATTAAGTTCCCTGATAACAATTTCTATTTTCCTACTATTATATAAATGGTTGGATAATAAGAAGAAGACTGAAAGCGAAAAGTTTGTTAGTTTTATTAGTGATACTCTTGATGAAGTATCTAAATCATTATTACAAGTCTCGACATTTATCACAGATATTACAAAGAATATTATAGATAAAGATAAAGACAAATGTAAGACTGCAATAGACGATGCTATGTTCGCTTCTGCAATGAGATTAACAATATTCGTTACTAATACTGTTATTAACAACCACGTTCAAACTAACAAAGATAATATACTAGCTAATATCCATAATATAGTTAATGCTGAATTTTATACTGTATTCTCTAGCTTGTCATTGTACAAGATTAATGGAGTTAAGGTTAGTGATAATATGAAAAAGGATTGGATGTCGTCAGTGGAGAAGTCTATAATAGAGATAGTATTTAATAACAATCTTAGTAAAGAAGATAAAATATCTAGTTTTAACAATAAAATAGACTTGAAGTTTCAGTCTTATATAAGTTATATAACGAATAATACATTAAAGTAATGGACATAAACTTCGATAATGTAAATAGCAAATTGGTTGATAGAGGTGTACAAGTTGTACACCTCTCCAACATTGGAGTCGTTCTTACTAATGAAGATATATGTAGATATAATGCTATGGTTATTCTTAGTAATATGTCTAATGTAGAATCTAAACTTAGTGAAGAACAACAACAAAATCTAATTGCAATGTATAACGAATTAATAGTAATGCAATGAGAAAGAACGAAAATGGAATGTATACTTATCTTGATGTTCCAAGTAAGTATAATTGTGTTTATAAAAAACTACTTATTAAGTTAAGTGACTTAGGAGTAGATATGATTAAAGATTGTACTTCTACTTGTAAAGGTATCAATCGTCAAGTAATTAACTGTTGGAATATGTTTCAATCTGCTTGTGTAGCTTATACTCTAGGGTATTGGAAGCAAGCAGATTTACTTATTAATTATATTAATGCTTCTTTAGCTTTAAACTGTACTGAATATACTACTGATGAGAAGCCTGTATTTATGACATTTGAACTTAATATTCCTATATCAATTACTGGTGCTCAACAGATAAAATATAATGAAGCTACGTTTGTTATCGCTAATAAAGAATATGTAGTTGAAGATACTCTTACTATATATCAAGTTATTAATGAAAGAGAGAATATTATAGCTTCGGGATTATCTATCAATAGTCCAGCTAAATTTAATGAACTAACGCTTAACGCTCAAGTAGGACAAGTTTATATATTTAGAGCTAGTGTAGAAGGAGAAGACGGTGAAACATATTATTCTAATGATTTTATTGTAGAATGTAAGTCTGTTCCTAAAATGAACGTTATGTATTATGGACATACAGATATTGCACCGCAGATATTTCAAAATATGTCTGTTAGTGATATTATGGCATTAGAAGGTAATACTCCTAGAACTATTACAGGAGATAAGAATAATACATTTACTATTCATCAAGAAAAGAAGATTCATTATCTTCTTATACCTGATACACTTATGACGCTTATTAAAGCTGAATATGGTACTACTCTTGTTACTACTCTTTGGGACGGTTCAGACGGTGCTTATAAGACTAATAATCCTGGTGGTACTGTTGATGATATACATTATAAAGTATTCTTCTTATATTCTCCTTCTGTATTTGATGATGCTATTCGTATAACCTGTAAAAACAAGTAATATGAGAAAAGGAATAAGTATAGGTCAACCTATTATTAATAACAGCGTAGATGATAACTATAATCCTCTACCTGATATTGATGCTAAGTACGGACCTTATAGTAGTATTAAAGAAGCTCTTGAAACTCTTACTCCTGAATTACGTAGTATTGGACTTACTATTGGCGTTAAACAAAATAATAGTATTAATGAATATTGGTTTAATGGTGGTATTGATAACAAACATTTAGTTATTAAACAAGCTAGTGGTGGAGACACACCTGTACAAACAGTTTATATTCAAGATACTCCGCCAGCTAATATTAATTCTCTTTGGGTAGATACTTCTGGTCTTGGAACAGCTCTTGAAGAGGATGAGAAATTAGCTCCAATAATTCAAGCTATTCAAGTTATACAAAACTACCTTGATACTATTGTACATCAGAGAGACTTAATTATAAATCCCGGTCATGTTAGTAATACATTTACAAAGTCGATTCTAAAGGAATACGAACCTATTGACCCAAATACTGGACAGTTAGCTATTCGTGTTGCAGCTGTTGGTGAAAATCTCGAACCTGAAACAGACCAATATGAACCTAATACTAAAGCTGTTCGTGGTCATTATGGAACACTTAAAGAAATTCAAGATAATTTTAATAACTTCGTAGATTATGAACTTCTTATTGCTACCGATGTAAAACGTCTATATACCAAGATTAATGGAGAACCTGTTAATCTTACTGGTAGTAGTTCAGGAGGTGGAGGTAGTATAGATTATGATGCTTTAGACAAATTAGATACTATTGGATTTGTTGCACCGAATGGACAAATATATCGAGTTAAGGTAAATAACAATGGACAATTAGTAGTATATAAGAAAGAACTAGATACAGCTCAAGCAGAGCCTACTGGTGGACAAGAAGAACCTGGAACTGGTTGGGTATATGTAACTACTCTATATCTACAAAAGTTATATATTAACTCTTTGTATTGTGGCGGTATTACTAGTGACGAATATAGTTATAATCCATGCTCTCATAACTTCGTTGAACTTAGTAATCTTACAGGTAAAGATATATCTCTAAAGGGATTATCGTTGCAGTATGGTACAGAAGGAGGAGACTGGGAAACGCTCCCTTTATGGGGGAATATCAAAGCGGGTTCGACATTCCTAATTAGAGGTGCTCAATGTTCAGTAATGAATACTAATACTACTCGTATTAAAGTTGAGAACTATGATATGGAATGGATTGCTAGTGATGGTAATCCTATTAAGTTTGATAATAAGAAAGCTAAGTTCTTCTTGACTTGGGGAACAGAACCTAGTTCAGTTGCAAATCCTTATAATAACGCGACTTCCCCCATAAGGATATCTAAAGGTTATATTGATTTGGTTGGACTACAAATACCTAATGCTGGTGATGCTGATAAAGTTGATGCTGCTGAAAATACTGCTTATGGTTATCTTAGTAGTAAGTATTTGTTTACTAAGTATTATACTATGGATAATGTTAAGCAAGCTACTAAAGCTCTTAGTGCTAGAAATAACGCTAATGATATGTACTTTGTTAACCTAGAAGCTGATGTTATTCCTAGAGTAGAATCTTATACTCCTAGAGCTAGTTTTGAGAATAAGAATATATTCTTTAATAAGACTTTATTAGATAGTACCAAACCTAATAAAGTTACTATGAGTTTAGGACGTAAGGCTTGTTATACTATTAATGAAAGTAACGAACCTAATGATGATGCTAGTAGATGTTTTAATTGGGTTTCCGTAGGTTATTATGATGAATACTTATGGTATCGTGCATACCGTAGTGATAATAGTTATACTAATTGGACAAAAGTAGAATCGTTTAAGAATGAAACTGGTGTTCGTAAATACTATAATCGTATTAGAGCTATAACTACTGACGGTACTCCGTTTACTACTCATAAGGTAATACTTACTCATCTAGGAGAACAGTATGATACTCATACAAGAGACAAGAATATCTATTATGAATATTACGTAGGTAGAGACGAAACTTATAAGAGTGATGTTCGCAGGTTTGTAGTTATGAGTGAAAATATGGTGAATGATGTTCTTAACTTTGTTCAGACTTCCGACCAACAAGGCTTTAATTGGGATGAATATAATGTATGGAGAATAGCTGCCGACCAAATAAAGAAGGACTTTAATAGATATGAAAATAGTAACATATCTGTGTGCTACTTTATGATTAATACTGGTGATATGACACAGAATGGTAATCGTATTAATGAATGGTTAGATTACGAAGCCGGTAGAGCATCTTTATATGATATTGCAGAAATGGTTACTGTTGGTAACAATGACCTTACTCCTGCTAATGTCTATGTTCTTGGTGATGGTGGAGATGATTCTAAAATCAATGCTACTAACATTCGTTTCTTCTATTGTTATGAAATGGATGAAGAAAATCCTCCTGTATTTACTGTTGAAGGAAAGGAAATATTTGTTGAATCATTATACTCATTCGATGTTGGTCACACTCATTTCTTATGTGTTAATAGTGAGATAAGTTCTAATACTGAACGAAGTGTTTATGGACTTTCTACTACCGGAGTAATGTATGACTTAATAAGACAATGGTGTAAAAGAGATGATGCAAAAGCTATTAATGCTAAAGCTAAGATAGCTTATTGTCATGAAATGCCTTTTACTATTATTACTCAAAATCTTATTAATTCATTCTATTGGGACGGTAAAGAAGATACTGGCGTAGAACGTAGTGGTAGTCGTTTGAACTTTAATACCACTAAAGCTAATGCCTATTGGTTCTCAAAGTTCTTACAGACGCATAATTACCGTTTATGTCTTGGTGGACACAAACATACGTACAGTTGCAGCTATCCCATTTTAGAGAACGAAAACAGCTCTATGAAGCCTATCATACAGGTCACTGCGGACGTTCTAAAGAAAGATTTTAATTCGGATGAATTATATACCGAAACAGCCGAAGGAGCTTTACAAGGGCAATCTTTCCCTAAATCTTGGGAGAATAATGCGAACTTTGATATGCTTAAACATTTATGTACGTTTCAACTAGTTGAGGAAATTACAGCTCCTATATATTTAATGTGTCAAGCTACGGGATATAAACATACTAGTAATAAAGAACTACCTAGTCCTAATATTCCGTGGTTAAGGTATTTCTTTCCAGCTAGTATTACTATTAATAGTAAGACAGATGTTACAGCTAAAGTAAATGCAGGTCAACGTTATCCTTTCTATATTAAGTATTTCTTGAGTAAAGGTAAAATCAACGACCTTGTTTATTATCCTAAACTAACTACTACTGTTAGGAAATTATCTAATGTATTTAATAATTCAGGTAAATACAACGTTAACATAGAAGGTCTTAATCCTAATTACAGTGTTGTTGGTGGTAATGGTGAAACTAATAATGGTAATGATATTATAAATATTAAATTTCCAAATTATAATATTGAATAATTATGGCAGATAATATTAAAAGATATAATCCTAATACTAGAACTTGGGATATATCATCTTCAGGTAAAGCTACTGGAATTGTAGTTGATGACCCTCGTCTTATTGACCCTGAACTTGCAGAAGAAGGTAAGACTACGGAGAGTCTTAATGATGTTCTTGTTCGCCACGATGAAGCATTAAAGAAACATGGTGGTTACATTGCTTGGCTTGCCGAACATGGTGGTGGTGGAAGTGGCGGTGGCGGAGGAGTTACCGGAGATAAAATAACACTTACTAATGGTAATATAGTAAAAGAAGGTAATATTAATTATCTTTATTCTACTGTAACTACCAATATTAAACTGGAATATCTTATTACTTCTTCTAAGAATAATAAACGATATTTTATTACTGTTACTCTTGACGGTAATAATATTATCGAAGGTAAAGAAGCATGGACTAATAATCCTGGAACTCTTAATATTCCGCAGTTAGATAAATTCTCTTCTAATAGTAATCACTCTGTTGTAATTACAGCTAGTGATACAGACGGGTTCTTTGCTGAATCATATTTATTAAATATAGTAGAAGCAAGTATTAAACTCGCTAGTTCTGTATCAGGAAATACTGCAACTGTTGGTATTGATTACTTTTTTACTTATAGTATTACTAGTAAGATTATTGGTTCAGATGTTAATCTTGTAGTTACTAATGTAACTAATGGTGCTAGTAAAACTATTGAATTAGGTAAAACTACTTCTACTGCTCCTAGACAAGTTAATGTTAACTTATGGAATTTAGGAAGTATTATTGCTGGTAGTTCTTATACTATACAGGCACAAGCGTTTACTTCAATGAATGGACAGACTGTTCAATCAGATAAAGTAACTAATCGTGTAGTAGTTGAAGATGGTGTAAATCTAGTAGTACTTGTAGAAGGCATTACTAGTAAGGCAGAAGTAGATTCAGGAGTTGAAAGAACTAAGTTCTCTCAAAGTGGTAATATATCATTTGCGTTCACTCCGTATCTTGCAGGAGTAAGTCTTATCTATTATGCTGTTAGAATAGAACATAATAGTATTGTTAAAGATATAGGTTACTTTGATGAAGGAAATTATAATGATAACCAATATGTTCAACGTGGCAAACAACAAGTATTTAGTTATGCTATTCCAACTGAAGGAGAAGTATTAGGTAATTGGAATATAACTCTTCGTTGTTGGTCTGAAAAGGGCAACCCTATTACCGATACTGTTTTAGCTTGTGAAGTTGTATCTAGTTCTCAAGCACTTATTGCTGACCAAAATCCTAATAACAGTAGATATGCTAGTTGGCATATTCGCCAAGAAAGTTTTCCACAAGTATCTGCTACTAAAGTTTGGACAAGTAATGAACCTTCATTCACAGTTCCTGGTGCTATTGAACCTAGTGGTGCTACAACTGAACTAAATG
>OLPH01002025.1_pt1 | contig 17921 bp, 10 predicted proteins | sample 1672951 | NCBI WGS metagenome assembly OLPH01 (sample SAMEA3136740, study PRJEB25190) | human gut metagenome | reverse complement strand
AAAGGTCACCTTCAAGGACTTCCCGACCTTCCCGCCGGAACTCTTCGCCCGCATCCGCGCCAAAGACTCGATGAAGCGTAAACAGTTCCTCAAGGGCATGACCCAGCTGGCCCAGGAAGGGGCCGTCCAGATTTATGAAAACCTGGGCTCCATGGAAAGCTACATCGTCGGTGCCGTCGGGCAACTCCAGTTCGAAGTTCTGGAATACCGCCTGAAACACGAATACGGCGTCGACCTGGAAATGAACCGCCTGCCCTACACCGTCGCCCGCTGGATCCAGGACAACGGCCACGACTACAAGGAATTGAAGAACATCGACAGCGCCATGATCGTCAAAGACCACAAACAGCGCGTCGTCCTCCTCATCGCCAACGAATGGCAGACCAACTGGATCGTAGAACGGAACCCGGACTTTACCTTCTGCACCACACCGGACCAACTCGCCATCGATGAACCTGAAGAATGAGTTAAAAAAAGCTGTCGCTTACGCGGCAGCCTTTTTGTGTATCGTGGGTCGTGAGTCGTTTGGCGAAAATTCGTAGAAATACCGGACAGGCTGTACACAGGATTCGCGCGGGCGTCCCACGTGGACGCTCCTACGAACCACGAATCACGGCAAACGGCCCACGGCGCCAAAGGCGCCTTTAAGCCGTCAGGCGGCACCATTCCGGCAGGGTTACTGTGCGGTCGAAGGCCGGGAGCCACCTGCCGCGGGCATGGTCATAGGTCCGGATGAGGATATGATCTTCATAGAGTTAAGGGGAGTTAGTATAAATCGTGTCTTCATCCCAATCGCTGTTATAGACGTTGAGGACGCGGCCTTCATAGTAATTGGCGTCATCCATGAAGGTGGCATCGCTTGGCATCGTATGGGTATGGCCGGATACCCACAGGCGGACCTGGTGATGGCGGGCCAGGATAGTACGGATATCAGCTGCCGGCTGGACAGAATTGCGCGGCGACGGCAGGCTGATGCCAGGACGGTTCGATACGGCCGTCTGTTCCAGCGGGGCATGGCAGAAGATGATCGTCGGCTGCTGGCGATGGGCAGCCAGGGTCTGGTCCAGCCAGGCCAGCTGTTGATGGGACAGTTCGACGGCTGCGCCGCCGGTCACGGTGTCAGGCGATAAGAAGACCAACAGGTATCCGCCCTGCTCCCCGGCATAATAAAGGGGGCCGAAGGTCTGGGTATAGCGGGCGAAATGGATGATCCGTTCCGTGCAGCTCCCAGGGCGCAGTTCGCCATGATGGCCCGTATAGAGCAGTTCGTGATTTCCAGCAATGAAAGCCTTGCGTTTCTTCAACCCATTGACGACGAGGCGCACCAGGCGGTATTCGGCAGCATCGCCGTTGCGCTGGACCATGTTCCCTGTAAAGACAGCCAGGTCCAGGTCCCGCCAGTCATTCATTTCCTGGAGTACCCTTTCTTTGGCGGCCATCCGCATCAGGCGTTCCTTCGGCGGGACCAGGTTCTTACAGGGATAATGGAAATCACTGATGATGACCAGGCGGGAATAATTCCGCTGAGGCTGGGCTTGGGTTTTGGCAAACAACGACGCAAACATGGCATTTCCTCCTTCATCCATACAAAAACAGGCTCGGGCTGTATACGTTCAGTATAGCCAGAGCCTGTATATTTTTTTGCAAAAATCAAGGGAAATATCCATAAAAGCTTACTTCTTCGCGGCTACCGGGTAGTCCTGCAGGGCGTCGTAGCCTTCTTCACCGGTGCGGATCTTGACGGCATTGTCGATGGCTGACACGAAGACCTTGCCATCACCGTAGTTGCCCGTATAGAGCACTTTCTTGGCCGTCTCGATGATGGTCCGCGGCGATACTTTGGAAACGACCATTTCTACGCGGACTTTCGGCAGAAGCTTGGCCGACACCTTGGCGCCGCGGTAAAATTCGGTCCGCCCTTTTTCGATGCCGAAGCCCAGCGCCCGGGTAATGGTCATGCCCGTGATGCCGATGGCTTCCATGGCATCCTTCAAGGTTTTGAACCGCTTTTCATCGGTAATGATGGTCACGTTATACATGGCATGGGCGCCGACCGGCTGGGGACTGGCCATGACCGAATCGGGGATGACCTGGTCCAGGGGGATTTCTTTCGCCCCTTGCGGCGCTTCCCCGGCCTTCAAGGCTTCGGACAAGTCTTCCAGACTGTCGCTGCGGTCCAGGCCGTAAGCCGGTACCAGCCCGTTTTCCTTGAAGTCCAGGCCGTTGATTTCTTCGGCTGCCGATACGCGCAGGCCGATGGTCGCTTGGAGGATGCGAAAGACCAACGTCATGGCGACGAAGACGAACAGGCCGATAGCTGCGACGTCGGCGATCTGGACCAGCAGCAAATGGGTGTCACCCGTATAGAGCAGGCCGTCTTTGACACTGAACAAGCCCGTCAGGATCGTTCCCAAGGCCCCGCAGCCGCCATGGGCCGCAATGGCCCCGATGGGATCGTCGATGCGGAGCTTCTGGTCAATGAATTCGATGAGGAAGAAGACGACGACACCGGCGATAGCGCCGATGAAGAAAGCGCCAGGCACACTGACGACATCACAGCCGGCCGTAATGGCGACCAGCGCAGCCAGACAGCCGTCAAGGGTCATGGATACGTCAGGCTTGCCATAGCGGATCCACGTCGTCACCATGGCTGCCGTCGTCCCGGCAGCGGCTGCGATATTGGTGATAAAGAAGATAGCTGCCGCCTTGAGCAGGGTCTGTTCCCCCGATAAGGACAGGGTCTGGCCGCCATTGAAGCCAAACCAGCCGAACCACAAGATGAACATGCCCAGGCAGGCCAGGGGCAGGCTGTGGCCGGGAATGGCATTGACCGACCCATCCTGGTTATACTTGCCGATGCGCGGACCCAGGGCCTTGGCACCGGTCAGGGCACAGATGCCGCCAGTCAGGCTGACGACGGAAGCACCGGCAAAATCATGGAAACCCAAGGCGCCCAGCCAGCCGCCGCCCCAGACCCAGTGGCCGACAACGGGATAAATGATCAGGCTGATGATAATCGTGACCAGACAATACGACGAAAACTTCGTCCGTTCCGCCATGGCACCGGATACGATGGCTGTCGTCACGGCACAGAGGACAGTCTGGAAGAGCAGAAAGGCCAGGTCCGGATAAGGTGTCCCGGCCGTGAAATCCACTTGCTGGGCAAAGAAAACCGGTACCCCGATGAGGCCGGACAAATCGTGGCCGAACATGAGGCCAAAACCGGCCAGCCAGAAAACCAGCGTAGCCAGGGCAAAATCCATGAAATTCTTCATGACGATGTTGCCGGCGTTCTTGGCCCGCGTCAGACCCTCTTCGAGCATGGCAAAGCCAGGTTGCATGAAGAAGACCAGGACTGCGGCCATGAGAATCCAAAGTGTATCGATTGCCGAGTAACTCATCGTACTCCCCCCTCTTCTTCCGGATACGTCAGGCCCCACTGCTGGCGGATGGCCATCATGAGGTCCATGACCTCTTTCGTATAATCCAGATACATGCCCTGGCCACCATGAGCCACGGCATTTTCCATATCCACGATTTCGTATTGCAGGGCCTTGGCCTGGCTGCCGGCCTGCATGACCTGCTGGCGGCCATCAGCCGTATAGGTGATCGTCGCCGTATCGGCCCGGGGATAGTCGTAGATTTCGATATACCCCTTGTCAAAAGCGGCCATGCCCCGTTTCGGCTGCTTAGCGTGGAGCGATAAGGAAATCGTCGCCATTTCCCCTTCCCGGTTCTGCAAGAGGATGCCCGCCTGTTCATCGACGCCGGTCGGCGCCAGCCGGACCTGTGACGCAATCTGTTCGGGCTGACAACTCATGAAATAGCGGACGAAAGACAAGGCATAGACGCCGATATCGAGGAGAGCCCCGCCAGCCAGAGAGCGGTTGAAGAAGCGGTTCGTCATGTCATAGTCTTTATAACTGCCGAAATTCATCTGGATGAACCGCAGCGGCCCCAGGGCCCCGGAGCGGATAAGCTCGGCGAGCTGCTTATAAACCGGCATGTGATACAAAGTCATGGCTTCGGCCAGGACGACGCCGTGTTCCCGAGCACAGCGCCGGGCCTGATCCAGCTCCCGGCTGTTCAAGGTGATGGATTTTTCGCAGAGCACGTGCTTCCCGGCAGACAGAGCCGGCAGAAGATAGCGGATATGCGTATTGTGCGGCGTCGAAATATAGACGATATCGACATCGGGATCGGCAAAGATATCCTCTGGCCTGTCGTAGACCTTGGAGATGCCGTATTTTTCAGCAAAAGCCAGGGCCTTCTCATGGGTCCGGTTGCCGACACTGTATAAATTCCCGCCCAGGGCCTGCATCGCCTGGGCCAGTTCATGGCCGATGACGCCGCAGCCTAACGTCGCCCAACGATATGCTGGCATAACGATTCCCCCTTTTATGCTAACAGGCGGCCGACGAGTTTGACACAATCTGCCGCATCTTTAGAATAGCCATCGGCCCCGATTTCATCAGAGAAACTCGGCGTGACGGCAGCACCGCCGATGATGATTTTGCCGTCGTAATGCTTATCCGCCGCTTCGGCGATGACGTCCTTCATGTGCATCATGGTCGTCGTCATCAAAGCCGACAGCCCGACGACAGACGCTTTTTCACGCAGCGCCGTCTCGATGATCGTACCGGCCGGCACGTCCTTGCCCAAGTCGATGACCTTATAGCCATAATTGCGCAGCATGAGACCGACCAGGTTCTTACCGATATCGTGGACGTCGCCTTCGACGGTCGCGATGACGATGGTCGCCATGTCCTGCTGGCCCGGTTCCTTCTTGATGAGCGGTTCCAAATAGGCAATGGCCGTTTCCATGGTGTTGGCGCTGGCAATGAGCTGGGGCAGGAAGTAAACCTGTTTATCGTACAAATCGCCGACTTTCGTAATGGCCGGGATGAGCAGGTCGTTGATGACCGCATCCGGTGCCATGCCCTTGGCCAGTTCGGCCTGGGCCAGGGATACGACGGCATCCTTTTCCCCTTCCAGGACGGCCTGATAGACGGGATTGACCGGCCCTTGTTCAGTCTGCTGGGACTCCCCCGCCGCCACGTCGGCCGGCATCCCCTGACGGGCCAGGAGTTCTGCCTCTTCCTGGCGTTTCTTTTCGGCTTCTTTCTTGTCGAAATACTGCATGCGGTGGATATAGGCCAGGTCGCTGCCTTCCTTATTCATGAGCATGTTGGCAGCCGCTGCCGTATTCATGAGCAGGTCCTGGGACGGATTGGCAATAGCCATGGTCAGGCCGCTGGCGATGGCCATGGAGAGGAAAGTGGCATTGACATACATCCGGTCGGGCAGGCCGAAGGAGATATTGGACAGCCCGCAGACTGTCGCCAGGCCCAGGTCGCGTTTGCAGTGCGAGAAAGTCGCCATGCAGTCCAGGGCCGACGTCGGTGCCGCCCCGACCGTAGCCACCAGGGCATCGACGACGACGTCTTCCGGCGTAAAGCCATGGTCATAGGCATCGGTCAGGAGTTCGTCGAGGACGGCGTGCTTTTCTTCCAGCGTCTTAGGGATACCGGCGTCGGATACGGGCAGGGCAATGAACATGGCGCCGTACTTCTTGACGACCGGCAGGAGCTGTTTGCGCTTTTCCGTTTCACAGGAAATGGAATTGACCAAGGCCCGGCCGGGATAGATGCGCAGGGCCGCTTCCATGATTTCCGGCGAACTCGTATCGATGCTGAGGGGCAGGCCCGATACGCCCGTCACTTCGTAAATGGCTTTGAGCATCATTTCCTTTTCATCAATGCCGTTGGTCCCCATGTTGACATCGAGGATGGCCGCGCCGTTGCGTTCCTGTTCGCGGGCCATGGCGCGTACCAGGTCCAGCTTTCCCGCCCGCAGTTCAGCCTGGAGCTTCTTCTTGCCCGTCGGGTTGATGCGTTCACCAATGACCTGGAAAGAGCCGTCGAGCTGGATTTCCACGACCTGCCGTTCCGAAGCCAGGACGCGGTGATGGCTGGCATGAGGCGCTTTCGGCGTCATCTGGCAGACCGCATCGTGGAGGGCCCGGATATGGTCCGGCGTCGTCCCGCAGCAGCCGCCGACGATATGGGCACCGGCTTCGATGAGAAGTTTACCGTCCTGAGCAAATTCTTCCGGCGTCGTCTTGTAGACCGTCTTGTCGCCATCCCATTCCGGCAGGCCCGCATTGGGCTTGGCAATGAGGGGGACCGTTGCATATTCATACATCTTCTGGACCGTTTCCACCATATCGGCCGGCCCGGTCGAGCAGTTCAGGCCGACAGCGGCGACGCCGAGATGCTGCAGGACGACGACAGCCGCTTCCGGCGGCGTCCCATAGAGGGTACGGCCGTCTTTTTCAAAAGTCAGCGTCGCCATGATGGGCAGGTCGCAGACTTCTTTGATGGCCAGGACGCAGGCTCGCGTTTCCTGGAGGCTCATCATGGTTTCGACAATGAACAGGTCGACGCCGGCGTCATACAAGACCTTTGCCTGTTGGCGATAAACATCGACCAGTTCCTCAAAGGTCAGGTCGCCCATGGGATAGAGCTGCTGGCCCGTCATGGTCATATCGCCGGCGACCAGGGCCTTCCCCTGGGCGGCTTCCTTGGAAATGGCGACCAAGCCCTGGTTGATGGCGGCCAGCTGGTCGTCCAGACCGTATTCGGCCAGTTTGATGCGGTTCCCCGTAAAGGTCGGTGCATACAAGATCTGGCTGCCCGCTTCGACGAAGTGGCGCTGCAAGTCGATCATGACCTGGCGGTTCTCCAAGATCCATTGTTCCGGGCAGACGCCGATAGGCATACCCGCCTGTTGCAGATTCGTCCCGGTCGCACCGTCGAGCATGACGACGCCGCGGCTGAGCAAGTGCTGGAATTCTTCGTTAGTCAATCTAAGTTCCCCCTAAAAATTCAGATAGTCGATATATAAACGCTGAAAGGCTTCATCGTTGCCGAGGACGATTTCTTCCGCCCCATCGGCGATGGCCTGTAACGTGTCTAAGGTCACGGCGCCCGTCAAAAGGCCGATGGCCCCTTTCAGGGACGTGTTGCCCACAGCCGTCGTCCGTTCGGCCAAATCCGCTGGCAACAAGCCGATGACAGCCGCTTTCTGCGGGTCCAGATAGTAGCCGAAACCGCCGGCCAGCCAAACTTGACGGATGCGCTGACGGCTGATGCCGCTGCGTTCGATGAGCGATTCGATGCCGGCCCGGATAGAGCTCTTGGCCACCTGTATTTCCCGGATATCCTGCTGGCTCAAGGTAATGCGCTGATAATCCAGCGTCGATGCCAAAGGAAAGCCCTTATGGAAATAAGGTTCTACGAGTTTCCCCGTTTCGTCGACCAGGCCTTCCCGGACCAGACCGGCCATGGCTTCGAGGATGCCCGTCCCACAAATACCGACAGGGACGGCATGGTCGATGGTCTTCACTTTGGCCCGTCCCCGCTCGATGCGGACGCCACAGATAGCTCCGGGAACACTGCCCGTCCCCCAGGTCAACTTGCCCCCTTCCAGAGCCGGGCCGGCCGGAGCCGATGCGATGAAGCGCTGTTCCTTATTCCCCAGGACCATTTCCCCATTCGTCCCGAGATCGACGAAGAGGCTGACTTCATCTGACGAGGCCAGGCCGCACTGCCAAATACCGGCTGTAATGTCAGCACCGACGTAGGTACTCATGCCAGGCAGCAAAGTCACCGTGCAGTCTGTGAGTATGTCCTGCCGTCCCAAAACGTCTTGGACATCATAAGACTTACCGCCTAACGAGACGGGATGGAAAGGCCAGTTCCCCAGGCCCTCACAAGACCAGCCCATGAGCAGATGGAGCATCGTCGTATTGGCCGCGATGGCCATGCGGTGACAATGACCGGCAACGCCGGGATGGTCCTGGAAGAGTTGTTGCACAAGGCGCGTCAAATCGCGACGGACGGCTTTCTGCAAGGCCTTTCCCTTGCCATGGCAGGCAGCGCCGATACGGCTGATGACGTCGGCCCCAAAGGAACGCTGGCTGTTGACGGCCGTCGCCGTCGCCAGGATCTGGCCATCGGTGCAGTCGACGAGGGCTGCGGCTAACGTCGTCGTCCCGATATCGACAGCCAGCCCGTAGTCATGACCTTCCGTTACCACAGCAGCCTGGTCCGTCGAGTCGGCTGCGACGGCCGAAAAGCCCTGCTGCTCCTGGGCCGGGACGACGAGCTCTACGGCATCGCGGGTCACGGCCTTACAGGCCAGGCGCCAGCCCTGGGCCAGTTGTTCATCAGAAAAGATGCGCCGGTCTTCGGGCGTAACCGGCAATGTCCCCTGGACGACGCGGACGCGGCACTTGCCGCACATGCCCTTACCGCCGCAAGGCAGGGCCAGAGCCGTTCCCTGAGCCTGGATATAGTCATGGACCCGGCAGCCTCCGGGGCAGGTAATATGCACTTCCTGAGCCGTTCCAGCCTGGCGCTGGGTGCAATCCGTCTTCGGGCAGGATGTACAATCGTGATTCACTTGGAACACAGCCGGGTCGTCGCCTAAGTCAAAGACCAGGCTCATGGACTTCACCGGCGACAAAGCCATCGAGGCATTGACCGTCACGCCGACCGTCCGGCCGGCAGAAGTCTCACGGATGACATCGGCCTGGACCGATAAAGGCAGGTCGCTTCCCGGCTCGTGCCGGCAGACGATGCCGCAGCCCTTTTGCCGGCAAATGAGTCGGAGCTGCTGGAGAACCTGCTGTTCCAAAGCAAACAGACACGTATCCGCCATGGCATCGAACAGCAGAGCCCCTACGTCGTCGCCGTCATCGCGATAGCGGTCCAGCTGACGACTCACAGCCGCGCCTAACGTCAGGATGACATAGAGCCGTTCCCCGGCAAAAGCCAGAGCCGCCTTGGCCTGCAAAGACCGCCGCAGGAGCGGTGCCATATCCCGGCACATCCCTTCAGCCCGTTCCCAGGCCTCCCCTTTCGAGCCATAGCCGGCAAAGCGCAAGGCCTGCTCTATATCGGGAACAATCCGCTGCCCCCGGATGATACGAATATCTGCCATATACTTCCTCCTAAAAAGATTATCCATAATACATAAATTATATAACCTCAAGGCGTCTCGTGGCAACACAATCTTAATAAAAAAAGGGATGGTCGCACGCGCAACAATCCCTTTCAAGCCATTAGTGGCTAGCAGTTAGTTGTCAAATTGGACGAAATATAAGCAGTTTCATCAGTATCTTCTAATAGCAATTTTGCGTAGACATAAATACAAAAGGTAGAAAATTTCTTTGACATGCCCAATCATAGTTCAACCTCTCCGCCCCGCTGGGGCACCTCTCCTATAAAGAGAGGCAAAACAAAAAGACCGCACATGAAGATTTTTATCATGTACGGTCTCTTTTTCATTGATGGTGGGCCCACTTGGGTTCGAACCAAGGACCAACCGGTTATGAGCCGGTGGCTCTACCACTGAGCTATAGGCCCAAAGGATAAGGCACAAGGCCTTACCAAATTATTATACGCTAATTGACATATGACGTCAAGGATAGATTTCGGCTTAAAGGAAATCTTTGATTTTTTCCCGTTTGCCCCAGTTGCGGAGTTTGCTCAGGGCTTTGCCTTCAATCTGGCGGATACGTTCACGGGTGACGTTGAAGTGCTGGCCGACTTCTTCCAGGGTACGGGGACGGCCGTCTTTGAGGCCAAAGCGCAGGTAGAGGACCTTGCGTTCCCGGTCAGTCAGACAGGAAAAGACGTCTTCGATCTGTTCTTTCAGCAAGATGAAGGAGGCAGCGTCGTCAGGGGCAACGGCTTCCGAGTCTTCGATGAAGTCGCCGAGGTGGGAATCTTCTTCTTCGCCAATCGGCGTTTCCAGAGATACCGGTTCCTGGGCAATCTTCATGATTTCCCGGACACGTTCTACGGGAATGTCCATCTTTTCGGCGATTTCTTCCGGCAACGGTTCGCGGCCTTTATCCTGCAGGAGCTGACGGGAAATGCGGATCAGCTTGTTGATGGTTTCGACCATATGGACCGGGATGCGGATGGTCCGGGCCTGGTCGGCGATGGCGCGGGTGATGGCCTGGCGGATCCACCATGTAGCATAGGTACTGAATTTATAGCCTTTGCTGTAGTCGAATTTATCGACGGCTTTCAACAGACCCAGGTTCCCTTCCTGGATGAGGTCCAGGAACAACATGCCCCGGCCGACATAGCGTTTGGCGATGCTGACGACGAGGCGCAGGTTGGCATCGGTCAGTTTCTTCTTGGCAATCGTGCCGGCTTTGATGTCTTCTTCTGTCGCATCGGGAGCATTGCCCTTTTCAATGGCCTTGGCCAGGGTAATTTCTTCTGTCGCCGACAGCAGGGGGACGCGGCCGATTTCTTTCAGGTACATGCGGACCGGGTCATCGATATTGATGCCTTCCGGTACGCTGAGGTCGACATTGTGCAGATCCGGCACTTTTTCTGCATCTTCATCATCTATATCATCGTGTTCATTCATGGAATCATCTTCGCCGATGATGTCGATGCCCTTGTCGGCAAAGACTTCGTACATCTTATCGATCTGGTCCGGCGTCAGTTCGTCTTCTTCCATGAGGTTCATGATTTCTGTATAGGTCAGGCTGCCTTTCTTCTGCCCCATTTGCAAGAGCTGCTTGATGTGCTGCAGGGCCAGGGCCTGGCGTTCTTTTTCACTCAACGGTTTCTTTACGGCTGCATCCTTTTTCTTGGACGTCTTACGGCGCGTCGTTTTCTTCGTCGTTTTTTTCGTTACTTTCGTATCATCTGTCGTTTTATTCACCATGGTGTACAGGCTCCTTTCTGCTCCTCAAGACCATTGTTTCATTTCATCGTTAATTTTTTTACAGGCTGCAAGCTCTTCAGCCAACCTTGCATCGCCATTCCGGCTATAAGTGGCAGCCAGGCGGCTGTGCGCCAGGTACTGCTTTTGTAAATCGGCCAGGCGAAAGCGCTTGACATAATCCATCAGTACATTTTCGTCCATTGGGACATCTTGTAGAACCATAATTCGTGCTACTTCTTCGGCCTCCTCAGGAGTTAATTTTTGCTGGATGTCATGTGGTGTGTACATCCCTTGGTGTGCATACGTATCCAAAATGAGCTGGTAAATATGGCGCCGCCGCTCATCGGCAAAGAGGTCCGGCGAGACTTTGGCCTGGACCCGCCCGCAGGCAGCCGGTTTTTCCAGGAGGAAACGCAGGATATTCTCTTCAGCCACGGCCATGGAGCCGTTCCCGCGGGCTGCGGCATTTTCCTGGGATACGGACTGGGAGATGACGACCTGCTGCTGGCCCGCTTCCGGGTGGGCAGCGACGTATTTATTGAACTCGCTGCGCACGGCGTTTTCCCCGATTTGGAGCTGGCCTGCCAGTTTCTTTAGGAAGGCTTCCAGGAGGACCCGGTTATCGACGGCGGCGACGACGGGAAGGACCATGGCCGTAATGGCCGATTTCCCTTCGAGGGTCGTCACATCGAACTGCTGCAGCGCCCGCATGAGCATGTAATCGAGCACATTCGGCGCTTCATCGACGGCCTGGCGGAATTTTTCCGGTCCGGCGGCGTTGATGTATTCATCAGGATCCTTCCCCTGCGGCAGGGACAAGACGCGGATGCGCATGCCCAGGCCGCGGACGATTTCCATGGCCCGCCGTGTCGCCTGCCGGCCGGCGCCGTCCATATCGTACCCCAGGACGAGTTCTTGGGCCTGGCGCTGCAAAAGCCGCGCCTGTTCCGGCGTAAAAGACGTCCCCAGGGACGCGACGACATTACGGATACCCCGGTTATGAGCGGATACGACATCCATATAGCCTTCGACCAAGATAGCCTTGCCCTGCTCATAAATCGCTTTATGGGCCAGGTCCATGGCGAAGAGAAGGCGTCGCTTATTGAAAATCGGCGTTTCCGGCGAATTGAGGTACTTCGGCTTGCTGTCGTCGAGGACGCGGCCGCCGAAACCGACGATGCGGCTGCGGCCATCGCGGATGGGAAACATGACCCGCCCGCGGAAGGCATCGTAAAAGTGGCCGTTCTTTTCCTTGGCCAGCCCCAGGAGGACTAATTCCCTGCCGGTGACGCCTTTTTTCATAAAGGCTGTCGTCAGCTTATCCCAGCTTTCCGGGGCAAAGCCCAGTTTGAAAGCTTCGATGGTATCGTCCAATACGTGGCGTTTGTGGAAATAAGCCAGCCCGGGCTGGCCGTAATGGGTCCGGGTCAGGCAGTTATGGAAAAAGTTACCTGCCATTTCGTTGATCTGATACAAGCGGTCCCGCTGTTTATCGCGGGCGATTTCTTCGGCCGACCGTTCGACGACAGGCAGGGCGAGGTGTGCCCGTTCGGCCAGTCGTTCGACGGCATCGGAAAAGGAAAGGTTTTCTTTTTTCATAATGAACTGGAAGACATCGCCATGAGCATGGCAGCCGAAACAATAGAAAAAGCCTTTGTCGGCAGCGACGCTGAAGGAGGCGGTCTTTTCATTATGGAAAGGGCAGCAGGCCCAAAAGTTCCGGCCCTGCCGTTTCAGCGACACGTAATCGGAGATGACGCTGACAATGTCATTGGCCTGTCGGACCTGTTCGATAAATTCGCTGGAAAACCGTTTCACTCATATCACCTGTTTCATTTCAATAACGCTGACGTATATATTATTCTCTATTCACCTGTGAAATTCCTTCTTTAGGGAACACTCTTTTCTCGCAAATCATAAAAAATGGATACATAACATTCCTATGATATACTATTTCGACGCGGAGCGTCAAGTTTCCTTTTCCAGAAGATGATTTTTTTCTGAAAAACCGCACGCTCAGGCCCTTGCGGGCTAAAATATAGCCCACATGATTTCACGAAATGTATGGATTTATTTATTTTCATTTTGTATAATAGATGTAGACAAAGCCAATATAGGGGAAATGCATATGATTCATTTTACCGTCGGGACGATTACCCGGCCCACATCCTTAGGCGGCGCCTTGAAACACTTCGGCGTCTCATCGACGCTACGGCGCCGGATCAAACACAACGGCATCTGCACCATCAATGGACAGGCGGCGTCGACGCGCGACTTCGTCCAGGAAGGGGATGAAATCTGTGTCACCCTTCCGGAAAAGAATCCCTTTCCGCCAGAGGATATACCCATTGGCATCGTCTACGAAGACGACTACCTCATGGTCATCGACAAGCCGGCAGGTATTCTGATGCACCCGACGTCCGCCGTCCGGGACGGGACCCTGGCCAATGCCGTCGCCTATCACTATGAAAAGACGGGCCAGCACTGTTCGTACCACCCAATGCACCGCCTGGACAAGAATACGTCCGGCCTCTGTATGGTCGCCAAGGAGCCGCAGATCCAATATGCTTTCGATAAGCAGGACCTGGGGTATAAGCGTTTGTACTTAGCCATCTGTGAGGGACGATACCCATCGCGGGTCACAACTGTACACGCCCCCATCGGAAGATGTCCCGATAGCATCATTACCCGCTGTGTCCGCCTCGACGGAAAGCCGGCCTGGTCCGATTTCACCTGCCTCGCAGCTGGTAGGGACTACAGCCTGCTCCAGGTCGTCCTGCACACGGGACGGACCCATCAGATCCGGGTCCACAGCAGTTACCTGGGCTATCCTCTGGCCGGCGACGACCTCTACGGCGGTTCGCGCCGCTTCATCAGCCGCCAGGCCCTGCACGCCTACTGCATCCAGTTCACCCACCCCATGAGCCATCGTTTCATCACCGTTAATTCCCGGCTGCCTGAAGATATGGACGCCCTCGTCCAACGGGCCGGCTGGAATTATATATACTAAAACATCTTTACGTATTATGTAGGAGGAATGTAAACATGCCATTAATTGGAACTACAGAAATGTTTAAAAAAGCCTATGAAGGCCACTATGCTATCGGCGCATTCAACATCAACAACATGGAAATCGTCCAGGGCGTCACCCAGGCCGCTGCTGAATTGAATTCCCCGATCATCCTTCAGGCTTCGGCCGGTGCCCGCAAATACGCTAAACCGCCGTATTTGAAACATCTCGTAGAAGCAGCTTTGGAAGATCATGATCTCCCCATCGCCCTTCACCTCGACCACGGCGCTGACTTTGAAACCTGCAAAGACTGCATCGACGGCGGTTTCACTTCCGTCATGATCGACGGCTCGAAACATTCTTTCGAAGACAATATCGCCCTCACGAAAAAAGTCGTTGAATATGCACACGCTCACGGCGTCGTCGTCGAAGGCGAACTGGGCCAGCTGGCCGGCATCGAAGATGATGTCAAAGTCGCTGCTCATGAAGCTCACTATACCCGTCCGGAAGAAGTCGAAGAATTTGTATCCCGCACGGGCGTCGATTCCCTGGCCATCGCTATCGGCACCAGCCACGGCGCATTCAAATTCACACCGGAACAGTGCACGCGCAACGCAGACGGCGTCCTCGTACCGCCGACACTTCGCTTCGACATCCTCGAAGAAGTCTCCAAACGCCTGCCGGGCTTCCCGATTGTCCTCCACGGCGCTTCTTCGGTCGTACCGGAATATGTCAAGATCATCAATGAAAACGGCGGCAACCTGGCCGACGCTATCGGCATCCCGGAAGACCAGCTCCGCAAAGCGGCTTCCATGGCTGTCTGCAAGATCAACATCGACTCCGACCTCCGTCTCGGCCTGACTGCCGGCATCCGTCAGCACATGGCACAGCACCCGGAACATTTCGACCCGCGCCAGTATCTCGCCGACGGCCGTCAGTTCGTCCATGACATCGTCGCTCACAAGATTAAATGCGTCCTCGGCTCGGAAGGCAAAGCTTAATCGTATGTCTTGTAAAAAAGGTATTGCTTTTTTCTGCGCCATATGGTAAAATTTCTTCTAGTGTTCTTGTAAATTAGGGAGGTGAATCCATTGCCGCAGATTAAATCCAATATCAAAACGATGGAAAAAGACGCAGCTCGCCACGCAGCTAACTCTCAGGTTAAATCTTCTGTTCATACCGCTATCCGCCGTACGACCGAAGCTATCGCCGCTGGTGACGCTGAAGCTGTTAAAAAAGCATTCGATAAAGCTAGCAGCGTAATCGACAGCGCCGCACAGAAAGGCGTTCTCCATAAAAACACTGCAGCTCGTAAAAAATCCCGTTTGGCTTCCAAAGTCAATGCTATGGGTAAATAAGTTTGATTGAAAAGGGGGACTGGCGCATGAAGGTTTCGACCATCATGCACGGTCCCTTTTTCTGTACAGTTTGTAGTACAGAGTTTGTAAAGACTACAAACTTCATACTTAAAAGAAGCTGTTCTAATAAAACAGCTTCTTTTTCATACAAGGAGGATGCTATGTTCCCCCATTTATTTCAATTGCGCCATTTCTTGGTCCTGTTCTTTCCCCTGCTCCTGACGCAGATGGCCCAGGTCGGGACGGCCGTTTTCAGTTCGATTTTCAGCGGCCGCGCCGGGACGATCGACCTGGCCGGCGTCGCCGTGGCCGTCAATATCTGGTATCCCGTCTTTGCCGGCCTGTGCGGTATTTTCTTCGGCATCTCGCCGATCATCGCCCAGCTCCGGGGTGCGAAAAGAACCGAAGAAATCCCGCCGTACATCATGCAGAGCCTGTACCTGAGCCTGGGCTTTACAGTCGTCATTTTCCTGGCCGGTGCCGTTCTCATGCCGCCCTTCCTCGACTTCATGGGCCTCGATACGCCGGTCCGCTACATCGCCTGGGAATACCTCAAGGCCCTGGCCCTGGGGCTGGTCCCCATCTGCCTGCAGGCGACGATGCGCTATATCGTCGACGCCCACGGCAAGACCCACGTTTCCATGACGATCTTAGTCATTAACCTGGTCCTGACGATTCTCCTCTTCCGCCTGCTCATCTTCGGCGCCGGTCCCATTCCGGCCATGGGCGGCATCGGCACGGGCTATGCCATCACCATCGCGTCGTGGCTGTCTTTCCTGCTCTTTGCAGCTGTCCTGCAGTGGATGGAACCGTTCCGGTCCTATCACCTGTGGAGCCGCCTGCGGCCCGTCAGCTGGCATCACATCCATCACCAGCTGGAATTGGGCATTCCCATCTTTATCGCCGTCTTCTGCGAAACGAGCCTGTTCTCCATCGTCGGCCTGTTCATGGCCGAGTTCGGCACGCTGTACCTGGCCGCCAACCAGGCCGCCATCAGTTATTCGACCCTGACGTACACCCTGCCCTGGAGCATCAGCCTGACGGCGACCATCGTCATCGGCTATGAAGTCGGCGCCCGCAATTACGCCGCAGCCCGGCAATACGCCGTGCTCTGCCAGATGACGGCTTTTGTCATCGCCCTCGGGCTCATCGCCATGACCTATCATTTCATCGACCCCATCGCCAGGGTCTTTACCAGCGATGCCGAGACGTTCTGGGCCATCCGCATGTTCATCTTCTATGCCGTCGCCTTTTCCTTCTTCGATGCCGCCGGTACGCCGGTCCAGGGCATCCTGCGCGGCTATAAGGACGTCAAGATCATCACTTATGTCGCCTTCGTGACGTACTGGCTCATCAGCATCCCCATGGGCTATGCCATGGCCCACGCCACGTCTTACGGCCCCTATGGCTACTGGATCAGCCTCATCATCGGCCTGGCCATCAATGCCAGCGCCCTGAACTGGCGCCTGTGGAAACATACGGCCTGGAAAGTTCCCATCTCATACCCATCTACTAAGGAGTGATTTTATGCCAACTACTCAGCAATTAACGGCTTATGCCCGCGTCCTCTTACAGAAGGGCCTGAACCTGCAGCAAGGCCAGACCCTGGTCATCAACGCCCCTGTCGAATCGCACGACTTCGTCGCCCTCTTGACAAAAGAGGCCTATACGGCTGGCGCCGCCCAGGTTGTCTGCAACTGGCGATCTGACGCCATGGCCCGCCTGCGCTACGAACACGAAGACCAGCAGTACTTCGAGTCCCTGCCGGACTGGCGCCGCGATTTCAGTCTCTATTACTACCATAAGAAAGCGGCCTTCCTCAGCCTCATCTCGGCCAACCCATATCTCATGGACGGCATCGACACTAAGAAGATCTTCGCCCAGCAGAAGGCCCAGAACGAAGCCCTCAAGGAATACATCGACGGCATGATGGCCTCGAAGACGACGTGGCTCGTCGCCGCTGTCCCCAGTGCCATCTGGGCCAAGCTCCTCTATCCGGACCTCGACGCCGACGCCGCTTATGAAGCCTTGTGGAAGCAAATCCTCCAGTCATCCCGCGCCGACGGTGCCGATGCCCTGGCCGACTGGGACGCCCATCTGGCAGAGCTGAAGAAGCGCCGGATCTGGATGACGGATCAGCACTTCACCAGCCTCCATTATACCAACAGCCTGGGGACGGACCTGACCCTCGGCCTGCCGGACGGCCATATCTGGCAGGGCGGCATGGAAGAGACGGCAGACCACCTGCTGTTCAACGCCAACATCCCGACGGAAGAAATCTATTCCGCGCCTAAGGCCGACGCCGTCAACGGCACGGTCTACAGCACCAAGCCCCTGGTCTATAACGGCAACCTCATCGACAAGTTCCACCTGACCTTCAAAGACGGCAAAGTCGTCGCCGCAGCCGCCGAAACGGGTGAAGACGTCCTGAAGAAGCTCATCGCCATCGACGAAGGCGCCTGCCGCCTCGGCGAAGTGGCCCTCATCCCCTACCATTCCCCCATTTCCCTGTCGGGCATCCTCTTCTATGAAACGCTCTTCGACGAAAACGCCTCGTGCCACCTGGCCCTGGGCGCATCGTATCCGACCTGCCTGACTGGCGGCGCCGATATGGACAAAGACGCCATCGCCGCAGCCGGTCTCAACGATTCCATGATCCACGTCGATTTCATGGTCGGTTCGCCGGACCTTACCATTACCGGGACCAAGGCAGACGGCACGACGGTGCCGGTCTTTACCCATGGCGACTGGGCACAATAACGATTTTGTTGGTTTGTCAAACATATGTTACACCGTAC
>OLPH01002011.1_pt1 | contig 18015 bp, 15 predicted proteins | sample 1672951 | NCBI WGS metagenome assembly OLPH01 (sample SAMEA3136740, study PRJEB25190) | human gut metagenome | reverse complement strand
ATGCCGGGGCGAGAAAATGTCCGTTGAAAACAAACCTAAATACTACGTCATTATGTGGAAATTTCTACAACCGGCAGCACACAAACCCGAACTGCCCGCCGAAAAGGTCGACAAAGAGTACTCCCGCCTGCGCCGTCAGGTATTCTGGGGTATCTTCATCGGCTATGCCGGCTACTACCTCGTACGCAAGAACTTCTCGATCGCCATGCCGGCGCTCGAATCCATGGGCTACGACAAGGCCGACCTGGGCTGGGCGCTCTCGGCCGTGTCGATCGCCTACGGTATCAGCAAATTCGTCATGGGCACGGTCTCCGACCGCAGCAACGCCCGCGTCTTCATCCCGCTGGGATTGATCGCCTCGGCGCTCATCATGATCTTCATGGGCGTGCTGCCATGGGGGTCGATCTCGATTCCCGTCGCCATCATGGCGATGTTCTGCCTGCTGTTCGTCAACGGCTGGATGCAGGGCATGGGCTGGCCCCCCTGCGGGCGTGTCATGACGCACTGGTTCTGCACCAAGGAACGCGGCGTGAAGATGTCGGTGTGGAACGTGGCGCACAACATCGGCGGAGCGGCGATGGCTCCGCTCGCCGCATTCGGTATTACGTTGGGGTACACGCTTTTCGGAGACCCGCTGGGCGGCGCTTTCTATGTTCCGGCACTCGTCGCGCTGGCGATCGCCGTAATCGCCTATCTCATGGTGCGCGATACGCCGCAATCGTGCGGCCTCCCGCCCATCGAGATTTGGAAACACGAAACCAAGCAATACTCCGCCTCGAACGAGAAGGAGATGACCGTGCGGCAGATTCTATTCGAAAATGTATTGAATAACAAACTATTGTGGCTCATCGCCTTCGCCAACGCCTTCATCTACTTCGTCCGCTACGGCGTGCTCGACTGGGCGCCTTCCTATCTGACGACCTCCGTCGCCGACGGGGGCAAGGGCATGGCGCTCGACGGCAGCAGTTGGTCGTACTTCATCTTCGAGATCGCCGGCATCTTCGGCACGATCCTCTGCGGCTGGCTCTCGGACAAGGTCTTCAAGGGACGCCGCGCCCCGGCCACGATCATCTACATGGCGCTGGTCATGGTGGCCGTCTACGTCTACTGGCAGAGCCGCTCCGAACTGGTGACCAACGTCGCCATGGGGACGATCGGCTTCCTGATCTACGGCCCCGTCATGCTCATCGGCGTCTCGGCGCTCGACCTGGTGCCGAAGAAGGCCGCCGGCACCGCCGCCGGTTTCACCGGTCTGTTCGGCTACCTGATCGGTTCGGCGTTCCTGGCCAACATCGGCATGGGCTACATCTTCCAGCATTTCGGCTGGGACGGCGGCTTCATCGCCCTGATCGGCGCCTGCGTCCTGTCGATCGGATTCAGCGCCTCGACATGGAACCGCGAGAAACAGTACATCGCTTAAACTTACATAGATTGAAATGACCAAAAAGATTCTCTTACTGGGCTCCGGAGAACTGGGCAAGGAGTTCGTGATCGCCGCCAAGCGGCTGGGACAGTACGTGGTGGCCTGCGACTCGTATGCAGGCGCACCGGCCATGCAGGTGGCCGATGCCTGCGAGGTCTTCGACATGCTCGACGGCGACCGACTGGAAGCCGTCGTGGCGAAGTACGATCCAGACATCATCGTTCCCGAAATCGAGGCGATCCGTACCGAACGGCTCTACGCTTGCGAAAAGCGGGGTATCCAGGTCGTGCCGAGCGCGCGTGCCGTCAACTTCACGATGAACCGCAAGTCGATCCGCGACCTGGCCGCCGAAGAGTTGGGGCTGAAAACCGCGAAGTACTTCTACGCCAAGTCGTTCGACGAACTGAAAGCCGCCGCCGAACGGATCGGTTTCCCGTGCGTCGTCAAGCCGCTGATGTCCTCCTCGGGCAAAGGGCAGTCGCTGGTGCGCACCCCCGACGAACTGGAACACGCCTGGGAATACGGGTGCAGCGGCAGCCGCGGCGACATCCGCGAACTCATCATCGAGGAGTTCATCCCCTTCGACAGCGAGATCACGCTGCTGACCGTCACGCAGCAGAACGGCCCCACGCTCTTCTGCCCGCCGATCGGCCATGTGCAGAAGGGCGGCGACTACCGCGAGAGCTTCCAGCCCGCCCCCATCTCGCCCGAGCATCTGGCCGAAGCGCAGGCGATGGCCGCCAAAGTCACGCAGGCATTGACCGGCGCGGGACTGTGGGGCGTGGAGTTCTTCCTCAGCCACGACAAGGGCGTCTACTTCTCGGAGCTGTCGCCGCGTCCGCACGACACGGGTATGGTGACGCTTGCCGGTACGCAGAATCTCAACGAATTCGAACTGCACTGCCGCGCCGTACTCGGCCTGCCGATCCCGCGCATCACGCTCGAACACACCGGCGCCAGCGCCGTCATCCTCTCGCCGATCGCAAGCAGGGAACAGCCTCGTTACCGGGGCGAAGAGAAGGTCTGCCGCGAGGAGAACACCGACCTGCGCATTTTCGGCAAGCCCTCGACCAAGCTCAACCGCCGCATGGGCGTCGTCGTCCGCTACGACGCGCTCGACGCCGACCTCGACGCACTGCGCGACAAAACCAAAGCCGCAGCCGCCAAGGTCGAGGTCTACTGACCTCCGACGGTCGGTTCTCGACATGGAAAACGGGGGTGCATCTTCTCGGATGCAACCCCGTTCCACTAAAAATGAGGATTCTATTTATTTCCGTTCGCCCGAGCAGCGACGCTCTACCGAACGCCGGAGCCTGAGCTCGATCAGAAATTCGAAGAAGATAAACAGTCCCATCATCAACACGATAAGTGCTATTATCTGAAAGCCGAGAACATCTCTGTTTATGCCGGAGGCTTGCAAAAGACTGTTTTTCATTATTTCCAATCCAATATAGCCTCCCAATCCCCCTCCAAAGACCGCCATGCCGACCCGCAGGAACCAGAGGTTGCCGGCGCTGCGCCTCTGACGTTCGATCTCGATCTCGGCATCCACGCGCCGGATGTCGGCCAACTGCTCGGGCGTCATACGTTCCAACATTGTCATGCTCTCGCGCCGACGCCCCCATTCGCGGTAGATAAAATAACCGACGATCCCGAAAGCAACGCCCATCCACATAATCTGTTCGAGGACTTCTTTTATTTGATATCCGACACTCATAACATTATTGTTTTATAGGTTAATAACAAATTTCATCTATTAGACAGCTTCAATCGCAAAAGGTTACAGCCTGTGCAGAATTTCCGTCGCCCGGTCGCCGCAGGCGACCATCATCGCCGCAACGGCTCCCGCCAGAATCGCCAAGACCTGCAACGCCCCCTCCGGCGAATCGACCGACCGCAGGCAGACGAACGCCACGACCATCACCGCCGCGACGGCAACCGCGCAGTAGCAAGCCATTGCCGCGATCGCCCGGCGTTCACGCCGCCGCCGGTCCCACAGGATGACCTGCGCCATAACGCGCGTTTCCAGTCCGACGGGAACCTCCCGCCGGAGAGCGGCGGCGCGGATCAGTTCCGCCAGCCGCTCGTCGCTGATTCGCTTCTTCTCCATATCTCACTCCTCCATATAGTGTCTCAGCCGCCCGCGCAGCCGGTGCAACCGCACCTTCACGTTGGACAGCGTCAGATTCATGATTTGCGCGATCTCGGCCAACGACCGCTCCTCTTCGTAAAAGAGCGTCACCAACACCCGCTCGTCGGGACGAAGCCGTTCCAACGCACGGCGCATCCGCACGACCGTCTCCTCGTCGAACCGTCCGGCGGACGATTCCTCGGCCACCGCACAGGATTCGGCATCGATACGGTCGTAAGCCCTGCGGCGGCATTCGCCGACGGCCCGATTGTAGGCGATGCGATAGAGCCACGTGGCGAAAGCGCTCGCACCCCGAAATCCGCCGAGGTGTTCATACGCTCGGATGAAAGTCTCCTGCGTGACATCCTCGGCCCGCTGCGCATCGCGCACCATGGCCAGCGCCAAGGCGTAGATCCTCCCCGAATAACGGTTCACCAGCTCGCCGAACGCCTCTGCGTCGCCGGCCTGCACACGCCGCACAATCTCCATATCGGTCGGGGTCTCCATTCTTCGGATCGCAATTCATCCGTTAGATACAAAAATAACGGAAAAGTTACAAAAAGAGCGGGATTTTCGATCCCGCTCTTTCCTATGCCGTTTGTGGCCGTCGCCGACCGTACCTCCGGACGAACAGCGTCAGCATCACGAATCCCAACAGCGCGAATCCGACGCCGGGCAACGCCGAATATTCGTAGCCCAGACCGTATTCGATCGGCAAGCCGCCGCAGTACGCGCCCAAGGCATTTCCCAGGTTGAACGCCACCTGAATCAACGCCGCTCCCAACATCTGACCGCCGGGTGCATTTTCCAAGATCAACACCTGTTGCGGTGACGAGACGGCGAAAAGCATCGTCGTACAAACGACCGTCAACGTCAGCGCCGCCCAGCGGTTCGCCGCGAGGAAGAGGATAAGCGCCAACGCCACGACGGCGATTCCCTGAGCGAAACGCGCCACCCGTTCGGGCGTATAGCGATCCGACAATCCGCCGCTGACGAGATTGCCCACGAACATGCCCAGCCCCGCGAGCAGGATGACCAACGTCATCGCTTCCGGCGAGAATCCCGCGACACGGATCATCAGCGGGCTGACGTAACTGTACATGCAGAAGATACCGCCATTACCGAACATCGTCGCCAGGATGATGAGCCACGGCGCCCGATTCCGCAGGAAGGCGAACTGCCCCTTCAATCCGCGGCTGTCGGCCACAGGCTCCATCCACGGTACCCAGCGCCAAAGGAAAAAAGCCGTCACCGCACCCCAGACGCCGGCGATGCAGAACAGTGCCCGCCACGACAACAGGTGGCTGACCAGCGTTCCCAGCGGCACGCCGAAGAGATTGGCCACCGTCATGCCGGCGATCATCACCGCCACGGCCTGTGCGCTCCGGCCCGGACCGGCTACCCGTGCCGCAACGATCGACCCGACCCCGAAATAGGCTCCGTGCGGCAGCCCCGACACGAACCGCATCGCCAGCAGCACACCGTAATTCGGAGCGAACGCCGCACAGAGGTTCCCCGCCACCATCAGCCCCGCCAATGCGAGCAGGATCTGTTTCAACGGCCGCGTATGCGCCACGGCGACCGTCAGCGGCGCACCGACGCAAACCCCCAGCGCATAGGCCGAGACCAAATGCCCCGCCTGCGGAATGGAGACGTGCAGTCCCGAAGCGACGAACGTAAGAATACCCATCATGCCGAACTCGGACATCCCGAGTCCCAGCGTACCGAAGGCGAGGGCTACCAGACACTTTTTCATAGCGAGACGAACTTTTCGGGGTGCAAAGATAGTGCAAGACGGAAATGGATAGAGCGGTCGAACCGAATTTTTCCGCTCCTCCCGAAACGCAAATGAAAAAGCGGGCGCCGCATGCGCCCGCTTCCGATAAACAACCCGAAGGTCTTATTTATGAAAATGTTGAACTGCGTTCTTCGTTTTCCCGCCTCGGCATAGACCGAACAAGTTCGGCTCTGCGCTCGGTTTAATGAAAACGTTCCTTGATCGCGTTCGCTGCCTTTTCGAGCAATTCGGCAGGACAGCAGAGCGTGATGCGGATGTAGCGCTTGCCTTCGCTGCCGAAAATCGCGCCCGGCGTGAGGAAGACGTCGCACTTCTCCATCACCTCATCCGAAAACTGGAACGAGTCGCCCTCGTAGTCCTCCGGCAGCTCAGCCCACACAAACAGACCGGCCTGCCCCGGACGGTATTTGCAACCCAGCGCGTCCAGCAGCGCATAGGCCTGCTTCTCGCGGGCGTAATAGATCTCGTTGAGCTGCGTGAACCACTCCTCGCCCAGTCCGAGCGCCGTAGCGGCTGCGGCTTGAATAGGATAGAACATTCCCGAATCCATGTTGCTGCGGAACGTGAGCACGTCCTTGATCCACTCGGCCTTGCCCAGCAGGACACCCACGCGCCAACCGGCCATCGAATGCCCCTTCGAAAGCGAATTCAGTTCGAGCGCCACCTCTTTCGCACCCGGCACTTGGAAGATACTCAGGCGGTTCTTGTTGCGTACGAAACTGTAAGGATTGTCATGCACGATCAGGATGTTATGCTCGGCGCCGAAAGCCACGATCCGCTCGAAGAGTTCCAGCGTCGGAGTCTGTCCCGTCGGCATGTTGGGATAGTTGACGAGCATCATCTTCACACCGTCCAGTCCGGCCTTCTCGATCGCCTCGAAATCGGGCAGGAAGTCCGTCTGCTTGTTCAGCGCGTAGGTGACCATTTCGCCGCCGGCGAGTTTTACCGCAGCGCTGTAAGTGGGGTAGCCGGGATTGGGTACGAGCACCTTGTCGCCCTCGTTGAGGAAGGTCATGCAGACATGCATCAGGCCCTCTTTCGAACCGATCAGGGGGTAGACCTCCGTCTTCCAGTCGAGATCCACGCCGTAGAACTTCTTGTACCAGTCAGCGAAAGCCTTGCGCAGGATGGGTTCCCCCTGATAGGACATGTACTTGTGTACGTCGGGGCGCTGCGCTTCACGGGCCAGCGTGTCGATGACCGTCTGTGCAGGCGGAAGGTCGGGGCTGCCCATAGCCAACTTGATGATTTGACGGCCGGTAGCCGCCTCCGTTTCGGCGATTTCGCGCAAACGACGCGAAAAATAGTACTCGCCGATACCGTCCAGACGATGTGAACGCTCGATAGTTACTCCTTTTCCCATAAGATTCAGTGTGAAATCATTAACAGCACAAAGATAATTAAATTAATTAATATCCCGACACGATTCCGCTACTTATTTTCGATCGGACGGTACACATTCGCCGCCGTTCGTCGTATATTTGCGCCCGTGTTGGGACTGTTCCATATCCTTCTGTTCTGGTTGGCAGGCAATGCAATCGCCTATTTCACAGGAAGCTATATCTCCGGAAACGTGATCGGCATGGTATTGCTTTTCGCCGCGTTGCGCCTGCGGATCGTCAAACCGCACCGCGTACGCCCCGCCGCACGGTTCCTGCTCGGCTCGATGGGCCTCTTTTTCGTTCCCTTCGGCGTGGGACTGATGGTCTCCTACGACCTGATCGCGCGACACCTGTGGGCGATCGCGGTCGCCAGCATCGTCAGCACGCTGCTGGTCCTGCTCAGCGTAGGGTGGACATTCCAGAAAATCGGCCGCAAACCATGATCCGCACCTTCATCGACTCCGACATGTTCCTGCTCACGCTCACCGTAGGACTCTACTGCGGCGGCGTGGCGCTACACCATCGCCTCCGCCTGGCGATCCTCCACCCGACGCTGCTGGCGTTCGTCGCGCTGATACTCTTTCTGAAAGTCTGCGGCATCGACTACGGCCACTATCGTCAGGCCACCGAAATTCTCGACTTCCTGCTGGGCATGTCGGTCGTCGCGCTGGGCTACCTGAGTACGAACAGACCGACCGCCTGCGCGGGCAGGTGCTTCCCATTCTGACTTCGATCGGCGTCGGCTGTACGGTCGGGGTGCTGAGCGTCGTCTATATCGCCCGCGCATTGGGCGCCGACCGCACGATTCTGAACTCCATCGCCCCCAAATCGGTCACCGTGCCGATCGCCGTGGCCATCAGCGAACCGCTCGGCGGAGTAGTGAGCGTCACCTCGGTAGTGGTCTTCCTCGTGGGCATCTTCGGCAGTATCGTCGGCCCGCGCCTGCTGCGCAGATGCGGTATCCGCAACCCCCTGGCGCGCGGGCTGGCGCTCGGTTCGGCCGCCCACGGCATCGGCACGGCGCGCGCCATCGAACTGGGCGCCGTCGAAGGCGCGCTCAGCGGACTGGCGATGGCGCTGATGGGAATCGTCACGGCACTGCTGGTTCCGTTGTTCGAAAAATTCTGTTATTAATTTTTTTTAGTATCAATAAAGTACTACCTTTGTCGAAAATTCGTCATAGGTTAATCTCGTTACGGTATGTATTGGTTGTACAACCTCTTTTTCGGCGATACGCTGGCGCACACCATTTTCGTCCTGGCGCTGGTCATCACCGTCGGAATCCTGCTGGGGAAAATCAAGATCGGAGGCGTTTCGCTGGGGACGACGTGGATTCTCTTCGTCGGCATCGCAGCCAGCCATTTCGGCATGACGATCGACCCCGGCGTGCTGAGCTTCATCAAGGAGTTCGGCCTGATCCTGTTCGTCTTCTCGATCGGGTTGCAGGTCGGGCCCGGGTTTTTCTCGTCGTTCAAGAACGGCGGTATGCAGCTCGTCGGACTGGCGTCGCTCATCGTCGGACTGGGTGTCGCCACCGCCTATGCGCTGCATCTGGCCACCGATACGCCGATCCCCACCATGGTCGGCATCCTGTCGGGCGCCGTGACCAACACGCCGGGACTGGGCGCCGCACAACAGGCTTACAGCGACGCTTCGGGGATCAACGACCCTTCGATCGCACTGGGCTATGCCGTAGCCTATCCGCTGGGCGTCATCGGCATCATCTTCTCGATGATCTTCATCCGCTATGCGCTGCGCATCCGTTTCGAGAAGGAGGACGAGGCGCTGGCGGCGATGAGCAACGAACACAAGAAATACGCCGACAAAATATCGGTTCAGTTCACCAACGCCGTACTCGACGGCCGGACGGTGGGCGAGATGAAGGAGCTTATCAACCGCTCGTTCGTCATTTCGCGGATCGCCGACGCCGACAACCATATCACCGTCGCCACGCAGGACAGCCGCCTGCATATCGGCGACAAGCTGCTGATCGTCTGCTCGTCGGAGGATACCGACGCCATCACCGCCTTTCTGGGTCACATCATCGACATGCCCTTCGAAGAGTGGGGATCGCTCGACAGCCAGCTCGTATCGCGGCGCATCCTCATCACCAAACCTTCGATCAACGGCAAGAAATTCGCCGACCTGCACCTGCGCACCAAATACGGCATCAACATCACCCGCGTCAACCGCGCCGGCGTGGATCTGATTCCTTATCAGGGCATGGAGTTGCAGGTGGGCGACCGCGTGATGGTCGTCGGCTCGGAGAAGGCGATCGCACAGGTGGCCGACCTGCTGGGCAATTCGATGAAGAAACTGCGCGAACCGAACCTCGTCACGATCTTCGTCGGCATCGCCCTCGGCGTGCTGCTCGGCTCGATTCCGCTGCTCAACGTCCCGCAGCCGGTCAAACTGGGGCTGGCGGGCGGCCCGCTGATCGTGGCGATCCTGATCGGCCGTTTCGGCACCCACTTCCATCTGGTGACCTACACCACCATGAGCGCCAACCTGATGTTGCGCGAGGTGGGCATCACGCTCTTCCTGGCGGCCGTGGGTATCGGCGCGGGCGACGGTTTCGTCGACGCGATCGTCGGCGGCGGTTACCGCTGGGTAGGCTACGGCGTCATCATCACCGTCGTTCCGCTGCTCATCGTCTCGCTCATCGCCCGGCTCGGAATGAAGGTCAACTACTATACGCTCATGGGTCTCATCGCGGGCAGTACGACCGATCCTCCCGCACTGGCCTACGCCAACTCGACGGCAGGCAACGACATGCCGGCCGTGAGCTACGCCACGGTCTATCCCGTCGTGATGTTCCTGCGCGTGCTGACGGCACAGATATTCATTCTCTTCGCACTGTAACACAATCGCGAAATAACCGAAAAGGCCGCTCTCAGGAGCGGCCTTTCTTGTCGGAGGATTTCAGGTCGTGCAGCGGGCAATCGCGTTCGCAGGAGGCGCAACCGCCCGAGGTGTTTCCCCGCCCGCGGCAAAAGAGCCTTCGGACGATGATCCACACCAGCGCGACGCCGACGAGCGCAACCGCTATATCCTGCCAATTCATTTACAACAACAAGGCGATATGATAGACGATCCAAGCCACGAACCATGCCACGGCCGTACTATAAACCATCGACGCCAGCGCCCAGCCGCGCCCCGCTTCGTTGCGGACAGCCACGATCGTGGCGATACAGGGAAAATACAACAATACGAAGACCAGGAATGCCAATGCCGACGCCGGCGTGAAATCGCCGCTTTCGCGCAATGTCTGCGCCAGCGACGCATCGTCGGCCGTCGCATCCTGCGAATAGAGTACGCCGAGCGTGCTGACGACGATCTCCTTGGCCGACACGCCTGACAGAATCGCCACACCCGCCTTCCAGTTCAGGCCGAGCGGTTCGACAGCAGGCTCGCACCAGCGCCCCAACTGCCCCAGATAGGAGTTTTCATAGTGTTCGATCTCCGGTTCGCCCGCTACGGGACGGGGGAAATAACTCAGGAACCAGACGAAGAGCGACGCCACGAGAATCAGCCCTCCCATCTTGCGCAGGTACTGCGCACTCTTGTCCCACATGTGCGACAGCGTGGCGCGCATCGTCGGCATACGGTAGGGGGGCAGCTCCATGACGAACGGCGTCTCGTCGACCTTGTAGAGGAACCGCCGCATCAGCCGCGCCGTGACCACCGCCAACGCGATACCCAGCAGGTATAGTCCGAAGAGCACCAGCCCGCCGTGGTCGGGAAAGAAGGTTCCGACGAAAAGGATGTAGATCGGCAACCGCGCGCTGCACGACATGAAGGGGGTGATGAGCACCGTGATGAGCCTGCTCGAACGGCTTTCAATCGTGCGCGTGGCCATAATGGCCGGCACGTTGCAACCGAAACCCATCACCAGCGGAATGAACGACTTGCCGTGCAGTCCGATGCGGTGCATCACGCGATCCATGATGAAGGCTGCGCGGGCCAGATAGCCGGAATCCTCCATGAAGGAGATGAACAGGTAGAGGATGATGATATTGGGCAGGAAGACGATCACGCTTCCCACGCCGCCTATCACGCCGTCGATCAGCAGATCCTTGAACGCTCCGTCGGGCATCGCCTGCTGCAACCCCGAACCGATCCAGCCCACCAGTGTCTCGATCCACTCCTGCGGATAGGCACCGATGTTGAACGTGCAGTAGAACATCAGCCACATGAGGAAGAAAAAGATCGGGAACCCCCACAGCTTGTGCGTGACGAACGCATCGATGATATGCGTCGTCTGCGCCTGCTCCTTGCCGCCCGGCGTGAAGGTCTCTTTGAGCGCACCCGAGATGAAACCGTATTTCTGATTGGCCAGCGCCGTTTCGACGTCTTCGCCCAACTCCTCCTCGACCTGCGGCACGGCACGGTCGCGCAAAGCGATCCACTCGGCGAAATGGGGACAGTCGGCCAGCTGCGCTTCGACCTCCTTGTCGCGTTCGAGCAGCTTCATGGCGAAATACCTCGGCGGGAAGTGCTTGGGCAGCTCGTCGCGGTCGGAACGCAGACGCTCGTACAGCGGCCGGAGCGCCTGCTCGACGACAGGGCCGTTGTTGATATGGATATGGCGCACGCGGGGATCCCGATTTTCGTAGACGGCGATCACCGTGTCGAGCAGTGTCTCCAAACCCCGCCCCGTCTTGGCCACGACGGGCACCATCGGCACGCCGAGCATTGCGCCCAAATGCTCGTAATCGAGTACGGCGCCGCTCGCTTCGAGTTCGTCGTACATGTTGAGCGCCACGACCATCTTGGGGTCGATGTCGATCAGTTCGGTGGTAAGATAGAGATTACGTTCGAGATTCGAGGCCACTACGGCGTTGACGACCACGTCGGGCGTGTCGTTCACCAGATGGCGGCGCACGTACAACTCTTCGGGCGTATAGGCCGAGAGGGCGTAGGTGCCGGGCAGATCGGTGATGACGAACCGGTATCCTCCGTAACGATATTCGCCGCGCTTGGCGTCGACGGTCACCCCGCTGTAATTGCCTACATGTTCGTGGCCGCCCGAAATGGCGTTGAACAGCGAGGTCTTGCCGCTGTTGGGATTGCCGATCAACGCGACGTTGATCGTGCGGCTGCGCGTGGAGATCGCCTCCTCGAAATCCGCATCGTCGGGTGCAGAGAGCGTTTCCCCCGCCACGGAGAGCTGCTGCTGCACCTCTTCGGCGGTGATAACGACGATCATCGCGGCCTCGCTGCGCCGCAGCGAAACCTCGTAATCCATAATCCTGTATTTGATCGGGTCACGCAGCGGGGCGTTCTGCAAAACGTCCACCCGCTTGCCGCGCACGAAACCCATCTCCATGATCCGGCGTCGGAATCCGCCGTGTCCCAGTACGTTGAGGATCGTGGCCGACTGTCCGGTTTTCAATTCCGAAAGACGCATTTTTCTCTTCAATTAACTTCGCCGCGCAAAGTTAACGGAAAAAAGCGGTTTTCCGATACCTCGATATAGGTATTCTCCCGACCGCGGTGCAAGGGCTACCATCCGCCGCCCAGCGCCTTGTACAGTCCCACGTAATTGACGTATTGCTGCACGGCGATCTCGACGAACTGCATCTGCGAAGCGTAAAGCTCGCGTTCGGCGTCGATCACGTCCAAATAGGCCGACATGCCGTTGCGGTACAACTCGCGGTTCATCTCGCTGATCCGGCTGTTGGCCAGCACCAGCTGCGCCTGCCGCGTGGCCTGTTTGCGATAGGTCTCGATGCTCACCAACGCCTTTTCGACATCGGCGAAGGCTTCGATGACCGTCTGCTCATAGGCATATACCTGCTGTTTGTAGACCTCGACGGCCGCCTGCTCGGTGCGCTTCAGCTTTCCGAAGGCAAACAGCGGCTGGGTGATCTGTCCGACGGCCGACCACACCCACGGTTTGCCCGAAGTCATCTCTTTGAGCGTGTTTCCCGCCACACCGCCCGCTCCGGTGAGCGCGATCGACGGAAAACGCACGCTGCGCGCATAACGGGCCTTGTAGGCAGCCGCTTCCATATTGTAATAAGCCTCCATGATGTCGGGCCGCCGTTCGAGCAACTCCGACGGAAGTCCCACCGGCACGTCGACCGGCCGGTAATCCTCCATGAGCCGTACGCCCGCCCCTACATCCTGCGGACGCTGCGGATTCTCGCCCAACAGTGTGCAGAGGGTCAACTGCATCTGCGCCACGGCCCGACGATAGGTGGGTATATCGGCAGCGGCCGTATAGACCAGGCTGCGCGCCTGTTGCAGCGCCACGCCGTTGGCCATCCCGTGACGATACATCGAGTCGATCAACGCCGCCGATTCTCGCCGCAGGGCATAACTGCGCTCGGCGATCCGCAAATTACGCCGGTAGCCGAGCAACTGGAAATAGGTCGTGGCCACCTCGGCCGTCAGCGACAACATCACGCCGCGCAAGGCCCACTGCGAAGAGAGCAGCTCGGCCCGTGCCGCCCGCGTCGAGTTTCTCAGCGCACCGAAGAGCGACACCTCCCACGTCATCTGCGGCTCGACGGCGTATTTCTGGACGATCTTCGTCTCTGCATTATAGTCGCCTTCGGCCGATACGCCGACGCCGAACGAAGGCAGGAACCCGGCGCGCGCCACAGCGATCTGCCTATCCGCCTCCTCGACGCGCGAGTAGGCGACGGCCAGATCGCGGTTGTTCGCCAACGCCTGCGAAATCAACGAGTCGAGCGTCGGATCGCGGAAGACATGCCACCACTCCTCGCTGCCCGCGAGCGAATCCTGCCGGAACCGGCCGGCATACAGGTAGTTGTCCGGCGTCTCCACCTGCGGCGGATAGAGCCGGGGATTGCAGGCCGTCAGAGCGGCCAGCGCGACGAGCAAAAACAACGTGCGTCTCATAGGTTCTGCGATTTTAAGTCCCGTTTGCGCTCGAACCGTCCCAGACGGGCGATCAGGTAGTAGAGTGAGGGGTAGATGAAGATTCCGAGCAGCGTGGCCAACAACATGCCGCCCACCAGCGCCACGCCCATGATGTTGCGGGCGGTGGAGTAGACGCCGTCGGCGAAAATCAACGGCATCACCCCCAATATGAAGGCGAAGGCGGTCATCAGAATGGGGCGCACACGCAGCTTGGCGGCGCCGACGGCGGCATCGACGAGCGACTGCTTCTGCTCGAAGAAAAGCCGGTCGGCATACTCCACGACCAGAATTGCGTTTTTGGCCGCCAGTCCGATGAGCATCACCAGCGAGATCTGCATGTAGATGTCGTTGATGAAGAGCGAGTCGAACAGATGAGCGAACCACAACAGCACAAAGGCGCCCAGCACGGCAGGAGGCACTCCCAGCAGAATAGCCGCCGGAAGGCCCCAGCTCTCGTAAAGCGCCGCCAGAGCCAGGAAGACGATCGCCAGCGACAAGAGGTAAACCAGCGACGAACTCTTCGATTCATTGCTCTCGACGAGCGACGTACCGCTCCACGCTACATCCACGTCGGCGGGCAGCACCTCGCCGGCCACCTCCATGACGGCTTCCATCGCCTGCTTCGACGATACGCCGTCGGCCGGTGCGATGTTCAGGGCGATCGAGCGGTAAAGGTTGAACTGCGAAATATAGGCCGGGCCGACCGTGTCGCGCACGCTGACGAAAGCCGACACGGGCACGCTCTCGTTACGGGCGTTCTTCACGAAATAGCTGTCGAGCGACGTGCGGTCCGTCCGATAATCGGGTGCGGCCGACAGATAGGTCTGGTACAACTTTCCGAAACGGTTGAAGTTGTTGATGTAAGCACCGCCCAAATAGGTCGTTATGGCCGAATAGACGTCGCTCAGCTCCACCCCTTCCTGCATGGCGTAGGCTTTGTCGATCACCAGCCTTCGCTGCGGGACGCCGGCGTTGAACGACGTGGTGGCCGTAGCGATTTCCGGCCGGCGGCGCAGCGAATCGAGGTAACGCACCGTCTGCTCGCCCAGGTAAGCCGTACCGCGCCCTTCCAAATCCTGCGTAACGGCCGACAGGCCCGACGTGACGCCCAGACCCGGAATCGACGGCGGGATGAAGGCGAAGCCCTCGGCCTCGGGCAGCCCCTCGTAGAGCATCCCGTTGAGCGCCGCGGCGATCTGCATGGCCGAGCGTTTGCGGTCGGAGTAGTCGACCAGCTTGACGAAGACCACGCCGCTGTCGGTTTCGGCGATGCCGGCCAACATGTTGAACCCAGCGGCATAGGAGGTATACTGCACTTCGGGCAGCGAGCGGATGATGCGGTCGGCCCCGACCAGCGCCTCCTGCGTCACCCGCAGCGACGACGCTTCGGGGGCATTCACCACGACCATCACGTAGCCCTGGTCCTCTTCGGGAAGGAATCCGCCGGGCATGAAGTACCATGCCGCACCGATCACACAGCCGATCGCCAGCAACAGCACGGCGGTACGCGCCATGTGGCGCACGGTGGCGGCGATCCGCGAGGAATAGCCTTCCAGCCAGCGGTCGAACCGCCGGTTGAATGCGGCGAAGAAACCCTTCGCCGCCTCCTTGCGGGGTTTGAGCAGCAAGGCGCACAGCGCGGGCGACAGCGTCAGGGCGTTGAAGGCCGAGAGCACGACCGAGACCGAGATCGTCACGGCGAACTGCTGGAACAGCCGCCCCGAAATTCCGCCCACGAACGACATCGGGATGAAGACGGCCAGCAGCACGACGGTCGTGGCTACGATCGGCGAAGCGACGTTGCGCATCGCCTCGATCGCCGCCTCGCGGGATTTCATGCCGCGTTCGATGTTGACTTGTGCGGCTTCGACTACCACGATCGCATCGTCGACCACCAGTCCGATCGCCAATACCAGCCCTAACAGCGAGATGATGTTGATCGAGAAGCCCAACAGCGGGAAGAAGATGAACGTGCCGATGAGCGAGACCGGAATGGCGACGAGCGGAATGAGCGTCGCCCGCCAGTCCTGAATGAAGAGGTAGATAATGGCGATCACCAGCACGAGCGCCAAAATCAGCGTGAGGATGATCTCCTTCACGCCCGAGCGGATGCTCTCGGTCGAATCGACGATCGTCGTACAGCTCACGCCGTCGGGAAACCGTTCCGACAACCGCCCGATGGCCGCCTTCACGCGGTTGCCTACGTCCACGGCATTGCTGCCCGGCTCCTGATAGATGACCAGCAGCGTGGCCGGCTCTTCGCCGAAGGCCGAAGCGACGCCGTAGGACTTGCTGCCCAGCGCCACGTCGGCCACGTCGCGCAGAAAGATCTGCTCGCCGGCGGGGGTGGTCTTCACGACGATCGCCGCGAACTCCTCGGCCGTGGAGATCTGGCGCGGCATGGTGACCGTATAAGTATAGGTAGTCCCTTCGGGCGACGGCTCGGCGCCGAACTGGCCGGCAGGGTAGATGCCGCCCTCCGCGAGCACGGCCGACCGCAGTTCGTCGAGCGACACGTTGTAGTAGTTCAGCAGATCGGGCTTGACCCAGATGCGCATGGCATATTCGCCGGCGCCCATGATCGAGACCTTGCCCACGCCGTTGATTTTGAGCAGCTGGTTTTGAAGATTGATGTAAGCGTAGTTCGAGAGGAATTCGTTGTCGTAACGGCCGTCGCTGTGCAGCGCGAAGACCATCAGAAAACCCGTCATCGTCTTCTGCGTCACCACGCCCTGCGTGACGACCGACGAGGGAAGCAGTGCGGTCGAGGTGGCGACGTTGTTCTGCGTGAAGATCGCATCCAGATCGGGATCGGTACCCACGTCGAAGACTACCTGCAACACCATCGAACCGTCGTTGGCACTCGTAGACTGCATGTAGAGCATGTCGCTCACGCCCATCACGCTCTGCGCCACGGGCGTGGCCACGGCGTCGTTGACCGTCTCCGCGTCGGCTCCGCTGTAACTGGCGGTCACTTCCACGACGGGAGGCGTAATGTCGGGATACTGTTCGATCGAAAGATCGAAAATCGAAATCGCGCCCAACAACACGATCGCCAGGGCGATGCAGATAGCGAAGATCGGCCGGCTGACGAAAAATCGTTCCATAGGCTATTTATTCGTATTGATCGGGGTCGGAATAACCTTCTGACCGTTGTGCAACTTCTGAATACCGGCCGTAACGACCCATTCGCCCGGCTCGACGCCCGACAGGATGCACCACCGGTCGCCGGCAATACGGCCGAGCGTCACACGCCGGTATTCGGCCGTGCTGTCGCGCCCGACGACCCAGACCGAACTGAGATCCTGCATCTGCGTCACGGCACGCTGCGGTACGACGACGTAGGGCAGCGACGGTCCGACGTTGGCCGTCACGCGGGCGAACTGTCCGGGTTTGAGCGTATAGTCCGGATTGGCGAATTTGACCACCAGCACGATGGTTCCCATCGAACTCGATATGTCTTTCTGCGTATAGCTGTACCACCCCTTCGAGGGATAGACCACACCGTCGGCCAGCGAGAGGGTGATGTCCGAGAGCAGACCGTCGTTTTCATAGATCGACGGGCGCGTCCCCGCATAACGGAGATACTGCGCCATCGGAATGGCGACATCGACCGCAACGGTATCGATGTTCGAAATGGTCGTCAGCACCGAAAATTGGGTACCCACGCCCACGTAGTCGCCCGTATGGGCGCTGCTCGAAGCGATGATGCCGTCGATCGGAGCATAGATACGGGTATAGCCCACCTGCAACCGTGCGTTGCGCACCTGCTGCTCGGCCGAACGCACGGCGGCCTGCGCGGCGACGTATTCGGCCGTATACTGGTCGAGCTGCGTCTGACTGATGGCGTCGATACGCGCCAGCGGCACGGCGCGTTCGTAGTTGTTGCGGGCCGAGACCTCCTGCGCACGCGCCGATTCGAGCGAAGCTTCGGCCGAAAGCAGGGTGGTGGAGAGCAGGTTGGGGTCGATCGTAAAGAGCAGCTGCCCCTTTCGAACCGGCATACCGCTGCTGAAATACTTGTTCACGAGATAGCCGTTGACACGGGGTTCGATCAGTGCGTCGAAATTGCTTTCGACACTGCTCACGAAGCTCATGCGGTTGGGGACGGTGTCCGTCGCCGCTTCGATCACCTCGACGCGCAGGGAGGGCTGCGCTCCGGTTGCATGCCGGCCGCGGCAACCGCCTGCCAGCAACGCCGCAAGGGCGCAAAGGAGTGTTCCGATTTTGTCCATTGAGAGCCATGATTTTTTCCTGAAAGAAGGCAAAAAACATACCGGTATTCGGTCTTGAATCTCCTAAAACACCGTGAAATAGCGCTTCAAGCGTATTTTTTTTATAAAAATATTTTCTCAATTCGAGATATTTCCTATATTTGCAAACGATAAAC
>OLPH01002009.1_pt1 | contig 18041 bp, 15 predicted proteins | sample 1672951 | NCBI WGS metagenome assembly OLPH01 (sample SAMEA3136740, study PRJEB25190) | human gut metagenome | reverse complement strand
AAAAAGGCTTGTCGCATCCGCGACAAGCCTTTTTTTTATCATTCGTGATGGAAGCCTCTCCTAATAGGAGAGGTGGCCTGAAAGGCCGGAGAGGTTAACCTCTCAGTCAGCTTCGCTGACAGCTCCCTTATAAAGGGAGCCACGAGCTTGCTAGCTGCTAACAGCTAACCACGAATTACTAGCCACGAACCACTAGCCACGAATCACGAAGCACTATCGCACGACAACTTCTTTTTCTTTCTATCTATATATGTTATAATAGAATAGACATATGATTATAGGAGGGAGTCGATTCACATGAATGAAATCTTTGCCAGACGGAGTATCCGTAAATTTTTACCGACCATGGTAGAAGATGAAAAGATAGAACAGTTACTGCGCGCCGGTATGGCCGCTCCTTCGGCTGGGAATCAGCAGCCTTGGGAATTTTACGTCGTCCGCGACAAACGGGTCATCCAGGACTTATCCCACTGCAGTCCCTATGCTGGCTGTGCTGCCGGTGCTTCCTTGGCCATCGTCGTCTGTTCCCGCGATGAAAACATGCGTTTCCCGGCTTTCGTCAATCTCGACCTTAGCGCAGCAGTTGAAAATATCCTGCTCGAAGCCGTCCACCTCGACCTCGGTGCCGTATGGCTCGGCGTCGCCCCGTATAAGGCCCGTGAAGTCCTCGTCCGCCGGTCCCTCGGCGTTCCCAAAGGCCTGACGCCTTTCGCCATCGTAGCCATGGGGTATCCCCAGGCCACAGCCGAAGAAAAAAACCGCGAAGACCGCTACGACCCGTCCCGCGTACATTATGTATAATTAGTTTGTAGTACAGCGTTTGTAGTTTGTAGCAGATGGGGCTGTCGCACGAAGGTTTTTGCCATCATGCGAGGCCCCGTTTACTTTATAGTTTGTAGCACAGAGTTTGTAGTTTGCAGAGAAAACCTTCAAATTTAAAGCTATCCGCTAACAACTAACTGCTAGCCACTAACAACTTTAAAGGGCTTGTCGTCGTGCGACAAGCCCTTTTATGCACCTGAAAGGAAATCCCATGACTGAAGAACGAGCTCCTATTACTTTTCACCTGGAGGAATTGCGGCGGCGCCTCATCGTCTGCCTCGCAGCCTGGCTCCTGGGCAGTATTATTTCCTATATATACGCCGAAGATATCATCGCCGTCCTTTCGGCTCCGGCCGGGAAATTGTATTTCCTTAATCCGGCAGAAGTCTTTTTTTCTTATTTAGAAGTCGCTGCCTTTATGGGTTTTCTCGGCACCCTGCCCATCCATTGTTATGAGTTCTGGCGCTTCCTGCGGCCGGCTCTGCGCGGTGGGGAAGTGACGACGGCCTTATGGTTCATCCCGTCGGCCCTGCTCTTATTTTACGGCGGTTCGGCCTTTGCCTTTTTCTGGGTCCTGCCGGCGGCAATCCAGTTCTTCATGGGTTTTGCCACGGTGTCGTTGCAGCCAATGTTCTCTCTCTCGGCGTATCTATCGTTTTTCATCGCCTTTCTCCTGCCTTTCGCCCTGGGCTTCGAACTGCCCCTGGTCCTCCTGGTCCTGTCCCGCCTGGGGCTGGTGACGGCGGCCATGCTGAAAGCCAAGCGCCGCGTCTTCATCCTCCTGGCCTTCATCTTTGCCGGCGTCGTATCGCCGACGACGGACATGTTCACCCAGACGTGCATTGCCATCCCGATGATTGCACTGTACGAAGGGACAATTATCGTCATCGGGATGACAGAAAGGAAAAGCAGCGGGAAGGACTGAAAAGGCCAGAAAAACATGACGTGTATACAGTATTTTTATAAATCCGCAGGGTGCGTCCCTTGTAATGTTTTCCTATTTTGTTATAATGAAGAAAGCGGTGAATGTATGGGAGTGGACATCTGTGCGTTTACCGGTCTTGACTTAATTTTTCTAAGCAGGAGGGTATTTTCATGAAAAAAATTCGTTCGGTTTTAGTTGCCAACCGCGGAGAAATCGCTATTCGTGTTTTCCGGGCTTGTAATGAACTGGGAATCCGTACCGTAGCTATTTATTCCAAAGAAGATTCGCTGTCCCTGCACCGTTTCCGTGCAGATGAATCGTATCTCGTCGGTGAAGGCAAAAAACCGGTAGATGCATATTTAGATATTGAAGATATTATCCGCATTGCTCATGAACATGACGTCGATGCCATCCATCCGGGCTACGGCTTCTTGTCTGAAAATGCGGACCTGGCCAAACGCTGTGAAGAAGAAGGCATTATCTTCATCGGTCCTAAAGTCGAACACCTCATCATGTTCGGCGATAAGATCAATGCCCGCATCCAGGCGAAGAAGGCCGGTATTCAGTACATCCCCGGCAGCGACGGCCCGGTCATGAACTATGCAGAAGTCGAAAAATTTGCCAAACAGGTCGGCTTCCCGATCATGCTGAAAGCTGTCAACGGCGGCGGTGGCCGCGGTATGCGTATGGTCGACCGCGTGGCCGATCTCCGCGATGCCTACGATCGTGCTAAATCGGAAGCCAAACTGGCTTTTGGCAGCGATGAAATTTATTTGGAAAAATGCATCGTTAATCCGAAACACGTCGAAGTCCAGATCATGGGCGACGAACACGGCAATGTCATCCACCTCTTTGAACGCGACTGCTCCATCCAGCGCCGTCACCAGAAAGTCGTCGAAACGGCTCCGGCTTCGGCCCTGCCTGTCGAACTGCGCCAGAAGATCTGCAACGCAGCCTTGAAATTGATGAAGAACGTCCATTACGTCAATGCCGGCACTGTCGAATTTCTGGTCACGCCGGACGGTGAATTTTACTTCATCGAAGTCAACCCGCGCGTACAGGTCGAACATACCGTCACGGAAATGATTACGGGCATCGACATCGTACAGACCCAGATCAAAGTCGCTGAAGGCTATGCCCTGGACAGCGATGAAATCGGCATCAAATCCCAGGACGACGTCCGCTGCCTGGGCGATGCCATCCAGTGCCGTATCACGACAGAAGACCCGATGAACAACTTCATGCCTGATTCGGGCAAAATCATGGTATACCGCAGCGGCGGCGGCTTCGGCGTCCGCCTCGACAGCGGCAATGCCTATACCGGCGCCATCATCACGCCGTACTACGATTCGCTGCTGGTCAAGACGACGACTTATGGCCTGACCCATAAAGAAGCTGCTCAGAAGATGCTCCGCGTCCTCAAGGAATTTCGTATCCGCGGCGTCAAGACCAACATCGGCTTCTTGATCAACGTCCTCAAGAGTCCGGAATTTATCGCTGGTACGTACAACGTCAACTTCATCGATGACCATCCGGAACTGTTCAACCTGCCCGTCGTCCAGGACCGTGGCACGAAGCTCCTCAAATATATCGGCGATACGACCATCAATGGCTATGCCGACGCCGGCCATCAGGATAAACCGGCTTTTGAAGCCTTGGAACTGCCGACACCTGTCGAAGGCGCTTATCCGGACGGGACGAAACAGAAATTCGATGCCATGGGACCGGAAAAATTCTCCCAGTGGATCAAGGAACAGCAGAAGGTCTTCTTCACCGATACGACCATGCGCGACGCCCATCAGTCCCTGTTCGCTACGCGCGTCCGTTCCATCGATATGCTCCGTGTCCTGGAAACGGCTTCCAAGAAACTTCCGAATCTCTTCTCCTATGAATGTTGGGGCGGCGCTACCTTCGACGTAGCTTATCGCTTCCTCTATGAAGACCCCTGGGTCCGCCTGCGCCAGATGCGCAAGAAAGCGCCGAACATCCTCTTGCAGATGCTCGTCCGCGGTGCCAATGCCGTCGGCTATACGAGCTATCCCGACAACGTCGTCAAGAACTTCATCGACTTGTCGGCCAAGAACGGCATCGACGTCTTCCGCGTCTTCGACAGCCTCAACAGCTTGGACAACATGTACGGCACCATCCAGGCCGTCCGGGAAAACAACAAACTGGCCGAAGTCGCCCTGTGCTACACGGGTGATATCCTCGACCCGTCCCGAGATAAATACGATTTGAAATACTACGTCAACATGGCGAAAGAATTGCAGAACGCCGGCGCCAACATCATCGCCATCAAGGATATGGCCGGCCTCTTGAAACCGGAAGCGGCATACCGCTTGGTATCGGCCTTGAAAGATGCCGTCGACCTGCCGATCCATCTCCATACCCATGACGGTTCGGGCAATGCCATCTGCATGTATAACCGCGCTATCGACGCCGGTGTCGACATCGTCGACGTCGCTTATTCCGCCTTTGCCGGCGGCACGAGCCAGCCGAGCATGAGCACCTTGTACTACGCCTTGAGCGGCAAGGAACGCCAGCCGGACCTCGACGTCGATGCCATGGAAGAACTGTCCCGTTACTGGGCTACGGTCCGTCCGTACTACAAAGGCGTCGACAAAGCCGATGCTTATCCGAATACGGAAGTCTACCAGCATGAAATGCCGGGCGGCCAGTTCTCCAACCTGCGCCAGCAGGCGAAAGCTGTCGGCCTCGGTGACCGCTGGAATGAAATCAAGAAGATGTACCACACGGTCAGCATGATGTTCGGTGACATCATCAAAGTTACGCCGTCGTCGAAAGTCGTCGGCGACATGGCCTTGTTCATGGTCCAGAACAACCTGACCGAACAGGACGTTTACGATAAAGGCGACGTCCTCGACTTCCCGCAGTCCGTCGTCGAATTTTTCGAAGGCCGCATCGGTATTCCTTACCAGGGCTTCCCGGAAAAACTCCAGAAAATCGTCCTGAAAGGTAAGAAACCCTTGACGGAACGCCCGGGCAAGAGCCTGGCTCCTGTCGATTTCGAAGCGATCCGCCAGAAACTGACCGATGCCAGCTATAAGCACGAAAATGAAGACATCAACGCCTACTGCCAGTATCCGAAAGTCTTCAAGGACTTCAACGAAACGGTCAAGAAATATGGCGATGTCAGCGTTCTCGATACGCCGACGTTCTTCTTCGGCATGAAGAAAAACGAAGAAGTCCACGTTGAAATCGAAGAAGGGAAGGACCTCATTATCACCCTCATCAACATCAGTGATCCTGATGACAGCGGCGTCCGTACCATTACCTTCATGTTCAACGGCGCCGAACGTGAAATCCAGGTCCAGGACAAGAGCGTCGACATGAAGACCGTCACCCGCCGCAAGGCCGATCCGGACAAAGCCGGCGACATCGGGGCTACCTTGTCCGGCTCTGTCGTCAAAGTCCTGGTCACCAAGGGCCAGAAAGTCAAGAAAGGCGAACCGTTAGTCGTTACGGAAGCCATGAAAATGGAAACGACCATTACGTCGCCTATCGATGGCACAGTCGGCGAAATCTATGCTACCAAAGGCCAGGCCATCATCAGTGGCGACTGCCTGTTGGAAGTACTGGAATAATGTTTGAAGTATGATGTTTGATGTTTGAAGTGATGGGTTTAAATTAGCCCCTTCTACATCAAACATCAAACTTTCAATGTCAAACTTAAAAAGGGCTTGTCGTGTACGACAAGCCCTTTTGCCATTCATTCACAAAGGAGTTTTCTCATCATGAAAATGGTAACGGTCTATTTATTAGGCAAGAAATTTTCGGTCCCTGAAGATCTGACGATCATGCGGGCCATGGAATATTCCGGCTTCCGCCTCGTCCGGGGCTGCGGCTGCCGTAGCGGGTTCTGCGGGGCCTGTGCCGTCGTCTACCGCCTGCAGGGCCAGACGGAGACCCATTCGGCCCTGGCCTGTCAGACGAAAGTCGAAGACGGCATGTGCGTCGGCCGCCTGGAATCGTTCCCCATCAAGAAGCGGGATTACGATATGGAAGACCTGCCCGTTGCCGGCAACGTCGTCGGCCAGCTCTATCCGGAAATCTACAACTGCATCCATTGTAATGCCTGTACGCGGAACTGCCCTCAAGGCATCCAGGTCATGAAATACATCGCCCTGGCCCAGCGCGGTGACTATGCCGGCTGTGCCAAGGAATCCTTCCGCTGTGTCTGCTGCAATATCTGTGCGGCCAGCTGTCCGGCCAAGATCAGTCACGGTGCCGTCGGCCTCCTGGCGCGGCGCCTTATGGGCAAGTACATCGCCAAGAAGAGCAAGCATCTGGAACAGCGCGTCCAGGCTATCGAGGAAGGCCAGTTCGCAGCCGACGTCCGGCATCTGATGGAGGCCGATGACGCCGAATTGCACCGCTTGTATGAATCGCGGGATATCGAGAAATAGGGGGACACTATGATCTATACAGAAGAAATGCGGGCTTCCCAGGCGCGGGTCGAAGCTACGCGGAATATCCGTTTGTCTGAAGAATTGCCGCGCTTCACGGCTGAAGAAAAGGGGGAACTCCTTCGCCAGTACCACCCGGATTACCATGAAGAAGGTTTTGCCGTCCTCACGGCGGGCCCGAACAAAGGCGATAAAGTGCCGAAAGAACTGGCAGCCCTCCTGCAGGGCAAGAGCCGCATGGATACGGCCGATGTCGACCTGGACCACATCCAGTTCGAGACGGACGTCCTGGTCATCGGCGGCGGCGGTGCCGGTGCCGCGGCGGCTATCGAAGCGGCCCGCCACGGCGCCCGGGTCCTCATGGCGACGAAACTGCGCCTGGGCGATGCCAATACGGGCATGGCTGAAGGCGGCATCCAGGCGGCGGACAAAGAAAACGATTCGCCGACGGCCCATTATCTCGATGCCATCGGCGGCGGTCATTATAAGAATAAACCGGAACTCTTGGCCGAACTCGTCCTCCACGGGCCGGAAGCCATCCACTGGCTCAGTTCGCTGGGTGTCCTCTTTGACAAGGACAGCGACGGTTCCATGGTCACGACCCACGGCGGCGGCACGTCGCGCAAGCGCATGCACGCCTGCGGCGACTATACCGGTGCCGAAATCATGCGCGTCCTCCGCGATGAAGTGCGCAATGCCGGTGTTGACGTCGTCGAATATTCGCCGGCTGTCGAACTCCTCCTCGATGGGGAAGGGCAGGCGGCCGGTGCCGTCCTCTACGACTTCGATACGCACGAATACCACGTCGTCCGGGCCAAGAGCGTCATCATCGCCACGGGCGGTGCCGGGCGCCTCCATTATCAAGGCTTCCCCACGTCCAACCACTACGGCTCGACGGCAGACGGCCTGGTCATGGCCTATCGCGCCGGCGTGCCCCTCATCTATGCCGATGCCATCCAGTATCATCCGACCGGGGCGGCTTACCCGCCGCAGATCTACGGGGCCTTGGTGACGGAAAAGGTCCGCTCCCTGGGAGCCATGCTGGTCAATAAGAACGGCGAAGCCTTCCTCCATCCCTTGGAAACGCGTGATGTCGTAGCGGCAGCCATCATCCGCGAATGTCAGGAACGGGACAAGGGCATCTACGCCCTCCACGGTCCGGCTGTCTGGCTCGATACGCCCATGGTCGACCTCATCAATGGCGAAGGGACCATGGAAAAACGCCTGCCGGCCATGATCCACATGTACGAAAAATTCGGCATCGATATCCGCAAGCAGCCTATCCTGGTCTATCCGACCCTGCACTACCAGAACGGCGGTATCTGCATCAGTGCCAAGAGTGAAACGAAGATCCCCGGCCTCTATGCAGCTGGCGAGGATGTCGGCGGCATCCACGGGACGAACCGCCTCATGGGCAACAGCCTCCTGGACATCATCGTCTTCGGCCGCATTGCCGGCATGGAAGCGGCTTCTTACAGCCAGACGGCCCAGCCCGGCAAGGGGACCCTCGACCACGTCCGCCGTTTTGACCAGGAACGGGAAGCAGCGGGGATACACGACGATATCTTGTCGCCGAAGCTACTGCCCAATTACACCCACAACCGCGGCACGCGGGGCTGAGCCCGTCCTAGGCTTCGTGGAGCTGGCGGGCTTTGCGCTGGACGGCGAGGCTGATGAAGAGCAGCAGGGCGCCGGCGGCCAAGAAGACGTATTTCATGCCCAGGAAGGTGGCGATGACGCCGCCCAGGATGGGACCGCCCATGGCGCCAATCTGCTGGGCTGAGAACATGAGGCCGAAGACGCGGCCTTTGATGCTGGCACTGGTCTTTTCGGCTAAAATGGCGTTGATCGACGGATAGATACCGGAGAAGAAGAGGCCGATGGCGAACTGGCTGGCGGCAAAGGTGTACAGCGTGTCCGGGAGGGCCTGGACGAAGAAGAAGATCCCCGCCAGGACCAGGGACAATCGCAGGGCCTTGACGAAGCCGTGATGCTGGCCGAAGCGGCCCCACAGCGGCGCCGTGATGGCGCTGGAAAAACCGCTCATCGAGAAGATGAGGCCGGAAATGAAGACCAGGTTGTCCAAGTCGCCGGCCAGGTGGGAAATGTACGTCGTCAAGATGGGCTGGACGATGAGGATGACGACCTGGACCAGGGCGGCACTGACCAGCATCAGGCGGATGACGGGAATCTTCCAGAGACTGACCTTATCCCCTTCGCTGTCGGCGGCGCTGTCTGCGCCGGCTGTATCCGTCGGCGGTTCCTTGATGAAGAAGACCAGGACGATGAAGTTCAGGAACAGGGCGGCTGCGGCCAGGAAGAAGGACATGCGCATGCCGAAGACTTCGGCCAGGATACCGCCGAAGAGGGGGCCGATGATGCCGCCTGCCGTCAGGGCGCCCTGCATGATGCCCAGGCAGATGCCCAGTTTCTTCGGCGGCGCATAAATGGTCATGATGGCCAGTTCCATGGGCCACAGGCCCGAGGCGAAGCCCTGGAACATGCGCATGAAGGTCAGCTGCAGCGGCGACGTGACGATGCCGCCGAGGAAGTAGCTGATCGATAAGAGCAGGCTGGCCCGGATGGCCATGAGCCGCTTGCCCCGCCGGTCGGCCATGCGCCCCCAGATAGGTGCCATGACGGCGCTGACCAGGAAGGTCGATGAAAAGACGACGCCTGACCAGATATTGACGGAAGCGGCATCGACGCCTAATTCCCGGGTCAGATACATGGGCAGGAAGGGGATGAGCATGGTATAGCTCGAAGACATGAAGATGACATTGCAGGTTAGAATGGCTAAACAGAATTTCCAGTTCACATCGATCACCTTTCTCGTGTTCATTGTTAACGTGCTAACTTCTTATTATACGCCGCCTTTTTAGGGATTACAACTTGTCATGACAGAAGGGGAGCCTTATAATGAATAGTATCTATGTTGGAAAGGAAGGAACCTGAATTGGCCATTTACCTTGCAAAGCGCCTCCTCGGCGCCTGTGTCGTCTTATGGGCGATCATTACCATTACCTTTGGCCTCATGCACGCCATCCCGGGCGGCCCCTTTACCCAGGAAAAAAAGCTGCCTCTGGCCGTCATGGCGACCGTCGAAGCCCGATATCACCTCGACGAACCCTTGTGGTCCCAATATGTCGACTACGTCCGCCATGCGGCCGTCCTCGATTTGGGCCCGTCTTATAAGTATCCCGGCAAGACCGTCAACGATATCATTGCCGAAACCTTCCCCGTGTCGGCTCAGCTGGGGATTATCAGCCTGCTCCTGGCCATCGGCGCCGGCGTCCTGGCCGGCATGGCGGCGGCCTGGTACAAGAATACCTGGATAGACTATGCCATGATGATCGGCGCCACGCTGGGCGTCTCCGTGCCCAGTTTCATCCTGGCGGCCGTCCTCATCCAGCTCTTCGCCTTTACCTGGCCCATCCTGCCGGCGGCGTTGTGGAAGGGGCCGGCTTACGTCATCCTGCCGGCCCTGGCCTTGGCAGCCCAGCCGACGGCCTTCATCATGCGCCTGACCCGGTCGAGCCTGCTCGATGCCCTGGGACAGGACTATATCCGCACGGCCCGGTCGCGGGGCATCGGCACGCGGTCCCTCATCTGCCGCCATGCTTTGTGCAACGCCCTGCTGCCCGTCGTCAGCTACATCGGCCCCTTGGCGGCGGCTCTCTTGACGGGGAGCTTCATCGTCGAGACGATTTTTGCCATTCCCGGCCTGGGGCGCCACTTCGTCACCAGTATCTATAACCGCGACTATACGGTCATCTTGGGCATTACGATTTTTTACAGTTTCCTCATTATGATGATGAATCTGCTCATCGATGTCATTTATCCGCTCTTGGACCCGCGGATTACCATAGATGGAAAGAAGGAGGGATGATGATGGATTTTACACCGCTTACGGCTGCGGACCGGACGGAACCGTATGTACCGCCGCAGACCCTGCGCGACCGGGGCTGGCGGCAGATGAAGAAGAACCGCCTGGCTTTATGGGGCCTGGCTATCGTCGTCATCATGAGCATCCTGGCCATTGCCGGTCCCTGGCTGGCACCGTATACCTATGCCGACCAGGATTTGACGGCTGCCAATGCCTGGCCGTCGGCTGCTCATTGGTTCGGCACCGATTCGTTGGGCCGGGATCTCCTGGTCCGTGTCCTCTACGGCGCCCGCATTTCCTTGTCCATCGGCCTCGTGGCCAGCTTGCTCAACGTCTTCATCGGCGTCATCTACGGCGGCATTGCCGGCCTGGCTGGCGGTCGGACGGACCAGATCATGATGCACATCGTCGATATCCTCTATTCCATTCCCATGCTGCTCTATGTCATCTTGCTCATGGTCGTCTTTAAACCGGGCCTGCTCAATATATACCTGGCCCTGGGCATTGCCTACTGGCTCAACATGGCCCGCATCGTCCGCGGCCAGATCCTCAGCCTGAAACAGCAGGAATACGTCATGGCCGCCCGGTCCTGCGGGACGTCGACGTGGCACATCCTCTGCCGCCACATGATTCCCAACTGCGTCGGGCCGATCATCGTCACCCTGACCTTGTCCATTCCCGATGCCATTTTTACGGAAGCCTTTTTGAGCTTCATCGGGCTCGGCGTCTCGGCGCCCATGGCCAGCTGGGGTGTCCTGGCGTCTGAAGGCATCAACAGTATGCGTTCCTTCCCGTTCCAGCTCGTCTTTCCGGCCTTGGCCCTGTGCATTACCATGCTGGGCTTCATGTTCCTCGGCGACGGCCTGCGCGACGCCTTGGATCCGCAGAATCAGAAGGAGGGACGCTGATGCAAGCACTCTTAGAGGTTCGCCATTTGACCATTTCTTTCCATACCTACCGGGGCCTGCTGGAAGCCATCCATGACGTGTCGCTCACAGTCAATCCCGGCGAAACCGTCGGCATCGTCGGCGAGTCGGGCTGCGGCAAATCCGTCACGTCCCAAGCGGCCATGAAATTGCTGCCGGCAGAAGCGACGAAATATACGAGCGGTCAGATTTTATGGGATGGCCGCGACGTCCTGCCGCTGTCGGAACAGAAGATGAACCACCTGCGCGGCCGCGACATGGCCATGATCTTCCAGGACCCCATGACGTCGCTCAATCCCGTCCTGACCATCGGGACCCAGCTCTGCGAGGGCATTGCCCTGCACCAGCACCTGGGGCGCAAAGCCTGCCAGGCCAAGGCCCTGGAACTGCTCAAAGCCGTCGGCCTGACGTCGCCGGAAAAGCGGCTCCACCAGTATCCCCATGAATTATCGGGCGGCATGCGCCAGCGCTGCCTCATCGCCATGGCCCTGTCCTGTTCGCCTCGGCTCCTCTTTGCCGACGAACCGACGACGGCCCTCGACGTGACGACCGAAGCCCAGGTCCTGGATGTCCTCAAGCGCCTCCAGGCCGAATTGGGCATGGCCGTCGTCCTCATCTCCCATAATCTCGGCGTCATCGCCCAGATGTGCCGCCGCATTTACGTCATGTATGCCGGCGTCGTCGTCGAAGAGGGGACGGCAGACGATATCTTTTATCGTCCGGCCCATCCCTATACGAAGGGCCTCTTGGCGTCTCTGCCGGACCCATCCCAGAAAGACAAGGCCCTGACCGGGATTCCCGGCCAGGCACCGGACTTATTCCACATGCCCCAGGGCTGCCGCTTCTATCCGCGCTGCCCCCGGGCCATGAAAGCCTGCATGGAAGCGGCCCCGCCGCGGGAAGAAGCCGGGCCGGGCCATTACTACCGGTGCTGGCTGGCCCAGGCCGCAGCGGCAAAGGAGGCATTGCCATGACCCTCATTGAAGCAAAACATATTAGCAAGGATTTCGTCGTCCAGCGGGACTGGCTGGGCCGGCCGAAAAAGGTCCTGACCGCCGTCCACGATTTGTCCCTGACCATCGGCGAAGGGGAGACGGTCGGCCTCGTCGGCGAATCGGGCTGCGGCAAGTCGACCTTCGCCCGGACTTTGCTGGGCTTATACGCCAAGACGGGCGGCACTATTTCTTATAAGGGGAAAGATGTCTCTGACGCCGCCGTCGGCCGCGATTATCGCCGCCATGTCCAGATGATTTTCCAGGACCCCTATGCTTCGCTGGACCCGCGCATGACCGTCGAAGATATCATCAGCGAGCCTTTGCGCAACTATCACCTCTGTGCCGATGACGGCCAGCGGCGCCAGCGCGTGGCGTCCTTACTGGAACAAGTCGACATGCGGCCTGAAGCGGCCCAGCGTTATCCCCATGAGTTCAGCGGCGGCCAGCGCCAGCGCATCGGCATTGCCCGGGCTCTGGCCGTCGATCCGGAATGTGTCTTTTGTGATGAACCCATTTCGGCCCTCGACGTATCCGTCCAGGTCCAGATCGTCAACATGATGCAGCGCCTGCAGCAGGAACGGGGCCTGTCCTATTTGTTCATCGCCCACGACCTGGCCATGGTTCATCACATGAGCCACCGCATGGGCGTCATGTATTTAGGGCGCCTCGTCGAACTGGGGCCGGGCGACGCCGTCTTCCACGACCCGCTCCATCCCTATACGCAGATGCTCATCGCCTCGGTGCCCCGGCCGGACCCGCATTACCGCCGCCGGACCATCGTCTGCGGTGAAGTGCCGAGCCCCCTCGATTTGCCGAAGGGCTGCGTCTTCCATCCGCGCTGTCCCTATGCCGATGAAGTCTGCCGCCTCGATGTGCCTCATTTCCGACAGGTTTCGGACGACCGTTTCGTCGCCTGTCACCATGCGAGAGGGGGCAGACGATGAAAAAGATATGCTTACTCCTGACCTGTCTGTTGGCGGCCGTCCTGTTCAGCGGCTGCGGCATCCAACATCCCGATACGGTCAGCTATGTTCTGGAAGCGGAACCGTCGCGGCTGGACCCGGCCATGACGACGGCTCTCGTCGAAAGCAATACGGAATTGCAGATTTTTGAAGGCCTGACCCGCCTCGATGATGACGATGTCCCTCAGCCGGCCCTGGCCGAAAGCTGGGACATTTCACCCGATGGCAAGACCTATACCTTCCACCTGCGCCCAGGCATCGAATGGAGCGATGGCACGCCGATTACGGCAGGCGACCTGGAATATTCCTGGAAGCGCGTCGTCGATCCCGACGTGGCTTCGGAAAATGCCTATATGCTCTTTTGCATCGACAAGGCCGAAGACTATTTCAACAAGAAAGCCTCAGTCGATGAAGTCGGCGTCAAAGCCGTCGATGACCAGACCCTGGTCGTCCATTTGAAAGAGCCGACGCCGTATTTTCTCAACCTGACGGCCTTCCATTGCTATTATCCCGTGCCGCGCCAGCTCGTCGAAGCCAAGCCCGATACGTGGGCTGCTGATGCCGACGGCATGATCTGCAATGGCCCTTATAAAATCGTATCCTGGAACCATTCCAGCGAAATCAAGCTGGTCAAGAACGACCGCTATTGGGATGCCGATTCGGTCATCCTGGACCACATCGACTTCCCCATCAGTGACTCCCAGGCGACGCGCCTGACCCTGGTCGAAAGCAATCAGGCCAATATGACTGTCGAACCGCCGCCGGCTGACCAGGAGCGGCTGGAAAAGCTGGGCCTCTATAAGATCGCCCCTTATCTCGGTGCCTATTATTACGTCTTCAATGTCCAGAAAAAGCCCTTTGACGACGTCCGCGTCCGCAAAGCCTTTGCCCTGGCCGTCCAGCGGGAAAGCCTGATGAAGTACATCGTCCGCGGCGAAAAGGAAGCGGCTTATGCCTGGGTCCCGCCGGGACTGAAAGATAAGGCCACAGGCCGCGATTTCCGTAAGGAAGGGGGCAACCTCATCAGCGAGGACCCGGCTAAAGCCCGGCAGTTCTTGAAAGAAGCCGGTTACGACGACTCGCATCCTCTGCCGGAAGTGACGCTCCTCTTCAACACCAATGAAATGCACAAGGCCGTCGCCGAAGCGTTGCAGGCCATGTGGAAAGAAAATCTCGGCGTCGACGTCCACATCACCAACCAGGAATCGAAAGTCTTCATGGCCACGCGTGCCCAAGGCGACTATCAGCTGGCCCGGGCTTCGTGGATCGCCGACTACATCGATCCCATGACCTTCCTCGACGTCTTTGCCGACGACGAAAATGACGCCCAGTATCACAACCCGGCCTACAACGCTCTCATCGCCAAGGCCAAAGCCAGCAACGATGAACGCCAGCGCATGGCCTATCTCCATGAAGCGGAACAGCTGCTCTTCGACGACTGCGTCATCATCCCCTTGTATTACACGACCCAGCCCTATGTAGCCCAGCCGTACATCAAAGGCTATCACTGGTCGCCGCTGGGACTGGTCGACTTCAAGAAAGCCTATATCGATGAAACAGAAAGGAAGTAGCCTTATGGAGTATACCTATGCAGCCCCTTTACAGCCTGGTGACACCATTGCCGTCGTCGCACCGTCCTCCGCCCGGGCGGGTGCCGATGTGACCAAGGGCCTCGCCTTTTTGCGCTCTCTCGGCTATGAATTGAAAATCGGAAAATCCCTATCCGCTACTGACGGCTATCTGGCCGGCCCCGACAGGCTGCGGGCCGCCGATATCAACGACGCCTTTGCCGACGACACCGTCAAGGCCATCGTCTGCCTGCGCGGCGGCTACGGCGCGACGCGCATCCTGCCGCTTTTGGACTATGACCTCATTGCGGCGCACCCGAAACTGTTCGTCGGCTTCAGCGACATTACGGCCCTGCATACGGCCTTTCTCCAGCGCTGCGGCTTCTGTCCCATCCACGGGACGATGGTCATGTCCCTCGGACGCGATGCTTCGGAATATACGAAAGAACAGTTCGCCTATGGCCTGCAGCACCCCTATGAAGCGCGGGAATTGCCCTTGCCGCCGGATTGTTCCCCGAAAACGCTCGTTCCCGGTGCCGTTACGGGTCCCCTGGTCGGGGGTAATATGATGCTCCTGTCCGTCCTCATGGGCACGCCCTATGCCATCGACCCGCCGGCCGGGGCCATCCTCTGCCTGGAAGAAGTCGGTGAAGATGCCTATGCGCTAGACCGCATGCTCTGCCAGTTCGAGGAAGCGGGCCTCATCGACCGCGTCCGGGCCATTGCCTTTGGCGAATTTTATCACTGCGGCCCCGACGAAAAGGCCCCTTACGAATGGACCGTCAAAGAAGTCCTGCGGGCTTATGCCAAGAAATGGGGCAAGCCGGCTGTCATGGACCTGCCTTTCGGCCACGGTGCCGACAACGCCTGGCTGCCCCTGGGGCAGAGGGCCGGCCTCGAAGCCCGGCTGGACGGCGTGTGCTTTACTTTACTGTAATTTGAATAGGAGAGGATTCCATGGAATATAAAGAATTGAAAGACCAGGCCTGCCACTATGTGGATGAATTGAAGCCGGTCATCTACGGCATTGCCGACGCCCTTCACGATCACCCGGAAACGGGCATGAACGAAGTCTTCGCTTCGACGACGCTGAAAAAAATCTTGCAGGACCACGGCTTTGCCATCGACAATCCCGTCGCCGATGCCTTTCCGACGGCCTTTCACGCTGTCTGCGGCAACGGTCCGTTCCAGATGGGCTTTTTGGCCGAATACGATGCCCTGCCGGAAATCGGCCATGGCTGCGGCCACAACCTCATCGCGGCCATGAGCGTCGGCGCAGCCCTGGCCTTTGCCAAAGCGGCCGGTACGAAGGCGACGGTCCATGTCTACGGCTGTCCGGCTGAAGAAACGGTGGGCAGCAAGGTCTATATGAGCGAACACGGCGTCTTCGACGGCCTGGAAGCGACGGTCATCGTCCATCCCGGTACGGATCAGACGTATATCGGCGGCACGTCTTATGCGACGCACCCCCTGCAGTTCACCTTCCTCGGCAAGGCAGCCCACGTGGCCGATGCCACCTATCACGGCGTCAATGCCCTCGACGCCCTCGTCGATTTCTACGGCCGCCTGAAAGCCTATGAAAAGACCCTGACCGAACGCCATATCATCGGCGCCATCATCACCGAAGGCGGGACGGCTCCCAACATCGTTCCCGACCGGGCCGTCCTCAAAGCGACTATCCGGGCCTTGAAGGTGGAATACCTGGAAGACAAGATGCTGCCGGACATAAAAAAAATCGCCCGTGACGTCGCCGACGCACACGGAGCGAAAGTGGAAATGGTCCATTATGAACCGCTCTATAAAAATATGATCAATGACCCCAAGATGGACGTTTATTTTGCCGACGCCTTCAACCAGCTCTATGAAGAATTTGGCGTCCGCGACGACGATTATGCCGAAGGCTCGACGGACGTAGGCAATGTCAGCCAGGTCACGCGGGTCAGCCAGCCGGAAATCTGCATCGGCTACAACATCAATGCCCATACCAAAGAATTTGCCCAAGCCGCGGGCAGCGACCTGGGCAAGATGCAGGCATTGACGGGCGCCAAGGCCATGGCCAGGGTCGCCCTCGATGTCATGGGAGAGAAGTACTGATTATTTCGTGCAGGTAAGGATAGCCTGTTCCAGGATGTCCAGGCCGGCATCGAGCTGAGCGTCGGTGACGACGAGGGGGCAGAGGAAGCGGATGACATTGTCGTAAATGCCGCAGTTTTCCATGATCAGGCCGTGCTGGGCAGCTTCCTTGATGACGGCTGTGACCAGTTCCGGATAGGGTTCCTTGCCGGCTTTGTCGTGGACAAATTCCAGGCCGAGCATAGCGCCTAAGCCGCGGTAATCGCCGATGACGTCGTATTTCTGTTTCCACTGTTCATAGCGGGCACAGACTTTTTTGCCGATTTCCAGGGCCCGGTCTGCCAAGTGGTCCCGTTCCATGATTTCAATGACTTTCAGAGCCGAAGCGCAGGCCAGGGCGTTGCCGCCGAAGGTACCGCCGATAACGCCTGCCGGGACGGATTCCATGATCTTTTCGCGGGCTACAACAGCTCCGAGAGGTATGCCGCCGCCGATAGATTTGGCTGTGGCGATGATATCAGGCGGGCAGCCGGCTTCTTTCCAGTATTCTGTAGCCAACATGCGGCCTGTACGGCACCAGCCAGTTTGGACTTCGTCGGCAATGAGCAAGATGCCGTTGTCATCGCAGACTTTGCGCAGCGCTTTGATCCAAGGGATAGGCGCTGGGATGAAGCCGCCTTCGCCTTGGAGCGGTTCGACGACAATGGCTGCGACGTATTCGGCCGGCGAGGAATACATGAAGACTTCCTTCAGGGAATTCATGTAGAATTCCAGGGCTTCGTCGACGCCCTGCTGGCGGCCGATGCGGCAGGACTCGTGGTCAATACGGGGGAATATCTCCTGGCGTTGGACATTACGGAGGCCTTGAAAGACCGCTGCGATGCAGCGGCTTTCCCGTTGTTTACCCTGCCCTGGGAAGTGCGGCTGGCAGATATTACCCAATCCTTCTTGTCGTCCCTCTTCTTTTCCCAGCCCGATGACCAGGTGCTGCACGTCCTTCATGACCGGGCCCTGGGAGCCTTACTGGCTTACGATGAAGGCCACCAGTCCAGCCTGTATGAAACGCTGGAAGCCTACCTCTGCCATGACGGCAGCCTGAAGGGAACAGCGGCCCAACTCTATACCCATCGCAATACCGTAGCCTATCGCATCCATAAGGTGGAAAAACTCATTCCCTATGATCTGAACGACTGGGAACAGCGATTTACGGTCTTCTTAGCTTGTCACATCCATCGCTATTTTGAAATTTTGAAAAATAATCATTGACTTTTAGAAGAAGAGATGATATTATATAAAAACCAGCTGTACTGGAGCGGACGAAACGAATTAAAAAAGATTCAAATTAGTTCTTGACAAAATATTCACAGTTTGGTAAGATATACAAGTCGCCGCGATAAACGACGACAACGATGACCTTTGAAAACTGAACAATGAACTGAATGAACGCCAGAGTGCGA
>OLPH01002000.1_pt1 | contig 18103 bp, 17 predicted proteins | sample 1672951 | NCBI WGS metagenome assembly OLPH01 (sample SAMEA3136740, study PRJEB25190) | human gut metagenome | reverse complement strand
GGATGAGAGCGAAGGGAGCGTACTTACGTACGTGACCGAGCCCGAATTCCGAAAGCAACGCCGCAGATCGCCTTCGTGCAACAGTCTCATAAAGCGAGAATTGCAATCAGCACGTCTCAAAAGTTTTTATTCCTTTTTCTGATAAACACGCACATAATCAATCACATAAGTGGCGGGAAGCGCTGATGGGTCTACTCCCTCTTGTCCTCCCCAGTCGCCACCCCAAGCTAAGTTTAGCTTCAGATAAAATGGCTCGTCAAATGGCCAAGAGGACTTATCCCCATTTTTACCATTGACAAATTCAAAATGCGAGTTACCATCAACAAATCCTCGAATGTATTCTGGCGTCCACTCCACTGCATAAATATGAAAAGTATCAAATGGGTCATCGACTACCGTCGAACCACTCTTTTGTGTGCCTTTTCTATGATTATACGCCTCAGTATGTATGGTGCTATACACCTTACAAGGGTCATAACCGACATGCTCCATAATATCGATCTCTCCATCTAAAGGCCATGTATATTCCTTGTCTGGCATCATCCAAAATGCTGGCCATGTCCCCCTACCTTTAGGCAGTTTTAGTCGTGCTTCAAAATACCCATACTTCCAGCTTTCTCTGGAATTCATACGAATAGAGTATACGGCATCCCCTACTTGCTTAGCAATAATTTTCAGCTCACCGTTCTCTACAATTGCGCAAGTATCATTGCCTAAAAAGCCAGGAATGTACCTTTGTAGTTCATTATTCCCCCAGCCTTTTGCCCCCTCATCATAATACCACTTAGTGGGATCAGGGAGCCCGCTTTCTTTCTGATCAAACTCATCACTAAACACCAAGGTATATCCTTCTGGCACTGTGGCATCAGGCTGTACGGATGAATCATTTCTTGAAGATCGACCATCACTACACGCTACCTGAAGCAGTAGTAGGGGTATCAACCACACATTTTTAATTATCTTCATCATTTCCAATCATAACTATAGGATTATCAGTGGGGACTACATTATTTAGTTCTCCTGGCACCAGTCTGTCCCCCAACCATTGCCATCTTCCACCCTACTATTCACAGAGACGTACAACTCTGTCGGAGTAAGTAAAAGCATCCGATAGGTAGGTTTATAGGTCATTATCACCACTTCATTAACCTATTTCTACAAAGATAATAAATTTAGCCATAGCCTCTTTAGATTAGTTCACATACGGGTGGAAAATATCATCTTGGACATCACCAAGACATTTGATTTGAGACCTCCATAAGACCTCTATGCTAGTAGGGTAAAAGTTGAGATGCAACTAAGCAATCGGCGAGTTGCAACTAAGCAATTGCCGAGATGCAACTAAGCATTTGCTTTGTTGCATCTCGGCAAACGCTTTTGTATAGCTCTGGATATCAATTGGTTTTGAGGGGGGCTTTGCCCCTGTTTTAGGGAAGCATTTCACTAGGTACTTCTAATGCCCAACCCCTACGATCCATTTCCCATCTGGGATCGGGCTGAATTGAGTGCTTAAAGTGCACTTGTAGAGAGTCTCGCAAGAGAAAAGACACAAAGGCTTCGAAAGGGCGACATTTTGCCTATGTGCTGAAAAATGAGTAACTTTGGGGAAAGTTAATGGGGGCAATATAGCCTATGGGATGGGCTTTATGCCAAATTATTTAGCGAGGGTGTTGGCAGATTTACATTAAAACTAAGGAGGTAATAGGATGATAAGGAAACGGCGACAGGCAAGGAAGAAGGTGTTATACCTAGCACAAGAAATCTATCCCTACCTAGAGGATAGCAAGGTAGGAAAGGACTCAAAGCTTATCCCCTTGGGCATTATGGGTAGAGGTAATGACATTCGAACATTTATGCCCAACTATGGTGTGATTAATGAGCGTCGCCACCAGCTTCACGAAGTGATACGGCTTTCGGGTGTTAACCTAACGGTCAATGATAAAGTACACCAATTGGTGGTAAAAGTAGCCAGTTTGATGCCTCAGCGAATGCAAGTCTATTTTATCGATAATGAAGACTTCTTCGGGAGAAAAGGGGTATTTCAAGATGAAAATGGCAAGTATTACGAAGATAATGTAGAGCGTGCGGTATTCTTTATCCGCGGAGTTTTTGAAACGGTTAAGAAGCTAAGGTGGGTACCCGATGTGATTCACTGCCATGGGTGGTTTACTGGATTGGCTCCGCTCTACCTACGGACACTACTCAAAGATGATCCTGCCCTTTCCCGCGCCAAAATCGTCTATTCTGCCTACGACACAGCACCAGAGCACCCATTTGATGAGCAACTTACTGAGGTACTAGCCTACGACCAAATTAAGCACCCTCTTCTGGACGGGCAGGCACTTAATCGAGAGGCACTCGTAGAGCTCATTTTACAGTATGTTGATGGCATCATCTACTCCAAAACAAATAGTTCCGAGGAACTTATTGCTGCGATAGAGGGCTCGGGCAAAAGTGTGCTAGACTTCCAAAGCGACGACCAACTTATAGAGTCGGTAGCAGACTTCTACAATAGCATTATCGGCGAAGAAGAAGAGGAGAGTGAAGAATAGAGGCAATATTAAATTATTTTTCCAATAATAAATTTCGGTAGGATAGCTGTATAAAAGCTATCAATATATATATAGAGCAAATATATGAATAGAACTATAAAAGGTTGGCTAAGTGTAGGAGTAGTGCTAGCAATACTCCTAGTGGGTTGTGAAAATGATCAACACGCCACTGGATTGGATTTGCTCCCTGAATATCTTAAGGGAGAGCCCATAAGCAAAGACTTTGCACTCACACTTCGCACCGTACCAGCAGGTACCGAAGCTGGGAATAATGATATCTATGTAGGTAGTGCATTGGGCTACCTAGGTCGGATGTCCAGCGAAGAATTCGGTGGCATTGAGACAGAATATCTAACCCAGTTTCGCATTCCTAGCGGATTTAGATTCAAAGACGAGTCAGTCATCACTGGCATTGACTCCGTAAGGCTCTACATCTACTACGACGGATTTGCTGGTGATACTATCTCCAGCATGACCGTGACTGCCAACCGAGTTAAGCAACCACTGAAGCATAATAAATACTCTATCACAGAGGTAAAGGAGTATGTGGGAGAAGAGCTCGGCTCCCTTTCCTACTGGGCAGGCAGAGGGTCACAGAGGATAAAAGATAATTCCGGAAAAGGGAACTATATACTTTCCATTGCACTCCCCAAGGAACTAGGGGAGGAGTTCTTCACACGCTCCAAAGCTGGAGACCCCGTCTTTGCCAATCAGGCCGCTTTTGACAAGTGGTTCCCTGGCCTATACCTCCACACTACGGCGGGGCAAGGAAGTGTCATAAGAGTCACCAGTACTGAGCTAGCCTTTTGGTACTCCAAGGAGGTTGAGGTAGAGGATACCAAAACCAAGAAAAAGAAGAAAGAGATCAAGCCATTTGCACAGAGATTGATACACACCTCAGAGGTACCACAGCTCTCGCGCTTTGCCAATTTCAGAGTGGATCAGCTACTTGAGGATCAAGGATTTGCTACTATCAAGGCACCAGCAGGCCTTTGGATAAAAGCCACACTCCCCACTCGCGCGATTGCCAAGGAGCTAAAAGAGGCGCCAGCAGGCTACTCCCGAACACTCAATGCAGTCACATATACCCTGCAAGGGACTACCGCCTCAGCGGCTACTGCCACAAAATATGGCATTCCCGAAACTCTTCTCATGCTACCAGTAGATAGTACCAAGACGTTTTTTGAAAAGGAGTTAACTGAAAACTCACTTGGAGCTGCCTATACCTCATTTATCGGTGAGATGGTCGTAAGGGGTTCCAGCACCTATCACTTCGGCAATATTGGCTCTGCTATTATCAAGCATATCAAAGAGGAACCGAATAAAGACCTAGTGGTCTATATCCTTCCTGTAGAGCTAACGAAAGCGAGCCAAGATGCAGGAGGAGCCACCATTAGTCTTACCCACTTGGTGCCACCTTCAGCAGTTAAGTTTGCTATCACCCCACAGAATACTAAGCTCGAAGCTACTATCATACAGCGTAAAGAGGGTAAGCCCTTCTAATTGATTAGAAAGCTGGCACTTCTACACCTTAAAAGTTTTGTAGCATCACTATGAGCCACACTTCATACCTTAGGGGACTAGCACAGCATTTCTTTCGGACCGAAGGCAAGCAGCTCTATAAGTACCGTTTCTTCTTTCCCAACAAAAGATCCGGTCATTTCTTTCTCCACTATCTCAGGCAAGTGGCAGGAGACGAGTTGCTACTACTTCCTGAGGTAACGACACTAGGCGCTTTTTTGAGGCGGGCAGTCCATCTTCCGGAGGAGAATGTCAATAATGAGTTGCTACTCATCTACCACCTCTACACCAGTTATAAGCTAGTATACAAAGAGAGTGAATATAGCTTTGAGAACTTTTACGAAATAGGGAAGCAACTCTTGGCTGACTTCAATGATATCGACAATCATCTTGCCGATGCGTTATCGATATTTGAGAATATGGATTTACTCGATGAGCTCACGATACCAGCCAAGGATCTACTGAACCAAGATCAGATTGACGCTCTTAAAAAATATGCACCTAACTTCGAGAAAAACCTAGACAAGGGATATACGGCTTTTTGGCAGTACGTCCCTGAAATCTACACCCAGTTCAAGGAAACCCTTCGCGGTGAGGGGCTAGTCTATAATGGCATGCTTATGCGTGACATAACCCAAAGACTAGAAAATGGGGAGTTAAAGCTATTCAAAGAGCCCAAGGTCAATGTATTTATCGGTCTCAATGCACTCTCACAAAGCGAGCAAAGGATACTCAAGCACTTCAAGGAAAATAGCGAGACCCTTTTTTATTGGGATTATGATAGCTATCTCGTACAGCAGAAGTTTACAGATAAAAACAGAAAAGTAAGAGATAGCCTTTTCCCTGAGCCTACAGATGATAAGCTGGCTTATACGAGAGATAAAAACTCACGACACCAGCCACAGCTACATATTATCTCTATCCCCTCCAAACTAGGTCAAGCAAATTATATTGCTCAAAAGATTATCCCGCAACTACAGACCGATGAGCTGATCAACCTTCGCGACCCCAATACCGCCATTATCCTTCCAGATGAAAGCCAGCTCACCAATCTCCTTTCCAACTTACAGGATAGTGAAGTTGGGGAAGCTCCCCTCAAGCTCAATATCACTATGGGCTTTCCCATCAAGTACCTTCCGATTATCGCCAAGCTACTACACCTCCTGAATCTCCAGAGATTAGCCTATGGACGTCGGAAGAACGGGATGCCTATTTGGCGGCGGGAGGAATTAATTGATCTCTTCGGGCTGGAGCTAGATCAGGGCACTTTTGATACCACCAAGCTACTCAACCCTAAAACCTCTAAGAAGCTCTACTTCACAGAGGAAGAGCTCTCCCAGGCAATTGAAAAGGAGCATCACCAAGACCTACGCCTGCTTTTCAATCTTGACAGATCCGAACAAGGTGACCTATTACATAATACGCTCACGCTACTCACACACCTTCAAGAGAAGTTTTCCGATGATGCTACCATCAAAATGGCTCTTACCGTGGTAGAAGAGCTACTCCTGGAGATCAAAGGTTCGCTCGACAGATTTGTTACGGCCCACGAAACGGCACGAAATCAGCTCACCCTACCCCTCCTACACGACCTTATTCATACCACTATTTCTCAAGCTCGAATTCCATTCTCCGGCGAACCTCTTGAAGGGGTACAAGTGATGGGAATATTGGAGGCACGCTCCATAGACTTTGAGAATATCATCGTGATGGATGCGGGCGAAGGGCTCTTACCGGCCAAAAGCCGGAAATATGGACTCATTCCTCAGAATATTCGGTATGAGAAAGGGCTCCCCACCTACAAATGGCAAGACGCTATCCGTGCTTACAACTTTTTCCACATGATTGGGCGAAGTGAGCGACTGTACGCCCTCTATGATTCTCGTAAAACGGCAAGAGCTAGCGGAGAGCCCTCTCGTTACCTTACACTTCTCACTCATATTTACGGAGTGCCAGCCAAGCGATACAATGCTTACTTTCCACTTTTCCCCATACCTTCTAAAGAGCTACAGCCCGACCTTCAGAAGATCCAAGCATATAGAGCCCAGTTGACTAGTAAAGAGCCGCAATCCAAGTATGGGCTCTCCCCGAGTGCTCTCATCAACTACCTCACCTGCCCCCGAAAGTTTTACTACCAAAACATTCTTGGACTACGGGACCCAGACGAGCTCACCGATGTACTAGAAAAAAATGATGTCGGAACCATTACCCACAAAGCCCTTGAGATACTGTATAATGGCTTTAATGGAACCGTGGTGACCAAAGAACATCTAAAGGGTATTCTTGACAAACCCGATCTTATCACCAATGCCGTCCGAGAAGCTTACTACAAAGCCTATCAGACAGATGAAACCCAATTCAATGGTTATTTTGAGATGTACAAAGACCTCATCTTTCAAGACGTCCAAAATACCATTCAACTGGACATCAACAAAAACGCCCCTTTTACCTACTGCGGAGGGGAACAGACCATATCCACACTGTATTCTTACGGACAAAATGGAGAAAGTATCCATCTTCGGGGCACCATCGACCGTATTGATATCAAGCAGGGCAAAATAAGACTGGTAGATTACAAGACTGGTAGCGATAAACTAGAGTTTAACCTCGAAAGAAGTTTTGACCCCGAAAACAGCAACATTGATAGGGCTGCCATACAGCTTCTCACCTACTGCGTGATGTATCTAGAGGCTTATGGAAAGAAAGCAGTCAAGGATATCGCTCCTATGCTCATCAAAGTACGCGATGCCGATCAGGGCTGGTTTGTACACAATATTGACAAGACCAAAAATGAGACAATTGATAGCTTTAGTCTGATTGAGACAGGATTCAAAGAGCAATTGAATGAAGCCCTCCGTCGTATCGCCGAAACAGATGATGAATTTATTCCCAACAACCGAAAGAATAGCTGCAACTACTGTGCTGGTAGAGAGCTCTGCAATAAGGCAAAGCTCTTTCCAAACAGATAACTATATATTACTATGGATATTCAACTCATTGACAATAGCCCCACAGGTCAGCTCATTAGTTATCAAGACTCACTTGCTCAGCAAAAGGATCTCTTCCAGAAAGCCCTTGAAGCAAAGCGACAACACCTACCAGTGCAACACCATCTGATATTCAATCAACATCACCCTGTGCTCACACTTGGTAAGCATGCCGACCCGCATAATATCCTACTCTCTCCTGAGCGCCTTCACGCCCAAGGAATAGAATGCTACCAGATAGAGCGAGGAGGGGATGTCACCTACCATGGGCCTGGACAGTGGACAATTTATCCTATATTTGATCTCGAGGAGCTAGGGATAGGACTGCGTCGCTATGTTGAGTTACTTGAAGAGGTGGCCATTAATGTGGCTGCTAAGTATGGTGTAAAAGGGGAGCGGATGCATGGGGCTTCTGGTGTTTGGGTAGATCCTTCTCAACGGCCACGCAAACTATGCGCCATCGGGATCCAAGCTAGCAGGTTTGTTACCATGCACGGCATCGCCTTTAACGTTAGCACACCACCTCAAGCCTTTAATGTGATTAACCCCTGCGGATTTACGGATAGAGGGGTTACCAATCTTTCTATTGAGGCTCAGCACGAAATCTCTATGGAGCAAGCTAAGGAGGACCTTATAAAGAGCTTCCAAGAGTTATTCCAGAGAAATATAGCCCTCTAATTTGGTAAAGTCTCTGTAGCAAGGTGGGAACAGTCGTTTTTGCCCACTCTTTGTGATGAGTGTCATAAATTATCTTTACTTTTGTGTAGAATAGTATTAGTTAGGGGAATATGGAGAATGGTAATTGTATTGACTTATGAAGATAGCAATGACTAAAGCGGAGCTAGTAGCTCAGCTAAATGAGATAAGAGGGGAGAAACTGGTGGGCTTTGTACCTACTATGGGCGGACTACATGAGGGACATATGAGCCTCGTGGAGCGTAGTTTGCGTGAATGCGAACTAACGGTGGTGAGTCTTTTCTTGAACCCCACGCAATTTAATGACCCCAACGACCTGAAGACCTATCCGCACGATATGGCGGAGGATCTGAAGCTACTGGGCGAGGTGGGGGTAGATATTGTCTTTACTCCAACTGCCGAGGATATGTATGAGGAAGGAGAGGAGGCACCTAACCTAGACCTCGGACGTGTAGGAGAGGTGATGGAGGGTGCACACCGACCTGGACATTTCCGTGGAGTGGTATGGGTAGTGAGCAAACTCTTCCGCTTAGTCCGACCCAATAGAGCCTACTTTGGCTTGAAAGACTTTCAGCAGATTGCGGTCATCAAGAGAATGTGTGCTCTATGCCCCGACTTGGCGGATATTGAGATTATCTCTTGCCCGGTTATTCGTGAGAGTGATGGTCTAGCGATGAGTTCCCGCAACCGCCGGCTTTCTGAGGAGGAGCGAGCAGCAGCCCCTAAGATCTATAAGGCGTTGCAAGAGGGAAAGCGACTGAAGGAATCTGGCAAGAGCGTTTCAGAGGTACATGCGGCTGTGGTGAAACAGATAAATGCAGACCCGCTCCTTCGGGTGGAGTACTTTAGCATCGTCGACAGCGACACTCTGGAGGAGACTAAGGCGTGGAACGGCAATACTACTGGCTGTATCACAGTCTACTGCGGTGAAGTACGCTTGATTGACCACATCTCATTCGAAGGATAATAGAGGGTGAGCAAGTTGCAATCTGTGAGTAGGCAGAGACAAATAGTCGCTCTACTCCTTGTGGGCTTCCTTTGGTTCTCCACATCATCATTGTGGGCATCAGAGGTAGGCAGAAAGTATGAAATGAGAGCGGTGTGGCTTACCACAAACTACGGTCTTGACTGGCCCTTCCCCCCCCGCCACTAGCGTATCAGGAGAGAGACAGCAGCAGGCAGAATTGGTACGGATGCTAGACCAACTCCACAAACTGGGCATCAATACCGTATTTCTGCAGGTGCGTAGTAGAGGGCGAGTCATTTACCCCTCAAAGATTGAGCCGATGAGTGGCGACTTTGTGCCTGTAAGTAGTAGCTACCAACTGAGCTACGATCCCCTTGACTTTGCCATTAAAGAGTGCCACAAACGAGGAATGGTGGTGCATGCGTGGGTGGCAGTGACGCCCATGGGCAATGACAAGCAGGTGAATAGCATGCCGTCGTGGAGCTTTCCCAAAAAGTACCGCAATGAGATGGCGAGGTATAAACGGGGCTGGTATCTAGACCCAGCCAAGGCGAGTAGCACAGAGCTGATCTGTAGTGTGGTGCGGGAGCTATTGGATCACTATGCTTTGGCTGGCATTCATCTGGACTACATCCGTTATCCCGATAGAGCCAAGCAATTTCCCGACGCCGAGGAGTACCGTAAGCGGGGCGGTAGCATGAGTCTGGACGAGTGGCGGAGAGAGAACATCAATCGGATGGTGCGAGCGATTTACCAAACAACGAAGGAGGGACACCCTGACGTGCTACTGAGTGCATCGGTGATTGGCACTTACGACAATGTGCCAGGGCTGAAGTATAGTGGTTGGACCGCCCTGAATGAGGCTTGGCAAGACCCAGTGGCTTGGTGCCGTGATAGTATTATCGACTTCGTGGTACCAATGATGTACTCTCGTGGCGAACGCTTTTACCCTTTTGTAAAGGAGTGGCAAAAGCTACTCAATGTGCCACTAGTAGTGGGCTTGGCTCCCTATATGGTATTGGAGCGAGAGGGTAATTGGCCCAAGAGTGAGGTGATGAACCAGATCAATTATCTTGATAGCCTTTCCAATATTGCTGGGGTGGCTCTTTTCAGAGCAGAGCACGCCATCTCGCATGGCATTGGTTTGTCTACACCATTGAGAGAATTTTGGGATAAAAGAGCACAGTTGCCCCTCGATAGAGGAGTATGGATGGACTGGCTCGATGGCCAGGAACTACAGATTGAGGGACGACCTAATGGGCTACATGTGGCGTGGCATGGAAGTAGTAAGGGACAATTATTTGCGCTCTATCTTTCACACGATGGAGAGGTGCCAAATGGGGTAGAAGCCCCCTTTCTTGTTACAACTAAAGAGGAAGCAACTATCCCATGGAGTGTCTTGAAGCGGGGTCAGCTCATCGGTATCAAAGTAAGTGAGTACGATCTATCAACTCAACTAGAAGTACTTCCGCTGACTGGAGGGGTCTACTACTATAGGGAAGAGGAGGCCCCCGTGCAGTAGAGAGATAGGAAAGAACGAGAAAAAAGAGTATCTTTGTGAAGTAGTAAGCACGCAAATAGAGGATAAATAGGATGAGAATAGAGTTACGAGATAAGGTTTCGGATGTTACGAAAAACCTCATCATCATCAATGTGATATGCTGGCTAGCACAGTCTGCTTTACCAAGGATAGGGTATGACCTCACCTGGAATATGGGTCTGCACTATATTGGGTCTGACTCCTTTAGGATTTGGCAGCTGGTCACCTATATGTTTTTACACGCCCCAGGACTGGGTCACATATTCTTCAATATGTTTGCCCTTTGGATGTTTGGCAATACGTTGGAGCGGTTGTGGGGCAGTTGGCGATTTCTCCTCTTCTACCTCATTACAGGTATTGGTGCAGGGCTGATGCAGGAGCTGGTGTGGAGCTTTAGCTTTTCGGGATACCCACCCTACCTCCTTGAGCAGCTGCTTACGATAGGGGCCAGTGGTGCGGTTTATGGCATTTTGCTCGGCTTCGGCATGATGTTTCCAAATGTGCCACTCTTCATTATGTTTATCCCTATTCCTATCAAGGCAAAGTGGCTGGTGATCGGCTACGGTGTGATGGAGCTCTTCTTAGGAGTGACAGGCTCGGCAGATGGAGTAGCTCACTTTGCCCACCTAGGGGGGATGCTCTTCGGATTTATTCTAATCAAACTTTGGGAGAAGAGAGCTAGAGCACGACAACTCGATGATGGCTGGCAAGACTTTTACTAATAGGCGATTTGCACTGCTTATCCCGATACTTCTACTCTATTGGGTAGTGATATCGTGGGGGCATGGGACTATCAGTAGGCTAGTACTTCCTAGTGATGGAGGCACCTTCCTCAGCCAGCCGTGGAGCCTAGTGACCTACGGCTTTGTGCATACCTATTGGCGTCATATAGTAATCAATGTGGGGATGCTCTTAATGCTACTACTCTTTTCTGTGGGTTGTGGCATTAGTAATCGTACGGTACTAGGGCTATTTCTCTGCGGTATTCTCTCAGGGGGCTTGCTCTTTCTGCTCATAGGCGATGGCGTATTGGTAGGTGCTTCTGCTGGCATTGCCGCCCTTGTGCCACTAGTGCTCTATAAGTCGGTTCGCCAAAAAAGGGCGTGGCTACTCTATGCAATGTTATTTGTGCTCATCTTTGACTTCGCAACGCAAAGAAAGCTAGGGCAGGTGACTCAAGGGGTACATCTGATGGGCTATATTGTGGGAACTCTATGGGTTATTTTCTCTGAGCGGAAGAAGCATTTAGAGGAGACACCATCTGCCGAATTACTCGTGGAAAAGACGAGGGTTTCTGGCTATCATTCACTCACGAGGGAGGAGCAGGAGCAGCTCAAGTAATATGAAAGGGATGCGTAAGGATAGGACTATTCGTCTGCTCAATACCACATTTCGTGCTATTGAGTTGATTCCGAACCTACTCTTTATTGCACTCTACATTCTGGCGGTGCTATCTCCCTTTATCTCGCCGCTGAAGACGCAGATCCCAGCCTTTCTTAATCTTGCTTACCCCCTATTGTTAGCTGGACTGTTGCTTCTTTGGCTCTTTTATCTACTCCGTCGTAAGTGGCTCTACTTCGGCTGCTATACATTGCTATTCATCCTATCAATAGGCTATATATTTAGTTACTTCCCCATTCATTTTGGTAAGGGTCTAAAGAAGGAGTATGACCTCAGGGTGATGAGCTACAACGTACAGAGTTTTCTGGGCAGAGACGAAGCGGGAACACTCTTAGCACCTCAACTAATTAAAAGCTACGACCCCGACATTCTAGCTCTCCAAGAGGCCAATCTATACCCAGACCAATTCCCAACAGACGGAAAGCTTAAGAGCCTTTTCAGCAGCTACCCCTACCGACATATCCACAAGACACAAGCCATCCTATCAAAGTTCCCAATCAAGTCTGTAGAGGGTATTGAGTATGAATCGTCACACAATGGATCGTGCGGGTACCTCATTGAATTAAAGGAGGGCTACACTCTACTATTGGTCAATAACCATCTAGAGTCTTATAGCCTTAATAGTTCGGAAGTAGAGGAATACAAAGGTTATATTAAAGACTTTAGCATAAGGGACCTACCTCAGCAATTTATCAAGGTGAAGCGTCGATTGGGTCCTAGACTGAACCAACGGGCTAGCGTGGCAAGTAAGGTGCGAAAGGATGTGGAAAAGCTACAGAATAAGTATCAGCCTCAGGCGACAATTGTTGTAGGGGATCTCAACGATACGCCCATGAGCTATACCTACAGTCAGCTAAGGAGCCGGATGAGAGATGCCTATAGCGAAACTGGGCTAGGACTTTCTGTCTCATTCAACGAACGATTGATGCCCTTCCGGATTGACCACCTCTTTTATGAGGGGGAAATTAAAGCGATTGGAAGTAGTATTCCAAAATATAAATTGTATAGTGATCACAATCCACTTATTGTTGACTTCAAGTGGAATTAGCAAAATATCTGTATGTCGAAACTTAAATCATTAGCCTCACGAGCGGTTACAGGAGCTGTCTATGTCGGTATCATTTTAGGTTGCATACTGACCAATCGGATCGACTTAATGGCCTGGGTATTGGCATTATTTGCCATGCTTGGTTCATACGAGTATCAATTGATGACTGGGGCCAATCTCTATGCACTTTTCCTAAGAATTGTTCATGGCATGGTGGCTGGGCTCCCTATCTTAGCCGCCTATACACTGATTGACTATTCGGGGGATTGGCAAAGGACACTCCTAGTGCTACTCCCTTACTTTTGCTACCTACTATTCTATCTGATTGGAGAGATCTATAGGCTTCAACGGCAGCCCTCAGTTGAGTTGGGGCACGCTTTCTTTGCCCACCTTTATACAGCTCTACCACTTGGTCTACTGGTACTAACCATGGGAAGCCGATATGGTGTGGCTGAGCGATTAGGTAGCGACTTTGCTTTCCCCGACACCTTTTGGCTACTGCCCATTATGGTAACCATTTGGCTCAATGATACTGGAGCTTATCTCATCGGCTCGCTACTGGGTCGGCACAAGCTATTCCGCCGTGTATCCCCTAATAAGAGTTGGGAGGGTGCCATCGGTGGTGGCGTGGTAGCCATTCTTGGGGCTATTGGGTTTCACTCCCTTTTCCCTGAGGTAGCAACTATATCTAACTGGATTACATTGGCGGTATTGATCGTTTTCTTTGGCAATTTCGGTGACCTCTTTGAGAGTTTCTTGAAACGCTCTTATGGAGTAAAGGACTCGGGCAATATCCTCCCTGGGCATGGGGGCATCTTGGATCGGATTGATAGTCTTCTCTTTGTAGCGATCCCATCCTTTTTCTACATTAATTTGGTCATCTTGGCGTAAGGGAAGCATCTGCGCAGATAGTACGATCCGCTATTTTCCGCCACGAATAAATTGATTATCTTTGCAATAGACAAAGGAAGTGATAGCATGGAAAGCAGACAGATACATATCATAAACGGTCCCAACCTCAATATGCTAGGGACAAGGGAGCCAGAGATATATGGGAGCACCCCATTTGATGAATACCTCGAACGCTTGAGGGACCTATTCCCGGCATGGGAATTGGTCTACTTCCAAAGCAATCACGAAGGAGACTTAATTGATTATATGCAGAGCCAAGCCCCCTACTCTAGTGGGATGATTCTCAATGCTGGTGCCCTCTCACACTACTCCTATGCCCTACAGGATACGGTGCGTGCGATAGAGTGTCCTGTAGTAGAGGTGCATATTAGCAACCTTGCTACACGGGAGCCTCACCGACACATCACCCTCCTGAGCGAGGTGTGTGTAGGGACCTTGATGGGGTTTGGACTAGATGGATACCGCTTGGCTGTTGCACACTTAATTGCTAGAAGGTAAAAGAAAGAAAGAAAGAAAGTATATATTACGATTGATTGATTATGGACAATAAAAGGACAAAAATAGTTGCCACAATTTCTGACCAAAGATGTGACACAGAGTTTCTTAAAAGGTTATTTGATGCCGGTGTTAATGTCGTTCGACTCAACTCGGCACATATTGATAAGGAGGGGTTTGATCGGATAATTGACAACGTCCGTAGCGTAGATCCTCAGGTACCAATTATGATTGATACCAAGGGGGCAGAGGTACGCACCACAAAGTTTGAGCATCAAGCTAACCTCGTAGCCGGAAATAAGATCACCATAGCGGCCGACCCTAAGGGAACCTCCACCGAAGCCTGCATTTATGTGAATTACAAGAACTTTGTACACGATGTACCTGTAGGGGCTCGCATCCTGATTGATGATGGTGAAGTGGGTCTTAAGGTATTGGACAAGGACGCAGAGAAGCTCTACTGTGTGATAGAGAATGATGGCGTCTTAGGCTCTCGCAAGAGTGTCAATGTGCCTGATGTCCATATCAATCTACCTGCAGTGAGTGACCGAGACCATCAATTCATCCTCTATGCGATAGAGAGAGGGCTTGCGTTTATCGCTCACTCCTTTGTACGTAGCCATAAAGATGTGGATGAGGTACGCCGTATCCTAGATGAAAATGGTGGCGAGGCGATCAAGATTATCTCTAAGATTGAAAATCAAGAGGGAGTAGATAATATTGATGAGATCATTGATGCCAGCTATGGTATTTTGATCGCTCGAGGCGACCTTGGCATTGAAATAGACTTCGAGAAGATTCCAGCCATCCAAAATGATATTGTACACCGCTGTATCCTGAAGAAGAAGCCAGTAATCATTGCCACACAGATGCTCCACAGCATGATCCACAATCCTCGCCCTACTCGTGCAGAGGTATCGGATGTCTCTAGTGCTATCTTGATGAATACTGATGCGGTGATGCTGAGTGGGGAAACTACCAATGGTAAATACCCTGTGGATGCAGTTAAGACGATGAAGCGTATCATCGTAGAGGCGGAGAAGCATCTTAGCTATCGGGGCGGTATTAAGCTTCGCAAGGGCGAAAATGATATCCTAGGGGTTACTAGCTACCTAGCAAAGTACACCGTGAAGTCCACCCTCCGGCTTGGAGTGAAGGCGATCATCACAGATGTGGCTTCGGGAAGATGTGCACGCAACCTAAGTGCCTACCGAGGAGAGGCTCCGATCTATGCTATTTGTAAGGATCAATACATTACCCGTCAGCTCAATCTCTCTTTCGGTGTCTATCCTATCTACCTAAGTCATGAGGGATACAATAGGCGCCAGTATTATGTCAAGGCGGTAAAGACACTTTTGGAGCGTGGCCTACTGAAGACAGATGACCTCATCGCCTATATTGGTGGTACCCTAAGCAATGAGGTGGGCACTACCAGCCTTGAATTTAATAGAGTAAGTGACCTACTTGACTTCTATAGCGAGGAAGAGCAAAAGAAATGAATCGGCGATTAGAGGAGCTAGCAAGGGAGGAGTACATCGCCACCCACTCCTCACCAGAGCCAGATCTATTGGCCAAAATCAGTAGAGAAGCTCACCTCACGCTCACCCATCCCCGCATGGTGTCTGGGCATATTCAGGGCTTGTTTCTCCAGATGATTGTAGAGCTGATGAAGCCCTCAAAGGTACTAGAGATAGGCACTTTTGTCGGTTATGCTACCATTGCCCTCTCCACGGCTCTGCCGAAGGGAGCAAAGCTCACCACGATAGAGCTGAATGACGAATTGCGTAGTCGTATCCTTGACCACCTCCAGCAAGCGGGCGTAGAGGATCGAGTGGAGCTACTGATGGGTGATGCTCTTGAGATCATCAGCGAGCTACCGCTAGAGGAGTACCAGCTAGTCTACCTTGATGCCAATAAGGCTCAATACCCTGAGTACTACCAATTGCTCGCCTCTCGCCTCCCCAAGGGCGCCCTCATATTGGCCGATAACACGCTTTGGGGCGAAAAAGTATGGCACGATAATTTTCACGATCCACAAACTGTGGGAATACGTAGATTTAACCAACTTGTGGCCGAAGATCAGAGGGTATCGAAAGTGATCCTCCCGATGCGAGATGGGCTCACAATGATCATGATTAACTAATAAAAGGAGATAACTATGGATCAACTAAGAACTAAAAAAGTAGCACGAGAGATACAACGCCAACTAGGAATACTATTTCAGGAGGAGACCCGTAAAACCAAAGGGATCATGATATCGGTAACGGAGGTACGGCTCTCACCTGACCTAAGTAGTGCTCGAGTGTACCTCAGCATCTTCCCCGATGAAAGGGCGGAGGAGATGATGAAGTGGATTAAAGAGAATGCTTCGACGGTTCGCTATGACCTAGGCAATCGGATGGCGTCACAACTAAGACATATCCCAGAGCTTATCTTTGAGATAGATAATAGTGAGGCCTACGCTCAGCGAATTGATGAACTACTGGGGCTAACTGACCAACCAACTAAGGAGTAATCCGCTTGGAGCTACTTCCTCTTTTAGGAAGCTTTCTACCAACCGTTCAGCCTATATGTCGTACCACTTCACCAATGCATTTAGGATTGCGTGGCGTTACTTTTTTTCGCCAAAGAGTACCCACGCAGTCAATATCCTATCTATCATAGCAGTGCTAGGAATCTCCCTAGTGACCACAGCTATGGTGGTGGTACTCTCTGTATTCAATGGCTTTGAGCTCTTCACCACCTCACAGCTCTCTAGCCTATCGCCCGAATATAAGTTACAGCGAAATGATGGGCAACCTTTTTCGCCCTCTGCCTTTGGGATTAGTGAGGGAGCTGGGGTGCTCGAAACGGAGGCAGTAGCACGGTTTGAGGATAATAGCACCGCTATCAAGTTGGTAGGATTGGGTGATGGCTACTCGGAGATAGTGCCATTGCAAGAGTATCTTTTTTCTGGAGACTTTGACCTTGGGACTACTGAGGTACCTACAGCTATCTTAGGCCTAGGGGTGGCGATGCCATTAGGGGCTGGAGCAGGATATGTCTCACCACTGGAGGTGATGCTGCCAAAGCGACTAGGGCGTATCTCTACCATCAACCCTCTTAGAAGCTTTCAGAGCGGTAGCTACCATATTACAGGCATTTTCAGTACCGATCAAGCAGAGGATACGGAGGTGGTATTTGTACTGCTAGATGAGGTGCGGAGACTTCTACAGTACGATGAAGATGAGGTAGGATATCTAGCCCTCTCAGCACCGATTGAGGTGCCAGAGGGCTTTGAGCTCCTCGACCGCTACCAGCAACACCCCGATGTCTATAAAATCCTACAGATAGAGAAGTGGTTTTCCTTTGTACTACTCCTATTTGTGCTATTGCTCTCCCTCTTTAGTGTGATCAGTACGCTTGGTATGCTGATTATTGAAAAGCGAGAAGATGCTCGCACGCTGATGTTTCTCGGAGCAAGGGATAGGATGATCAATTTGATTCCTTTGATTGAAGGGTGGCTACTCTCAGCAACGGGCTTGGTAATTGGTTTGGTGGTAGGGTCAGTATTGGTATGGCTCCAGCAGCAGTTTGGCTTTGCAAAGCTAGGAGGAGGAGGAGATACCTCAATGTTCCTCATCGAGGCCTATCCTGTAGACTACCGACCACTCGACCTACTGCTCGTCTCACTAGTGATCCTGGTGATTGGCATACTGAGTAGTCTCATTGCCTTCCGACTTTTCCGCTGGAATAAACGAGGGTAGGCTCTGCTTATTACGTTACTTGCAACTCCTATCCAAAGTACGGGGTTATGTATTAGAGGCGCGAAGGCACCTTTTTTTGTACCATGGGGGACTCACCTTTTCAGAGTTTGAAAAAACCGCTTAAAAAAGAGCAAAATGCGACCCTCATAACCCACTGAAATTCAAAACTATATACAAGCGTTAACCGAGTTGCAACTAAGCAATCGGCGAGATGCAACTCGGCAAATGCTTAGTTGCA
>OLPH01001982.1_pt1 | contig 18240 bp, 19 predicted proteins | sample 1672951 | NCBI WGS metagenome assembly OLPH01 (sample SAMEA3136740, study PRJEB25190) | human gut metagenome | reverse complement strand
TCCATGAACGAACTTGAGGGGATCGGAAAAAATTTATAAAGCACGTTCCAAATTCCTGTTTGTAAATCTCAATAGAATAGCAGTTTATTAGCATCGGTCGGAGAAATCTGATCGGTGCTTTCTTTATGCTCGGCAGAAATGCCGGGCAATTTTTATGCCCATTTTGCAGGGAGGAGGTGCGTTATGGCGAGAAGTAGAATTAAGGGTATCACGGTCGAGATCGGTGGCGATACTACCAAGCTTCAGAGTGCCTTAAAGGGTGTCAATTCAGAAATCAAGAATACGCAGAGTCAGCTCAAGGATGTCGAGAAGCTCCTGAAACTGGATCCAGGCAATACTGAGCTACTTGCCCAGAAGCAGAACTGTCCTCTCTTTATCATCGACAAGATAATACACAATAAAGTTGTCTACCGGAAGCTGATGCATTTTCATCGAATGCCAAGGCTCCCATTCAACTAACGTATAACGAGCTGGCATAAAATCCAATGAACGAACTTCCTTTCGTATGCGCCCCAGCTGAGCTGCGGCTGTCTCCGGAACAAGAAGTTCATTCGCAATATACGAATAGATTTTACGTAAATCACCAAGTGCATCTACAGAATAGCCGACATTATAGCTATCCGTCATATGCCAAACTCCTTTGCAAGTACCGCGTCGACTTCATCTGCAGAATATACCTTTCCTTCTTTGATGGAATCAACACCCTTCTGGAGTTCTGCATCAAGTTCTTCTCTGGTCATTGCACCAACAGCTAATGGCTTAGAAGAAGGAAGTTTCAATTCAAACGGCATACCTTTTTTCAGTACGATCTGGCTATAAAGCATCTGAATTGCACTGGATGGAGAAATGCCAAGCTGAGAAAGAATACTCTCAGCATTGTCCTTGAGATTCGTATCTATTCTTGCATAAACAGCGGATGTATTTGCCATAGTATCGCCTCCCTTTTCTTTATTATGTTCGCTTTTGCTTGCAATTGCAAGCATTTGCGCAAATTATTTTGTGACGTAACTTTGAATTTTATACGCCTCTTAAGGCAGAAAGGAATATTTATGGGATTTTTATCGGGGCTATTTCATTCCAGAGACAAGCCCACCAACAGCACCAATGGCAGCGCCTATCGTTTTCTCTTTGGTGGAAGCAACTCTGACAAAGCCGTCAATGAACGAAGTGCCATGCAAATGACTGCAGTCTATGCCTGCGTCAGGATTCTTTCGGAGTCCATTGCAGGACTGCCAGTCCATATTTATAAGTATAAATACACTGACTCGGGTAGTAAAGAAAAGGCAATCAAACATCCTCTGTATCGACTGATTCACGATGAGCCAAATCCGGAAATGACGTCCTTTGTCTTCCGAGAGACTTTGATGACGCATCTTCTCCTTTATGGAAATGCCTATGCGCAAATTATACGAAATGGCAAAGGTGAAGTCATCGCTCTCTATCCGCTGATGCCCAATCGAATGAGTGTGGATCGTGACGATAAAGGTCACCTCTACTATCAATATCAAATGCAGGATTCAGATGCACCTACCATGAAAAATGGAACCGTCATCCTAAAACCGTCGGATGTACTCCATGTTCCGGGTCTCGGCTTTGATGGTCTGGTAGGTTACTCTCCCATCGCTATGACCAAGAACGCTATCGGACTTGCTATCGCCACAGAAGAATACGGTGCTAAGTTCTTTGCAAACGGTGCCACACCGGGAGGTATTTTGGAGTATCCCGGTACCGTAAAAAATCCAGAAGCTGTCAGAGAAAGCTGGAAAAAAGGCTTCTCTGGGAACAATTCTCATAAGGTAGCTGTTTTGGAAGAAGGCATGAAATACATGCCTATTTCCATTTCCCCAAATGAAGCACAGTTTCTGGAAACAAGAAAATTTCAGATTGATGAAATAGCTCGAATCTTTAGAGTACCGCCTCATATGGTCGGTGATCTTGAGAAGTCGAGCTTTTCTAATATTGAGCAGCAATCTCTCGAATTTGTGAAGTACACCTTGGAGCCCTAGATTGTCCGTTGGGAGCAGTCCATCAACCGAGCCCTTCTATCTGAATCGGAGAAATCTGCTTATTTTGTAAAGTTCGACGTTGACGGTCTCTTGCGTGGTGATTATCAAAGCCGAATGAACGGTTATGCCACTGCAAGACAGAATGGCTGGATGTCCGCAAATGATATCCGTGAACTTGAAAACCTGGACCTCATCCCACCGGAACTTGGTGGTGACTTATATCTCATCAAGGAATCCATCATCAATGCCTACGAAATTAAGACTGGTATGAGCCGTGCTAAGCTATCCCATCTTACCATTTGCAGTATTCTTCTGAATAGCATCTACTCTGGCATAACCTTCTGGTGATAATGTGATAGGTCGATCATTTTCTCCACCATTCCATGACTGTGGTGATAAGATGTAATTTCTATCAACTAAAAACTTTATCATATAATTCATCTGTCAGGGATAGGTTCAAGGGTATCCACCTGTTCCAGATACTGCGCCAGATTTTCATCACCGTTGGCAAGTAGAAACTCAGGGAAGGTCATTGGGTCAATCTGCATGAAGTTGACCTTGCCTACTGGAAAAGAGGAAGGCTTCGCCAGAGCAATCCCCAACAGAGAACCGGCACAGGCAACATGGTATTGCGGTGCGTTCTCGCAAAAATACTTCATGGAGTTGATAACCTTCGGGCAGTCCTGTACCTCGTCAAAGATGATGAGGGTCTTTTCTGGCAATATCTTTTGACCGCTTGCCAGCATAAGGTTTTGTAGAATCCGGTTCACATCCTTGGTTGTTTCAAAAATTGTTTATATTCTTCGTTTTCGTCGAAGTTAAAGTAGGCTGTATTTTCATAACAGCGTCTGCCGAACTCTTTTAGAATCCAAGTCTTACCCACCTGACGTACGCCCTTCAAGATTAAAGGCTTGCGGTAGGGAGAATCCTTCCAATCCAGCAACTTTTTTAAGATAAATCGTTCCATAGAATCACTCTTCACATTTTTATTGGAGTTTTATGCTTTATAATCACACTTTATATGAGATAGCGAAAAAATTTTCTACAATAAAGGCAGACCACAGCCTCAACATTAGTTATATTACATCTTATCATTCCTGTTCCATTCCGGATAGGAAAGGATAAGATCAGTATCACTATAATCAGTATCGTTATTATCAGTATTGTTACATCAAAGAAATAGGGCTGACCTGTTACAGTCAGCCCTAAGTAAAAATTCTATATTCTGTTAGCAAAAAATCAGTTTTGCATTAACGTCTTGCGCCATAGCTGCACTGCTTGAGTGCACTCTTAGCCACAAGTTTGCTTCCGTCATAGACCAACACGCGGGCTTTGTAGTAATATTTTCTGCCCTTCGTGCCCTTGGTGCTGATAAAGCTGTTCTTGCTGCTTGTCTTGAGCAGCTTGTAGCCTGCGTCCTTCTTCGTCGAGCGATAGAACTGGTACTTGACCGTGTAGCCCAGCGACTTGATGTCGGAGATCATGGTCTTGCTGCTCTTGGCTGCGACCTGTACCTTGACGGATTTCTTGCTCGTCTTAGTGGTGGTCACTTTGAACTTCGCGCTCTGCATCAGTTCTTTGACGTGGGCGGCGTTCTGTTCTTTAATTAACCGCTCTGCTTCGTCTTTGTCGACGACTGCGAAGGTCGAGAAGCGGGTCGTCGTGAAACGAATGTAATCTTCTGCGCCGATCTTCTCTACGCTGTGGTTCAGGATCTTGCAGAAGCCGTTGCCGTCGACGTAGATCACGAGGATGTCTTTGCCTTTGAGCTTATCCGGCATCGGCAGAGTCACATAAGCCTTGCCGCCTTCAAATTGATGCAGGTGTTTTTCGCCAATCTTCGCGACAAGGTCGAAGAGCGTGCCGTTCTTGCCGACGATCTTCTCCGCCGGTTTCTGCGTTTCCTTGAGCTGGGTGTTTTCGCCCACCACGATGGTTACGGTGTCACCATTGGCTGCGCCTGCAATCGTTTCTAAGGTCTTGTTGTCGAGGACGACTTCGCCGTTGTCGGTCTTGATGACAAGGTCGGCGTTCGTGTCCTTGGCGATCGCGTTGACGGTCGCCTTTGGCAGCTCGACTTCGGTTTCTTTCACGCTGTCCGCCGCGCCTGTGCTGCCTGCGCCGCTGCCGTTATTTGCGTCACTGGACTTCACAGTGATCTCGATCGTATCGGACTTATTGGAAACCGCCTGATCGAGCAGTTTGTCACCGAGGTCTTTGGAAACGCTGGCTGTGGTCTTGGAAACATCCTGACCCTGCTCGTTCTTGGTCGTTTCGGTCGTCGTATTCTTGACGGTCGTCTTGGTTGTTGTAGTTGTGTCGGTTTCCGCACCCGGCTTGGAGGTCGTATTGTCCTTCGTGTCTTCTTTGACTGTGATGACATCCGCATCAGCCGGTGTCGGAGCCGGGGCTGCGCCACCGCCGCCACCACCGGATGCGCCACCGCCGCCGGAAGGCCGATCGGAAACGGTCACAGTCAAGCTTTGTTCTGCCACATCTGCGTACTCTGCGTTTCCCTGCACCTTATACCAAACAGTGTATTTCCCCGCTTTTTTCGCTGTGGGGATCTGCTCGCTCCATTTGGAATCGTCAAGCCGGTAGAGCATCGTGCCGCCAGTGGTCTTGCCTGCTGTAACCAGCGCCTGTTCTGTACCATTGTAGGTCAGGGCGTTTGCCGTAGGTGCCGTAACAGTAGGGAGAAGCTTGTCGGTCGCATTGACATTGACGGTCAGCGTGATGTCCTCATAGTTTGTACTCTTGATTACTACGGTCACTGTGCCCACAGAACCGGTGGTTTTCACGTCATTTTTCTGAATCGGCAGGATCAGCTTGCCGTTTTCCACCTTCGCGCCGCTGGTGTAGTAGCGGCCATCCAGTTTGATTTCGCTGATCTCATAGGTGAGTGCACCATACTCTTTGGGCGTTTCCAGCGGGGGCAGAGTGGGGAGCGTCACAGTGTAGGTCTTTTCGTGGCCGTTTACAATGTCGAGCGCAGTTTCCTTGGTGAAGTCAGGCGCAGCGGCCTTGGTGATGCTGCCAGTGGTCATGAAGCTGCTCTGCTCCAGGGCGTAATTCTTCGCGGCCTGCCCCATCAGGGTCACTGTGGCAGTGATGTTCTTGCCGTTGCCCACACTGGCATCGTCAAATCTGGCGGTCACGGTGTAGTCTGTGCCTCGGTTCAAGGTCATGTTGTCGAAGATCACGCTGGTGGGTTCCACGGTTGTCGTGCCGTCGTAGATCTTGTCCGCACACGCTACCTTGGTGATCGTCAGCGGTTTCTTTCCAATACTGACCGCCACGCTGGCGGGTGCGGTATCGTTGTGGTTTTCATCGCCAATCACCCGATACCACACGGTATACGTTCCGGCATCGGTGCCAGTAGGGATGTCCTGGCTGTATGTACCGTTCTCGGTCAGGCTGTACTGCATAGTGCCATAGTTCGCCACGCTGCCCGCGGTAATCAGCGCCTGCTCCTGGCCGGTATAGGTCAGGTTTTCCTGCGCTGTGGGAGGCGTGATTGACCTGATGTCAGCCTTTTGTACCGTCACAGCAATATCCTTGCTCATCTTCTCGTAGCCGTCACAAGTGGCGGAAAAGCGGAAGGTATGATTGCCTGCGGACAGCTTTAGTGCAGAAAGATCAAATCGATTCTTTGTTGTCGCGCTGCCAACTGCTGTCTCTTTGCCGTCCTCCACCTTGTACCACTGGAAGCTTACAGCGCCAGTGCCGGTTTCCTTCTTTACATTGACAAGAAGCGTCCCCGTACCGCCATAAGTCATGCTCATCTTGGTCGGATAGTCCATGCTCTTGATGGTGATCTTGGCCATAGAAACATTGGTCAGCTCCATGCTGCTAAGGTCGGTTATCCAGGTGTTGCCGCTCTTGAACGCGTAGCCCTCCGGCAGGAGGGATGCCAGCGTGACATCTCCGGTGACGGTCAGCTTTGCCGCCGTCTTACCGTTCAGATTCAGCTTGAGCGGGCTGCTGATGGTGATCTCGCCTGCATCTGCCAGTAGCTTCACTGTACCGCCGTTGGCTGCGGCGATGGCCGTGTCTGCCGCCCGATGGTAGGAAATGCTGCCGTCCGTCTTTGTTACCTCAGCGGCATAGCCGCAGTAGGGGCAGACATTCCCGCCGGAATGCTCATCCGGGTGGCTACACTTCACAACAGTTACGGCAGTATTCTCATTCATCTCCGACAGTTTGACCAATGCGCCGTCTTGCTTCCGATAGGCATAGCCCTCTGCCAGCAGGGACTGGTAATCTGGGTTCTTCGGGATTTTGATGCTGTTAAAGGAGCCGCCGGACAGGGTCACACGAATATTGCTATTATATCCCAATTTCAGCTGATCCGCGTTGCCGCCGGACATGCTCAGCGTTCCCTCCGTGTAGATGCCGCCGGTGAACGTGCCGCTCGTTACCACGGCTTCGTTCCCGGTAAGGAAGAAAAGCCCAAATCCACGGACGCCAGTTCCGCCGCCTACGCTTCCCTCCAGGGTGACATTGTCCAGCGTCAGCTTTGCGCCTGTGTGGTCAAATTTTCCAACTTCCACCGCATTAGCGGACTTGGAGACACAGGTGCTTTGCACCTTGCCGTTTATGATGGCTACATTGGAGCCGAGGATGCAAAGAAGCGCCTCCTCACGGGATTTGCTCAGGGTGAATCCATTTAAGTTCAGTATAATGTTTTTGCTGATCTCGATAGGCACTGCGTTCTCGATCTCCAAAGGCCCCCGCAGCGTGATCGTGTCACCGTCCTGCGCGGCATTCAGCGCGTTTTCCAGACTGGTGTATCGTGTGCCGCCGGTTTCAAATGCCTCCACCAGCGCTTTGCAGAAGGTGCAGTAACCATCCTTGTCCACCTTGCCCACATGGTCGCAGCTTCTGCCGCAGGCACATTTGCCGTTCTGATATTGGCAGGTATGCGCGACCACTTTGACGCTTCTACTCTTGATGCTTACTTCGGAAACATTCAAAATTTCACTGTCATCAGTGTCTGCAAAGGCATATCCCTCCGCCAGCAGAGCCAGAGCCGGCGCGCCGGTATCCACACTGATGCCCCCTTGGAAGGTGCCGCCATGGAGCTGGGTGTTCCCGACGAACGTCATCTGATGTGTAAACACGCAGTCGCCCTTTACCGTCAGGGTAAACAGTTTATCAAGGGTGCCCGCGCTTGTTGTAACGCTGTCTAATATCAACACCGCGGGGGCGCTGGTGGCAATGTCATTTATCGTGCCGTTTTTGATGGTAACGCTGTTGTACGGGAAATTTTGCAGATCCAGCGCCTTGACCTTGTGGCCCTGCAGGTCCAGCGTAAGGTCCATGTTCGCCGTATCGCCGTTCCCCGCTTTCAAGGTTGCGTTAGTATCCCGCACAAAATAAGCGGTTCCGCCGGAGACCAGAATGCCCCCAGCCCCGGCCTCATTGCCTTCAAACGCATAGGGGAAACCGTTGCGAATAAAGAGCACTTCCGCACGACACGGTTCGCCGCACTGTTGGCATTTGCCCTCGTTGGTGTATTTTGCATGGGTGCAGGTGTTAATGGTAACGGTGACAGTTTTTGTATCTACGGTATAGTTATTATAGGACAGCTTGCAGTAGACCTGGCCGCTGTACTCCCAGTCCTTGCCCGCCACTGGAGTCAGGTTGGATTGGGTCAGGACGATTTTACTATAACGGACGCTGCTTGTGCCCTGACATTCTTTTCCGTTCACATACCACTGATAGGTGATTTTACCGGACTGACCGCTTTCCAGAGAGGCTTTGACATCGACAACCGCTACACTTTCCCCATCTAATTTCTCATATACGACCTCCGGCTGCTGGTTTATGGTAATGGGGTTTTTGGGCGCGGCGGCGACGGTGACCGTTGCGGTGGCGGTCGCCTTGTTCGGAGCGTATCCTGCTTCGCTGTTTGCGGTCAGCTTCAGCTTATAGCGACCCTCCTTGACGTTGTTGTCGGCGGTAACGGTGACGGTCGCGCCGTCAGCGGATTTTTCCGCCGTCAGACCGGTGGGTTGACCCACCAATTCCACGTTCAGGGTATCCATCTTGACCCTGCTGCCGGTCACGGAGAAGGTCGCCTTCTGACTGCCTAAGCTTTCCTGTATGGTTCCCTGCTGCGCGCCGACAATCAGGCTTGCGCGGGGTGCCATCTTGGCGATGTAGATGGTCTTGACGTCCTCGTCTCTTTTCGTATCGTCCGCTGTGCCGACCGACATATCGTCTGTGTTTGCATTCTGACTTTCCGAATATAGAATGGTCAGGTTGCTGTTGATGTTTCGGGCCGTTCCATACTGACTATTCGAAATCGCACCATATTTTCCGGTGGCGTAAAGGGTTCCTCCGTTCATGGTCAGGGATGCAGTGTCAATACCGTAACCGGAATTTTTTAGATTCAGCGCTCCATTCTCAATCACGATGGTTTTCGCGCTCAAGCCGAACGTACCGCCGTTGGTGGTTATCTCTGCCCCGTCTTTTATGGTAAGCGTCCCGCCGGCGGTGTCACTGTAAGCGGAATCCGCAATACCATATTTCCTGTCAGGAACAGTGACCGTCAGACTGCCGCTTCCCTGAATGGTCAGACTACGATAATCCATTTCCAGAGCGGAGAGCTCAGCAGTATCAGAAATCGTAATGGTATTCTCGCCTTTCAGCGTGATTGTTGTGTCGCCGGTCAGTCTCACCGGGGTAGTTATTTTTTTGTTCTCCCAGGTAACACTGCCGGAGATGGTTCCATCGTCTGCCGCAGCTGCCATCAGGGGCGCTGCCTGCTCTGTTCCCTTGCAGGCAGAGAGGTCTGCATCTTCCGCAGCGCAGAGCGGACAGTGGGGATTGACCGTCTCCTGCTCACAGTGGGTCTCGCAGCTGCACTCCGCCGGAGCACTCCCGGACACGCCGGACACATCGGTTTCCACCGCAGATGCCGGAACTCCCGGCATCGTAAAAATCATTGCCGCCGCCAGTAAAAATGCGGCCGGCCGTTTCCATTTCCATTTCCATATCATTTTATTCATCCTCCTCACGTTGTTCGTTCCTTCTCGTTGTTTTCTGAAGCAGCTGGGATACTGCCTCCCGCAGCTGATATTCCGTCACAGGCTTCACCAAAAAGGTGTCCGCCTGCAGCCTGCAGCTTTGGGGTTCAAATTCTGCCTGATCGCTGATCCACAGGAGCGGGACATCCCTGCTGTAGCCTCGTATGCTCATGCAGAAATTCATCCCCCTGGCTCCGTCCTCCATGACCACCACAGCATCATAAGGTCCATCCCGCTGCATGGCATAGGTACAAAATACGCCGTTATCAAAGCGGTCTACTTTGCCCAGCTTCATCAGCAAAGCGGTTTCTTTTTCTTTCTGGCTATAACTGCATAGCGCAATTCGCATGTTCGTACCTCCATTTCGTGATGGGTTTTATCGCCTCATATAGCTCCTGATCACTACAATCTATGGAGAGGAATGCCGGGATATGAAGCTGATACGCGATCAGGGCGAAGTTTTCATCATCGCTCCACCAGACAAGCGGTACTTCCGGTGCCAGCTGCTTTGCCAGAATGGCAGCCTCCAATCCCCTTGCCCCGGTCATTGCGATGACAACCGCATGATATCGGCTTCGCCGCAGTGCCTGAGATAGCTGCTTCTCATTCCATAGCTCGTCGATGACAAGCTGCCCATCCCCTTCAAAAAGGGAGCGCAGCCTGCTTTCAAACCATTCCACATTTCTTAGCTCCGTACAAAGTGCGATTTTCATGCTGAGCCTCCTTTCCTGAAAAGAAAAATTAAAAAACCAGACCTTCTCATCGGAAAGTCTGGTAGTATAATTAGAGTAGCATCTTGTCAAGAGAAATGCAACCGACTTTGTTTAAGACGCAGGTTTCCTGTTTAAGACGCAAGTTTTTTCCTGCGGTTTTATGTTATACTCATATTGGATGATTGTGCAAAGGAGATGGTACGATGCAGATTGCGATTGTAGATGACAGAGCAGAGGACAGAGAAGAACTGTCTGCCTGCCTGGAAAATTATATGAAAAAGCATCAGCTGGACTATACGCTGACAGAATTTGAGGACGGAGAGAATTTTCTGAAAGCTGCCGCCCAGGTCAATTTTCAGCTTGTCTTTATGGACATCTATATGGAGAACATGGATGGAATAGAGGCCGCCAGAGGGCTGCGCCAGAAAAACAGGCTTTGTAAGATCGTTTTTCTGACCATTACAGAAGATTATGCCCGGATGGGGTACAGCCTGTCCGCCAGCTATTATCTGCTGAAGCCGCTTTCGCTCCATCAGGCAGATTTTGAAGAAGCGATGGAGCTGTGCCAGCTAAAACCGCCCTATGAAGTGATGACACTTTCGGTTATGGCTGACCGTCAAAAGCTGGAACTTCCCACAGAGAAGATTCTATACATAGATTATCAAAACCGTATGACACGGATTCATATGGCGGAACGCGTGATACCGGTAAGCGGAGGTTTTCAGGAGGTCACTGCCGCATTGCAGAAGGACAAGCGTTTTTTGCCCTGCTACCGGGGCGTTTTAATCAACATGGATTATATCAGCCAGGTTGACAGTCAGACCTTCCGTTTGATAAACGGGGAGAATCTTCCGATTGCTCTCCGCAATGGAAAACAGCTGCGGGAAACCTACCGTCAATATGTTTTCTCTGGAATGGGGGGTATCGTATGAGAATAAAGGAAATACGCAGGCGTATTCTGGGTGGCTGTCTGGCCTGCCTTCTCTGCTTCACCGGCAGTATCCCTGCATTTGCCGCTGAAACTGCAACCCCAGCCAATGCCGATGAAAGAACGGAGATTCTGCCGGATTTAGAAAGCGAGGCTCCGGGGACACTGGATAGCGGAACCCCGGAAACACCGGAAACACCGGAAGCACCGGAAGAAGTATCCCTCGTCTTTGTCACAGAAATACAAAATGAAGGTGAACTGCTCTCCCTTCCGGCTTTTACCCTGCCCCTTAGAACCACACCGTCCGATGATGACCTGGAGGAAATTTATCAGCTGGCCCTTCAGTATCAAACCGTTTGCGCCACTGTATCAGCAGGTGAAGAAATCCGGCAGGAAACATTTCCTGTCTCATGGGATTTTTCGGCCATTGACCAGACCACTCCGGGCGAATATACCGCAGCAGGCCGGATTGAACTGCCGGAGGGGTATGCCTTTGGTGAAACTGTCTTGCAGGAGCTTCAGATTTCCGTCCGGGTGGAAGAAATGCCGCCTGCTGTCATTACCTCCATAGAGCAATGGTATCCTTATACGGATGCGTTTGCGGTTCAACAGGGCAGCGAAACCGAAGCACTGGAAGCATTGTTCGCTGCTTCCCCGTATTATCTGGAATGCTATGCGGAAAATGGAACCAGCTACACCGCTGTAGTGGAATGGGATTTTTCCGGTATTGATCTGAATACTGTGGGACTGTCCCATGCCATTGGAAAGCTGACCGCACCAGCAAATACTGCGTTTGCAGAGGGAATTGCTTTCCCTGAAATCTCAATTCCTGTTTCTGTACAGGCTTCAGGCAGACCGGACATTAACTGCTTTCTGGCTGCCAGAGGAAACCTTCATTTTCCCTGGGTCACACCGCCGGGGAAACTGGATGAGATCAGCGTATGGCTGTCCGAAAACAACGGTTCATGGAACCGTCTGGAAAGTGGCGTTTATGTGGGTCAGGAAATGCTCTCGATTGCCACCCGTCTGCTGACGCCGGGCAGCAGTTACCGCCTTCAGGTCGATTATGACGGCGGACAGACCGGCATCCTGTCCTTTACCTACGCAGATGAAATAGTCCTTGAAGGGTATCACGATGGCGACCGGGATGGAGGGGATGCAGGCGGCAATCCACCTGATACCATCATTCAGCCGCCTCCCGAACATACCGGCGATCAGGATGACGGTTTCACAGACAGTCCCCCTACGCAGCCTTCAAAACCGCCTGTAACAAATGACGGTGGAATGGATTCCGATGATTCTGAAAAAGCACCTTCGGTCAGCGGAGAAAATGATCCTACGGATCATGAACCATCCCACAAGCCTTCCGAGCCATACCGGGATGGAAAAGATGATTCCGATGAACCGGCCATACCGGAAATCGAAGTGCCCGTTGTATCAGGTCAGCCAGAGGAAGATACCGCTTTACAGCAGCCCCCTGAAGTGCGGACGATTGCCGGCGCTCCAGAGCTTACCGCTCCCAATCCTGCCCGGAAGCTTTCGGAAAACAGGAAAGAGCCGGTGCAAAGCATTATGAGCGTTCCCCCGGAAAGTGCGGATTCCAAAAAACCTGTTTTTTCAGAGTTCTTCGATGAAACCACCGACCGGATTTCCGGCACACGCTTTTTGATGATGCTGCAAACAGGGGAGCAAAGAGCCGTCTTTTCCAAACAGGGAATCACCATCAGCATACCCAAAGACGCCTTGCCGGAGGGTATCCAAAACGAAGATCAGATTGAAGTCATCATCCAAAAGGATACGGACGGCGGTTTTTCTTTTTCGTTTTCCATCAACGGAACTGTGCTCAACTCCCTGCCGGATGTTTCTGTCATGCTGCCCTATCCAAATGACCCGGCAGACGGCACATTGTTCCTCGGTGATGAAAGCGGCGTGGAAATTCCCATGATCGGCTATGACGATGCGGCGAAAGCCGCTTCCTTTCAGATCAGCCATACAGGGACATACACCATTGCAGTAAAGGAGGATGCCGTTTCCCTGGCACAGGTCGCCGACACTGAGCATAGCCGGTCGCCCATACTCCTTTTGATTCCGGCTTGTCTGCTTCTTCTGTCTGCCGGTGAATTGTTCCTAAGGAGGAGGCGAAAATAAGATGGTATCTTCTGTGGTAAAAAAATATGCCGCTTTATGTATGGTCTGCCTGTGCTCATCCCTGTTTTTTCTTGGCCTGTATCAGTTTAATAATAAATATAGTCAGGACACAATTCAGGCGGCAAATGGGATTCTGGCGCTTTCTGAGGAAGAACTTCAAAAGTCACCGGTGCGCTTTCTGGTATCCGGCTGGGCGTTTTATCCTGACGCGCTTTTGACCCCGGAAGAAATACGGGATGAAAGCCATTATATGCGCTACCTTTCCATTGGAGCGCAGACCAATTTCTCCAGCCCTGCAAACCCTTCTCCCTATGGCTGCGGGACTTACCAGATGACATTCTTCCTTCCGGAACGGAAGGAAGCGTATGCACTGGAAATCCCGGAAGTGTTTTCTGCTTACAGCCTTTATCTGGATTATGACCTGATCCTGCAAATGGGGGAACCGGCACAGGGGACACCATTGGTTCAAAACCGCATGGTCACTTTTCATGGTGGAAAACCGTTCACACTCACCATAGCGGTCAGCAACTATGACCACTTTTACGGAGGGATTGTTTATCCGCCTGCTTTCGGAACGATGCTGGCGGTAAATACAACCAGAGGAATCCGGTTTGCATTCTGCCTGTTTGGCTGTACGGTTACCTTTGTCTGTGCGCTGCTGTCCTTTTATTTCAGCCGCCGGATGAAACAGAAAAATACATTCCTGTTCGGACTGATCTGCCTTGCCATGTGCGGCCTGTCATCCTATCCTGTGCTTCATATGCTGGCTGCTGTTCCCATATTCCCCTGGTACACGATTGAACTGTTCTGTATCTATCTGGTTACCTGGCTGATCGTAGTTCTGCAAAACCGGATATGCAGACCGGGCTTCCTGCCTGCGGCCATCAGTAATGGAGTGGGCGCTGCCTTCCTGGTATATGCGTTTGTGTATGGCATGATGGCTTCCCATCTCTCCCTTGGAGCGATTCGTTTCTTCTCTGCATCGGTCTTTTGTTATAAGGTGGCATCTGCACTCTATCTGCTTATCATCGCTGTGCTTGCCATTCACAGAGGAGAAAAACGGAGCAGGCCGATCTTCTATGCTGCGGCAGCCGCAACCTGCGCCTTTATATGGGATCGCCTTCTGCCGGTTTATGAGCCGGTTATCGGCGGTTGGTTTGTGGAATGGGGCAGCTTTTTCATAGCAGCCGCCATCGGTTATTCCCTCTGGCGCGATGTGGTAGAGGGGTATGGAAACAGCCTGATTTTTCAGGAAGAACGCAAGCAAGTCGTCCGGCAGCTTTCTATGCAGACCGAATACAGCCGTCAGGTTTCTGAAGCAGCGGCAGAAAACAGAAGGCTGATTCACGACATCAAACACCATCTGCGCACCATAGACCGCATGGCCTCTGAACGTGGGCAGACGGAGATCTGCTCCTTCCTGTTACAGGTAGAGGAACAGGTTGCGGCAACATCGGGTCACTCCCCTGCCCAGTTCTGCAAAAATCCCGTTGTAAATGCGCTGATTGAATACTACTACGGCATGGCGCAGACACAAGGGACAGAATTTCAGGTGCGGCTCGATCTTCCCGATCAGATGCCGCTTACCGATGTGGAACTGTGTACGGTGCTGGGCAATCTTTTGGACAATGCCGTTGAGGCGTGCAGCCGCCAAAAGCAAGGGGTGCACCGCATTTTCATTGCAGGCGAAACCAGAGGCAATATGTACTTTTTGAAGATTGAAAACACTTACGACGGTCTGGTCTTGCAGGAGGGAAAAACATTCCTCTCCCGAAAGGGCGCATCCTCCGATCATGGAATCGGACTTTCCTCTGTCCGAAAAATCATTGAAGGCCATGGCGGTGATCTCGATCTTGTTCCCGGTGAGGAATCCTTTCTTGTTGGAATTACAATACAGATGTAAAAACTGTTTTTTGAGGCGCATTCAGATACGCTCGTTGGGGTCACCCCAACCGCCGGCCAGCCCGCTTTTGCTGGTCTGGCGAACACGCCTTACGGCGTGGCTTTTCGCTCCCTTACGGTCGCTGTTCCTGCCACGAAAATATTGTTTTATACCTATAAATCGTCCTCTCACTGACATTATTCCGCTTTGCAATTTCTACCATTGTCATGTTGCGTCATTTTTTACAATAGCTTTCATACAATCGAAATACCGCCGTCAACGATGTCACAACATCCACACATCTCTCAAATGCTACATTCTCTTTTGCATCATCATAATATTTCTTTCTTAATTTGTCCGCCCTTTCTGTGCTTAAATTGCTTTGGCAGCCAATTATCGTTATCGGCTTTCAACAAATCATACACATATATTTTATTCGGCTTTCCTAATCCCTGATCGCCTTTGGTGTACTGATACTTGTATCCGTACACACCTGCGGTGTGGGATATATAACTGTATGAAACAAGCTTCTCTGATACTTGTTGTTATCTTTAGGGCATGAAAAAAGCAGACACATGGAATATTTCCACATATCTGCTTCTTTCATTGCGTGTATTCAGTTTTATATATTTGCAACTATATACTTTTATAGTAATCCTTATGGATTAAGCCACTACTCCATATCCATATTGCTTAGCTGCCTGATCTGGTCTCTTCTGCTATAAATAACTGCTGTTACCTGAACTCTGTTATTTTCATCATCAACCCAATAATAAATCAGGAAGTTTTTAACAACAATCTCGCGTACTCCCTCAGTCCTCCATGGCTCTTCATCAATCAAGGCATGTTTTTTCGGAAAACTCGACAACTTAGTAATCTCTACTTTCATCTTGTCAAGCAGATTATCTGCTGCATCCGGTGCCATTAGATCATTTGAAATATAATGCACTATCTCTTTCATCTGCTCTAATGCCAGCCTTGTTACCCTTACCTCATATTCATTCATGCACTATATCTCCGACTTTAATTGATTAAAAGCCTCATCAACAGATACAGAATCGTTCTTTTTTGCCTGTGCAAGCCCGGTCTGCATCATCGTATCAAATTCAGCTTGTGTTATAGAATCTCTTGTAACAAGTTTATCCGGAATATCAAGTGAAAATGGTACTCCATCACGCATAATAACCTGTCTGTAAGTCATATCTATGAATACAGATACAGGAATTCCAAGTCTGTCAAGAATTGCCTCTGCCTGCTCTTTTATATTCGGTTGAATTCGCGCTGTTACATTTGCAGTTTTTGTTGCCATAGTATGCACCTCCTGTTTCTTATAGTGTACCACCATGTATTGCTTTTTACAACACAAATATTTTTAACTGCTGCAGTCAATCTTTTTCCATCCAATTCAATGCGCTCTGTACAATAACGTCATCATAAAAATCATCTTCCGAATCAGCATTATCATCTGTATCTGCCTGCTGTTGTATGATAGATATTGCACCTTTGTTAGCCTGCATAGCTGCCAGCATGCTGCCAACCATGCTCATAACCTCTTTGTTTGCTTCCTGCCTTGCTTCTTCTCTTGCCTCCTGTCTGATCCGCTCCTCTATGACAGCCATTTCCTCAGTTGATATAAATTGAAGCTCTTTCTTTTCCTTCGGTTCTGTCAGTACTTCCCGTCCAAAATGTTCTATATAATAAGTTGCCGCATCTATAAAGAACTGATTCTTTGACTTGAATATATCCATATCCAGTTCACTTAGAACTTTATTAATATTAACATGCGCAGGATTAACATCACTTTTCTTAATCTTTCCTTCCGGTGCATCTGCCCAGGTGGTTAATCCCATATGCTCTTTTGTGTGATCAGCTCTTTCCACGATCAGTTCAGCCGCCGTATGTCCATGAACGGCATAATGCATTTTATTCTGAACAGTCGCATAAAATCTTCTCGTCGTTGCAGAATTTTTATCATAGTCAATGGCTGTCGCATACAGGTCAGTGATCTTCTGATAGAATTTTCTTTCGCTGGCACGGATCTCACGGATGCGCTCTAACTGCTCGTCGAAATACTTCTCTGTCAGATACGTTCCTCGTTTCAGCCGTTCATCATCCATGCCCCATCCTTTGATGGTGTAGTCCTTGGCAATCTGATTTATCCATTTACGAAACTTTCTCAAGCTCTGAATCAGAATAAATCTTCTTGATATGCTCATTGATTGTACGAACATCCACATCGTACAATGTGGCCATCATTTTCTGTGTCAGCCATATATTTTCATCCTCATAGCGCATCTCTATGCTGTCCTGCTGATCACCTACAGAGGCAACATAGGTCAGGTATTCCGCTGCGCTTGAGCGGATGGTTATCTCATCTTTTTTCTTTGCCAAATGAAGTGCCTCCTTTAATCATCAAAATGCGTTTTCGCTATTGTGTTTAGCTGCTCAGCTATTTCCGCAAACGGTTGCATTGATTCCGGAGTCCTTCCGCACGGACGTACTGAAGGAAACACTAGATTCCAAGGGAGTGCTGATTGAAAACTCCGAGGTGGAGCTTGCAGCATTTGCGCTCCTGTTCGAGTTTGATGGCGACCAGAAGCACATTCGTCATGTGCTGTATAACTGCTCCGCTTCCCGTCCCGGCATCGAAGGAAAGACGAATGAGGATTCCAAGGAGGTGCAGACGGAGAAGCTGTCTCTGAAGGCGGTACCGCTTGCTAATGGTATGGTGAAAGCAAAGACCGGAAATACCACGGATGCTACCACCTATGCTGATTGGTGCAAGGCGGTATATGTGCCTGCGGCAGAGAGCGATGCAGCAACGCAGTCTGCAGCGAAGCCTGCAAAGGCAGTAAAGGAGTGATTGGATTATGAGTATGATTCAGAAGATTGAGATTGACGGAAAGCAGGTGCCCTTCAAGGTATCTGCCGCCATTCCGCGTATTTATCGCATCAAGTTCCATCGAGATATCTATAAGGATCTCGATGCGCTGGGAAAGGCTGTCGGAAACGGGGATGAGGGTTCTTCCCATCTCGATATGTTCTCCCTTGAGATGTTTGAGAACATCGCCTACATCATGGCAAAGCATGCAGATCCCACCATCCCGGACAGCCCAGAGGAATGGCTTGATGAGTTCAGCACCTTCTCCATCTACCAGGTGCTTCCGAAAATCATCGAACTTTGGGGCTTAAATGTCCAGACGGATGTGGAGTCTAAAAAACTTCACGCAACTGACCGCCCGATGACCACACCATTGTTTCTGCTTCGCTGCGTACAGCTCGGCATCTCCATCCGGGACCTTGACCTTCTCACGATCGGTATGGTGAATGACATGTACGCAGAAAGCAGCAATGATGAGTACAAAGGCTATGCGCAGATCGCTACACAGAGGGATTTTGATGCATTTTGGCAGAATTTATGCATCTTATATAATGACAGTGTATTGACATTAGACGTGCATTTGAGTATACTACACTTGAATGGAGGTGTTCTGTATGGCAACAACTAATTTAAATATTCGTACAGACA
>OLPH01001964.1_pt1 | contig 18314 bp, 15 predicted proteins | sample 1672951 | NCBI WGS metagenome assembly OLPH01 (sample SAMEA3136740, study PRJEB25190) | human gut metagenome | reverse complement strand
TCTCGATGCGATTTTAGCAGAAGATCCAGACGCCCATGTAGCAGCAGAAACAGCTGTTTACACTGGTTCTGTCCATGTTTTTGGTGAGGTTTCTACAACAGCTTATGTGGACATTAACCGTGTGGTTCGTGATACTATCGCTGAAATTGGTTATAACAATGCAGAATACGGCTTTGCAGCAGAATCTGTTGGGGTTCACCCATCATTGATTGAACAATCTCCTGATATTGCTCAAGGTGTCAATGAAGCACTTGAAGTGCGTGAAACTGGTGACCAAGATCCACTTGATCTTATTGGAGCAGGAGACCAAGGTTTGATGTTTGGTTTCGCTATTGATGAAACTCCAGAGTTGATGCCACTTCCAGTTAGCCTTTCACATAAATTGGTTAAAAAATTGGCGGATTTGCGTAAGTCTGGTGAAATTTCTTACCTTCGTCCAGATGCTAAGTCTCAGGTTACTGTTGAATATGATGAAAATGACCAACCAGTACGTGTCGATACAGTCGTTATTTCAACACAACATGATCCTGAAGCAACTAACGATCAAATTCGTCAAGATGTTATTGAAAAAGTCATTAAGACAGTTATTCCAGCAGAATACTTGGATGATGAGACCAAATTCTTTATCAACCCAACAGGTCGTTTTGTAATCGGTGGTCCTCAAGGAGACTCAGGTTTGACGGGTCGTAAGATTATTGTTGATACTTATGGTGGCTACTCAAGACACGGTGGTGGTGCCTTCTCTGGTAAAGATGCCACTAAGGTTGACCGTTCAGCTTCATATGCAGCTCGCTACATTGCCAAAAACATCGTAGCTGCTGGTCTTGCTAAGAAAGCAGAAGTACAACTGGCTTATGCTATCGGTGTTGCTACCCCTGTGTCTGTCCGTGTTGATACTTTCGGAACGGCGACAGTTGCTGAAAGCAAACTTGAAGCTGCTGTTCGTGATCTCTTTGACTTGCGCCCAGCTGGTATCATTGCAATGCTTGATCTTAAACGTCCTATCTATCGTCAAACAGCGGCTTATGGTCACATGGGACGTACAGATATTGATCTTCCGTGGGAAAAATTGGACAAGGTTGAAGCGTTGAAAGAAGCCGTCAATCATTAAGAAATAGAATTAGAAATAAAAAATCAGAATTTTAATAGGAATTCTGATTTTTTTTATGTGCAAAGCCATTTAAATACAAAAGCCTGTTTAATTATTATTTATTAAAATATAGATAAATATCATTTGATTAGTATTTGTTAAGTAGGAACGTTTAATTCAAACGACTTCATTATAATGGTTGTCACATACATTAAAATTATAAAAAATTGAAAAAAAGGTTGAGAAATAAAAATAACATGTTATAATTATAGCGTCTATATGAATGGGGAATATTGGTAGTAGTAACTTAAAGCCAACTTGTTTGTAATCTATTGACTCTTTTGGGGAGAGTATTTAACGATTACATGTTGGTACTTGGTACTAGTTGATATGGTATTGGGTTATCATACCGATATTTTGATTTGTAAGATAGGGATAGAGCGTAAGTAAAGGGGACGCTCTTTAAAATGGGGAGAAGTTTTTATGAAATATATGTAAATTAGCAATACTGCTGGATTCAAAAACACTTTTATTAGCAAAGCGTTTTTTCTCCTGCAGTTTTTTTATTTTTTAAATAGTGTATTTTTAAATTCGAGGGAGAAGACTAAATAGCTCAAAACCATTGATATCCTTGGGTGATATGAGTTGACTTTTGTCTTAACTTCTTGAATTTTATACGTAATGATAGTCTTTTTATTGAGACCTTTTTCTTTATCTACTTTACATCATTTCGAAATATGACCAATAAGTCAGGGCATTCCCTTTAATGCTTTTAGAGAAAGGATAACTCATTTTCCTTTTTATTGGGGATAATAAAGTGATAATGTAGAGTCTTATTTGTCAATATTATATTGATTTCGTATAGGTCATAGGGGGGATCTTATGGGAAAATTAAATATTATGGTTGTCTTTGGGACAAGACCAGAGGCAATTAAGATGGCGCCGTTAATTCTTGAGTTGAAAAAACATCAAGAAACCATTAATACTATTACAGGACGTTTTGTTACAGACAGTTTGGATGCTGAAGGTATTAAAACTACTTAGAATGGTGAGGCTGTAATGGTATTAGGAAAAGTAAGTGATTTTTTAATCAAGTATCAAAGATTGTTAACGTACTTAAGTATTTTTGCTGCGTTAATGTTATTAATGCGCTTAGTGTATGATGATGTTTTGATTGACCATGATAATCCCATCGTTTTAGCAATCTTTATTTTAGCAATCTTTATTTTAGCAATCTTTATAGGAATACTAGTTCTTTGGACCCTAGCATCTTACCTTAATCGAGGACAGCATATGCTATCCCACTTTATCTTACAGAGTTCGAAACTTATTAACGTCTATGCTGTAGACTTAGATTATCGTTTTATTGCGGTTAATAAGAATGATATTCGGCTCATGGAAGAAATCTTTTATTTCACTCCCAAAATTGGTGACTTTCCAATGAATTATCTTAATAGTGAAGATGCTGCGCGTTTAAAAGCAAATGTTGATCGTGCGAAAAAGGGTGAAACATTTATATTTATGGATACTATTAAGACAGGCGACAAAACGCTTTACTGGCAAAATATGTATTCTCCCATTTATAACAATCGCCAAAAAGTGATTGGTGTTTCTTGTTTTGTTCTTGATGTTACAGAGCAGAGACTTCATGAACTTGAAATACAGAGGATGGCATACGAAGATGTTTTAACACGGGTTCATAATCGACGATATATTGAGCTTGCTTTTGAGGAATGTCTGACACGTAAAGAAGAACAAATTACGGTTATTATATCTGATTTGGATAAATTCAAGAAAGCAAATGATACCTTTGGACATGCTACGGGAGATAAGATTCTAATTGAATTTGGTGATATTTTAACGAAGATAATGCCTGAAAGTGCTGTAATAGCAAGGTTAGGTGGAGATGAATTTGCGGTTTTACTCCCTGGAGTTTCTGAAAATCAAGCTGAATTTTTAATAAAACTTGTTCAAGCAGAAATGACTCTCAAAGATATGGGGATTACAGCATCTTTAGGTGCTTATACGAACTCTTATCAATCACATAAAAACTTCGTTGATTTTTTTGCAATAGCTGATAAGAAAATGTACGAAAATAAAAGTCAAAAAGGAGAACGTCGATGATGTTTCAAGATGTTGTTATTGTCATTCCTGCCTACGAACCTGATGACCGTTTGTTGGAACTTTTGAAAAATATTCGGGATAAGGAAAATCAAATGTTTGACATTATTCTAGTCGATGACGGTAGTGGAGCTGATTTTGCACCGTTATTTGCAATAGCGCAGAGTAACTATGCATGTCATTTGCAAAGACATGCTGATAATAAAGGAAAAGGTCGTGCTTTAAAAACGGCTATTTCATATATTTTGGACAATTTTCCTAATGCCAAAGGAATTGTGACGATTGATTCTGATGGTCAACACACCTACGAAGACATGATGAAATGTTTGGCTGAATTTTTGCAACATCCTGATCGTTTGGTGCTGGGTGTTAGAACATTTGAAAAATCTGTTCCTTTACGTAGTAAATTTGGAAATTTATTGACAAGAGACGTCTTGGGGGCTATGACAGGTGTGAACGTTTCTGATACGCAAACGGGACTTCGTGTGATTCCTATGTCATGGTTGCCAAAACTCTTAACCGTGGAGGGTGAACGGTATGATTTTGAGATGAATATGTTACTTGAGGCAAAAGAGGACAATATTCTGATTTGTGAAGTTGGCATTGCAACGATTTATTTGGATGAAAATCAGTCGTCGCATTTTGATGCGATTCGTGACTCGATTAGAATTTACAAGGTTTTCTTCAAGTACATTTTTTCATCATTGTTTTCCTTCTTGGTTGATATTGTTGCTTTTACGATTTTAATTTCTTTGTTTAATGGATTGAGTTTTAGTGCGGTGACGTTAGCTTCGATTTTAGCGCGTGTGATATCATCTGTTGTTAATTTCACCTTGAATCATAAGGTGGTCTTTAAACAAGGTCAATCAAATAGTGCGATAAAATACTTCACTTTGGTGGTAGTACAGATTGTTTTGTCAAGTTTATTGGTAACAGTTCTAGGAAATGCCTTGACGACGCTACCAATTTCATTGGTGAAGATTTTAGTTGACGCTACACTTTTCATTGTCAGTTATTTTGTGCAAAAACATTTGATTTTTAGTGGAGGTGAGAATGAAGACTAGTAAGAGGATACTCTATTTCGTTGCATTTGTAACGACTGCCTTTTATTTAACTTGGCGTTTGGTGGCGACTATTCCGTGGCATGATTCATGGTTTGCGCTGATCTTTGGGATTTTATTGTGGGGAAGTGAGGTAGTTTCGGCCATTACAGGCTACATTCTCATTTGGAATAAGCAAAAGGACTTTGAGCTTGAAAAGCCTGAGATTGCTAAGGAGCGTTACCCAGATGTGGATGTTTTGATTGCAACGCATAATGAGGATCCAGAGTTGCTTTATAAGACGATTAATGCCTGCACTTTTATGGAATATCCTGATAAGTCTAAGGTGCATATCTATGTCTGTGATGATACCAATCGTCTAGAAGTTGCCAAATTGGCTGATGAGCTTGGTGTTGGTTATTTTGGTTTGGCGGATAATAAAGATGCCAAATCAGGAAACTACAATAATGCTTTACGTCAGACGTCATCACCTTTGGTGGCGACATTTGATGCGGATATGATTCCTTATCGTGAATTCCTGTTGGAAACTGTGCCTTATTTTGTTGAACAAGTTGAGGCTTATGAAAATGGTGACGATTATGATAAGTCAAAAGTTGGTTTGATTCAAACGCCACAAAGTTTTTACAATGCTGATATTTTCCAATTTAACTTGTTTTCAGAATCAACCTTACCAAACGAACAAGATTTCTTTTCCAAAGAAATTAATGTTTTCAATAATTCGCACGGTGCAGCGCTTTATACGGGGTCTAATACGCTTATTTTCCGCAAGGCGATTGAAGATGTTGGTGGTTTTCCGACAGATACCATTACGGAGGATTTCGAGCTAGGTGTTCGGATAAATGCGGCTGGTTATGTAAATTATTCGACGAAAAGTCCAATGGCTAGCGGGTTAACGCCAACAGATTTGAAGAGTGTCATCAAACAGCGCGTGCGCTGGGGACGTGGCGTTATTCGCAGTAGCTACAATATGAATATCTTCTTTAATCCCAAATTGACAATGGGGCAAAGAATTGTTTATATTAATGGCTATCTTTATTGGTGGTCTTTCTTTAGACGGTTATTGTATATCTTGGCACCGATTTTATTTACGGTTTTCCATGTGCGTGTGGTGGTGTCAAATATCTGGCTACTGTTCCTATTCTGGTTGCCAAGTTTCGCCTTGACACGCTTGTCAATGCGAGAAGTCTCAAAAAAATACCAAACACAGGTTTGGGGAGAAATTGTGGAAACGATTTTTGCTCCGTATTTGTTTATTCCCATGATGTTGGAGTCCTTTGGCATTAGCAATAAAAAATTTAAGGTGACACGTAAGGGAAATTATACGTCGTGGACGTTGTACCTTTATGCGCTTCCTTATCTTGTTTTATGGGGATTAGCCGTTTATGGTTTGGTGACTTTTAACTATGGAAAATTTGGTTCAGAGCTTTTTTATGGAAGTATTATCAGTTTTTGGTTGATTTATCATATCATCAATTTGACCTTTGCGATTTTCTGTGCGCTTGGTCGTCCGATTTATCGCTCAAGTGAGCGTTTTACTGTTGATGAAGCTATGGTTATTGAGGTTGATGATGATTCTTACCAAGTGAGAGTCTGTGATATTTCAGAAACGGGGATTTCATTCTATACGGATTTACCATTGTATTTGCCGAAAGAAAAAGAACTAACGCTTAATTTGCAATCACGTGATTACCATGCGAGGGTAAAAGGTCATGTTGTTCGTGTTTTTGCGATTGATAATGGTTGGCGCTACGGCGTTCAATTTTCAGAAGTTCCTGAAGCTGATAAGCGCGAATTTTATCAGTACATTTATGACCGCATTAATCACAATCTTCCGAAGAAAAAAGACCCTTGGATGACAACATGGGATGATTTATTTGAGAACTTTAGTCAACGTTTCCAAAATAATGAACGTCCTGTTTCAGCCTATGACCAAGTAGCTTTTCCGAAAGTTCGTGTCAATGAAGAGGTTCAGGTTGCTGGAAAAAAATGCCAGCTTAGAAAGACAGATTATTATTACATGACATTTTCTGGAGAATTGACAAATCCTAAAAAAGAACCGAATGTCGCATTTACCTACAAAGATTTGCCAATTCAGTTGACTTTTGTGTCCTATGATACTGATAGAGACGAATCGCTTTATCGAGTCACCAATTTAGCGGATTTGAATAGCTTACCTGCTTTTAAAGCCTTAGCAAATGAATGGAGAGGGAGAGTATGATTAGTATTGCTAGATTACTGTTGTTCTTTGTGATTACCATGGGGTACAATGCCTTTTTCCGTAATACTGTGAAGATGAATCGCCGTCTGACATGGGTGTTTACATTTTCAGTCATTACATTGGTATTGTACCTTGGTAGTTTGTTAGGCTTTATGTTGCAGACCGTGTATGCCATTTCTGTTTTGGGCTGTCTTTTGAGTCTTTATTATCTTTGGGCGGTATGGAAAAAGAAATATCGCTTTAGGAGACTTGATTATATTGCGCTTGGAATGATGGCTTATTTGCTTTTGTTTGGAATAACGCTCTGGCATTCGCCGCTTTTACATTATGATAATTTTACGCATTGGGCAACGATTGTAAAATTTTTCCATATCAATAATGCTTTGCCAACACAGCAGGATACGATTATTAGTTATTATACCTATCCTGTTGGAAGTTCACTTTTCATTTATTTTTTCACGACTATCGTAGGCTTTTCAGAAGGTAGTATGTTGGTCGGGCAATTCTTCTTGATTGCTTCCAGTCTTTATGCCATGTTTGCGGCACTTCGTGATGATCGACGTGTCTTAATGGTTAGCATGATTTTTGCTTCGTTTGCTGTTTTTAATACGTTCAACGTTGCTATTCGATTAAATAATTTGCTGGTTGATTTTCTGCTTCCGGCCTTGGCCTTGGCAGCCATAGCAGGTTGTTTTGTCTATCGTAATCGTTTCTGGTTTTTGTCGCTAAATACGGCGGTAATTCTTGGATTATTAAGTATCGTCAAAGTAAGTGGATTTTTCTTTGTCGCTCTCGTTTTAGTAGTTTATGTGATTTGTATTGTGCGTTTACTTGTTCGTAAAAGAGCACGTTTAAAAGCACTAGTGCTGCTCATAATGACCTTGCTAGTCAGCTGTCTTCCTTTTGTTATTTGGCAAAAGCATGTAACGGATAATTTCCCAAATGCCTCAAGTGCCAAGCATGCGGTGTCCATGTCAGAACTTGGTCAGGTATTGACTGGAAATCTGTCAGGCGTCCCACAAAAAATTATCACTCTTTTTGTCAAATCGGTGTTTACGTTTGACAGTTTGGCAAGCAATGGAATTTTGATAATCAATCTGATTATGCTGATTGCCTTTATTGTGATTGGCATTCGTTTGAAATATAAGAAATTTGTCTTGTTGACTTGGGGATTTGTTGATATTTCGATTGTGACTTACTATATTGGCATTTTACTCATGTATCTGACAGCAATGCCGACTGATGAAGCGTTAGAATTAGCAGGATTTGAGCGCTATGCTTCGAGCATCGTTATCTTTGCTTTTGGTTGTTTGACCATGGCTTTAGCATGGGTAATGGACAAGGGCCTGTATGAAAAAATCATTAGTAAACGTAATGCTAGGTCTTACAAGAGCTTATTTAATAAACGCTTGTACCAATACGCGAGCCTTGTTTTGACAGTTTATGCCATTGGAATGTTCTTGTCAGAAAATAATGGCATTGTTTACAATAACAATCAGGAAACAAACGAGGTCGCAAAAGAAATTCGTCAGTTTACTGGAAGTCAGAGTAATTCGTCAACGGATAGAATTTTGGTTGTAACAGCAGATAAGAAGAATGTAGATAATTATTTTGCCCAATATGCTAGTCGTTATTATCTGTGGGATGTCAATGTTGATGCCAGAGAAAATTTTGTGTCGGTTGACCAAAAATTTTTAGATTTAATGGCATCATACAGCGACAGCGCAACAAGTTATTACCTCAGCAATAAAAATATCGATACTAGAGATAATTCCAATTTAACAGACGATGACTTTATTGCACTCTTAAAAACGTATGACGAAGTCTTGATTTTAGATGACCATTATACGTTTAATACCTTGACGAAAAAACTATTTGGTCGGACATATTCCCCAGGATTGTATAAAGTATCAGATATTCTTGCTGGAAAAGGGTAAGTTTTCTAGCTTTATCAAGCATAAGTCTTGATATTTCAAATAAAATATGCTATTACAACAAAAAATATGTAGAAAGAGGCGGAGTTTGTGACTTCGCCTCTTGTGGTGCTCAAAAGACTTTCTTGAACATTGGAGAGGAAGTTAAGATAAGTCCGTTTAAATTATCTAATCTACTAATCACACAAAGCGAGCTCCTCATAGGATGCAATCCACGTTCCACACACTCAACACTAGTATAGAAAGATCTCATATCCGCAAAAGCAATATCAGATTTTGGTTCCCGTGAACAATCAAAATAGCCCATTATCTATATCTTTTATAGTTGTTTTCCCAATATTCCCTTTCACCTTTTCCTATGCCTTCTGGTAATTGCTTCAAACATTGTCCCATACTTTGATATTTAACAATTTCAGTTATTTCAGCCAAAGAAAGTCGATGAGATGCTCTGCTAAAGTCCGTATCGAAGTAATCAACCTCTTCTATTTCAACTAAAATCTCATAATTTTGATCAAGATAATATTTAATTTCAGATGGTACTAACTTATCTGATTCTTTAAAAAACAAATGAATATGGCCGTTTGAAGACAACAATCGTTCTCTGATATTAGTTGATTTTCCAATATAAAAACAGACTTTTTCATCTTCTAAAATGGCAAAAAACTTATATACGCCCACAATATCTTTTTCCAAAATTTCTGAGGGGATAGTGATATTCCTCATTTTAGCTTTTTCTAATTTTGCTTTATACGTCATCCCCATTGTATTCTCCTAGCTTACATCTCTAATGGCATAAAGTCTCCTACAATTTTACCCACAATACGAGGGTTTTCATCATAAGGAATATAGATGTCCTTATAAGCCTTGTTAATAGAAACTAGGCGTAGCCCCTCTTTCTCACGGTAGACTTTCTTGATAAAGGTCTGAAAGTTCCACACTACAGCATAAACTGCACCATCATAATCAAAACCTGCCTCACGGATAAGAGCTACTGAACCGTTATGATATTTGGGTTCCATAGAATCACCAGATACCCACGAGGCGAAATCATGAGCTAGTTCTTCATTGAAATAAACAGTATCATAGTTTTGATTATCATAAACCGATGCACCAATACCAGCAGACATCTTTTCGTATACATGGTACTCATAGAGATTTTCTGAAACAGATATTACTTGTTGAGTTTTCTCTTTTTGCACCAAGTCACGTGCATATTCTACTACTTGATTTTTACCTTTATTCGACAATGTATTATACAGACGAACAATCTCAATTTCTGTAAAATATCCCTTTGGTACTTTAAGTATTTTTTCCAACTGTTTTACTTTATCTTTAGATGGTGCTTTTACTCCACGTTCCCATGCTGAATAGGCTTGATAGCTGATTCCTAATTGATCCGCAATATCTTTTTGAGTCATTTTTAGCTCTTTTCTACGAGCTTTTAGTTTTTCTGGTTGATACATAGTTCACCTCACATTAATAGTAACTGTATTTCTGCCTTTTTTCTTGCCTCTTCATTTGAGAATTTTTCTGTATCCCAAACATAAGCAATTGACTTTCCTTTGTTATAAATAAGCCACGTTTTTAAATTGGTACTACTTTCTTTAATTGTTTTCCAGTTATCTTGATTCAATAGATTTGGATATTCTAGACTCGTTGTAAAGCCTACTTTTCTAACTCTCTGCTTAACCTGGTTTATAAGAGAAGGTTGAAACTGATGGAACTCCTCGATAATTTGTTCTCTAATATCATGAAACAAACGTAAAATAGAACTGTTCTTCCCTTCAATATAGGTCTCAACTGCTTGTTTGATTTCACTATCTTTACCAAGATAATATTCCCGTAGAAAGTCTAAAAGACGAAAAAATAAAGCCTGTTTTGAAACTTCGAGACTATTTTGTACTTGATGGAAGGTCTTGCAACTATAGTATATTTTTGATAAAAGAACAATATCTGGCATCAATACCACTGCAGAAAAGATATTTGCTTCTCGCTCTAGCAAGTTCTCTTGATTATCAATCAATTCTGCAAAATAATTTCCTTCATGTTTAAGAATAAAATGACCTAATTCATGGCAGAGTGTAAAACTCTGTTTTACTTTTAGATCATCTCTTTCATAAGAGAAACTAGTACCTAGTTTATCAACTACTGTCAAACCTTCTATCTTGTGATTAGAAAAATGATGGCTTATCACTTGGATTTGATTCTTCTTAATACAATATTGAAAAAAATAAGAGAAATTATAGTTAAGTAATGAAATATCATTATCCTTCATATACTGGTATAACACTTGTTTTGTTGCACTATATTTTACAATTTATCATTTATAATAGCGTTTGTTCTATCATCGTCGTATCGAATACTATCAATCTCCGGTGTATAAATCCATCCCATATTCTCTACCAACATAACGAGATCTGGTTCTGTCCCCTCCTTATGAGGGATATGCTGAGCATAGTAAACAGAGTTAAATTTTAAATTAATAAAGATAAATAGGCTCATTCCTAAGACTGTAACCAATCCTATAAATAGTCCTACAAAAATCCCTAAAATATTTCTTTTTTGCATTCCTGTCTTCTCTTTCTTTTTCTATCTCCAATCAAATGTTGACTGGATTGACAATAAACCATTGTACATTATTTATCACAAGTCTTACAATTTAAAAATTTCTTTCTTTTGTAATTGGTCCAATAGTTTTTTGCTAAAACCTCTTGATAACTTCGTTCTAAACAGACTGAACGCACCTATAATGCCAGATTCTCTTCAGTATGCCTCCTTACTTTGTCAATCAAGCCAAACATGGTATAATAGTTGAGGTTTTGACTGCCTCTTCTATTAGGCAAATTAAGGCATCAAATTTTAAAAACAGGGGCTAAACCCTTGGTATGAAAGGAATCTAAAAAATATTATGATGAACATGCAAAACATGATGAAGCAAGCTCAAAAGCTTCAGAAACAAATGGAAAAAAGCCAAGCTGAGTTGGCTGCTACAACCTTCACTGGAAAATCAGCCCAAGACTTAGTCGTTGCTGAATTAACTGGTGACAAAAAAGTGGTTAACATCACTTTTGCTGATGCTGTTGTGGATCCTGATGATGTGGAAACACTTCAAGATATGACTGTTCAAGCACTTAACGATGCTCTCGAACAAATTGACGAAGCCACTAAAAAATCAATGGGTGCCTTTGCAGGTAAATTGCCATTCTAAAAAATAAAAAGGAATCTTGCGGTTCCTTTTTTCTATACACTCATTTAACAACTCAGTCATAAAACAAAAGGCTTGGACAAATCACGTCCAAGTCTTTTTGTCGTCATTAATTAAAACTGTTAGTCCTCAACCAGACCAAGGCCTGACTGTGCATCTTCTTCGTTTGCTTCTTTAGAACGATTCTTTTGACCTAAGTAAATACTAGCTGAATCTAATGAGCTCTCCAAAGTAGGATAATTCACATCATCATTCACCGTTCTTGAAGGCACAGGTCCTGAGATTAATAGCTCATCATCATTCTTCACATAAATCTTATATTCACCGACTTCACTAGTCTGAGCCAAAATTTCATCCAATAAATTTGAGTCGCTAGATTGAGTTGCTCCTTCAACAACTTGATTTTCATCCTGCTTTTGCTCTGATGAATCCACTACTTCTGTAATAACAATATAGTCAGGTGCTTCCTCACTAGATGGCTTATCAGCTTCCTTATCTTGTTCTGGTTGACTAGGAGACTCCTGACCCTTGCTATCTTGAGTAGAAGCTTCATGTTTGCTTTCTGCCTCATCACTAAGCAGTTTCGTCTTAGTCTGATTGGTGTCCGAATTAACCTGAGAGGCCCCTTTTGCATCAGCCGATGCGATACTGGTACCCATGAATAGAACAAAAATCCCTAAAGTCGAGACCAAGCCAATCATTAGTTTACGAAATAGACTATTATCTTTTTTCTTAATCATAACTCCCTCACTATGTTTTTGTTAGCTCCGATTAACTAACATGAGTCCTAGATGCTGCTGTTGATCGAATGAAGGTCATACTGAACTCATCTTATAAACCTTCATTATGCTATCTATCTTAACACTCAAAAGCTTTCGTTTCAAGCGATTCCTTAATTTTTAAGCATTTTAAATAAATAAAAAATTCATGTCCTAAAATTGATGAAAATCTATTATCAGATTAAGCTTTTAAGCCTAGACAAATGGTAAATTCTTTAAGCAATGCTCAGTAAACCAAAGATTTGTCGGCTAAAGTGCCAATAAAAGAGCTACTTTGCACCAAACGTCTATCGGATACCTTCATAGTGTCCAAACACTTTCAAAGCAACTATAAAAAGATAGCCCTAAAAGAAAAAGCTAACCTTCTATTAATTAAACAAACGATTATAAAAAGATTAGTGATATACACCTCTAAAACTCTATTTTAAAGGGTCTTGATAGATTTAATGAATACCGCTCCTTCAGAAAATCTCATATAGTTTACATCTAAAGTTTATTTATAGTTATCTTTATTAGCGTTCCTTTATTTAATGAAAACAAAGGAAACTACTAAAGATGATGCTAAGGATCAACTCTCTCATATACTACTCATCCCATAACATTTGTATCTTATCAGCTCTAACGTGCTAAATACACCGACCTTAACTCCTCTATTACGACAAACAAGTGTTAAAATTGGAGAAAATACCTGGTAAAACACTAAAAATAGCCTAACTTTATAACCAAATGACCAAATCGGAGACTCACAAAAAGCTCATTTACTAAACTATTTTCTCATATGTAAACGCTTCACACACATCTCTATCACATGTAAGAAAAACTTGCTATGTTTTAGTATTTTTTTAGCATAAACGCTAGATATTTCAAGGAAAATCCGTTACAATGAGATAAGGAAAGATAGGTAATTAACAGCATCATTATTTCATATGAAAGGGAAATTCATGGCTTATATTCAAATGAAGCATAGCTATAAACGCTATAAAACCGGTGATCTGGAAATTATCGCAAATAATGACGTAAGCTTTGAAATTGAAAAAGGGGAGCTTGTCGTCGTTCTCGGTGCCTCCGGTGCCGGAAAATCAACCGTTCTTAACATCTTAGGTGGTATGGACACCAATGACGAAGGCCGCGTCATTATTGATGGTAAGGATATCTCTGAATACTCAGCTAGGGAACTTACGACTTATCGTCGTGAGGACGTTGGTTTTGTATTCCAATTTTACAACTTAGTTTCAAACCTTACGGCCAGGGAGAACGTTGAGTTAGCATCTGAAATCGTTCCAAACGCTAAAGATGCCTCACAAACACTTGTCGAAGTCGGTTTAGGGGACCGCTTGGACAACTTCCCATCACAACTATCTGGTGGGGAACAACAACGTGTCGCTATTGCACGTGCCGTTGCCAAAAATCCAAAGATTCTTCTTTGTGATGAACCGACGGGGGCTCTGGATTATCAAACAGGGAAACAAATCCTAACCCTCCTTCAAGACATGGCGCGCAAACAGGGAACAACTGTTATTATTGTTACCCACAATGCTTCTCTAGCTCCAATTGCTGATCGTGTGATCCAAATGCACGATGCCAAGATTAAGAGTGTGGAAACTAATCCCAACCCACAAAAAATCGAGGACTTGGAGTACTAGAAAGGAGCACCGTCATGAAAAAAACAACTTATTGGAAAGATGTTTGGCGAACCTTTGTAGCTTCTAAAGGGCGTATGCTCTCTATTGCCTTGCTTATGGCACTCGGATCCTTTGCTTTGATTGGTCTTAAGGTCACTTCTCCTAATATGAAAACAACAGGAGAACACTTCTTCAAGGCCCATCAGACAGCTGACTTGAGCTTAATTAGTACTTACGGTATTAACAAAACCGATCAAGACCTTCTTAATACAGTCAAAAAGAAGAATGTTGACATTGAGTATGGTTATTTCAAAGATGCTGTTATCAAGGGCACAAATACGACATTTCGTATCTTCTCAAAACCTAAAAAAATCTCTACCTATGACCTTGTTGAGGGGAAGCTTCCTAATAAGGATGGGGAGATTGCTCTTTCTTCAACCTATAAAGAAGAATACAGTGTAGGAGATAAGATTAATTTTTCTGAGCCAGTAGATAGCTCTGGGCAAAAACAGTTAAAGGAACAAACATATACCATTACTGGTTTTGTCAATTCCTCTGAACTCCTCTCCAAGAATCGTCTTGGTAATGCCAGTGCAGGTACCGGAAAACTAGACGGCTATGCCGTTGTGCCGAAGACAGATTTCAACGCTAATAACTACATGATTGCTCGAATCCGTTACCAGGATTTGGCAAATGTGAGTCCTTTTAGTAAGAAATATGCGGATAAAATTTCAGAAAGAAAAGCTGAACTCAAGGACCTTTTTAAAGACGAGCCTGAGAAACGCTTAACTGAAATCAGGTCCCAAGCTCAAGCTCAAATTACGCAAGGAAAACAAGAGCTTGAAGCAGCACGCACCCAGACTCAGCAGATGACAACAACCAACGCTGCTGAGGCAGCAAGTGTAAAAGAGGCTACTACCAAGATTGAAGCTAAGCAAAAAGAACTCGAAGAAAGTCAAGCAATGCTGGACAATATGCCAGCCCCTAGCTACAAGTTCTACTCTCGTCGAGAGATTCCGGGTTCAGATGGGTATGTTGCTTACGAGAGTAACATCAACATCATCCACGATGTCAGCAACATCTTCCCTATAGCCCTCTACTTTATGGCAGCCTTAGTTACCTTTGTAACCATGGGACGCTTTGTTGAAGAAGAACGAGGAAAAGCCGGTATCCTTAATGCACTGGGGTATAACAATTCACGTATTATCCACAAATTCGTCATCTATGGATTAATTACTAGTATTGCTGGCACAGCTGCAGGGGTTATTACAGGACATACTCTACTTCCAATACTCATTCACAACACTTATAAGAACGATTTGCAACTGCCTGCTTTTGAGTTGCACTTCTACTTAGGGCTTAGCCTAATCGCCTTTCTTTTAGGGCTCCTATCCGCTGTACTTCCTGCCTATGCGGTTGCTAAGAAAGAACTCTGGGAAAAACCTTCCCAACTGCTCCTTCCAAAGCCACCTCGTGCAGGAGCTAAGATTGTCCTAGAGCGCATTACACCTCTTTGGAGACGTCTTAGTTTCAAAGAAAAAGTTACCATGCGTAATATTTTCCGCTATAAACAACGGATGTTTATGACCCTCTTTGGAGTCGCAGGCTCTATCGCTCTGCTCTTCGCAGGTTTAGGAATTCGTTCTTCCGTATCTAATCTTAACCAGCAACAGTTTGAAGACATCATTCACTATGATATGATTGTCGCCAAACAACCGAATACATCAAGTGCCTTTGATAAGCAACTCACAAAGCTTCTTGATAGCAAAGACGTCAAAGAATACTTGAATATTCATTTTGAAACCTTACAAAAAATTGCTGGTAACAATAAGGATACCCAAGAAATCTCGACGATTGTCTTTAATGATCATGATGAGAAAATCATTAATAGTTACGTTAGCTTGAGAGACCGAACACATAACAAAACGCTTAAATTATCTAATGATGGAGCTATTATCTCTGAAAAAATGGCCAAACTCCTTAACCTCAAGGTTGGCGATACCATTACTGTACAAAACAGTCAGGAAGAATCCGTCAAGATTAAAATTGCTGGTATCACAGAAATGTACATGGGACATTTCCTCTTTATGAATGCTAGCTACTACCAAAAAGCCTTTGGTACACCTTCGGTGAATAATGCCAATCTCGTCAGTCTGGCTGAGCCTACCAAGCAAAATGTGGAAAACATGGCAGCTAAATTCATCAACTTGCCAAATGTTTACGGCGTTGTTCAAAACAACAACCTCAAGTTGCAAATCAGCACCATGGTCAATTCCTTAACGCAAGTTATTGGTATCTTGATTACCGTTTCCATTCTTCTTGCTGTGGTTGTCCTTTACAATCTGACCAACATCAATGTCTCTGAACGTATCCACGAGCTCTCAACCGTTAAGGTTCTTGGTTTCTACAATAATGAAGTATCCCTCTACATCTATCGTGAAACCATTTATCTATCTATTATCGGTATCTTCGTCGGATTTGGTCTTGGACAGGCACTTCACCAATATATGGTAAGCATTATCCCACCAGATCGTATCATGTTTGATCCATCTATTGGACTTGCTACCTACCTTTTACCAGCTGTTCTCATTGTCTTAATCCTTATTATCCTCGGCTTCGTTGTTAATAACCGCCTAGCCAAGCTTAATATGCTCGAAGCTCTAAGTTCAGTTGAATAAGCTAAAAACGCCTGAGAAGTCATTCTCAAGCGTTTTTTTATATTCGATAAATTTATTTCGTTTTAGTCTTGGCCAACTCCAAACAGTAGGTCTTAACATGACAATGAGGACAAGTCAGCCTACGAGTCCTAGGTGTATGACCTGCAATAGCAAACTCTTTAAAACTAGGGTCAAAAGCCTTATGACAATTGGGACAGAGGTATTCGAACTGCTTTCTATAGTGAAACACAACTAAATTTGTGGCTATGACAAATGCGGGGCAGACAACAAACAAACCTCTAGGATCCTTAAAATAATAAATGACAACCAGTAGGGCTATGAAATAAAGAAGACTCGTTAGAATGATGCTTCCAAACATTCTCAACTGCAAATTTCGCCATGATTTTTGATTTTCCATAAGACGTGAAATGTCTGACAAATCTTCTAGTGAAAGTTGACGCCACTTAGCAGTTGCTTTTTGCAAGTGACGGGCACGTTTTAGTTTGACCTCTATTTCCTCTGAAGACTTTTCCAAGCTCTCGATTTGATCTGTCAACAAAAGCTCTAAAACCTGTTCCCTATTCTCCTCTTGCAAGAGTTTTTTGATTTGATTAATTGAGAAATCCAAATCTCTTAAGAAACAAATGACTTGCAGGCGTTCCAAATCTGAGTCGTGGTAGATTCTCCGACCACCTTCTGTGACTTCAGATGGCGTCAAAATACCACGTTGATCATAGTACTGGACAGTCCTAACAGACACCTCTGCTGCTTTAGCCAACTCTCCTGTTGAAAACTGCGACATCTCAGTCACCTCCTTTTAAGATTTTCCATCAAAGGAGGAACCTTGGCCACCCTCGATACCTAGATTCTACCTTATAACGCAAGGTGACGAGCAAGCCCTAACCCTAAAGGATTTTCACTTCTTACAGAAAAAGTTAGCCATCACTCTTTACAGCCTTTACAGCTCCTGTAAAGCTTTAGTCGAAGAGACCGCCTAAACCTAGTGCAGCAAAAGGATTGTTACTGACTTCTTCCTGTTGCTCCAAAAGTTTGGCATTCTCATCTAATTCGAGAAACTTCTCGTAAATCTGTGCGGTCATCCGAGCATCCTCCAAGCTGTTATGACCGTGTCCCTTGATTCCAAAGAAATCTGCCACACTGGTTAGCTTGAGGTTGATAATACCATTCAAATCCGAAGCACGACGGTCAAAGGCCTCATCGAAAACATCTAAAACATATTGCTCTTCCAAGTCTAAACCATTTTCCGACAAAATAGGCAAATCCGACTTAAGGGCATTGTAACCGATAAGTGGTGTATCACCAACAAATGCCTTAAAATCCGCTAGAACGGACTCTAACTTCGGTGCCTTGGCAATCTTATCAGCTGTAATCCCCGTCAAACCATTGATAAAGGACTGCAAAGGAACATCCGAATAGACGAAAGAGTCAAACTGGCCCACTTCCTCATGCCGGTCCATCTTAACAGCTGACACCTGGATGATATGGCTAATGCCATCCACCGTGTTGAATTCCATATCAAAGGCAATATAAGTTTCTACATTTTCCATCTTTATCTCCTACAATAGTTAAAGCTGAGACTGAGTCCCAGCTTCTTTTTTATTTTCCA
>OLPH01001956.1_pt1 | contig 18361 bp, 10 predicted proteins | sample 1672951 | NCBI WGS metagenome assembly OLPH01 (sample SAMEA3136740, study PRJEB25190) | human gut metagenome | reverse complement strand
GGAGCCGGCGATCGCCGGCGTCACGGCGCGCGGTGCCGCCGCGGACGGCCATGCTGCGGCCGCCGCAGTCGACGGCGATCCGGCGACCTACTGGCAGTCACCCGCAGACTCGTCGATGCAGGACTACCGCCGCTTCCTCGACTTCGACCTGCACGGCACATACAGCATCTCGCAGATCGACATCACCAACCTCGCCGGCTCGTACTACCACTACGAGGTCTATCTGTCCAAGGACGGCGCCGATTACGGCAAGGTGGCCTACAAGAGCGATGACGCCCCCGCGACCGGTGCCGCCGACACGCATCCCATCGATGCCACCGAAGCCGCATACGCGCGCATCAGCGTCAGCTACAACTCCGCCGCCCAGCAGGTCAACCTCGCCGAAGTCGCTTTCCACGGCACCAAGGTCTCCGACGAGCAGGCCAGCCCCAAGGCCATCTCCGTCACCGACTTCGACTCAAGCTCGTGGGGCCGGGAGTGGGCCCGCGTAGAGACCGACGCCGACTATGCCGCCGAGAAGACCGTCACCGAGGTCAGAAACCTCGTCGGCCGCGTGATCGGCGAGCGGTGGGTCGACAAGTTCGACTTCCAGCTGCGCGGCAAGGCCGACGGCAAGGACGTGTTCGAAATCTCAGACGCCGGCGACGACCGGATCTCCATCCGCGGCAACAACGGCGTCTCGCTCGCATCCGGCCTCAATTATTATCTGCGCCACTGGTGCAAGGTCGACTACAACCCGCTGTTCGGCTCCCAGCTGTCCATGCCGGAGAGCCTGCCTGCAGTCGGCCGGAAAATCCTCAAATACACGAACTACGAGTACCGGTACGCGCTCAACTTCTGCACCTACTCGTACACGATGGCGTTCTGGAACTGGGATGATTACGAGCCGTTCCTCGACTGGGCGGCGATGAACGGCGTGAACCTCATGCTCGACATCGTCGGACAGGAGGAGGTGCTGCGCGAGACGCTCACCCAATACGGCTACAGCGACGACGAGGTGCGCGAATACCTGTCCGGGCCGGGATACTACGCATGGTTCTACATGCAGAACCTGTACTCGGTCGGAGGCCCCCTGCCCGCCGCATGGTTCGAGCAGCGCGTCGAGCTCGGCCGCAGGATCCACGACCGCATGCAGGCGTACGGCATCACGCCGGTCATCCAGGGCTTCGGCGGTCAGGTGCCGGTCGACTTCCAGGAGAAGAACCCGACGTCGGTGGCCGCGTCGTCCGGCACATGGTCCGGTTTCGACCGCCCGTACATGATCAAGACGTATCTGACCGACGCCGACAAGGCGGCCGGCAAGGAGGACTACTTCCAGAAGGTCGGCGACACGTTCTACAAAGCTCAGGAGAACGTGTTCGGCAAGGTGTCGAACTACTACGCGGTCGATCCGTTCCATGAGGGCGGCACGATTCCAGACGGCTTCGACATCGTCGACATCTACCGCACCGTGCAGCGCAAGATGCTCGACCATGACCCGGCGGCCGTGTGGGTGATGCAGCAGTGGCAGTGGGGCATCGACGAGACGAAGCTCTCCGGGCTCGCGGACAAGGGTCAGGCGCTTGTGCTCGACCTGCAGAGCGACCTGCGCTCGCAGGCCAGCCCGATGGAGAACCAGGGCGTGCCGTGGGTGTGGAACATGTTGCACAACTTCGGCGGACGCATGGGCCTTGACGGAGTGCCGGAGGTGATCTCCCAGGACATCACGAAAGCCTACAACTCCAGCGGTTACATGCGCGGCATCGGCATCACGCCCGAAGCCATCGACAATTCGCCGATCGTCTACGAGCTGCTGTTCGACATGACCTGGGAGCAGGATCCGGTCGACTATCGCTCCTGGACGCAGGAGTATGCCGAGCGCCGGTACGGCGGAACCGACGGGACGATCGAGAAGGCGTGGGACATCCTGCTTGACACCGCCTACAAGCACACGGACGGCGAATACTATCAGGGTGCGGGCGAATCCATCATCAACGCCCGCCCGTCCGACAACACCATCGGCTCGGCGTCCACGTGGGGCCACAGCGACATAGATTACGACAAGCGGCAGTTCGAGAAGGCCGCGGCCCTGTTCGAGCAGGCGTATGACTCGTACAAGGACTCGGCCGGCTTCCGCTACGATTACGTCGACGTGATGCGGCAGGTGCTGGCCAACAGCTTCCAGGAATACCAGCCGCTCGCCGGGCAGGCGTACAAGTCGGGCGATCTGGAGACGTTCCGGACACTGTCGTCCCGGATGCTGGACATCATCAAGGCGCAGGACAAGCTGCTTTCCAGCTCGGACGACTTCCTCGTGGGCGCATGGATCGACGACGCCCGCACGATGCTCGACGGCGCGGACGATTGGACCGCCGACCTGTTCGAGCTCAACGCGCGTGCGCTCGTCACCACGTGGGGTCTGAACAAGAACGGCTCGCTCATCGACTATTCCAACCGCCAGTGGGCCGGGCTGACCGGCGACTACTACTATCGGCGGTGGAAGACGTACGTGGACAACCGGCTGAACAAACTGGAGCACGGCACCGACTTCACCGACCCGGACTGGTTCGACTACGGCTGGCAGTGGGCGAACCGCAAAAGCGACGAGGACGGGTATGGTTTCGCGACCGAAGCCGCGGATGACGTCGACCAGAAAGCGCTCGGCAAGATCATCCTCGACCAGTATTCGGTCACCGCGATGGACGACGTCACCGACGGTGGCACCGCGGTCGAACGCACGAACCTGGCGCTGGGACATGACGTGACCGACGAGGACACCGGCACCGTCGTCCCGGACGTGACCGACGGCAACACCGACACCGGCTGGACGCAGACGGGCAAGACCGACGCCACGCTGGTGGTCGACCTCGACGGCACGTATTCGATCACCGGCGCCGGCATCACCCTGCAGCAGATCGCGGCCGACTTCCCGCTGCGCTACGAGATCGAGGTCTGGAACGGCTCGGGATGGGTCGAGATAGGCCGCAGTGAAGCCGATGCCGTCAGCTCCAAGAACGAGGTCGCCGCCGACATACTCGGCTCCAAGGTGCGTTGGAAGTTGCATTCGACGAACGGGCGGGACCTGACCGGCATCTACGAGCTGTCCGTCTGGGGAGCCGCGCAGCCGCAGCCCGAGTACACGAATCTGGCGCTTGGCGGCGCCGCAAGCGCCGGCCCCAGCGAGCGGCCCGCGTCGAACGGCAACGACGGCGACGACGGTACGCTGTGGGTCGGCAACGGGTCCGACCCGAACTGGTATCGGATCGACCTGGCATCGGCGCAGCGTGTGGACCGCGTGCGGCTCGTGTTCGAGACGGCCGGCCGCCTGTTCCAGTTCAGGGTCGTCGCGGGGCTCGCTGACGGTACCGAGCGGACACTGATCGACGAGACGCAGAACCAGGGCGCCCTCGATCAGGTGTATGCGGCGAATCTTGGCGAGGAGGTCGAACACGTCATCGTGGAGTTCACGGGGTCGGTCGGCGGCACCGCATGGCCGGCGCTCGCCGAACTCGAACTGCTGCAGGAGGCCGGCGACACCATCGAAGGCGTGAACATCGCCACCTCGGCCGTCATCACGTCGTCGCCCACCAAGGACGCGCCCGAGAACGCCGGCGCGCTGGTGGACGGCAAGGCGACCGCATGGGTGTCCCGCGACGGCGCCACGCCGGCATGGTTCCAGCTCGACTACGCCAAGGCCCGTGAGGTCGACAGCATACGGCTCAAGTTCGAGGAAGGCCAGCCCGACCGCAGCATGCAGTTCACGTTGAAGGTGATCGACGCGAACGGCGACGAACATACGGTCGCCGAACGAACCGAAGCCGACCTGAGCAAACAGCAGGGCATCGTGATGGACGTGCCGGTCGGCATGAGCATCACACGCATCCGCATGGACATCGCCGACGCCCGCATCCCCTCCAGCGGCTCGCCCGCATGGCCACTGGTGTCCGAGATCGAGGTCTACGCGACGCCCGGCAACGTGGCTTGCGACGCCAAGACGACGGCCTCGGACGGCTCGACGCTCACGGCCGCCGACCTCGCCAAGCTGACGGACGGAGACCGCAACAGCGCGGCCACCTTGACGGCCACGGCTGACAAGACCCTGACATTCACGCTCGCGAAGGCCGCGGACATCAACATGCTCGGCCTGCTGGCCTCCGGTAACAGCGAGCCGGTGCGGTTCAAGGCCGAATACCGCGTGGTGCCGCAGGACGGCGGCGGTGCGGGCGATGGTGCAGCCGACCAGTGGAAGACGCTGACCGACTATTCCGGCAATGCGCAGATGAAGCCGGAGATCGTGGCCCGCCTTGCACGGCCCGTCTACACCGACGCGGTACGCATCACCGTGCTCAACGAGAACCCCGTCGCCATCAACGAGTTGTACCTGTATCAGGCGGATGCAGGGGCGTCTCTGGAAAGCTACCTCTCGTCCGTCGAGACCGCGCTCGGCAAGCTCACCGTCGGCGAATACGCCGGCAACGTCACCCGGGCGGCGAAGACCAAGCTCGAAGTCGTGCTGGAGCAGGCGCGGGCGGCGCTGGACGCCGGACTGACCTCGCGCGAGGCCGGCCGGTGGACGACGACCGTCGAAGACGCGGTGTCCGAGTTCTACCGCACCGGCTACGTGTCGCTCGACCGCAACGCGCTGTATGTGGCGATCGATGACGCCGCGGCGCTGATCGCGTCTCTGGACGCGCATGGCCTGCCCGCGTCGTCGGCCGCATTGGCCGAGGCGAGGGCAAGCGCCAAGCAGGTCTCCGACGCCTACGGCACGGTGACGCAACAGGATCTCGATGACGCCGCGGCTGCGTTGCGGCGGTCGGCCGACACGGCGCTCGCGCAGCTTGACGCGCAGGAGCGCTATCAGGTCGTGCTGGATGCGGCGGTCAAGACGCTGGAGGACGCGCAGACGGCGGGCAGCGTCGGCGAATACGAGGGGCAGCATCCGCAAAGCGCCGCGGACGCTCTGCGCCAGGCCATCGACGACGCCAAGGCCGCACACGATGCGGCCGCCGGAGACGCCGATAAGGTGGACGCCGCGGCAGACGCGCTGCGCCAGGCGACGATCGCGTTCAACGAGTCGATCGTGCACATCGATGCGGCCGCGTTGGATGCGGCGAAGCGGGCGGCGACCGGTCTGGTCGAATCGCAGTACGACAGGGCTGCGTGGGCGACGATGCGTGAGGCTCTTGCGGCCGCCGGAGACACCGACATGGCGCACATCTCCCAGGCCGACGTGGACACCCTTGCGGCACGGCTGAATGATGCCATCGCCGCGCTGTCCGACGCGCGTCTGGACCGTGGCCCGCTGTCTGACGCCATCGCGTCGGCTCAGGCTCTCAAGGAAGGCGATTACACTGCCGAATCGTGGAAGGCGTTCGCCGAGGCGTTGGCCGCCGCGCAGGAGGAGTGCGGACGGCGATCCACCACGCAGGGCGATCTGGACAAGGCCGTAAAGGCCCTGACTCAGGCTCGCGACGGGCTGGAGCGCAAGCAGCCCGGCGGCGGTGAGGAACCAGGAGGTGGCGAGGATCCCGAGCAGCCTGGCAGCGGCGGGCAGACCGAGCGTCCCGGTGGCGTCAAGCCCGGCGCCGGCGGCAACGCCGATACCTCCAAACCTGGCACGGCGGGCACGGAAACCCTCTCGAAGACGGGCGCCCAGACGCTGCTGCTCGCAGTGACGGCGTGCATCATGCTTGCCGCGGGATTCTCCATCACGACGGCGCGCTCCCGTCGCCGGTGACCGGCTGCGGTATGGCCGGGCACCTGTATGGGGTGACCGGCCATACCGACGTGCTCGCGCACACATATGGGTCTCCTGCATGACCATATCGCGCCGCCAAAGACACCCCCGTAACTCCCCGTCATAACCCCTTAGAAACATAGTCCCCCAAATATCTTCCCGCTGGCGCTACACTTCAAAATCACGGGGGGGGGCTTGTTTTGCGCTTTTTGCGTAGGATGAACCCTCCCGAAGCAAGAAGTGAAGGATGTATCATGTTTCGGGAAAATTGACGTTTCGTCGTCAGGTTCAGGCAACGATTATCAATATCATCCAGCAAATATACAGGCGATGCCGCCGCCGCAAACGCGGTGCACAAGGCGCAATCCCCAGTCATGCGCGTGGGTGATGAGGCCCCGCTGACCGCCGCCAAGGCCGGATCCGCCGCTCCGGCCGCCAACATCGCTCTGGCCGCAACGCTTGACATCGCCAATGGCGTCGACGTCATCCTGACCGGCGAAGTCGATGGTCACATGATCGATTCCATGGCCGATGCCAAGCCCGTGCTGAAAACCTCCACCCCCGACGCGCCGAACACCCCCGAACCCTCGGAAGTCCCTGTGAAGTCGGAGACCTACGCCGCGGTGACATCCGTCGCGACTGTTTTGGGCGAGACACGGCTGCCAGGCACGTCGCCGATGATGACCCGTGCACGCCGTGAACCGTATATCGGCGGCTGACTCGGCCATCCGCCTGCCTTTCACGAGGCAGGGCGGGCGTCCCGATTCGGAGGATACTGCGGGGAAGACAGTGCAGTGAATCCCGGCGAACCTCCGTTTCATGTGCGTCTCTATCGATGAGAAGAGTGCTGGAGGGCACCATCATGAAAGACAGAGAGTTTGACGACGACGAGATTGACTACCTGCGTTCACTGCCTGCCGTGAACAGCGTCGGACGGAACCGCATCCGATACACCGGCCAGTTCCGCGAATACTGCATGCAGCGGTATCGTGCGGGGGACTCGCCGACGGGTATATTCCGCGACGTCGGGCTTGACCCGGCGCTTATCGGATACAAGCGCATCGAACGGTGCATCGCGCGTTGGAAGATGATGGAACCGGCTGATGACGACGCCGAGCCGATATCCGCTGACAAGTTCCCGCGTACCGGCAATCCGCTGATTCCGCCGGCACCGATTCGCACGGCCACGATCCGCGAGAATTTCGGCGGATCGGAGGCCAAGGACCTGCGCGATATGCTCATAGCGCAGCAGATCCGGTACATCCACGAGCTGACCGCGGAGAACGACAGGCTCCGCGAACGCAACCGGAGACTCGAATCCGGACTGCGGGAGGATGAGGGCGAGACCGGCGAGCAGAGCGGGGAGACGGACCAGCCCACGCTCTGACGCCAGCTTGGGACTGTCGCGTAGCGACTGGGGGTGGTCCCGGAGCGGTTCTCGCCGCGCCAAAATCCCGCGATATGATGCAATGCATGGTTCTTTCTGAGAGGAATGGGCCATGAGATGCACGCGCATCACTACTATGGTGCGTATGACTGATTCCGTTTCCGCCACGCCAACCGCGTGGACCAATCCACTGCGCGATCCGCGCGATTTGCGCCTGCCGCGCATCGCAGGCCCGTGCAGCATCGTGATCTTCGGCGTGACCGGCGATTTGTCGCGCAAGAAACTGCTGCCCGCGATCTATGACCTCGCCAACCGCGGCCTGTTGCCGCCGAGCTTCGGACTGACCGGCTTCGCACGCCGCGACTGGACCGAAGACCATTTCAGGGATTTCGTCCGCGAGCACGTGCAGCAGCATTGCCGCACCCCGTTCCGCGAATCGACGTGGAAGCAGCTCGCAAAGGGCATCCGTTTCGTGCAGGGGACGTTCGATGACTCCGCGGCGTTCGCGCGGTTGAGCGACACGGTCGCTGAACTGGACCGCGACCGGGGCACGCGCGGCAACCATGCCTTCTACATGTCGGTGCCGCCGCGGGCGTTCCCCGTGGTGGCGCGTCAGCTCGCCGACTGCGGACTGGCCCGCTCGTCCGAGGGTGCATGGCGACGCGTGATCATCGAGAAGCCGTTCGGCCACGATCTGGCCAGCGCCAAGGAGCTCGACCGTGTGGTCTCCGAGGTGTTCGACCCGTCGAGCGTGTTCCGCATCGACCATTATCTCGGCAAGGAAACCGTGCAGAACATGCTGGCGCTGCGTTTCGCCAACGCGATGTACGAGCCGATCTGGAACGCCAACTACGTCGACCACGTGCAGATCACGATGGCCGAGGACATCGGCGTGGCCGGCCGCGCCGGATACTATGACGGCATCGGCGCAGCGCGCGACATCATCCAGAATCATCTGCTGCAGCTGCTGGCCCTGACCGCCATGGAGGAGCCGGTCTCGTTCACCGCCTCCGACCTGACCGCCGAGAAGACGAAGATCCTCTCCGCGGTGCGTCTGCCGAAGGACCTCGCCGCACACACCGCTCGCGGACAGTACGCCGCCGGCTGGCAGGGCTCGCATGACGTCGTCGGATACCTGGAGGAGAAGGGCATTGACCCGGCGTCTACCACCGAGACCTATGCGGCGATCCGGCTTGACATCGACACCCGCCGCTGGGCCGGTGTGCCGTTCTATCTTCGTACCGGCAAGCGTCTCGGCAAGCGTGTCACCGAGATCGCCGTCGTGTTCAAGCGCGCGCCGCACCTGCCGTTCGAGTCGACCGCAACACGCGAGCTCGGCAAGAACGCGATCGTGATCCGCGTACAGCCCGACGAGGGCGTGACGATCCGCTTCGGCTCCAAGGTGCCTGGCGGCACGGCGATGGAGGTACGTGACGTCTCGATGGACTTCAGCTACGGCCGTTCGTTCACGGAGAGCTCGCCGGAGGCATACGAGCGACTGATTCTCGACGTGCTGCTCGGCGACCCGCCGCTGTTCCCGACCACCGAAGAGGTCAACCTGTCGTGGAAGATCCTCGACCCGATCGAGGAATTCTGGTCCACGCTCGGTCAGCCGCAGCCGTATCGTGCCGGCACGTGGGGGCCGACGGAGGCCGATGAAATGCTCGCACGCGACGGACGCCACTGGAGGATGCCATGATTATCGAAATGCCGAACACCCGCACCCGCGAGATATCGCAGAAGATCGACGAGTTGCACGAGGAGCGCGGCGAGTCGGCGACCGGCCGCGTGCTGACGCTGCTGATCTCCACCACCGAGGACGAGCTGGAGCAGGCGCTGGAACTGGCCAACGCCGCCAGCCGCGAGCACCCGTGCCGTGTCATCGCCATCTCCCCGCGGCGTGGAAATGGAGCGCGCAAGCCCGTCGAGGGTGCGCCCGAGCCCGCCGAGGACGCGGATGCGGCGTACGACAATTCCAATCTGGACGCCCAGGTGCGCTTCGGCGCGGACGCCGGTGCGGGTGAGATCATCGTGCTGCACCCGCGTGGTGGGCTGGTCCATCATCCCGACACGTTGGTCATCCCACTGCTCGTGCCCGACGCGCCGGTCGTGGCGTGGTGGCCGAACGAGGCGCCGGCCAACCCGTCCAAGGACCTGCTCGGCGCGATGGCGAGGAGTCGCATCACCGACGCCATGCACTCGTCGAACCCCTACCGCACCATCGAGGATCTGCGCCGCAACTGGTCGCCGAAGAACGTGGACATGGCATGGACGCGCCTGACGGTGTGGCGTGCGATGCTCGCCACCATGCTCGACCAGCCGCCGCACCTGCCGATCAGCACGGTGAAGGTCTCCGGTCCGAAGGGCTTCCTGCCCATGGATTTGCTGGCGGCCTGGCTGCGGCTGAAGCTCAACGTGCCCGTCATCATGGAGGAGGTGCCCGGCGCGACCGCCGTGACCGGCGTATACCTGACGCGCGCGGACGGGACGCTCAGTCTGGAGCGGCCAGACGCGAAGGAGGGCATCGCCGTCATCAGCACGCCTGGCCAGTCGCCGCAATCCATCAGCGTGCCCACGAGGACGCTTGAGGAATGCCTGAGCGAAGAGCTGCGTCAGCTCGACCCGGATGAAGTGTATGCTGAAGTCATCACCCAGGGATGGAATCTGATTCATCCTGCCGAATAAGCACTGTCGGGCCGGCGTCTCGACCGCAAGGCGCCGGCCCGACGGCAATCGGTGAATCAACGAATGAACGACGATGCGTGAGCGTCACGGAACCGTCACGCGCCCATGCCCGGGCGCGGGTTTCGGACGCGTGAAGACCGAATCAGAACGACAAAGGAGCTGTAACTGATGTCGCAAAGAAAAACCGTAACATGCCCGAACCCCGATGTTCTGGCGCAAGCTGTGGCCGTGCGCGTGCTGACCACGATCAGGAACCTGCTCGCCGAACCGGGGCGCAGCCGCGTGGATATAGCGCTGACCGGCGGGACCGACGGCAATCGCGTGCTGCGCGCGATCGGCACCGACCCGCTGGCCGATGACCTGGACGCCTCGCGCGTGCACATCTGGTGGGGCGACGAGCGGTTCGTGCCCGAGGACAGCGACGACCGCAACGCCAAGCAGGCGCGGCGGTTCCTGAACATCCTGGTGGAGCGCGGGCTGATGCCGGAGGAGAACATCCACGAGATGCCCGCTGACACGCGCGATGCCGCACAGATCGCCGCAGCCACCGACGAGGAGAACGATGCGGTGCTGGCCGATGCGGCCGCCGCCTACCAGAAGGAGCTGATCGAGCAGCTGGGGGAGGAGCCCACGCTGGACATCGCGTTGTTCGGCGTCGGCCCGGATGCGCATTTCGCGTCGCTGTTCCCCGGACGGCCTGAAGTGCTGATCGACGACCCGCATGTGCTGGTCGCCGGCGTGCGCGATTCGCCGAAGCCGCCGCCGCTGCGCGTGACGCTCACCGTTCCCATGATCGCCCGTTCGCGGCGCACGTGGGTGTTCGCGTCCGGGGAGCGCAAGGCCGATGCGGTCGCCGCCGCCTTCGCCCAGCCGCGCAATCCGCAGGCCCCGAGCTCCTTCGCCGACGGCGAGGAACTCATCTGGTACATCGACCAGGACGCCGCCAGCAAGCTGTGAGGTTTGTCTCGACTATCGGATAGTTCGGTATTTGACGCCTGTTATTTCGGATAACGAGACAATTCGAGGATTCCGTGGCCCGAAACGGCAAAGATGCATGCTCTTGCCGTTTCGTGCCGCGTCTCCCATCGTGAAATAAGATCTGATTGGTGTTCATCATGGCATGAGATTGAGGCCGGTCTGTCAATCATGGCGATGCGGTTCGACGATCGTACTGGACAATCCGGTCGTATTGCGAATTTCGTTCATTCCGCCCGAGGGTTCATTGCGTGCCCGGGGTGCGGTCCGGCATGCGAATGGGATGCAGCGCAAGAAGCGCGCAGGGTTGCGACGCCGATGCGTGTACAACTCCCGCGAAATGGCATAATGCGCGCGTTGTACGGGGCGGAATCTGTACAACAGCCATTGAAAACGATTGCGCCCACTGTTGTACACCGACGAAGTTCCTGGAAACGTTGGAATTCCAACGAAATGAGGAATGGCGTGCGAGGTCTCTCGGGAAGGTGTATGTACAACTGCTGCGTTTGTCTACAATGCGCGCGTTGTACAGGAGGATATGCACCGCCGGCGGTGACTGGGCGTTGATTGGTGATGTTGGGATGCGTCTGGTTGCGATTACTGTGCGCGAAAAACGTCTGTGTGAAAAATGGGAACCACACGATATGAATGGCGTGCCGATGAAACACGATGGCGCAGACGCCCCTAGGGGAGCCTGCGCCATCATTCGTATGGTTCGCGTTCGATCTGCGAGCGGTAGGGAGGGGCTTGTGGTGAGGCTCGGTGTTTGCTTATGACCAGGCTCGCCTTCGGCCCCTACGATTGGGGTCTCGCTTCGCGAGGCTCACTGTCTCCTCGCGGCTGTCACCTCGTGAGGAAATCACGCAATGATTTCCTCACGGCCAAGCTCAGCCCACAACGTGTGGAAGGCGCCGGGCATGTCGGTGCGCTGGTAGGTGTGGGCGCCGAAATAGTCGCGCTGGCCCTGGATCAGGGCGGCGGGCAGGCGCGGGGAGCGCAGGCCGTCGAAGTACTCCAGCGAGGAGGCGAACACCGGCACCGGGATGCCGAATGTAATCGCACGGGAGACCACGCGGCGCCACGAGCGCTCGGCGGTCTCGATTGCGTCCTTGAAGTACGGGGCGAACAGCAGAGACACGTTGGCTTCGCCGTTCTCGAACGCGTCGGAGATGCGGTTCAGGAACTTTGCACGGATGATGCAGCCACCGCGCCAGATGCGCGCCACCGCAGCCAGATCGATCTTCCAGTCATACACCTTGGCGGCTTCGGTGATCTCGTTGAAGCCCTGGGCGTACGCGACGATCTTCGAAGCGTACAGCGCCTCGCGGATGTCATTGATGAACGCGACCTTGTCTTCCTCGGCCATCGGCACCACGCCGGACGGTCCCTCGAAGTCCTGCTTCTGGGCTTCGGCGCGAAGCTCGGCCTGCCCGGACAGTCCTCGCGCGAACACGGCCTCGGCGATACCGGTCACCGGCACGGCCAGATCAAGCGCCGACTGCACGGTCCACGTGCCGGTGCCCTTCATGCCCGCGTGATCCACGATCACGTCGACCAGCGGCTTGCCGGTCTTCTTGTCGACTTGATGCAGCACGTCGGCGGTGATCTCGATCAGGTAGGACTCCAGCTCGGTCTTGTTCCACTCCTCGAACACGTCGCCGATCTCGGCCGGCGTCATACCGAGCGCGCGACGCATCAGGTCGTAGCTCTCGGAGATGAGCTGCATGTCGGAGTATTCGATGCCGTTGTGCACCATCTTCACGAAATGGCCAGCGCCGTTCTCGCCGATATGCGTCACGCACGGCTCACCCTCGGCCTTCGCCGCGATGGACTCGAAGATCGGCTTGAGCGTCTTCCAGGACTCCTCACTGCCGCCGGGCATCATCGAGGGCCCGAGCAGGGCGCCTTCCTCGCCGCCGGACACGCCGCAGCCGACGAAGTGCAGTCCGCGGGCGCTGATCGCCTTCTCGCGGCGGATCGTATCGGGGAAGTGCGCGTTGCCGGCGTCGACGATGATGTCGCCCGGCTCCATCAGATCGGCCAGCTGGTCGATCATCGCGTCGGTCGGCTCGCCCGCCTTGACCATGATGATCGCGGTGCGCGGCTTCTTCAGCGACGCCACGAATTCCTCCATCGTCTTCGCGGGGAAGAACTCGCCCTCGCTGCCATGCTCGGTGATGAGTTTCTCGGTACGCGAATAGTGACGGTTGAACACCGCCACCTTGTTGCCGTGACGGGCGAGATTGCGGGCGAGGCTCGCTCCCATTGCGGCCAGTCCGACGACACCGACGTTTGCTTCAGCGGTCATGCTGTTTCCTTCCGACGAGGATAGGGTTGTGTTCGTTACCAGTGTATGAAGAACGCTCTACGTGGGCGGCGTCCGTTTCACCGTCGGCATGGAAATGTCGCCGCGCCGGCCGTGCCTTGCCTCATACGATGCGGCGGTCGGCTGCCCAGCGGGTCAGTTCAGTGCGGTTGGACAGCTGCAATTTGCGCAGCACGTTTGACATGTGGGTCTCCACGGTCTTGATGGAGATGAACAATTCGGCGGCGACCTCCTTGTATGTGTATCCGCGGGCGATCAGGCGCATGACCTCCTGCTCGCGGCCTGACAGCAGGTCCAGCTCCTCGTCGCGGCCCCGCGCGCCGCCTGCCCCGTCCATCGGCGCCCCCTGGAAGGCGGACAGCACGAATCCGGCCAGTTTCGGCGAGAACACCGCATACCCTTCGTGCACCTGCTTGATGGATGAGATCAGATCGTCGCCGGTGATGGTTTTGGTAACGTATCCGCGTGCGCCGGCACGAATCACCGAGCCGACGTCCTGCGGCGAATCCGACACCGACAGCGCCAGGAACGCGGAAGCGGGGGAGAGCGGCTGCGATTTGGCGAGGATCTCCGCGCCTCCTCCTCCCTCGCCGCCGGGTACGTGCACGTCGAGCAGCACCACGTCCGGTCTGATGTCGGCGATCATCGCGATCGAGCCTTCCACGTCGGCTGCCTGCCCGACGATGTGGAAGTACGGCTGCAGCGTGGCGATGACACCGGCGCGGAACATCTCATGGTCGTCGACGACGGCCACGCGAATCGGCGTCGCCGCAGCTTCGCGGGGAGTGGTATCCGTATCAGTGGCTCTGCCGGACTCCACGTCGTTGAACTCCACGCTGCCGAACTCACCGGCCGCCCCTTGCCTCACATCCGCTCCTGATGCCGGTCCGATGCTTGTGCTGTCTGCCTGACCCATGTGCTTCACCTGTCGAATCATGTTTCCTTCTGCGTGCGTGTGTATGATGCCGCGCCGGATGGCGGTCGTCCATGCTGCCCGCCGGCGTTCGTGGCATCGCCCCGCTGGTTCGGTTGCCGTCCGCCTGAGATCGGCATGTGCATGCGCACCTCGGTGCCCCAATGCGGCCTCGACACGATCTCCACTGTACCGCCCCGTCGTCGGATCCGCCCGATGATCGACTCGCGGATGCCGAGCCGACCCTCGGGAATCGCGTTCACGTCGAACCCATCGCCATGATCGCGCACGAAGACCTCAACCTTGTCGGCGCCGGCCTCGCAATACACGGAGATGGGCTCGCCGCCATGCGTCACGGCGTTGATGAGCGCCTGCTGCGTGGCATCGAGCAGCGCGTCGGTCTGGGCACTGGGCCTCGCGTCGCCCACGGTCACCACTTCGATCGGTTTGCCGTGCTCGTCTTCCGTCTGCGCGGCGATGGCCTTCAGCCCGGCGCTGACCGAACGGTCCGATGTGGTGCGTTCCTGATACAGCCATTCGCGCAGTTCGCGCTCCTGCTGCCGGGCGAGCGAGAACACGGTCTGCGGGTCGTCGCTGTGCAGCTGGATCAGGGCGAGCGTCTGCAGCACGCCATCGTGCAGGTGCGCGGTCATGTCGGCACGTTCCTCTTCACGCTCCTTGAGTGCGCGCTCGGTGGATAGGGAGCGGATGAGCGTGCTCACCCAAGGCACGATCGCCAGAGCCGTGCCGGCCAGCAGTACGAACCCGCCGATGATGATGCGGCGAGGGGACGCGCCCCACCCCGGAACCGTGCTGGTGAACACGAAGATCGCATAGCCGACGAACAGAAGCACGATGCCGCCAAGCATCGATGGCAGTTTGCCCTCGTCCGCGTCGAACCGCGACCATGCCAGTCCGAGGCCGCCGACGGCGACGGCCAGCGGCACGATCAGCTCCCGTCCGCCGGCAAACGACAGCAGCACGCTTATGGCGATGAACACCAGACCGGCCAATGCCACCAGTGAAGGTTTCGGGGCGCGGCGCAGAGCCGCCGCCAGTCCCTCCGAGGAGTCGTCGGCGTCGCTGCGGCCACTGTCACCCGCGGTGCCGGCGTATGCCGCATTGCCGCGGGAGAGTGGCTCGGCGAAACCTGTCGAGGCCGCATCCGACATGGCCTGCGCGGCGGCGACGGGATCGCCGACCGGCATGAACATCCACAGGAACACGTATGCGATGACGCCGGCCCCGAACGCGAGAGCGGCCGCGGCGAACGCGAGTCGCACCAGCCATACGGGCGCTCCCAGATGTAGGCTCACGCCACGGCACACGCCGACGAGGACGCGCCCGTTCCGCGGGCGCATCAATGGCAGGCTCGGCGCGGCGGACGGCGGCTGGGCGCGGCGGGCCTGCCATTGCGTCCGACGGGGCGCGTGCGGCTGCCGGTACGGGTTGTTCGGCTGGGTCATGGTTCCATTGTGCGCCTCCGGGGAAGACGACATGGGGCATAACGCCCCGGTTCAGGGAACAATCAGGGTGTCCCCCGATGCGTGCGGCGGCCGGTTGCTGCTGTAATGGAAGCATGAACGATACAACGTATGCCTATGACGCGGGTGGCGCCGCCGGCCCCGGCACGAATGGTTCGGATTCGTACGGTTCAAATCCGTACGGCTCTCCTGCGCCCGGACCCCAGCCGAAGCCGAAGCGGCAGAGCGACCGGTTCTTCTCGTGGATCCGCGGCAGCGCGATGGAGCGCGGCGACGACCGGTGGATCGCCGGAGTGTGCAGCGCCATCGCGCATCGCGTGGGATGGAGCCCGACTCTGGTGCGGGCACTGGTGCTGGCGAGCGTGGTGCTATGCGGATTCGGTTTGGCGCTGTACGCCATCGCATGGGCGCTGCTGCCCGATGCGCGGGATGGCCGTGTCCTCGGCGAGGAGCTGATCGACGGGCGCTGGGATTGGAACATGCTTGGCGTGATAATCATGATGATGCTGGCGGTCGCCGTCCCCGGTGCCGGTCTCGCGGCGGCCCTGTGCGCGGCGCTGGTGCTGTGGGCCCTGGTGCAGAACGCCAACCGGCGGCATGGCGGATACGGGTCGGGAAGCGGCGTCAGCGGCGTCAGCGGTACCGGCGATTCTGAGAACGGCTCATACCGGTGCGGATGGTCGGCCTCGTCATACGCCTATGACGGTGCGGACACGGGAGCGCAGGCGGCCGATGCCGGCACGGCTGGCTCATCAGGGCCCGCCGCGCCGGAAGCCGCGGGAAGTGCAGCGGAGTCCTCCGGAGCGTCGGTGCGTCAGCCGTTCCAGCAGCCCGCTCCGGGATACGGCTTCGGCCAGCCCCATACCGCCGATCGGCCCGCACGTCCTCCCATGCCGTACCAGTCGTCTCCGTATCGCCCATCGGCGGGGCCTCTTCCGCCGAAATACGAGCGCCGCAAGCCGGCCGGTTTCGCCATCGTCATCGGCATGATCGGGCTGATGCTCGTCTCCAGTGCGGTTCTGATGCTGGCAAACGACAACTCATCCATCGAATCGATGACCCGTGTGCTCACGCTGTGGATTGGCGGCGTCTGCCTGGCTCTGGGTGCTGTCATAACGGTGCTTGGCCTGATGGGACGCCGCTCCGGAGGCCTGATTCCGCTCGCCTGGACCGCCGCGTTCGTCGCGGTCTGCGTACTGGGCGTCAACGTCGCTTACAGCTATACGGTGGATGCCATGCAGTCCGAAGGCGGCACGCTGGTCAATGTTCACGGAGTCACGAAATATGGCGTCACCGATCAGCAGATCGCCCGATTGCAACAGGGCGTGCGGTTCGTCGGCACGAATTACGGCGACGACCGCGTCAGCATAGATCTGACGCGAGATGGCGTGCCCGGCATCAGCCCCCACAAGGTGACGGATGTCGACGGAAAGGTCAGACAATCGACGTGTCCGGTCGGGGACCTGCGCATCTCGGCCTATCGGGCCCGGGTGATTCTGACTTTGCCGCAAGGATGCAGCTTTGCGTTCGGCAAGCGCAGCGACGGGTATCGGCTCGTCGGTTCTATCGGAGGCCGGTATACGATCACCAGAAACCAGTGGGGATACGATTTCCTGCGCCTGGACAACACGTTCTCGGGCCGTTCCGGTGAGAAGTCGGCGTGCGACGGCGGCGCATCCAACCTCGATTACAGCACCATTCCCGAAGGCGGGCCCGAACTGATCATCAACGTGCCGTACACCATCGAGGGGAAAGTGGCCGTCCGTTATGTCGATGACAGCGGCGGATGCTCATCCGATGACGCCCTGTGAGCACTGCGGACGAATGATACAAGGAGCACATCATGAATGACGATCACGATATGACACGGCATCTTCCGAATGCCGAGGCGATGCCTGCGGATTTCGAGCAGACCGAGGCTTTGCCGACACTGGTCGGCGGCGTGTCCGAACAGGCTTCTGCCGTCACGCAGGCGTTGCCGGTCGAGCCGACGCAGGCGTTGCCGGTCGAGCCGACACAGACGCTGCCGGTTGCCGAGACAGAGGCGATGCCGGTAGAAAAGGTCGCGGTGCCGCAGACCGAGACCAAGTCGTTGCCGGTTGACTCCGCGTCGACCGAGAAGTTGTCTGCCGAACCACTTGCGGCCGGGGCGGTTTCGGACGAATCGGCGGCCCCCGTGGATGACGGCCAGACCGAGACCGAGCCTGCCGCCGACGCATTCGGGAGTCCCGCCGCCGCTTCCGATCGGCGAACCGGCGATGTTCCGGCCGGAGCCACAACGGCCGGCGATGTTCCTTACAAAGGGCAGCCTCTTGCCGCAGCGCCATCCACAGACGCGGGCGCCACGCAACAGCCTGATGCCGCCACGGCCTTCGCCGCGGGTGATACAGAGCAGCCTGGTCCGGCATCTCAGCAGATTCCGCTGTACAGCACGCAGCCCCCGCGAGAGCATGACGGATACGGACCGAACCGCCCGGATGCGGGTCCTGCATACGCCGCTCCGGCCGGTCCCTGGGTCCAGCCGGGCGCGGGCTCCAATTACGTGCAAGTGCCGCGGGACGTGCCGGTGCGTCCGGTCATCCGCAAGACAGGGCCGAGCGCCGCCACACTGACATTGGGTGTGTTCATGCTGCTGGTCGGCGCGGTGGCGATCCTGTTCGGAGTGAGGTTCCCCAATGGCGTGCTCGCATGGTTCGATATGGATCCCCGCGTGATGTTCGCCATCGGGTGCGCGGTGGTCGGCGGGGCACTGATCCTGATCGCCATCATCTGGTCTCTGGCAAAGATAGCGCGCAACGCACGAACGCCCCACGGCGAGTGACATATCGACCGGTGCCTTGCCGGCGGCCCTGCCGGCAAGGCACCGATTCCC
>OLPH01001926.1_pt1 | contig 18574 bp, 10 predicted proteins | sample 1672951 | NCBI WGS metagenome assembly OLPH01 (sample SAMEA3136740, study PRJEB25190) | human gut metagenome | reverse complement strand
AACTGTTCAAGAACCTGCCGCTGACCATCATCATGGTGTTCATGGTGCTGGGTGCCTACGCGCAGCTGAAGCTCAGCTTCTCCGACACCTTCACCACGAACTTCTTCTGGCTCGCGGTCACCGGCCTGAGCCTGTACACGGCGGCGTTCGTGTGCGAATCTCTGCGTTCGGGCATCAACACCGTGCCGATTGGCCAGGCCGAGGCCGCACGAGCGCTGGGCTTGGGCTTCATGCAGTCCGCCACCGAGATCATTCTGCCGCAGGCCTTCCGAGGCTCCGTGGCACCGCTCGGTAACACGCTGATCGCCCTGCTCAAGAACTCCACCGTGGCCGCCGCCGCATCCGTGGCCACCGAAACATCCTCGCTGATGAGCGAGATGATCGAATTCCGTCCCGACGTGATCATCCAAATCTTCCTGATCTTCGCGCTCGGCTACGTGATCCTGATCATCCCCATCGGCATGCTCACCACGTACCTGTCCAACAAACTCGCCGTAAGGAGGTGACGGATATGGCCGATACTTCGAATTCCGTGCTGTTCGACGCGCCCGGTCCCAAGGGCCGGCGCACCATTCGCATCGTCAACTGGATCGCGGGCATTCTGTTCGCGGTGGTGCTCGTGCTTATCCTCATGCGCCTGCACAACCCGCCGGACGGCGAGAACCAGCTCAGCTGGGAGCTGTGGAAGCCCGCCGTCGAACGAGAGGCGTGGACCGACTTCTACCTGCCCGGACTGTGGATGACCATCAAGGCCACCATCGTGGCCGTGGTGGGTGCCGTGGTGTTCGGCTTGGTGTTCGGCGTGGGCCGACTGCTGCCGAACCCGTTGGTACGTGGCGTCTCCGCCGTGATCGTCGAGTTCTGCCGTGCGGTGCCGGTGCTGCTGCTCATGATCTTCTTCTGGCGATGGTTCGCGTTCGCGGGCCTGCCCAGCCCGTCCTATTGGGCCGTGGTGCTGGCCTTGGTGCTGTACAACGGTTCGGTGGTCGCCGAACTGGTGCGCTCCGGCGTCGGCAATCTGCCGGGCGGCCAGCGTGAGGCCTCGCTCGCTTTGGGCCTGACCGAAACGCAGTCGCTGATGGAGATCGAGGTGCCGCAGGCCGTCTACGCCATGCTGCCGGCCGCCGTCACCCAGCTGGTCGTGGTGTTGAAGGATACCGCCCTAGGCTCGATCATCATGTATACCGACCTGCTGCAGGAATCGCGCCGACTCGGCTCGATGTACTTCAACATCCTGCAGACGCTGGTCATGGCCGCGGTGATTTACTTCATCGCCTGCTGGCTGTTGTCGAGGCTCGCCGAATGGCTGCCCTTGCGCATGCAGCAGCGTACGGCCGCACCCGCCGAACCCGAGCCGCTGGCGCCGATCGCCGCCGGCGACCCGTCCAATGTCAACCAGATCGCTGTGGCCAAGGAGGTCGAAGAGCTGCCGCTGGGCGGTACGCCGCGCAAATACCATGTGCATCACCGTGGCACCAACGCCTCGATTCGCAACTGGCGGCGCACCCGCTACGAACAGGGATATGACGCCACCCAGCCCGAGTCACAGGTTGACCCGGAAACCGGCGAATTCCAGGAGTCTCAAAAGCCTGAGGACAAGCCAGAGGCCTGACAGTCAGCTCAATCGCCGCTAAGCCAGCACGAAGAATTTACTGAGTGTTTGACTGGGCTCCGGCTACGTAGCCTTCACGGAGGATAGGTTGGAACATATGAAGATGTTCCGGCACCTATCCTCCGTTTTTGCTATTGCGACCATTGCGCCGCTGGCGTTGGCGGCCACGCTAGCCGCGACGCCTGCAATCGCACAGGCCGACCAGCTGCCCAACCCGGATTGGGTGGCATTGCTCTCCGACTACGAAAAGAACTATTGGCAGGCCCCCACCGATGCCGGACACGGTGGCAAGGTGCTCCACGCCGATACCATGAAACTCGACGAAGATTTGGCCGTGGCCATTAACCACAAAGCCGCCGAAAATCTCGATAAGGATGGCCTGAACGCCCAACGCAAGCGTGCACTCGTCGACTCCGATCTGCAAGCCGAGGAAACCATGCCGGACGCGCTCGGTCCGGTGCTTGGCAAATATATGAGCGAAGGGCTCAAATCCGAGAAACTCAACGCCGTCGCCGATATCTTCTCCTTTAACGTGGCCTCCACCTACGCCTCAAAACGTGCGGCCATGCATCCGCGCCCCTATCTGAACCGTGCGGAAAGCAGCTACGGCGGCACTAACGATCTCGCCGGACTGCCCGCCACGCTTGACATCAAGCAATCACCCTCATGGCTCGAACACGTGCCCGGCTACTCGAACTTGCAGAAAAACAGTTCCTACCCCTCCGGCCACACTACCGGCGCCTATTCGTGGGGTATCGCGCTGGCCGGCATGATTCCCGAACTCGCGCCGCAAATCATGGCCCGCACTTCGGAGGCTGGCAACAACCGCATCGTGCTCGGCGTGCATTATCCGCTTGACATCATGGGCGGGCGCATTGGCGCATCCGCCCAGAACGGGCAGTACTGGCATAACGAATTCGCTTCGTCCATCGTGCCCGCGTCCCGGCAGCTGCGCGACTATCTGGTGTCCCGCTGCGCCGCGGACGGCCACGGCACTACCCTCGCCGCCTGCATCGCCAACACCAAGGCCTCCGGTTCGGGCGGCTACACCAACGATTTTCTGGACCCAGTGGCCACCGAGCCGGTCGCGGACCAAGCCTCGGCCGTGCGCGTCTACACCGCACGCCTGACCTACACCTTCCCGCAAGACACCGCCCAGTCCGGCGCTGATTTCGTGGCCCCGCGCGGGGCGGCGGACGTGCTGCGACTGGCCTATCCCGAACTGCACGCCGATCAGCGCAACGCGATTTTGAAAGCCACCGCCTTGGATTCCGGATACCCCCTATGGCAATCGAGCGACGGCTGGCAGCGTATCAACTGGGCCAAAGCCCTGTGCGCCCGCGTCACCTTGGATAAGCACGGCGACGTGGCCAAGGTCGAGACCGCCGACCAAGTGGCGCTTACCGGCCCGAGTGTGGTCAATGCCCAGTACATCGACGCGGGCAATCACCCGGCGTCGGATAGCTCGGCGGGTGAAAACAGTGCCATTGCGGCCGGACCGGATCTCGCCACCCTCCATGCCGCGCAACGACCGGCGTTGATCAGCGTAGCTATCGGTACCGCTGTAATCGCGATTATCGGCGGAATACGGACGGTTCGACGCAAATCCAAGAACCAGCTTCAGCAGTAATTCAGCCAAAGTTCAGTCGCGCTGCTCACCGCTGCGGTGACACTGAGCAGCATCGCCCTGATCGGCGTGCCCGCTGCGACTGCGGACGAGCAGCAGACCACTACCGAACAGAACACGACTGCCAAACCATCCGTAATCATCAACGAGGTCTATGCCGGCAATACGAAAGCTGCCGGAGACCCGGATAGCAAGCGTTGCGATTGGGCCGAGCTCAAGAACACCGGCTCCACAGACGTTGACGTGAAGGGCTGGGGCATCTACGACAGCGGCAAGAAAGCCAAGAAGCACTACACCATCGGCGCCAGCGAAGTAACGAATACGGACACCGTCATCAAAGCCGGCGGATATCTGGTGGCATACATCGACCCCGACAAGGCAAAGCCTGCCAAAACCTGCGATGCCGCTCCCGATATGAAAGTCTCCTCGATCAAGAGCGACAATCTGATAGTCACGATTCTGGCCACTTCGAATTGTGATGATAAGAACGCATCCACGAAATTCAATGATTCGGCCACCCGACTCACGTTGCAGGACAGCGACGATAATGTCGTGGCCGATGCCGTGTTCGATTTTTCGGGTCTATTCCACGTATACCGCGCAGTTGTCCAGCAAGCGCAAGGGCATGGAAGCTGAAGGCAAGACCTGGAACTACCACGATATTCTTGCGCAATTCATCACGATGCACAACAAGAAGTCAAACGTACTGCTTATCTGGTCGGGTGACTGGCCCACCTACAGCAGCAATTCCGACAAATACTATGTGATTCTTGCCGGTGAGGGCTTCGACTCGACGGATGAGGCTTGGAATTGGTGCAAAGCCAACAATTACGGTCCGAACGACTGCATGCCTATAGATTTGCAGTAACAAGTGGAATGTGAATGTCGCTACGTTGCTGGGTCTCCTGAGTTACAAGACGTACAATCGGGAGCATGGCCAAGGACGACGACAGAACCAACAAGCCTGAAGAGGCCGGCAAGTGGGGTACAGCCGGAAAATCCTCAGGAAAGAACAACAAGAATGGCAGGGGAAAGGAATACAAAACCAATCGACGGATCGACAAGGTATTACAGCTCGCGGCGGATCGCATAGACACCATCGACTCCAGTGCCAGCGTGCCTGAACGACTGGCGCGTGCGGCGAAATCCAGTGAACTGCTCAGCGCCGTATGGTCGTTGCCGCCCGCTCAACGTCTTATGTTCCACCACGGCATGCAGGTCACTGATGTCGAAGGCGATTCCACTCCCGGATTCGACGGCAATAAAGAGGACGCCGAGAAGTTCATTTCGATCAGCTCCTCCGAAATCGCCCGATACCAGCGGCTCATGTACGCGAATGGCGTCAAAGGCTCGACACGGCGGCTGCTCATCGTGCTGCAAGGCATGGATGCCTCCGGCAAGGGCGGCATTGTGCGTCACGTGTTCAGCCAAGGCGACCCGATGGGCATCCATTACCATGGCTTCGGCAAGCCTACGGCCGAGGATCTCGACCACGACTTCCTCTGGCGTGTGAAGCGTGAATTGCCCAAGCCGGGGTGGATTGCCGTATTCGACCGCTCCCATTATGAAGATGTGGTCATGCCGCACGTCTATGGCACCTATCCCGAAGACGTATGGCGTGCCCGCTACGACCAGATCAACGATTTCGAACGTGAACTGGCCGCCAGCGGATGCGCCATCCTCAAGATCTTCCTCGTGGTAAGCCAGGAAGAACAGAAAAAACACTTTCTTGGGAGGCTGGATGATCCCACCAAGTTCTGGAAATTCGATATCTCCGACCTCGAGGCCCGCGACCGATGGGATGAGTACATGTTCGCTTGGCAGGAAGTGTTCGAGAAAACCAGCACGGCCGCCGCACCGTGGTACCTCGTTCCGGCCGATAACCGCTGGTATTCGCGAGCCGTGGTCTCCGAACTGCTGCGCACCACCTTGAAGAACATGAACATGACCTGGCCTCCCCTCGAACCCGAGGTGGACCCCGACGAGGTGCGCCGCCGGTTGGCGTGAGCGATCCTCCCATTGGCGGAGCCAAGCGCATGGCACAGCTCTTCGCATGGCTCCGCCCGCTGGCGGGAGGCGTCGCATAGCGACGGAGGGCGGCTCGTGCCGTCGGAATAGGCCACTAGGTAGACTGAGCATTATGACTGACGAGAAGGAATACGGATCCCTGGGGCGGCTGGCCCCCGAATGGGACGGCGACGGACGCGAACGGAATCTTACGGCCGACGACATCTACGAACGGTTCTTCGGCTGGGTGGAAGACGTCAAGGGCATCGAGCCGTGGCCGCATCAGGAAGAGGCCATTATGGACCTCTTGGCCGGCGACCATGTGATTTTGAATACCCCGACCGGTTCGGGCAAATCGCTGGTGGCGCTTGGCATGCACTTCGCCGCCCTGTGCACTGGCCGCCGCTCCTATTACACCGCTCCGATCAAGGCGCTGGTGTCGGAGAAATTCTTCGACTTGGTCGAAGTGTTCGGCCGCGACAACGTCGGCATGATCACCGGCGACAGCCACATCAACGCGGACGCGCCGATCATCTGCTGCACCGCCGAAATCCTCGCCAATCAGGCTTTGCGCGAAGGCACCCATGCCGATGTGGGCCTCGTGGCGATGGACGAATTCCATTATTACGGTGATCCGGAGCGCGGCTGGGCGTGGCAGGTGCCACTGCTCACGCTGCCGCAGACCCAGTTCCTGCTGATGAGCGCCACACTCGGCAATGTGGACGCCATCGCCGACAAGCTCTCCGGTCTGAACGACACCCCGGACGTGGATGTAATCGCCGACGCGCCGCGACCGGTGCCGTTGAGCTACGAATACACGCTCGACCCGATGGAAAAAACCGTGGAACTCGCCTTCCGCAACGGCGAAACCCCGATTTACGTGGTCCACTTTTCGCAGGACGCCGCATTGGAGACCGCGCAAGCGCTCGCCTCCACCGGTGTATCCAGCAAGGAACAGCGCCAAGCCATCGCAGAAGCCATCAAAGGCGTCAAGTTCACCACAGCCTTCGGCAAGATTCTGCAGCGACTGCTGCGCACCGGTGTCGGCATCCATCATGCCGGCATGCTGCCTCGCTACCGCCGCCTGGTCGAACAGCTCGCCCAGCAGGGTCTGCTGCCGGTGATTTGCGGCACCGATACATTGGGCGTCGGCATCAATGTGCCGATTCACTCCGTGGTGCTCACGGCCCTGACCAAGTTCGACGGCACCAAGATGCGCCGCCTGCGCGCCCGTGAATTCCACCAGATTGCCGGACGAGCTGGCCGTATGGGATTCGATACCGAGGGACTGGTGATCGCCGAGGCTCCCGAATATGAAATCGAAAACCAGAAGGCCATCGCCAAGGCCGGGGGAGATCCGAAGAAACTCAAGAAGGTCAAGCGCAAGAAGGCGCCGGAAGGTTTTGTGACCTGGAACCAGAGCACGTTTGATAAGCTCATCGACGCCGAACCGGAAACCCTGGTCCCGCACCTGAAAATCACGCATTCGATGGTGCTCAATGAAGTGGCGCAGGGCGGTGACGCCCGTGCCCGTATCGACGATCTCATCGACGATTCCGCGCAGACCCCCGACCAGAAGGAGCATCTGCACCAGCGGGCCGACGAGATCTTCCAAACCCTGTTCGATACCGAAGTCATCGAAACCGAGGACCGCAAGGACGGCGGCAAGGACTACTACATGACCCTTGATATGCCGGACGACTTCGCCCTCGACCAGCCGCTCTCCCCGTTCCTGCTGGCCGCGCTCGAACTGCTCGACCCCGAGTCCGACACCTATGCGCTGGACGTGATCTCCATGGCCGAGGCCACGCTCGAAGACCCCAAGCAGGTGCTGCGTGCCCAGGAGCGTCAGGCCCGAGACAAGGCGATGGCCGATATGAAGGCCGACGGACTCGACTATGACGAGCGTATGGATAAGCTGCAGGAGATTACGTATCCGAAGCCACTGGAAGACATGCTCGAAGCCGCGTTCGATCAGTACCGCCACGATGTGCCGTGGGCCAACGACTACTGGCTGTCGCCGAAATCCGTGGTGCGCGACATGGTGGAAACCGCCTCCGACTTCACCGGATACATCACCCGATACAACATCGCCCGCTCCGAAGGCACCCTGTTGCGCTACCTCTCGGACGCCTACCGCACGCTGGCGCGCACCGTGCCGCCCGAAAAGCGTGACGAGCAACTCGAAGACATCATCTCGTGGCTGCGCGTGCTCGTGCGCTCCATCGACTCCTCGCTGGTGGACGAATGGGAGAACGCCGGCGATTCCGCCGACCAGTCCGAGGCGGCGGCCTCCTTGGCGGCGCCGGGCAAGAAGAACGCGGTGGTCGAGGACCGACGAGGCCTTATCGTGCTGATCAGAAACGCCATGTTCCGCCGTGTGCAGCTTATGGACCTCGACCAGCCGGACAAGCTCGGCGCGCTCGACAAAGACTGGGGCTACGGTGTGCACGAATGGGAAGATGTGCTCGACGACTACTACGACGAGCACGAGTACGTGGGCATCGGCGCCGAAGCGCGCTCGCCCGAACTGTTCATGTTGGATGACAAGCACGAGAACGACGAGCATACGTGGAAGGTGCGTCAGATTATCGATGATTCCGATGGCGATCACGATTGGGCCATCGAAGGCATCGTGGACCTCGACGCCACCCAAGACACCGGCGAAGTAGTCTTCCACGACTACAAGGTGAGTAACTGATTCCTTTCTTGGCTCCCCTCTCTGAGGGAAGCCAGGGTGCAGCTCGAACGTCTGTTCGAACACTGGGGTACTATAGGACGTTATGAGTGAGAACGATTTGTTTGGGGCGGCTGATGCGCCGGAGTCGATGACGCGGCCGTTGGCGGTGCGCATGCGTCCACGCACTTTGGACGAGGTGATTGGCCAAACGCAGGTGTTGGGCCAGGGCTCGCCGCTGCGCCGCCTCGCCAATCCGGCCAGCAAAGGCAGTCTCACCGCGCCGAGCTCCGTAATCCTGTTCGGCCCTCCAGGCGTCGGCAAAACCACGCTCGCCACCATCGTGGCCGGCCAATCCGGCCGCGTGTTTGAGGAACTCTCCGCCGTGACATCCGGCGTCAAAGACGTGCGCGACGTACTCACCCGCGCTCACGAACGGCTCGTGTCACGCGGCCAGGAAACCGTACTGTTCATCGACGAGGTACATCGCTTCTCCAAATCCCAGCAGGATGCGCTGCTTCCCGCCGTCGAAAACCGCGACGTGACCTTTATCGGCGCCACCACCGAGAACCCGAGCTTTTCCATCATCAAACCGTTGCTCTCCCGTTCGGTGGTCGTCAAGCTTGAGTCATTGGAGCCTGATCAGCTCATCGAACTGGTGCAGCGCGCGCTGACTGATGACCGCGGTCTCAGGGGCGAGGTCAAAGCCACGGACGAAGCCATCGCCGACATCGTGCGCATGGCCGGTGGTGACGCACGCAAGAGTCTCACGATTCTGGAGGCCGCGGCTGGCGCGGTCACTGGCGACGAAGCCCGCAAAAAGGGCGCACGCCGACCCATCATCACCCCCGAAATCGTGGCTACGGTAATGGACACCGCCACCGTGCGCTACGACAAAGACGGCGATGACCATTACGACGTGATTTCCGCATTCATCAAATCCATGCGGGGCTCCGATCCGGATGCCGCCATCCATTATCTGGCACGCATGCTGAAAGCGGGTGAAGATCCGCGCTTCATCGCCCGTCGCATCATGATCGCCGCCAGCGAGGAAGTCGGCATGGCCGCCCCGCAGATTTTGCAGGTCACCGTGGCCGCGGCGCAGGCCGTGGCGCTGGTCGGCATGCCCGAGGCACGTATTATTTTGGCCGAAGCTACGATTGCCGTGGCCACCGCGCCCAAATCAAACGCCAGCTATAACGCCATTAACCAGGCGCTCGCGGACGTGGATGCCGGCAAGATCGGCGCTGTTCCGCTGTATTTGAGGAACGCCCCCACCAAGCTTATGAAAGAGTGGGGCAACCACGAGGGCTACAAATATGCGCACGATTGGCCCGGTGCCGTGGCGCCACAGGAATATATGCCCGAAGAGCTGCGTGGCACCGAGTACTACCATCCCAACGATCGCGGCTATGAACACGAAGTCAGCCAGCGTCTTGCCAAGATTCGCCCGATACTGCATGGTGGGGAACCCGAACAGAAATGAACATAGGGGAGTAAAGTGTAACGCAACAATAACAGTGGAAAAAGGGGAGGCAAACACCATGGCGACCATCTTCATCGTGGACGATGATCAGGTCATCGGCGAAATGCTTAGTCTTGTTTTGGAAAACGAGGGATTCCAGACTGTGACCTGCCTGGACGGGCTGAGGGCTGTGGAAATGTTCCCCATCGTCAAGCCCGATTTGATTCTGCTTGACGTTATGCTCCCCGGGCTGGACGGCACGGAGGTGGCCCGCCGCATCAGAGCTACCTCTAATGTGCCGATTATCATGCTCACCGCCAAATCAGACACACTTGACGTCGTGGCCGGCTTGGAAGCCGGTGCCGACGACTACGTGCCCAAGCCCTTCAAAGTAGCCGAACTGCTGGCGCGTATCCGTGCACGCTTCCGCATCGCCAAGCCGGCCGCCGAAGACGGTGCCACCGGTGGCGCAAGCGGTGGCAATGCAAACGTCAACCATCTGGAACGCGGACCCATCGTCATCGACCGTTTGGAACACACCGCCACCAAGGATGGCAAGGACCTGAATCTCACTCCGATGGAATTCGAGCTGCTGTTCATGCTTGCGGCCGCCGCCGGCGAGGCCATCAGTCGTTCCAGCCTGCTCAAGAATGTCTGGGGATACGAGAATTCCGGCGATACGCGCCTGGTCAATGTGCATGTTCAACGCCTTAGGGCCAAAGTGGAGGACGACCCCGAGAACCCGCAAATCGTGCAGACCGTACGCGGTATTGGCTACAAGTTCGTCACTCCTGAACAATGAACCTGCGCCCTCGATTCAGCCTCAAACGCTTGCTGCGCCACGGACGCGCTGAAGTTCGTCGCTCACTGCAGGCCCGCACCGTGGCCCTCACCGTGATTCTTACGCTGGCCGTGGCCATCGTCTTCTCTGGCGTATCGATGGTATCAGTGCGCGCCTCGCTGCTTACCCAAATCACTTCGCAGTCGCGTGCCGACTATTCAAACATGGTGCAGCAGGCCCAAACCAGTCTGGACGCGGCCGATGTCTCCACCGCAGTGCAGCTCCAACAGCTGGTCAATGACTTGGCGTCCTCGTTGCAATCCGAGGGGTCCTCCAACCTGATAGGTGTGTATTTGTGGAGTCGTGATACCAACTCGCGTGCCATCATCCCCGTATCCACCGAACCCAGCTATCAAAGTCTGATTTCTGACGACATCCGTTCATCCGTGGCTTCCGACTTGGATGACAGCGTGTTCTATCAGCCGGTCGAAATTCCCGGTGATTCCGGCATGCCGGGCAGCGGGACGCCCGCAGCGGTGCTCGGCACCGTATTGGACTTTGGCGTGGCCGGCAACCTCGAATTCTTCGCCATTTATTCGTACACGTTCCAGCAGCAGTCCTTGACGCAGATTCAGCTCAGTCTGGTGGTCATCTGTGCGTTGCTGTCCATCGTGGTGGGCGTAGTAATCTGGCTGGTGATTCGTGGCATCGTGCGCCCGATTGAACGAGTGGCAGCGGCCTCGGAAACACTGGCCTCCGGCAATCTCGATATGCGCGTTACCGTGGATCGTAAGGATGAGCTTGGTGTGCTGCAGCAATCCTTCAATACGATGGCTGATGCGCTCAACCAGAAGATCGATGAGCTGGAGGAAGCAAGCGTTTTCCAGAAACGATTTGTGTCCGACGTCAGTCATGAATTGCGTACCCCGGTGACCACCATGCGTATGGCTTCCGACCTGCTCGAAATGAAAAAAGACGGCTTCGACCCCTCCACCAAGCGTACGGTCGAACTGTTGGCCGGCCAGATCAGTCGATTCCAAGACATGCTCGCCGATCTGTTGGAAATCTCCCGCTACGATGCCGGTTATGCGGCACTCGACCTTGTGGAAACCGATTTATGCGAACCAATTGAAACGGCAGTGGACCAAGTTGACGGCATCGCCCAAGCCAAACGGGTGCCGATTCACACGTATCTGCCCAATGTGCAGGTTTTGACTCGTATCGATTCGCGTCGAGTGATTCGCATCGTCAGAAATCTGTTGGCCAATGCCGTCGATTTCGCTGAGGACCGGCCGATCGAAGTGCGCGTCGCGGCCAACCGCAAAGCCGTGGCCATCAGCGTTCGCGACTATGGCGTTGGTATCGACGAAGACAAAGTCGCTCATGTATTCGATCGATTCTGGAGAGGCGACCTTTCACGTTCACGCGTTACCGGCGGCACCGGATTGGGCCTGTCCATCGCCATGACTGATGCCTTGCTGCACCACGGTAGTATCCGTGTACGTTCGGCAGTGGGGGAGGGCACCTGGTTCTTGGTATTGCTGCCGCGTGACCCCGACCAAGGTGAGGTGGCGGACGCTGAACTGCCGGTGAATTTTGCTTCTGAAACGCCGGATGACCTGCGTGTTACCGGTGGGTTTGGTGTGGCCACCAGCCAAGTCACACATGATTATCATGAGGTTCGCCGCGACACGATGATGGGGAGGCCACTATGAGACGAGTGACCAGAACGATTGCCGCCGCAGGCGCGGCCATAGCCTGTTGCATCACGATGACGGCATGCTCAAGTCCGTTCGATTTGCCGATTAGCGGCTCGGTGCAGACTCTGGCACCGGTGGAACAGCAGACCCAGCGTGTTTACACCAATCCTCAGGGGCCTGCGGACGATGCACAGCCGGAAACCATTGTCAAAGGGTTCTATGACGCTATGCCTGCTGGCGTGCAGTCCGATGGCTATCGCGTGGCTCGCGAATTCCTGACTGGCTCGGCTTCTGCCGGGTGGAATGGAGATTCTGCGGCACTGGTATACAGCGGCACCCCTGATTTCCGCCGACGCGCCAACACCATAAGCGCGCCACAAGGTGCGGAAAGCTCACTGATTGTGGAAGTGGAACTTCAGGTGGTGGGTTCCTTGGATTCGCATGGCGTATACACGCCGTCAAACAGCACCCAAACGCGCAGGCTTCCCTATACGCTGATGAAGAAAAGCGGCCAATGGCGCATCTCGTCATTGGAAAGCGGCGTGGTGATTTCCACCGCAGATTTTGAACAGGTGTTCCGCCAAGTATCCGTGTATCAGGTGAGTACTTCCGGCAAGCAACTTATCCCGGATATTCGTTGGTTGAGCTGGCGCAACTGGCGCACCCAGGCAGTCGGTGAAGTGCTCTCGGATGCACCCTCCTGGTTGGAAGGAGTGCTGCGAGGCGCCGGCTTGTCTACCATCAAACTCGCGGTCGACAGCGTGCCGGTGAAGAACAATGTGGTGGAGATACACCTCAACAGCGGTATCAATGCGTTGAACGAGGAAGAACGAGGCCTGCTGGTACATCGCATCCGTCTGACTATGGGCGACGGCAATGCCGAATACGCGCTGAGGATTACCGGCGATGGAGTGGACTATTCCGATGCCGACGCAAATGTGAAACTTACTACCGAGCAGCCGACAGCGGGCGTATACACGTTGACCGGTGGTCATATCGTTTCCCTGGCCAGCTCCAGTCCGTTGCGTGTAGGGGAGGCCCCCGGATATGACGATGCTCGGGGCTTCGTTTTTTCCTCATCCGGCGGCGCGGTGTTGCGTGCGGACGGCGTGGTCGAATGCCTGAAATCTGATGGTGCGTCCTGTGGGGTGATGTTCTCCGGCGAGCCGATGCGATCGATTACCGAAGGTCTGGATGGCGAAGTATGGGCTGTATCCGAGAACGGGCGCGAATTGCATGTGTCAGATGGGGGCAAGGAAACCGATCTGAAGCTTGATTGGCTTGGTGCTGCCGACAGCATTGTGGCATTGGCGGTTTCTCCGGAAGGGTGCCGATTGGCGTTGGCAGTCGAGGGCGAGGACACGAACGGCGTGATGATGACCGGTGTGGCGCGCAACGGTGATAAAACACTGAGCGGTCTGAGCAAAGCGGCCACCCAAGTGAGTGTGCTCAGGCACGTCACCATGCTCACGTTCTACAATGATCTGAATCTGGTGTACGCCACCACACCTCCTGAGGGAAACAGCGAACAACAAGAGGCATGGCGTCAAATGGCACCAGGCCCGGCCAATGCGCAGCGTTTACCCAATGGAATCATAACGTCGATGGCATCGGGGCAGATCAGCCTGTCCCGTCGCCTGGCCATTGTGGACGATTTGGGTATTGTGCGCTCCGTTTCCGGCTCACTCGACGGTTCCTGGACCATCGCCGATAGCCAGGTCACTGCCCTCGGTGCGCAGTAGATGGTATAAGAAAAACGGTGTTCATAATAACTTTTCTTGTGTTGTGATGCGGCGGCTTTGTCGCTCGGCTGACGAGCGGTATTGCCGCCGTGCAACCACCTCTTATTATGGCTTAATAACAAGGCAAAACGGCGCTGTGAAGCCGTTTTTTGAACTACTGTTATCAAACTGTTATAAACCTGTTATCAAACTGTTATCGCATGCGATTGAACATTTGGCCTGTGAGCGTCACACTAGAGATTGTCGATGACGAACAGTCACCAAACAGTATGAAAGATCATCCAAAAAATAAACACTGCTCGAGGAGGAGTATTTATGAAGAATTGGAAGAAGGCCATTGCCCTCGTTGCTTCTGCTGCTGCGCTTGTCAGCGTTGCCGCATGCGGTTCCAGCAACGCAGGTGGCAGCTCGGACTCCGGCAAGAAGACGGTTGGCTTCGTTGCTGTGGGCCCTGAGGGCGGCTTCCGTACCGCCAACGAGAAGGACATTCAGCAGGCATTCGAGGATGCCGGCTTTGACCTGACCTACTCTCCGACCCAGAACAACGATCAGCAGAAGCAGATTCAGGCGTTCAACAAGTTCGTTAACGACGAAGTCGACGCCATCATCCTGTCCTCCACCGAGGATTCCGGTTGGGATGACTCCCTGAAGAAGGCCGCTGAGGCTGAGATTCCGGTCTTCACCGTTGACCGTAACGTGGACGTCAAGGACGCCGAGGCCAAGAAGGCCATCGTTGCTCACATCGGACCGTCCAACGTCTGGTGCGGCGAGCAGGCTGCCGAGTTCGTGAACAAGAACTTCCCGGATGGCGCCAACGGCTTCATCCTCGAAGGCCCTGCCGGCCTGTCCGTGGTGAAGGATCGTGGCACTGGTTGGGGCAACAAGGTTGCCTCCAACGTCAAGGTTCTTGAGTCCCAGTCCGCTAACTGGTCCACTGATGAGGCCAAGACCGTGACCGCTGGTCTGCTCGACAAGTACAAGTCCGACAACCCGCAGTTCATCTTCGCTCAGAACGACGAGATGGGCCTCGGTGCCGCTCAGGCTGTTGACGCCGCCGGCCTCAAGGGCAAGGTCAAGATCATCACCATCGACGGTACCAAGAACGCTCTGCAGGCTCTTGTTGATGGTGACCTCTCCTACGTGATCGAGTACAACCCGATTTTCGGCAAGGAAACCGCTCAGGCCGTCAAGGACTACCTGGATGGCAAGACCGTTGAGAAGGACATCGAGATCGAGTCCAAGACCTTCGACGCCGCCTCCGCCAAGGAAGCTCTGGACAACAACACCCGCGCCTACTGATAAGTCTGCTGCGACTCATTGATAACTGAACCAAATAATTGATGTGATGGTGTGAGAAGGATGTTCCTTCCACACCATCACTCATGTGTGGCTCAAATATCACAAAACGATAACACTTCATTCTCGTTTAAGGCAAAGACATGACAGATAAAAACCCCATCGTCGTAATGAAAGGCATTACGATTGAATTCCCGGGCGTCAAGGCCTTGGATGGTGTTGATTTGACTCTCTACCCGGGCGAAGTTCACGCCCTGATGGGTGAGAACGGTGCAGGCAAGTCCACCATGATTAAGGCTCTGACCGGTGTGTACAAGATCAACGCCGGCTCCATTATGGTGGACGGCAAGCCTCAGCAGTTCAACGGCACCCTCGACGCACAAAACGCCGGTATCGCCACCGTGTATCAGGAAGTGAACCTGTGCACCAACCTTTCCGTCGGTGAGAACGTGATGCTGGGCCACGAAAAGCGCGGCCCCTTCGGCATCGACTGGAAGAAGACCCACGAGGCCGCCAAGAAGTATTTGGCACAGATGGGCCTCGAATCCATTGACCCGCACACTCCGCTGAGCTCCATCTCCATCGCTATGCAGCAGCTGGTCGCCATCGCCCGCGCTATGGTTATCAACGCCAAGGTGCTGATTCTCGATGAGCCGACCTCTTCGCTGGATGCCAACGAGGTCAGGGACCTGTTCGCGATCATGCGCAAGGTGCGTGACTCGGGCGTGGCCATCCTCTTCGTCTCCCACTTCCTCGATCAGATTTATGAGATTACCGATCGTCTGACCATTCTGCGTAACGGCCAGTTCATCAAGGAGGTCATGACCAAGGACACCCCGCGCGACGAACTCATCGGCATGATGATTGGTAAGTCCGCCGCCGAGCTGTCCCAGATTGGTGCCAAGAAGGCTCGCCGTGAAATCACCTCTGGCGAGAAGCCGATCGTCGATGTCAAGGGCCTCGGCAAGAAGGGCACCATCAACCCGGTTGATGTTGACATCTACAAGGGTGAGGTCGTTGGCTTCGCTGGCCTGCTGGGCTCCGGTCGTACCGAGCTTGGTCGACTCCTGTATGGTGCCGACAAGCCGGATTCGGGTACCTACACGCTCAACGGCAAGAAGGTCAACATCTCCGATCCGTACACGGCTTTGAAGAACAAAATCGCGTACTCCACCGAAAACCGTCGTGATGAGGGCATCATCGGCGACCTGACCGTCCGCCAGAACATCCTTATCGCCCTGCAGGCAACGCGCGGTATGTTCAAGCCGATTCCCAAGAAGGAAGCGGACGCCATCGTTGACAAGTACATGAAGGAACTCAACGTTCGTCCCGCCGACCCGGATCGCCCGGTCAAGAATCTCTCCGGCGGCAACCAGCAGAAGGTGCTCATTGGCCGTTGGCTGGCCACGCACCCCGAGCTGCTGATTCTGGACGAGCCGACCCGTGGTATCGATATCGGTGCCAAGGCTGAAATTCAGCAGGTCGTGCTTGACCTGGCTTCTCAGGGCATGGGCGTTGTCTTCATCTCCTCCGAGCTTGAAGAGGTCGTGCGTCTGTCCGACGACATCGAGGTTCTCAAGGACCGCCACAAGATCGCAGAAATCGAAAACGACGACACCGTCTCTCAGGCGACCATCGTCGAAACCATCGCTAACACCAACGTAAACACCGGAAAGGAGGCATGAGATGGCTGAAAAGGCAAAAGCCGAGGGCAACAACTTTGTCAAGAAGCTGCTGAGCAGCAACCTGACCTGGTCGATCGTCGCATTCATTCTTCTGGTCATCATCTGCACCATCTTCCAGCATGACTTCCTGGCTTTGAGCTGGAACAGCAACACCGGTGGTCTGGCCGGCCCGCTGATCACCATGCTCCAGGAATCTGCCCGATACCTGATGATTGCAACCGGTATGACCTTGGTTATCTCCACCGCCGGTATCGACCTTTCGGTCGGTTCCGTTATGGCAGTGGCAGGTGCCGCCGCCATGCAGACCCTGTCCAATGGCATGAACGTGTGGCTCTCCATCCTCATCGCCTTGGCTGTTGGTCTGGCCATTGGCTGCGTCAACGGCGCTCTGGTTTCCTTCCTGGGCCTACAGCCGTTCATCACCACCCTGATTATGATGCTCGCCGGCCGTGGTATGGCCAAGGTCATCACCTCCGGTGAGAACACCGACGCCTCCGCAGTTGCTGGCAACGAACCGCTGAAGTGGTTCGCCAACGGCTTCATTCTGGGCATTCCCGCCAACTTCGTCATCGCCGTTATCATTGTGATTCTCGTTGGCCTGCTGTGCCGCAAGACCGCTATGGGCATGATGATTGAGGCCGTGGGCATCAACCAGGAAGCCTCCCGTATGACCGGTATCAAGCCGAAGAAGATCCTCTTCCTCGTCTACGCGATTTCCGGCTTCCTCGCGGCCATCGCTGGTCTGTTCGCCACCGCATCCGTGATGCGTGTCGACGTGGTTAAGACCGGTCAGGACCTCGAAATGTACGCCATTCTGGCAGTCGTCATCGGCGGTACTTCACTGCTGGGTGGTAAGTTCTCCCTCGCCGGCTCTGCTGTCGGTGCTGTAATTATCGCCATGATCCGCAAGACCATCATCACCCTGGGCGTCAACGCCGAGGCAACTCCGGCCTTCTTCGCCGTCGTTGTGATTGTGATCTGCGTGATGCAGGCTCCGAAGATTCACAACCTGAGCGCGAATATGAAACGCAAGCGCGCGCTCAAGGCTCAAGCTAAGGCGGTGGCAGCATGACAACAGCTACGGCAAACAAAGTGAAGGCTCCCAAGAAGGGCTTCAAGCTCGATCGTCAGATGATCCCGACCCTCGCGGCCGTGGTGATCTTCATCCTGATGATCATCATGGGTCAGGCGTTGTTCGGCACCTACATTCGACTGGGCTTCATCTCCTCCCTGTTCATTGACCACGCCTACCTGATTATTCTGGCTGTGGCCATGACCCTGCCGATTCTGACCGGTGGTATCGATTTGTCTGTCGGTGCTATCGTGGCCATCACCGCAGTCGTCGGCCTGAAGCTGGCGAACGCCGGCGTGCCCGCCTTCCTGGTCATGATCATCATGCTGCTCATCGGCGCTGTGTTCGGCCTGCTGGCCGGCACCTTGATCGAGGAATTCAACATGCAGCCGTTCATCGCGACCCTGTCGACGATGTTCCTGGCCCGTGGTCTTGCCTCCATCATCTCCACCGACTCGCTGACCTTCCCGCAGGGCAATGACTTCTCGTTCATCTCCAACGTGATCAAGATCATCGACAATCCGAAGATCTCCAACGATCTGTCCTTCAACGTCGGCGTGATCATCGCACTGGTGGTTGTGGTCTTCGGCTACGTCTTCCTGCACCATACCCGCACCGGACGCACCATCTACGCCATCGGCGGCTCCCGTTCCTCCGCGGAACTCATGGGTCTGCCGGTCAAGCGCACGCAGTACATCATCTACTTGACCTCTGCGACTCTCGCCGCCCTGGCCTCGATCGTGTACACCGCAAACATCGGCTCTGCCAAGAACACTGTGGGTGTTGGCTGGGAGCTCGACGCCGTTGCCTCCGTGGTCATCGGCCGTACGATCATCACCGGTGGCTTCGGCTACGTGCTCGGCTCCGTGCTCGGCTCTCTGGTCCGCTCCATCCTCGATCCGCTCACCTC
>OLPH01001925.1_pt1 | contig 18575 bp, 16 predicted proteins | sample 1672951 | NCBI WGS metagenome assembly OLPH01 (sample SAMEA3136740, study PRJEB25190) | human gut metagenome | reverse complement strand
GAGACGAAGTAAAAATAGGAAACTTACGAAGCATTGCAAATGCTATCCATTCTATCTTTTTCACTGTTCTCCGCCTGTATTCAGTTCAGTGAATACAGTTAACCCATCCTTTCTATTATTTATTAAGGTAAAAGAGCAACTAGAAAGTGACTGAAAATTAGGAAGGCTGACATAGCTCTACGCATCTAAGAAGGTTAGCTATTTTCTAAACTCTCCACTCGTTTTCAAATATGAATCCTTGCTCGACCATTCTAAAGTTTAATTTTTTAAAGTTTTCTACTATTATATAAATAGTATATGAGCTAGTTAAATGTTTAGCCCCGGGTTAGTGAATCTAGAAAAGCAAATAACTTTTTATTCATTTGAGAATAGTCATTGGCCCGCAATTGTTCTGGTGTTTGAACAAAAGGTAACTCTTGATTTTGCTGGCGCAAGTGCTCTTCACCATCAGCAGCTATCAGTAAATCAATAGCCTCTGGATCGAACTCCAAATGTGCCTGGAAAGCATAGTGTTTAGGACTAAAGCGAACAATTTGACGAGGGCAACCTTTACTTGTAGCCATAACAACTGCATTGTCTGATAATCCAGGCATATCTCCATGCCAGTGACCGGTATCTAAAGTAGAGCCAAAACCTTTAATATGCTCATCATCTAATCCAGCTTCAGTAAGATTTATTGGAAAAACACCAATCTCACGTTCGGGACTATGCTCGTACTTACCACCATAAGCCACAGACAAAAGTTGAGCCCCTAAACATACCCCAACAATATAGATATCAGCGTCAATAGCTTTTTGAATTAATGCAATTTCAGCCTTTGGATCATAGTATGGAAAGGCTTGACGATTTTCATCAGGTGACTGAGGTCCACCCATTACAATAAGGAAATCAATACCATCAACAGTTTCAGGAAGTTTCTCCTCCTCATAAACCTTAGTTGATGTGACATTGTGGCCACGCTCTTGAGCCCATTTCAAGTAAGCTCCTGGAACCTCAAATGTTTCGTGTAAGATAAAATGAATATTCATACTTTTTCCTTCCATTTATTATTAATTATCCTTGATAGGAGGCTGGCTAGTAAGAGTGGTAATACGATAACTCCTCCAGTGCCTGTAAAACCAACAACCAAGGCTATTCCTGTTAGGGGGGCATTCAAAGTTGTTCCTAAAAATATAGTTGCTCCTAAAAGCATTCCTAAATTCGGACTTAGGGAAAGGCCAAAATTTCCAAAAAGCCCCGTTATCAGATAACCCGCACCTACGCCTAATGTAAACGATGGCGTCAGAGTTCCACCATAGGCACCACTTCTTAAAAGTAGACAGACCAATAGGCATTTGATGATGAGAATGACAGGAAGATATGCTGAAGACTTCCCAGAAAAAAGCCATTGGGCTAAAACCTGTCCATTTCCCATAAAAATAGGGAGGTATGCTGACAGTCCACCTAGAATCATAAAGGCAAAAGGCAAAGTCCAAAGTATTTTTTTGTCTGTAATACGATGTCCACTGGCCTTTTTCGTCAAATAACCAAACATCATAGCAAGTGGTGTTACAAATACTGTCAAGATGATTGCCTGCATGAAACTGGAAGAATCAATAGTCACTTTATCGACTAAATATAGAGCCTGTCCACCAACAATTGGTCTGGCACAATAAGCAGATACATAAGTAGTCACAAGAATAATGACGATATTCTTTAACTTCCAACTAACTCCTAATGTTTCCAAAACAAACAAAGCGCTGGCAAAAGGCACCTGGTAAACAGAGGCTAAGCCTGCTCCAGCACCACCAGCAATTAATAATTGTCTATCGGAAATGTCTAAGCGTAATCCCTTAGAAAGACTACCACCGAAGAGAGCACCTAATTCTCGAGGTGCTCCTTCTTTGCCAATTGAGGCCCCGGCAGCAACGATTGCCACCTGGACTAACGCATGTAGAGACTGGCCTAGAAAGTTTGGACTCCTTTTACCAACAAGTTGCTTAGCTTTGCTAATGGAAAGTAAGGAGACCCGTCGTTGAAGAAAATACCAAAATAAACTAGCTAGGATTCCAACCATAAGCAATACTAAAAATCTTCGAAATGCACTCACTGATTGAAACTGTAACAAGAGATTGCCTTTATCTTTACCAAACGAAAGAACTTGTATAAATTCTAAAAGATAGTGGCAAAGAATTCCAACAAGACCTGAAGCGATACCAGTTCCAAAAACAGCCAAACTTAGCTTAAGAGATTTTGGTAACAACCTTAAACGTTTTATTTCCCGAAAAATCATGTTTTAAAGTTCAGCCAAAATAGCTTTCAGCAAGCCTTTGAAATCCCCTTTAACACGTTCTGTCACTTCCACCACTTCTTCGTGACTAAGTTCTTCTTGGAAACCAGCCGCAAAGTTGGTAATACATGAAATACCCAGAACTTTCAAATCAGAATGTGCTGCTACGATAACTTCAGGAACAGTTGACATACCAACCGCATCTGCACCCAATGTCTTAAAGGCACGAATTTCAGCAGGTGTTTCATAGGTAGGTCCTGTTGCCCCAATATAAACCCCTTCTTCCAACTTGATACCAAGTTTATCAGCCACTTTGTGGGCGATTTCACGGTATTCTGGAGTATATGCCTTGGACATATCTGGGAAACGTGGGCCAAACTCATCCAAGTTTTCGCCAATCAAAGGATTTTGACCCGTCATATTGATGTGGTCTGTGATAGCCATGAGAGTACCAGGGCCAAAGCCAATACCACCAGCCGCATTCGTTACGAGTACCCCTTCACAACCGAGAGCTTTCATCACACGTACAGGGAAAGTGACTACTTCAAGTGGATTTCCTTCATAAAAATGGAAACGTCCTTGAAGAGCCAAAACCTTACGTCCAGCCAAAGTACCATATACAAGTTTACCAGCATGACCAACAACTGTTGATTGTCCCCAGTTTGGAATATCCGCATAATCAATGATCATTGCATCTTCAACTTCTTCAGCCAACTCGCCAAGTCCAGAACCTAAAATCAAACCAAATTCAGGCTTTTCAATTCCTTTACTTTCCAAAAAGGCTTGCGTAACTCTAATTTTTTCAAGTAGCGACATCTTATCTCTCCCTTAATATGTTATTTCATTGTTAAAAAGTGACCAATTTTTGAAAATGTTCTTGCATTTCGAATGGTGATATATGGATAGAAAGGTGTTTTCAATAACTTCTTATGATAAGCCGTTTGGCTATAACTTGATTTATCATACTTTCCCCAGTAGACACCAAGTTGACCAAGATGAAGAATTTCATCTCCCAACTCTAAAGACTCAATAACATTCCTCATTTCGTTCTTATCAAGTCTTTCAGTATATAAGAGGACGTCTTTTCTATAGAAATCATCTTCCCACCACTTAGGTAAAGATGCCACTTCATTTTGGTAATCTTCTAGAGTAAAAAGAGAAAACACCTTAATAAATGGATAAGCCTTATTTAGAAATCTCTCTAAAACTAAGAGGAGTTCTTCTTTCATCAAGGAAGAATCAAAGAAAAGATTTCCACTATTTATATAGGAAGAAACATTTGACATCACAAGTTCTTTTAACTCATGACAAAATTCTTCCATGACTACCTTGTGACGACCACCAACGTTTATCCCACGAACCAAAAATGCATAGCGCTTCATTTTAGACAAGTTTATCCAAGAAACTTTCACCAATCATGGCTTTATCGACACCGAAGTTTTCAGCAACAGTTGCTGAGATATCAGAGAAATGACCCACTGGAATGAGTCCATTTCCTTTAAATGAAGGGCTGTAAGCCAAGAAAGGAATATATTCACGTGTATGGTCAGTACCAGCGTAAGTTGGATCATTTCCGTGGTCTGCTGTAATCATTAAGAGGTCATCTTCACGCATTGCTGCGATGATTTCTGGCAAAAGTTGGTCAAATTCGTGCAAACAATCACGATATCCATGAGGATTACGACGGTGTCCATAAAGGGCATCGAAGTCTACCAAGTTTGTGAATGAGAAGCCATGTTTGAAATCTTCAGAAGTCATAGCTTTAATCAAATTATCAATACCATGGCTATTTGATTTGTTGTGGCCCATATCGTGATTAATACCAGCTCCGTTGAAGATATCGTTAATCTTACCAACAGCATAAGTATCAATTCCAGCTTCATTCAATTTATCCAAGACAGTTGGTGCAAATGGTGAAACAGCCAAATCTCGACGATTAGACGTACGAGTGAAGTTTCCAGGCTCACCAACGTAAGGACGCGCAATGATACGACCAAGAAGAGCTGGACGTTCCAAAGTGATAGAACGAGCGTATTCACAAATACGGTAGAGTTCATCCAAAGGAATAATGTCTTCGTGTGCCGCAATTTGAAGAACTGGGTCAGCTGAAGTGTAAATAATCAATTCACCAGTTTCCATTTGACGAGGTCCAAAGTCTTCAATAACTGCTGTACCTGAATAAGGTTTATTAGCTTCTCGAATGACCTTTCGACCTGAAAACTCTTCAATTTTAGTAATAATCTCTTCTGGAAATCCGTTCCAGAAGGTATCAAAAGGTTCAGTAATATTGAGACCCATGATTTCCCAGTGGCCAGTCATGGTATCTTTACCAAGAGACACTTCCTGCAATTTTGTTGCATAACCAGTTGGATTATTTTCAGCTGGTACGGTCTTCAAAGGCACTTCACGTGGAATGTTCCCAAGACCAATTTTTGCCATGTTTGGCACATTCAAACCAACAGTCTTCGAGATATGGCCAAGTGTATCAGAAGCACCATCTGGTACACCAGCATTGACAAAGTCGTTTGCATCAGGTGCTGCCCCAATCCCTACAGAATCAAGAACAACTAAATGCATTCGATTAAATTTAGACATAATAACACCACAAAGAGCTGAAATCTTTTTCAGATTTTCTCTTTACCTTTTCTTTTATTTTTATATTTTCGTAAACAATAGATTGCGTTATTCAGTTAATGAAGAAATTCAGATGGGACTAAGCCTTTACTTCAACGATTTTAACACCGTCTTTTCCTGCAACAATAACCTTGTTAACCATTCCATTGAAAAGCCCATGTTCAACAACACCTGTCATGGCTTTAAGTTCCTCACCAAGTGCCACTGGATTTTCAATTTTACCTAAATCTAGATCAATGATATAGTTCTTCATATCAGTGACAAAGCGATTACCTTCTTCCGTTAATCGGAATGATGGTTTATAGTCCTTAGACTCGAAGACACGATACAAACGATCAGCACCATATTGAACAACCTCAACTGGTAGTTTAAAGGCACCAAGTTGATCAACCAGTTTTGACTCATCAACAACCCAGATGTATTCTTTGGTAGATGTGGCAACAATTTTTTCCATCAAAAGGGCACCACCACCACCCTTAATACCGTTGAGTTGCGGATCCACTTCATCAGCCCCATCTACAGTCACATCGATACTGTCAATATCATCAACTGCCTTTAATGGGATCCCTAAGCCTTCTGCTTGTTTTGTTGTTTGACTTGATGTCGTTACACCGACAACATTGAGTCCCTCTTCCTTAATACGACGACCAATTTCTTCCACAAAAAAGTAAGCCGTTGACCCTGTTCCTAGTCCGACAACCATACCATCTTTAACAAATTTGGCAGCGGTTACACCGGCGGTTTTCTTCAGTTCTTCCATGATCGACTCCTCTCATCTTTCTATAATAGTCATTCTACTCATTATACCATTTTTCCCTTATATTTTAAAATGATTTAAGGGGGTTGAATTTTTAAAGGTGACAAAAAAACTAGACTCTTAAGCTAGAGTCTAGTTCTTATGGAGTAGCCAATTATTAGTACCACTTAGTCTTCTTTATGACGTTTGAAGAATCCGATAAAGGCTGCAAAAATCATTGAAAGAAGTCCAAGGAAGCCAGCATTACTTGTATGTTCACCAGTTTGTGGCAACTCAGGTTGCGCAACTACAGGTACCTCAGTATCAGGCGTTGGTGGTGTTGGTGGTGTCACAGGTTTTTGAGGTGTTTTTGGTGTTGGTGGAACCACATGAGACACTCTCTCAACAACATAGTTTTTGTGCCATACAACAGTTGGTTTTGCAGGAGTTTTTGGTTCAACTGGTTTTGCAGGAACTTCAACCACTTTTGGTGTTGGTGGTGTTGGCGCTACTGGACCTGTTGGTGGTGTTGGTGCTTGCGGTTTACCAGGAACTTCTACTACCTCTGGAGTTAGTGGTGTTGGTACCACTGGTTCTTTTGGAGGTGTTGGTGGTGTTGGTGCTTGTGGATTGATACCAACCGTTTTCATCAACGGTTTAGTTGGAGCTGTCGGTGGTGTTGGTGCCTTAGGCTCTTCAGGTTTTTCACCAGGATTCTTAGGCAAACCTAGGTTCGAATTAATTGCAAACCAGTAGACCGTTGGAGCACCATCAGCATTGGCACCATCAGCTGTAAATACCAAGTGACCATTCGTCATCTTGATACCAGCTCCTCCATAATAGAGGTAAGGGGAGTCTTCATTGTCCCAACCAGTTAAGTCTGAGGTTGTCTCACCATTAAAGACTGCACCATGGTCAATGTATTGGTTATCATTGACTGATGTTACTTCTTTAGTAGCAGCATCATAAGTAACTGATGATTTTGGAATAGCGATGAATTGGTTATCACCAATATTTACATATTCTTGGTGACGTGTTGATTGGTATTTTTTCTTAGGTGTGAATGTAATCAAACCAGTTTCAGCAGAAACGCTGTACGAACCAATAACATCATCTTTATCACCAAATGTATAATCTTGGTTACCAAGAGCGTGTCCATTACCACTACCTGAAGCATTAAGAGTTGTTACATCAGATGGAATTTCACGTGAGACAACCCATTCTGAACCATTCCAGTCAGTGATAGGAACAACTACCTTAAGCGGGTTCTCATCAGAAATGTTAACAGTAGCGCCACCGAAATCAGCGTATCCAGATTTAGTAACAACTTCACCGTTTTGGATTGCCAAAGTAGAGCCATCTGCGTAAGGATTATATGTACCGCGGACAGTATTACCATTAACGTCTTTCGCTTCTACTGTAAGTGGACGTGGGCGTTCAGATGTTTCAACATAAGCTGCACCATTCCAGTGGTTTAGTGAGTTAAGTGCTACGATAGCATTACGCTCACTAAGGTTGAACATTTTACCATCTTTATCGTAAAACTCAACATCTACTGCTACTTTAACTGGTTTATCTTGATCAGTTGATGCACCAACTGTCATAGTTACTGTTGGATCCTTACTGATTTTCGCGATACCTTTTCCGTCATTTGATGGAAGGCTAACAATTTCGTAGCGGTAAACAACACGTTTGATTGCTGATGCTTCATTCTCAACAATCATGCTTGATTGGTTCAAACCATCATAAGTAACAACAAATTTGTCACCTTCTTTAACTTGAACCCACTCGTCTTCAGTATTTGTCCAAGGGCTATTTGAAACAATGTCAGATGCTTGTAACTTGTTAGAGTCATATTGGAAAACATTACTTGTGTTAAGACGCTCTTGTGCTTCTTTTGTCAAGTAGTTACTTACACCTTCAACTTTGTGTGTTGCATCGTTTTCACGTTGGAAGGTCAATTCTTGAACAACTTCAGCATCTTTAAGGTTACGATATACAGGATCATTCATGTATTTATCGTAAGCTGTTTTAGCTTCTTGGTATTGTTTAAGCGCTGTTTGGTAGACAGCTAATTTGTTTTGATACTCAAGGTATTCTTGGTCATATTTAGCTTTTTGCTCATTGTAGACAACCAAGGCTGCTTCGTATTTAGCTTTAGCATCTGCATTGTATTTTTCAATAGCTTGTTTTGTTTCAAGATCTGCTTCATAAGCTGTTTTCTTAGCGTTATAAAGTTCAAGATTCTTGTCATATGCTGCTTTTTCTACATCATATTTAGCTTTTGCTTCATTATATGCTGCTAGCTCAGTTTGATATTTAGCTTCAGCTTCAGCGTTACGTTTTTCAATAACAACTTTTTCAGCTACTTTATTATCATAATTAGCTTTTTCAGCATTGTATTTGGCCTTATCACTATTGTACTGTGCAAGAGCTGCTTCATAATCAGCTTTTGCTTGGTTATAAGTTGCCAATTCTGCTTGGTATTTAGCTGCAGACAAGGCATTTTCTTTATCAGCTGCTTCTTTTTCTGCTACCTTAGCATCATAAGTAACTTTCTTAGTCTTGTACTCTGAAAGGGCTGAGTCATAAGCTTGCTTAGCAATTTGGTATTGCTCTGAAGCTTTATCATAAGCAGTTTTTTCAGTATCGTATTTAGCTTGAGCTTCAGCATTTGATTTATCAGCAAGTGCTTTCTCAGCTAATTTAGCATCATAGTTTGCTTTTGCTTTATCATAGTCAGCCTTATCTGACTGGTATTTTTCTTTAGCCGTTTTATAATCAGAAACGACTGTATTGATTTTTTCTGCTTGTGCTTTGTTATCCGCAGCAGCTGCTTCAACACTTTCCTTAGTTTGAGCAGGTTCTTCCTTAACCTCAATCCCTTCGTTTGTTGCAGCAGTTTTTGCGTTTTCTAAGCTTGTATTTGTTACTTCACTTGTTGTAACAGTTGTGTTACCTTCTTCAGTAACGTTAACAACTTTCTTTTCAGTTGAATCTGCTACGGCTGAAGTGTTTTCTTCAACAGCATCTGTTGCTTCAACTGCTGGTGTTGCTGAATCTGTAGTTGTTGCTACCTCATCAGCGCTTGCATTTGAAGCTCCTACTGCAAGAACTGCAGTCCCCAAAAGAACAGAAGCCGCACCAAGGCTAGACTTTCTGAGTGAATAACGTTGTAATTCCTTTTTCCCCATTTAAATTACGTCCTTCTATATTTAGTTATGTTCATATTCTAACAAAAGAAAGAACCATGTCAATTTGAGATATCTCATAAAAACACGCATTCCTTTAAATTCGATTAGATTCTTAAATTCAAATACTTTTTAATATCAAAATATTTGATAGACAAAACCCTATTATTAATAGCGTTTTCGATACAAAAAGGAGGTTTAATTTTATAATATCTAGTCCAATTCGCTTTAATGTTTTTTTATTGAAAAGATTATGAAAAATACATAACTATACGTTTTCATGCTACTTTTCATTGCGAGAATTAGTTCTTGATAACCTATTTCAGCTAAATTCTTTCTTCTAGTTTCCTAAATTAGTTTTAACAATCAAACTAGTTTAAGCTGATAAAACTCAAAGAATAGATAACAAAAAAAGACTAGACTGTCTTGCATAGCAAAACAACCTAATCTTTCATTTTATCTTATTAATGTTTACGTTTGCGAGCTGACCATAGACCTGTAATTGCCATTGAAAGAAAGCCTAGACCTGTTACAGATGCTAATTTTTGGTTAGAATCACCTGTTTCTGGCAATACGGCGCTATTAGTTCTTTCTGTTTCTTGCTTAGCAACTACAGAAGAAGTTGGTGTAACGCTTGGTCCTGTAGGTGTTCCAGGAGTTTTTGGTTTTTGAGGAGTTGGTGGTGGCGTTGGTACTGGACGTGTTACTCGCTCAACAAGATAATTCTTATGCCATTTAACTTTAGGGGCTACAAGTTCCTTAGGTGAAACAGGTTTATTAGGTACATTAACTGTAACCATAGTTGGTGGCGTTGGTGCCTTAGGCTCAGTTGGTGGTGTTGGTTTGGTTGGCTCTCCAGGTACCTCTACGACTACTGGTGTAGGTGGTGTTGGAGCTTTAGGTTCTACTGGCGCTGTAATCTTACGTGGCTCTGCTGGCACTTCAACTAGTACTGGGGTTGGTGGTGTTGGAGCTTTGGGCTCTGTTGGGGCCTTAGGTGCCTCTCCATCAACTGTAACCACAGTGTAGTTAGGTTCTGTCGGTGGTGTTGACGCTTTAGGTTCTTCTGGTTTGCTTGGTTCCGCTGGAACTTCAACAACTGTCGGAGTTGGTGGCGTTGGAGCTTTTGGTTCTGTAGGAGCCTTAGGTCCCTCTGCATCAACTGTAACAACTGTATAGTTAGGTTCTGTTGGTGCCGTAGGGGCTGTTGGCGGAGTTGGTTCTGTTGGTACCGCTGGAAGAACTTCCAATGTAATCGTTGGTGGTGTTGGAGCCTTTGGTTCTTCAGGAGCTGTTGGCTCTTTTGGCGCTTCACCTGGATTTTTTGGAATACCAACATTTGAGTTAATCGCAAACCAATATACTGTTGGTTGACCAGCAGCATTAGCTCCATTAGCCGTAAATACCAAGTGACCATCAGCCATCTTCAAGCCTGCTCCACCATAATAGAGGTATGGAGAAGATGGATTATCCCAACCTTCAAGAGTCGTTGAAGATTCACCATTAAAGATAGACCCATGTTCAATGTATTGGTTATCTTTAAATGATGTCACCTCTTTTGTAGCAGAATCATAAGAAACACTTGAATTTGGAATTGGAATGTATTTATTGTTTCCAACATTTACAGATTCTTGGTGCTCTACATTTTCAAATTTCTTCTTAGGAGTAAAGATGATACGTCCTGAAGTTGAATCAATCGTATAAGAACCGATAACATCATCTTTACCATCTAATGTGAATTCATCTGTTCCGATATCATGACCATTCCCAGCTCCTGAAGCATTAACAGATGTTGCATCAATCACAGTTTCTTCACTAACTGCAAATTCGCTGCCATTCCATGTTGCGTTTTGAGCCACAATCTTAATCGGATTTTCAGCAGAGATAGTGACGTCAGCAGTACCAAAGTCAGCTGTTCCATTTTTAACAACAACTGCATTGTTTTCAATGCTCATTGATGAACCATCTGCATATGGATTCCAAGTTCCTCGAACAGTGTTACCATTTTTATCCTTGGCTTCTACTGTAAGGGCACGAGGTTTATCCCCACTATCTACATAAGAAGCACCTGTCCAGTGGTTAAGAGAGTTCAACGCTACAATCGCATTGTACTGTGTCAAATCAAACTTATTGCCATTACCATCATAGAATTCAACATCTACAGCCACCTTAACTGGTTTATTTTGGTCTGTTGAAGCACCGACTGTAAGTGTTACAGTTGGGTCTGAGCTAACGGCTGCAATTCCTTTACCGTCATTTGATGGAAGAGTAAGAATTTCATAACGGTAAATCACGCGCTTGATAGGATGCATATCTGTATTTTCACGCATGCTTGACTGATTCAAATTGTCATAGGTTACAACAAATTTGTCACCTTCCTTAATTTGAATAAATTCAGTTTCATTATTGGCCCAAGGACTAGTTGCTACAATATCTGAAGCTTCCAATTTATTGGAATCATACTGATGTACGTTGCTTGTATTCAAACGAGCTTGAGCATCACGAGTGAGATAAGCGCTGATGCCATTGATGGTATGAATGGCTCCACCTTCACGTTGGAAGGTCAAATCTTGAACAGTTTCTACATCTTTTAGATCTTGGAAACCATTATCATTCATGTATTTATCATAGGCTGCTTTAGCATCTTTGTACTGTGCCAAAGCTGTTTGATATTCAGCAAGTTTTGTTTGGTATGTAGCAAAATCTTTGCCGTATTGCTCTAAATCTACATTGTATTTGGCAAGCTCAACTTCATACTTAGCTTTTGCAGCATCTTCTTCTGCTTTCTTAGCAACTAACTTACCATAAGCTTCTTTATCTTTATCGTATTGAGCTTTCTTAGCTTGGTATTCTTGTAAATCTTTATCGTATTGTGCTTTAGCTGTATTATAAACAGCCATTTCTGCATCATATTTCGCTTTAGCTTCCGCATTAGCTGCATCAGCTGCTGCTTTTTCGACTACTTTGGCATCGTAGGCTGCTTTAGCAGTCTTGTAGGCAGCTAAATCAGTTTGATATTTTTCGTAAGCCGTATTGTAAGCAGCAAGATCTTTCTCATATTGCTCTTGAGCAGCCTTATCAGTAATTTCCGCTTGTGTTTTCTCAGCTACTTTAGCATCATAGGCTGCTTTTTTCGTATTGTATTCAGCTAGAGCGGCATCATACAAAGCCTTATTTGTCTTATATTCAGACAAGGCTGCTTCGTAAGTGACCATTTCTGCATCATACTTGGCTTTAGCTTTTGCATTAGCTGCATCAGCTGCTGCTTTTTCGGCTACTTTAGCATCGTAGGCGGCTTTGGCAGTCTTGTAGGCAGCTAAATCGGTTTGATATTTTTCGTAAGCGGCATTATAAGTAGCTAGATCTTTCTCATACTGCTCTTGAGCTGCCTTGTTTTCGATTTCTGTACGAACTTTTTCAACTACTTTAGCATCATAAGCTTCCTTCTCAGCATCATATTTTGCCTTGTCTTTGCTGTACTGAGCCATAGCAGCTTCATAGTTCTTCTTAGCAGTTTCATAAACAGCCAACTGTACCTTGTAATCGGCTTCTGACTTAGCATTAGCTGCATCGGCAGCTGCTTTTTCGGCTACTTTAGAATCATAAGTTAATTTTTGAGTATTATACTCTTCCAATGCTGCATCATAGGCTTTTTTATCAGCTTGGTATTTAGCTAACCCTTTTTCATAAACAGCTTGATCAGTATCATACTGTGCTTTAGAAGCAGCGTTTGCTTTATCAGCTGCTGCTTTTTCGGCCACTTTAGCATCGTACTCAGCCTGAGCTTTATCATACTCAGCTACATCTTTTTTGTGGCTTTCTTTTGCTTTCTGATAATCAGAGACAACCGTATTAATCTCTTTTGATTGAGCTTGATTGTCAGCAATGGCACCCTCTAGGGATGTATGTGTTTGAGGTGCAGTTTCTTCGACTTCTACCCCTTCTTTTACCGCAGAAGTTTTAGCATCCTCAAGACTATCAGTTGTAACAACACTTGTTGTTACAGTGGTATTTCCTTCTTCTTTGACAGAAACAACTTGCTTCTCTGAATGATCAACAGTCGTTGCCGGATCAGCAGCAGTGTCTGTTAGTACAGAAGCACTAAGTGGTGTATCAGTAGCAGCTGAAGTTGAAACCTCATCTGCATGTACACCAGTTGCCCCCATCGCAAGAATGGTTGTACCCAAAAGAACAGAAGCAGCTCCAAAGCTATACTTTCTGATTGAAAAACGTTGTGAATCTTTTCTTCCCATATCACAAATTTCCTTCTATATTTTCTTAACACCTAAAGTCTATCACTTTTAAACTTTCTGTCAATGGAATTGTCTTAATATTTTTAAAAATTTATACTCACTTTCAATTTGTAAGTATTATTTAATTGATTCTTTAGTTTAAAAGGATAGCTACCTTAATTTTATATGTTACTTCTTCTGAAAATTAGAATTAAATTGCACAATATAAGCTTAATATTAAAGTTTTGTTAATAATTTTTGCAACTATTTTTGTTATAGCATCAAAAAGAGCCCCAAGGGGCTCAAATCTTTATATCATTGGGATATGTTCTGTTACTTGCTTCATTAATTTGATAACAATACCTAATGACAATCCAAGTTCATATATCAGAAATCATTGACTTAAGATTTTTTTGACCAAGTCCTTCAAATCTGGAACTACTTCTTCCATAAACCATGGATTTTTGGCTTGCCATATATTATTTCTAGGAGAGGGATGAACGAGAGGAAAAAACTCTGGGAGATAATCTTTGTAATGCTTAACTGTATCCGTTAATTTTGCCGATGATTTTTGGTGTAAATAGTAACGCTGAGCATAGTTTCCCACTAGTATGGTTAATTGAATATTCGGTGCTAAAGCCAATACTCTCTTGTGCCATTTGTCCGCAAATCCTTTACGAGGTGGTAAATCTCCTGATTTACCGTGACCAGGAAAATAGAAATCCATTGGGACGATGGCAAACATACCCGATTCATAGAATTCTTCTCGTGAGACACCCATCCAATCTCTGAGATTATCTCCACTAGGATCATTCCAATAAAGTCCTGACTCCTGTGCACGAATACCAGGAGCTTGTCCGACGATATTAATCCGTGCCGTTTTTGGAATGGTAAACAAGGGTTTTATACCTTGTTCCGTATAAACTTCATTTTGTTCATCAGCCATAATGGCTTTTGTCAATTCTTCAAGTGTTTCCATAATGTCCTCCAAAAAAAGAGACAGTCTGCCTCTTCCTTTTATTTGATTAACTCATAGATAGCCTCTGCATAAATGGCAGCAGCACGGTACAAGTCCTCAACTTCAGTAAATTCATTGGCTTGATGCATCGTGTTGACATAACCTGGGAACATAGCTCCATAGGCAACGCCACGTTTAAGGAGACGTCCAAAAGTTCCACCACCAATGATTTGTTCTTCACCTTTAAGTCCTGTGTGTTTCTCATAAACCGAAAGAAGTGTTTGAACCATAGGGTCACTCACAGGTACATAGTGAGGAATATGTCCGTGTTCTGAAAGGGTGACCTCCTTAGGACCTTCAAGTTTTTCAAGGCCGGCCTTAATACCATCTACATCAACACCTTGAGGGTAGCGGAAATTCAAAGCGATTGTATTATCTTCTGATTCCTTATTGAAATGAAACACCCCAGCATTCATGGTCAATTCACCCATCTTAGGATCTGTGTAAGCAAGACCTACTTTTTCACCAAAGAAATCTTTATGCAATGTTTCAGCAATGACGTTCAAATAAGCTTCAGCATTCCCTTGGAAATCAAATTGGCTGAGGAAGAGAGCTAGATAGGTTGCACCATTAATACCTTTTTGAGGCATCATACCGTGAACTGATTTCCCATGAATAGTTACATGGAAGGCCCCAGCTTCTTCAGTCACCTGACCAGTTACTCCCTGATCAGCCGCAAAATTAGCTAACTTAGCCTCAAGTTCTTGCAAAGTGATAGGTCCAGTAAAAACAGCACTTGCAGATTCAGGGACCATATTTTCACGTAAGCCACCATTGAAGCTTACAAGACTAAATGCACCATCGTTTTGACCTTCAAAATGAAGATAGGCAGTGATATTTCCTTTTTCTCCATTAATAATTGGAAATTCAGCATCAGGAGAAAAACCAAAATCAGGATCTTTCAATCCATTATGCGCAAAATAATAAGCCATATCATCCCAACCAGATTCTTCATCTGTACCAACGATGAAACGAACACGCTTAGATACTGGAAGATTCAGCTCTTTAATAATTTTCAAAGCATAATAACAAGCCATTGTTGGACCCTTATCATCTGATGAGCCACGAGCATAAAGTTTACCATCTTTGATTACAGGTTCATAAGGGGCTGTATCCCAACCACTCCCAGCTGGAACCACATCCAAGTGTGCAAAGATACCCAAAACTTCATCGCCATGACCAAATTCAAAGTCACCAGCATAATTATCAATATTACGCGTCTTATAGCCGTCACGTTTAGCTAAAGCAAGAAAATGTTCCAAAGCTTTTACTGGCCCAGGGCCAAATGGGTGCTGTTCATCAACCTTACTGTCATCACGTTCTGAATTAATGCGTAACAAACCAAAAAGGTCCTCCATTAAATCATCTTTACGTTTATCAACTTCGGCACGAAAATCTATTGTCATAATTTACTCCTTACTGTCTCTAATTAGCACTATTTTACCATTTTTAGAAAGAGTTTTCATCCCCAGAGAATAGATCACATTAAAAAAGTAAACTATTATCTAACATCACAAGTCCCTACCAATTTCGAAAACGTTATAGTCTAACCTTGCGATAATATCATTTCAAGAATTTCCAAAAACTTTAGAATATTCTCTTAATTAATGCTATAATAGGACTATCAAAACTAAGGAGATGCATTATGCCATTTGTAAAAATTGATCTCTTTGAAGGTCGTACTCAAGAACAAAAAGTCGAGCTTGCTCGTGAAGTTACCGAAGTTGTATCACGTATCGCAAAAGCTCCTAAAGAAGCTATTCACGTTTTCATTAACGATATGCCTGAAGGGACTTACTACCCACACGGCGAAATGAAAAAGAAAAATTAATCATCATTAGCAGTCACTTCTGTGGCTGCTTTTATTCTTAAAAAACTGGAGAGGAACTCCAGCTTTATTATCATAGGGCAATTTTAGGATAGTTTCCATCTCTGTATATCTCGGTTTCATACCTAAACAATCATAAACATCATTATCATTCCATACGTGAAGTGTTACGTTATAACACCCTAGCTCCTTAGCATATTCCAAGGCGAATTGATAAAGTTTTTCACCTAATTTTTTTCCTCGAGCTTCCTTATCCACACAAAGATCGTCAATAAAAAGCGTCTTATGAGCCTTCTTGGGCCCATCATTTTCAGAAATATCTTGAATTATCAAAAAAATATGTCCCAGGATACAACCATTCTCATCTTCGTAAACAAAAATAGGCTTAGTTGAATCATTAATGACTGCTTCTAACTCTGCATTAGTAAATTTACTACCTTCTGACTTAAAAATATCAGGACGCACTTGATGATGAACAATAAGAATCTGCTTCAAGAGTTCCTGTACTCTCGGAATGTCCTCAGTTTTTGCTAAACGAATCATAATTACCTCCATAAAAAAAGATGGGACAAGCCCATCTTAATTCTTATTTACCAAGTTTTGCTTTAGCAGCTTCTGCAAGAGCTGTGAAAGCTGCTGCATCGTTAACTGCCAAATCAGCAAGCATTTTACGGTTAACTTCGATTTCAGCCAATTTCAAACCATGCATCAATTGTGAGTATGAAAGTCCGTTCAAACGAGCTGCCGCATTGATACGAGTGATCCAAAGTTTACGGAAATCACGTTTCTTTTGACGACGGTCACGGTATGCATAGTAGTAAGAGTTCATTACTTGTTCTTTTGCAGTACGGAACAAGATGTGTTTTGCACCATAGTAACCTTTAGCAAGTTTCAATACACGTTTACGACGTTTGCGTGATACAACGCCACCTTTAACACGAGCCATTTATATATTCCTCCGAATTAGTTCTAGTTTAGTTAAATTGTAATGCTTGTAGCGAATTAACGCATTTGAGAAAGCATTGATTTGATACGTTTAAAGTCACCTGAATGTACCAATGATGCTTTACGAAGGTGACGACGTTGTTTTTTAGTTTTACCGTGGAAACGGTGAGATGTGAAGGCACGGAAGCGTTTCAATCCACCTGAACCTGTACGTTTGAAACGTTTAGCTGATGCGCGGTGTGTTTTTTGTTTTGGCATTTTAAAATTCTCCTCTTAAAATAGTGTTAGTTTGACAATTATTTTTTGTCAGGAATTGGTGCAAGTTGCATGAACATTTGTCGTCCATCCATCTTAGCTCTTTGCTCAATAATCGAAATATCTTGCGTTTTTTCAGCAAATTCCGCCAAGACCTTAGCTCCGATTTCTTTGTGAGTAATCATACGTCCTTTGAAACGGATAGAAACTTTAACCTTATTTCCTTTTTCAAGGAATTTACGACCATTACGAAGTTTTGTTTCGAAGTCCCCTTTATCGATAACTGGGCTCAAACGAACTTCCTTAACGGTAACAACGCTTTGTTTCTTACGTTGTTCTTTTTGTTTCTTTTGATACTCAAATTTGAACTTACCGTAGTCCATAATCTTCGCAACAGGTGGCGTAGCTTGTGGTTGGATAAGAACCAAGTCAACATTTGCATCATCTGCAATAGCTTGCGCTTCTGACAATGGTTTAATTCCCAATTGTTCACCATCAAGACCAACAAGACGAACTTCACGAACGCGAATTTCATCATTAATGAATAGATCTTTCTTAGCTATGATCTTCACCTCTTTATTTTTTTAGAGAAAAACAAAGCGGACTTGATATACAAGCCCGCACACATAATATCCCTTTAAGGATTTGACATGTTGGACCAGACAACCTAAGTCGCAAGGCGAGAAGTTCTCACTTCTGCTTTTCTCATTGTTAATAGTATAACAAGTGAGTCATCCATTGTCAATAATTTTTTTTGCTTTTTCTTGAATAAATTCCACAACACCATCAATAGACACACCTGTAGTGTCAAAAGTAATGGCATCATCCGCTGGTTTAAGAGGCGATACCTTACGATGACTATCTTTATAGTCACGTTCAGCAATTTCTTTTTTTAAAGTCTCAAGGTCAGCAGGAATCCCTTTTTCGATATTTTCCTTATAACGGCGTTCCGCACGTTCATCAACTGAAGCAATCAAGAAAATTTTGAGTTCTGCATCAGGCAAAACCACAGTACCAATATCACGTCCATCCATGATAATAGCACCATCTTGAGCAATACGTTGTTGTTGCGCAACCAGTTCTTGGCGCACTTCAGGAATGGCCGCTACCCAAGAAACATTATTTGTGACTTGGTTATCACGAATGGGGTGTGTAATATCAACATCACCAACATAAACCTGCTGACTACCATCTGCTGCTTTTCCGAATGAAATCGGATGTTGAGATAGTTGCTCCAAAATTTCTGGTACATTTTCCTCAGTCAAACCATTCTGCAAGGCCAAATAAGTTGCAGAACGATACATAGCGCCTGTATCAAGATAAGTATAGCCAAGATTTTTTGCAATAATCTTGGCTACTGTACTTTTTCCACTTGACGCAGGACCATCAATAGCAATTCTAATATCTTTCATGATGTTCCTTTGCTTTTAAAATTATTGAACATTAACGACATCACCTGGGTTAGCA
>OLPH01001921.1_pt1 | contig 18597 bp, 18 predicted proteins | sample 1672951 | NCBI WGS metagenome assembly OLPH01 (sample SAMEA3136740, study PRJEB25190) | human gut metagenome | reverse complement strand
CCAGCACAAGGATGTTGTCCGCGCTCATAATGGACTGAAGCCGGTGGGCGATGACGATGACCGTCTTTTCCGCTACCAGGGCGGAGATCGCCTGCTGGATCAGCACCTCGTTCTCGGGGTCCAGGGAGGCGGTTGCCTCGTCCAGCAGGACGATGGGCGCGTCCTTCAAAAGCGCCCTTGCAATCGAAATGCGTTGCTTCTCACCGCCGGAGAGTGTAGAGCCGCCCTCTCCCACGATGGTTTGGTAGCCATCGGGCAAAGCCATGATGAAGTCGTGGCAGGCCGCCGCTTTTGCCGCCTTGATGATCTCCGCCATGGTGGCATCCGGCTTTCCCATGCGGATGTTGGCCTCTATTGAATCGTGAAAGAGGTACACATCCTGAAAGACCACGCTGATCCGTCCCAGTATCTCGTCCGTTCTCATATCCCGCACATCCACGCCGCCCAGCCGCACAGCGCCCCCGGTCACATCCCAGAATCGGGCGGCCAGCCGGGTGACAGTGGACTTGCCGGAGCCGGAGGGCCCCACCAGGGCAGTAACGCTCCGGGCCGGGAACTGGAGGGAAATGTCATGGAGCACTTCTTTTTCCCCGTAGGCAAATGAGACATGCTCGAAGGTAATATCCGTCCCCTGTGGGGTCTGGCTGACCTCCGGCTCCGGCAGGGGCCTCTCCTGGAACAGCGCCTGGATGCGTTCCCCGCTGCGGCGGGTGCGGGAGAAGTCCGCAATAAAGGTGAACAGGGTCAGCACCGGCTCATAGATAGTGAGTGTCAGGATCAAAAACGCCAGGTAATAGAAGGGCTCCAACTCCCCGCGGGTCAGCAGAAACGCCCCCGTCAGCATCACGAGGCCGATACCGCAACTGAGGACAAACCGACCCAGCATACTCACCGGAGCCGCCGCCCCTGTCTCCATGTGGATGGCTGCGCTGCGCTCCCGCTCAAAGGAACGCTTCAGGCTCTGGAACTGGGCGCCCGCCATATGGAAGGCCCGCAGGGTCTGGATGCCGCTGACATATTCCAGGATTCCGGACGCCACTTCCCGCTGGACCTTTTGCAGATCCGCGCTGATTCGTCCCATCCGGCGCAGGCTCAGGAACGCGAACGGGAGCGCCAGCGGGATGACCAGAAAGACGGCCAGCGTCATCCGCCAGTCAAACGCCGCCAACAGCACAGCGGCCAGAACGAAGCGGATCAGGATGACCGCCACCTGGGGGAGCATCTGCTGGGACAGGTCTCCCACCGTCTGATAGTCCCGCAGCAGGACAGTGGACAGGTCCCCCGCGTCACGGGCGGAATAAAAGCCCATGGAGAGCTGCCGCAGGTGCTCGCCCAGGGTGATCTGGGAGTCCTTGATGATGCCGGCATAGCCGGTGCTGGCGTCGATGTAGGTTTTCTGCCGGATAAAGAAGTAGGCGATCAACTGGACCAGGAAACCTCCCACCAAAAGCCAGAGGGCGGTTGTCGGAAGGGCCGTCCCCGGCTGGGCCAGGGGGGCCAGCAGATAGTAGACCGCCCCCAGCATCAGGCCGTAGGGAATGGACATCACAATACTGTCAAACAGACACCAGAGCATGAGCCGCAGATATTTATACGGCTGGCCCAGGGTCATCATCTGAAACCATTCTTTGATTTTCATGCCCGTACCACTCCTTTCCCGATACTCCAGCGGTCCCGCCGCTGATTGGCCTCCACCAGCTTTTGATAGGTCGCACAGGAATCCAACAGTTTTTCGTGGGTGCCGGCGCCCACCAGCCGCCCCCGCTCCATGACCAGGAGCTGATCCGCCCGCTCCACGGTTTTCAGCCGGTGTGCAATCATCAGTACGGTCTTGTTCCGCGCCAACTTTGCAAAGGCGGCCTGGATCTTGGCCTCGTTCTCAGCGTCGGCGTAGGCGGTTGCCTCGTCCAGAATGACAATGGGCGCGTCCTTCAGAAAGACCCGGGCGATGGCAAGGCGCTGCTTCTCTCCGCCGGAGAGGTAGGCGTTGTCCCGGCCCACCACAGTCTGATAGCCTTTGGGTAGCGCCTGGATCACTTCGTGGATGCCTGCGTTCTTTGCCGCCTGTTCTACCTCCGCCATGGTGGCTGCGGTGTTGCCCATACGGATATTGTTCTCAATGGTGTCGGTGAACAGCACGGAGTCCTGAAACACATAGGCCACCAGGTCGGCCAGCCGGTCCGGTGGGATGTCCCGGATGTCCACCCCTCCGATTCGGATGCTTCCCGCCTGGGGCTCATAAAAGCGCAGAAGAAGCTGGGTGAGAGTGGACTTCCCGCCGCCGGAGGGGCCGACCAACCCTGTCACCGTTCCTTGGGGGAGACGAAAAGAGACATGATCCACCGCCGGGATGCCTTTGGTATAGGCAAACTCCACATTGGAAAATTCCACATCGAAGGCAGTTGGATTTCCGGTTCCCTCCTGATCCGGCTCCGGCTGACGGAGGATGTTGTCCATGCGGCGGACGCCCTCCAGGATGCGGCTGGAGAGGATCACCATCTGCATCATGTTTTCCAGCGGCTCCTTCAATCCGCCGCCCACCAGAAAGAACAGCAGAATGACGGGCAGGAAATCCAGATAGCTGTCTGCCGTGGGGATGAGCAGCAGGGCCGCCGGAAGCAGGAACAAAAGCTGCGCCCCGAAAAAGGCATAATAGGCGCCCATGGGCCTGGCGTTGGCCCGTGCCGTCCGCTCCACCACATCGGTGAAGTGATTCAGGTCGCCCTCGTACCGGCGGAAGGCGCTGAGGGTCCGGTTGAACACCTTCACCACACTCATGCCGTGGATGTACTCCACCACGGTGCCCTGCATCCGCTCCTGGGCATCGTGAAGTTCTGCTTGAAGGGCCGCCTTGTCCGGCTGTCTGAGACAGGAGGACAGCATCCAGAGGGAGATGCAGATGGGCAGCAGCGTCACCAGCGCCAGCCTCCAATCCATGAAAAACAGGTACAGCAGGGTGAACACCGGCGTGGCTATCGCCGCAGCGATTTCGCACAGATGGTGGGCCAGGAACGCTTCAATCTGGTCGGAGTCATCGGAGACAATCTTTTTGATGGCCCCCTGGGTGGTGCCGGTAAAGTAGCCGGAGGAGATACGGGAGAGCTTTTCCATCAGCTGGAGGCGCAGTTCATAAATGATCTCATAGGCCGCCGTATGGGAAATTGCTGAGGAAGCGTAAGCGCAGACGCCATAGACCAGCGCCGCGCCGAAGGTAATGGCACAGAGGGCAAGAATTTTCCCCTGGTCTGCCTCCGCCGGAGCCGTGTAATGGGCCAGCAGCTCCACCACCACGCCGTAGATGGTGAAAAACGGCACAATCCGCGCCGCGGAGGAGAGGACAGACAAAAGGCAGGCCAGCGTCAGCTTGTTTTTCCGCGCACCGGCCAGCTCAAACAGGCGGGCATGGCCCTGTTTTTCTTTTTTCGTTTTTTCTTTCATATGGGTCGCTCCTCGATTAGCAATAACTAACTTCCGCTGAAAAAGAAAGACGCGCTCAGGCGTCCTCCTTGAAAATCAAAGAAAACAGCAGTTCGTAGATCCGCTCCAGCGTGCGGTCCAGGGCGTCGGTATGCAGGGACTCCCGGTTGACCTTAGCCATAGCCATGATTTTGATGAGATTGGCTGCTACATGGAGATCCACATCCTGCCGCACTCCCTCCATGTGATCCAGCAGGCCGTGCAGGATTTGGGCCTCCCGCTGGTCATAGTCGGCATCATCCGGGGTCACGCATTCCGGTGAGGATGCACGGCGGAGTTTTTCCATATCCTCCACAGTTAGGTACTGGTAGATACTGTTTTGGCTGAACACAATCAGTTTCAGATACTCTTTTCCCTCGGCGGCGGTCATCTTCTCCCGGCCGTTCAGAAGGTTTTCAAAATGCTGCTTCACCCGGTCCCTCTGGTACTCCATGATGCCGGTGACAAATTCCTCCTTGGAGGAAAAGAAGTTGTAAAAGGTACTCTTGCCCAGCCCGGCGGTCTGGGTGATTTTCTCCACCGAGGCGTGGGTCATGCCATACTGCTTGATAAGCTCGAAGCCCGCGTCCAGCATTTTGACGCGCAGCTCCTCCCGCTCGGTAATGCTGAAAATTTTAGGTGACATTGCGCCCCTCCTTTACGACCGTTATTTTATATTTGGTCGCAAAGCAAGAATAGCAGACATGGATGCAGTTGTCAACAGAATAAAGAATATTTTCTATAAAACGGTCTTTATTTTATAAGTCTCATGCCTGATATACATAAAAAACCGCAGCCATCTGAGACAGCCGCGGTTTTATAAATCAGCCGTTATTGTAACAACCGGTTATTCCAATTCAGGATCAGGTCTAGGATATATTGAGGATTTCCCATATTGCAGTGGGCTTGGCCGTGGATGGCTGCGCCGGGCACTGCGAACTCCAGTGTGCGAGCGCTTTTCAGCAGGTCAATTTCTTCTTTATAGAGATCAAAGCCAACCATCAGATCTTCTCTGGCGCTAATGAGCAATACATCCTGCGTAATCTGGTCGGCCACAGGCTCAATGGTAAATGCCTTAGCCCTTTGCAAATACTCGTAGACATCCGCCGTCCCGTAGGCATAGTTCGCGTGCTGGATAGACCAGCGGAAGAGTGGATTTTGCTCGGAGAGCCCTGTATAAAGGGCAAGGACCTTCTCACGCTGTTTTTCAGACAGCAACTGTTCCAGTGTTGTACGGATTTCTGCCGGCTTGTCCGCCATCAGCGCTCCATAGATGCTGGGCAGGACGCACCAGGCAACAACTCTCCGGATACGCGGTTCCATAGCAGCCGCCCGCATGGCGAGTTCGCCGCCCAGGGAGACGCCCACAATGGTGACATCCTCCGCACCGTAAAAGTCCAATACCGCGCCCACCGGCTTCTCCCACTCCGGCGTAAAAGTCAAACCGGACTTCCGCAGTGCAGCCCCCTGTCCGGGGCCCTCAAAGGCCAGAATTTCATAGCCACCCCGGGCCAGATAGAGCAGGAGGTCTGTGAATTCCTCCAGAAGCGAGTCGTTGCCGCCGTGGAACAGGATGGTCCCCCGCTTGTCTCCAGAGGGCGTGATCCGCCAGCATGGGAGTGTGCCACTTTCATAGGGAACCTCATCCCGGTGAATGGGGCCGCCCTGGGGGCTGAAAAGGTGGGCAAAATTGGCATAGAACAGTTCCTGGGCCCGGTCATAGACATCTCGGCTCTCCGGCGTGTCCGGCACCATAAAAAACTCTGCCATACGGAGGTAACCCGCCGCCGCTGCCCAGTCCTTCCGCCGTTCTGCCTGATAGGATAACTCCTTTAACACTCGCTCCCAGGATGCAAAATCTGTGATCTCCTTTCCCCTGGCCGCCACCTCTGCCGGATCTCCGTGGTTCCACAGGACAACCCGATTGAGTTGAAAGTTATAGAGCGGACTGTTATTGAACTGATAACTGCCGATGAGGAATGCGTTTGACATGAAAATACCCCTTTCTTGGATCAGATGGGGGCATTGTATCACAGCAGGTCCGCAGGGTACTTCTGTCTATCTGCTGTTTTGTGGTCCAGGGTATCGTAGGAGCCCGAAACAATCTCCTTTACATAGGACATGGAGAGCCCCAGCAGATTTTGACTGGTATCTGCCATGTGGGAAGGTGTGGCAAAGCCCGCGGCCATGCAGGCTTCTGTGAGGGTCATCCCCTCCTGCATCCGGTAAAAAGCCCGTTCCAGTTTCAGGTTTGCCAGATAGAGTCGCGGGGAGATCCCGGTCTCCTGGTGAAACAGATGAGTCAGACGGCTGGGTGACAGATGAACAGCTTGAGCCACCTCCTGGATAGTTACCGCCTCCAGTGCCTGAGCCCGTTTCATATAGGCGGCGGCAGCCAGCACTCGGCTGTCCTCCTCTGGCGGCACCAGTTTCTCCAGACCCAGCAGATTCCCGGTACCCTTCGCCGCCCGTACAGCCTCCTCCTCTGTGCGGACATTCTGCCATAAACCGCTGACTGCAGCCGCAGTTTCCTTTCCCAAGGAACGGCAAGACATTCCCTGCAGGAGCACGTACTTGACGAATCGGGCCATGGGGGTCAGTTCATCGATGAAAATCACAAGGAGGTCGGCGTCTGTACGGACTGTATGGACGACATTGGAGGCAATGGCAATGCCTGTGGCCTGCATGTGTTTTCCGTCTATCTCGGTGATGAAAGGCCCATCCAGCCCGATCAAAACATGGGCGGCGAAGTGCCGGTGCGGACGGGGATTTTGATAGGCGGCCCGAATATAATAGCAGTCCTGTATGCAAAAAACAAATGGAGGCATGGTGTCCCTTCTCAGCGCAATAGCCCTATAATTTCTTCGCGGGCCTGACGCCCCTCTGGAAACCACTCCACCATTGCATAGCAGTGGCACATTCCCGGGGCGATGGTCATGGTGTAGGGGACATTCGCCGCTTTGCAGGCATCGGCAAAAGACTCCGCCACTACAGAGAGAACTTCATCCCCACCATAGTAGAAGTGAACCGGCGGCAAGCCGGTAAAATCCCCCTTGGGACCAGAGAGCATATAGACAGGTACCGGCTGTCCCTTTGTCATAATCTTCCGATCCGTCTCCATAAAGGCGGCATCCACCATCACGTCGCGGCTGTTCAACGCCTGCATCTCCGCCCGCTCCTTTTGAGAACTGGGAATACTGCCGGGCGACACCGCGATAACCTGTCGGGGCATCCCCGTCGGCCTGTTCAGCGCATTGAGGTGAAGCGGAAGCCCGACAGCCAGTGCGCCGCCGGAGGAAAAGCCCACCAGCGAGATGTGCTCCGCCCCGTAGCACTCTGCCATCTCCCGGTAGCATTGAAGCACCATCTCATAGGTTTCTGTGATACAGTGGTCTGTACAGAGCGGATAGTATGGGAACCAGCAGTCGGAGCCGCTGCGGACAGCAAAATCCCGCGCTGTCTTAATATCGCCCTGGTCAGGACCGACGATCATCCCACCTCCGAACAAATACAGGATCGCCTTTTTTGTCCTCTTTTGTCCCAATTGAATGGTAAGGCAGTGATATTGCCCCAGGATCAAGCGATCACCGTAGACTGCTTTATGATCTTTTGGCATCTGGAACTGCCGTCTGCGGTTCATCCCGCGCACTTTCTCCAGCAGTTCTTCCTCCGGCAGCGCGAACAGCTTTTTCGTTCCGGCGGCCCGGAGCGCTGCAGAAGCCAGTTTATATCGAATACTCATATCAACTTTCTCTCCTTTTATGCATTGTCCGACTGGAGCAATTCCGCCATCAATCTGTCCGTGATTGCGGGAGATGCGTGTTCTTCCCCCTCCAGTTTGATGATGCGGGCATGGGGAAGCCTTTTGACGGTCTCCACCATGGCGCCATAAGGCACCTCGGAATCAGCTGTCCCGTGTAGTAATACTACCGGACACCGCACCTCAGATAACTCAAATCCCCAAGGTGCTTCCTGTAGTTTAGCTTCCTGACCGATATTCCGGAGATCGCCGCCCATAGAGTCCCGGAAGTCTCGCCCTTGCAAGGCCGCCTCGGGAAAGAGGGGAAGATAACTGTCATATAAAGCCTGCCCCACCTCTTGCCGTGACATGCCGCGGAACGCATGATAGAGCGCCGCCTCCTGAGCCGGATATTGCGCCAGAATATTTGGGAAGCAGACCGCAGGTATGCCGCTGTTGATATAGACAGTACCGATTCGATCAGGGTAGAGGGCCGCCAGACTATACGCATAAGGTGCGCCGGCGGAGATGCCCACGATGTCAAAGCTCTGGAGACCCAGGTGATCCCAAAATTCAGTCAGCAGCCGGCCCCAGTCGGCTACGCAGTCCATATCGAAGTAGTCGGAGTCTCCATAACCAGGGCGGGCAAGAGCGATTACCCTCATGGGCAGTCCGCAAAGAGACCCCTCCATTCCCTCTGAACATATGCTTCCCACCAAGCCGTGAAGCAAGAGTACCGGCTTGCCCGTTGATGTCCCATATTCCGCATAGGACAGACTTGCATCATTGGGAAGCTGAAAAGAGCCTAAACGCATATCGTTCCTCCATTTCCCTGATTGTAAATTAGCGCTTCTATGTAGTTTGCTATGGCTAACCGAAGTATAACACGCAAACTGTGGAGCGTCAATCACATACCTTTCCTTTTTATCTGCTGTAAATCTCTGCCCGCTCAAAAACGCAATTACCCATCAAAGATAACTGCGTTTTTTACGGAAGGGTTTCTTGGGTGCATGAGGCAACTCGAACTTACCATATTTTGAGGAAATTTGATTGACAAAGGATCTTTGCCGCATTATCATAAACATATCTTCTGATCACGAAAGGATGTACCTCTTATGGCTGCTCGTACTGTAGAAGAACGCATCGCAATCATCGATGAAAAAATCTCCAAAAAGAAAGCTGATATTGAAGCTCTGGAGGCCCAAAAGCAAAAGTTGCTCCATCCTGTTACCATGAAAACTGTAATGGAAAAAGCAAAAGCCTCCGGCCTCTCTCCAGAGGAGATCGCAGAAAAACTCGGTCTTGAAATGTGATCCGAAAATATTGAACGGCTGACGCCTTCTCCGCGTCAGCCGTTTATGTATATGTAGGTGCCAGATATGTGTCCGTATTAGTGTCAAGCCGGTGGATATAAAAATCCAGCAGGGGCTTCCCCTTGCTGGATCTCTTGTTTCAGTCAATGGCTCAGTCCACTTCGCAGACGGTGTCCCGCTCCCTCTCTTTTGATGGAAAAATAATCACAGCTACTCACAGAGCATTAAAAAGTCCTCTGCGACCATAGCTTGTACAATCTCGTGGAAACGCTGATCCCCCCATTCGTTGGAGAGAACCGGCCGGCCGAGCTTCTCTTGGACATATGCTTCTATCAAATCCATGTCACACATCCGGATGCCGGTATATGCAGAAACGATTACGCGCTCTTTTGTTGTCATAAACGGCTCTCACTCCCCGCTCAGTCACAAATCTCTAATCATTTTTGGGAACTAGTAGCCCCGGATGCTCACTTTGATATTCCAGCACCTGCTCCGTGTAGTCGGCCAGTACCAGCTTCAAATAGTCCTCGTCTGTTTCCCAGGAGTCGTTATTCAAAATGACTTCCAAAGCACCCTTTTCCGCTGCCTCCCGCTCCTCAGCGGTGCAGGATTCCAACGTCTGGCCTTCCAGCCGATCCAACAGCTCTTGTTCATAGGTCTTTCGACAGCCGATCAGAACGTCGTTTACAAAGTGCAGATCAAGCTGGACGCCCCCATACACAAAACTGAGCTGCCGGTCCGTGATCCCGGCGCTGGTCGCGGTGATCCCGTCCACATATCCGGTCTCCGAATTGTATTTGACCACATGGAGCTCTAAATTATCGGGATTGGAGCCGCCCTGCTGTTCTTCCGATTTCGCATCAATCATGGCCTGCTCAATGAGGTCGATATATACGCCGTCGTAAGTCAGGTCTGCGTTCACCACTGTAAATGGTTCGGCTGGATCCGGAGTCAGGTCCGCCACAGCCCTCCAATACACAAATGTTCCGCCAGCCACTACGATAAGCAGAAAAAGCGCCACGGCCAACAAGATTTTTTCTTTTTTCATAAAGGTCTCCTTATCCACTTGAAAATTCTAATAGATGGATTATAGCATCGCTGTGCAAAATACGTCCAATAAATTTCCTTCATAAAAGATTCCATTTATGCCATGGGTTCACACCGCCTCTTGACAGGTGTCCGGGAGCCGCTTACATGCACGAGATGCAAGAAAAATTGCGGTGGGCACGTTGAGCAGGAAGAAATCTTGATTTTCTGCCGGTCTTTCTATATAATTGCATCGGTGATTGTCATGTACAGGATGAGCCTGAAATGCTGCCCGAAGTGCAAGAAGGTTTTTATTGTGGAGCCTTATCAGAAGATCTGTGGGGAGTGCAAGGAGCAAAGACGAATAAAGCAATATCTCAGGACGCATAAGCAGCTGGCTCCATTTGAAGATTATACAAAGCCGCTGCTCAAAATCCAATGTATCATCTGCGAAACGGAAACGCCGCTCCGCAAGTCGCGCTGCAGGTTGTACTGCAGGAAATGCGGAGCGCTCATCTATGATCCTGCTATCGATAAGGTTCTGGTTTAGATGTTTCCAGTTTTGTTTTCAGGATGCCAGGGTGAAAGATTGATGGGAGGAGTGCAGGTGTCTGATGGACGGGTTTTTCTCAGAGCAGCCGTGCTACCGTATTGAAATATTGGAATGGATCAATGAAGAGGATATTACCGATGAATGGCGCTATATCTGGAAGCATGACCCGCCTGAGCCGGTCTACGAAGTTATGATGGGCGGCTTTGTTGAGTCCCTAAATCTCGCCTTTGTGTACGAATCAATATATACCAGATCCGAGTATGAACAGATCCGGCAAAGCGGTTTCGATTACCAACCGCTGTTGTGGAGAACCCATATTCTCACGGACTGCCCAGACGATGATGCTAACTATGAAAAGGACGAGAACGCGGGAACTGGAGTTGCGGCCAAGCGGCTATCTAAATTTCCGCTTTTTCCACGGTTGTGGAGGTAGCAGTCGGGGCGCTCATGCAGACGGAACCATAACCCAACTCCTGCCAGAGATAGGTACAAAATGAGCCCGAATAAACTGTTGTCCGGGTAAATTGGTTATGAAAAAAGCAGGCATGGAAGATCTCCCCCGTAGTATTTTCCGTGCCTGCCTTTATCATTTATATTTACATTCACATCTGACTCGCCATTTTCAAATATATAGGCTAAGAATCGGTTTCCCGGTCAATAGTAGCGTGTCCCGGAACTGCCGGCAAAGGGGCAGGTCATCATCAATCAGCAGGATTTGTTTCCGCATGAAACCGCCTCCCGTCCCCGGTTGGCTCTGTATTTGGGTGGGCCCTCTGGTATAGCTCAGCCAGCTTCTGAAAACTGGCTGGGCTGATCACATGCTCCATGCGGCAGGCATCCTGTTCGGCTGTCTTTGGATCGACGCCTGCCTCCGTCAACAAGCGGGTAAAGAAGCAGTGCTTCTCGTAGGTCTGCTCGGCCACCTCCCGTCCTATATCAGTCAGGTGGAGGAAAAAGTCCCCGTCCATGGTGAGGAAACCGCCCTCTTTCAAGGTAGATACCGCATGGCACACGCTGGGCTTGGACACCTCCATGTGCCGGGCCACATCCACGGAGCGCACCATGCCTTTTTCCTTTTGGAGCACCAGCACGGCCTCCAAGTAGTCCTCGCCCGACGCATGGAGTTTTTTATCAGGAGGCATTGCACGCACCTGTTTCTTGCTCGTGGGAGAAGAAAGTCCGCAAGAGCTCTACAGCTTTCCCGTCCATCGGCCGATGCCACAACACCTTGCTCCCCTGAATGAACAACAGATAGGTGCAGCATTTGTAAATAAGCTCGGGGTCATGTGTAATCAGAAACAGGCTCTTTCCCATCTCTTTCAGGCGGTTTAAGTTGTCCGACACCTCCAGCATATGCCGGTAATCCAATCCGCTGGTAGGCTCGTCAAATATCAGGATCTTTTTGTCCGAGGCTATTGCACTGCCAATCGCCACCCTCTGTTTTTCACCGCCGGACAGGGACATGGGGTGCAGCTTTATTTTGTCCAACAGGTCCAGGCTGTTCAATATCTCCTTGGCGTGGGCCGTGTCAGCTTTCTCGTCCTCACCGCCCATACTGAGCAACAATTCGTCCAGCGCATCTTCCGTAAATAGCTGGTGGTTTACATCCTGCATGACCATATAGGAGATATGCCTGCGCTGCTTCGCGTCATGGGGGACCCCATCCATTTCAAGCACACCTTTTGCTTTTTTATCCAGACCGCACAGACACCGGGCAAAGGTGGATTTTCCCGCGCCGTTGTTTCCGATGATGCCAATGATCTCGCCTTGAGGCAGGGTCAGGTCTGGAATATCCACATTGAGGGGGCCGTGCTTTTCATAGGAGAACTGGAACCCCTTGATATGTAATTTCGGAGCGGCCGGTTTGGGGGCAGCCTCTGGGGGCAGGTGGAATGGGTCCAGTGCCCGCAACCCCATCCCCTGCAATTCATTGGGCGATAATTTTTGAAACTCCGCCCCGGTAAATTCCCGTACAATACTTCCGTGCTTCATATAAAGAATTCGATCTGCGTAGGGAACGAGATAATAAAGCCGGTGTTCCGCGACAATCACAGTCTTTTTCTCGGACTGCCAGTGCCGAATCACACCAATCAAATCTTCGATAGTGGCAATATCCAGGTTGGAGGATGGCTCGTCCAGTACAAAGATGTCCGGGTGGATTGCGTCGGCAGAGGCACAGGCGATTTTCTGTTTTTCTCCGCCGGACAGAGCAAACAAGCTCCTGTTCAGCAGCTTTTCCAGCTTGAGGCTGTGGGCAGTCTCTTCCAGGCGCTCCCGCATCTCCGGGACCGGCAGGGCCATGTTTTCACACCCAAAAACGATCTCGCTGGTCGTATCTACATTGTAGAATTGAGTCCTTGGGTTTTGGAATACAGACCCTACCCGCTGTCCGATTTGATAAAGAGGATAGTCTTTTAACTCTTTCCCATCTAAAAGGACTTGCCCGGTCAGCTTCCCGCCGTAATAATGCGGGATCAGGCCGTTGATCAGCCGGGTCAGCGTCGTCTTGCCGCAGCCGGACTCTCCGCAGAGCAGGATGGTTTCGCCATCCTGGATTGTCAGATTGATATGGTTCAGGTTATTTTGGGTTTCTCCGCTCTCATAAGTAAAGGAAACATCTTTCAATTCGATCACGGTATCACCTCCTTACCACGGACTGAAAAAGTATGTGGAGAGCAGTGCGGCTCCGGCAATCAGCACCGCCAGCAGATCCCAGCCAGTAAAACCGACCTTTGTGATATTGGTGCGCCGGACCGGGTTATCCAAGCCGCGGGTCAGGGCCGCCGCGGAGAGATCATCCCCGATTTTGACCACCGAGATCATCAGGGGAATAAAACGGTATTCAATCAGGGCGGCGGGGTTTTGCCAGAATTTCTTTGTCCCGAACTGGACCTCCCGCATCCGCATGGCGTCCTTGATGGCGGCCGACTCCTCCTGCATGGTAGGGATAAAGCGAAACAGGACGGAGAGCGGAATGGTGATCTGCCGCCCAATGTGCATCCGGCCCAGCGCGGTAATGCACTCGCTGGCCGTGGTGGATTTGATGATGTAGGCCCCCATCACAAAGGCCGGAAAGAGCCGCAGGACCAGTCCCACCAACAGGACTACCAGCATATTGACGATCATGGGAAACTGGACGGAGTTCTGGATGGCCTGTACAAACAGCCCCGCCGCGAACAGGCAGAAGAACACCGTTGCCGTCTTATACTGCCGGTTAGTCAACAACAGGACGAAGGGAATCATCGCCACCGCGATCATAAAGGCGGTGTGGCTGTATAGAAATTCCGCGGTAGCGACAACGGCCATCAGCAGCAGCTTGGTTCGTGGGTCCAAGCAAAAGCCTGTTCTGTTTTCAACAACCGCTTGAAACTGCTCCATTACACAATTCCAGCTCTCTCAAAATGTTTTTTCAGCATTTTATGACCCAGCAGCGCGCCCAAAATACCGCCCACAAACAGCAGCGCAAAGCCTACATACAGCATCCAGGAGGGCATCAGGGATTGTAAAGTGTTTGCGTACTGATCGCCCATGGAGGTGTGGATGTTTTCCCAATACGCTTCGCCGGCAAACCAGAGATTGGCGGGGCAGCCCATGATGCCAAGGCAAAAGCAGGCATAGCTCAGAACAGTGACCTTGAATTTCTGATAGCCGCCGATTTTGAGCACGACATCGCTTAGAATGCCACCGAGCACCCAGCCGAGCAGACCGATCCAGCCATAGCCGATCAGATAGAAAAAGATGCCGCCGATGATACCTGTGATGGTCAGCATACCAAACTTCTGAATCTTGGTATAGTAGAGCATCATAGGAATGCCGCAGACGATAGGCCAAATTATGAACAGGAACGGGTAAACCACCGGCAGCGCAGTAAGCAGGCCGACAACAAAGAAAATAACGAGGGTCATGGCTGTGTAAATGCCGACATTGATTAGGTCTTTACCTGTGAGCTTCTTTGTGTTTTCCATTTTTGAATATGTCCTTTCTGAAAAGAATTAAGTGTTGCAAAACCCCGTGCAAAGGGGACGCTGCGGTTTCACCTCCACATTATTTAGTTAGTAGATGCTAACTGTCGTGCAAAAATTTTGGGGATCAGATCCCCAAAACTGTCTGCCATCCGGAGTTGAAAAAAGAGACAAGCGTATGAACATATTTCAGCGCGGCCTCCTTGGGGAAGTTGTGCATGACCACTTCAGCCAGAGATGCAAAATACGCATGGAGCAGAATATGCCACTCCTCTTCCGCCAATTCGCGGACCTGGAAGCCCCGAGATTTCAATTCCGCAAAGAACTTCAGCGTGACCCGGGTTTCCAGACAGACAACATCATCCAAAAAGGAGGAATACCGCGTGCCCTCCGCCCGCATGAGAAGCAGCCGGAATACATCAAAATGCTCATAGATGTATTCGATAATGACCGACAGCGTTTCCTCCGACAGTTTCCAGAGGGATTTCAAGTCATCCGTCTTTGCCAGTTCCATGTGCTCATTTACTGACGCCTCATAGATGACCTTGACCTCCTGGACAACAGGCTCCACCAGTGCGCCGAACAGGGCTTCCTTATCGTCAAAATGGTTATAAAAAGCTCCATTGGTCACATGGGCGTCCTTGCAGATCTCCCGGATGCTGGCCCGCTCAAAACCGTATTCCAGAAAGTGTTTTTGGGCGCAGAGCAAAAGATTTTCGTGTGTCTGCTGAAAGTCTCTTGACATTCGCTGTCCCTCCGTCCTATACTAAAATTACACTGTAATATTACATCGTAATTCAGATTTTAGCACAGGGTACTTGAAATTGCAATACCCTCCTTGTATTTTTTGTGGCCTGAAAGGAGGCTGGTTATGAAGTCGAAAGAACCGGGAACGATTCGGCAGCTCTTTGCTTTCGTGGGAGAAAACAACGGTAAAATGCTCCTCTCCATCTTCCTGGCTGTCTTGGGAGAACTGTTTGGCATAGGCCCGTTTTTAATGGTGGCTGTCCTCGCGGACGCCTTGTACCGGGGGACTGCAACGCCCACGCTGGTATTGTTTCTCTGCGGAGGCGCCGCAGTTTGCCAGATCATAAAAATGCTGCTTACCTGGCGGTCCTCCCTGATGTCCCACAAAATTTCCTTTACCATACTGAAAAATATCCGGGAGGCCATTACAGATCGGATGGCGAAGGTCCCCATGGGCGTCATGCTGGAAACGCCCACAGGGGCTTTCAAAAATCTGATTGTGGACAATGTGGCGAAGCTGGAGGACTCCATGGCCCATTTCATGCCGGAACTGCCCTCTAACATCGCCGCGCCCCTATGCAGTATTCTTCTGATTTTTCTGCTGGACTGGCGGATGGGGCTGGCCGCACTGGTAACAATTCCGCTGGGCACCCTCTTTTTTGCCGCCATGATGCGGGGATATGGGCCCCGCATGGAGAACTATATGCGCTCTGCCAACGAGATGAACAGTGCTCTGGTGGAGTATGTCAACGGCATTCAGGTCATTAAGGCGTTTAACCGGTCCGCAGCTTCCTATGGAAAGTATGCTGATTCTATCCGCTATTTCCACGATTCCACCATGGCATGGTGGAGCCAGTGCTGGCTTTGGAACGCGGCGGCCCGGGCGGTCCTCCCTTCTACGCTTCTGGGGACCCTTCCAGTGGGAGCGTGGCTCTACATGGAGGGAAGTCTTTCTCTCCCCGTTCTTCTGGTGGCCTTGGTGGTGCCTCTGGGGTTTATTGCGCCTCTGATGAAGGTATCCGAAGCCATGGAGCAGGTCAGTATGATCAAGGGTAATCTGGAACAGGTCACCGCCTTTTTGAAGACGCCGGAACTTGTCCGCCCCACGGAGCCCGCAGAGCTTGGGGAGCGGTGTTATCAATTTGAGGATGTCCGTTTTGCTTACAACGAGGTCGAAGTTCTCCACGGTATCTCATTCCAGACACAGCCCGGTACTATGACCGCCATTGTCGGACCATCTGGCTCCGGGAAGTCAACGATTGCCAAGCTAATGGCCGGCTTTTGGGATGTGACCTCCGGTACGGTCCGCTTTGGTGGGAAGGATATTCGCAGCATTCCGTTTGGACAGCTCATGGGTGAGATCAGCTATGTGGCCCAGGACAATTTTCTCTTTGACAAATCCATTCGGGAAAACATCCGCATGGGAAACCCGGATGCCAGCGACGAGGAAGTAGAGGCTGCGGCCAAGGCCGCCAACTGCCACGACTTTATCATGCAGTTAGAACAGGGCTATGATACCATGGCCGGCGATGCCGGGGACCGCCTCTCTGGCGGAGAGCGGCAGCGTATCACCATTGCGCGGGCCATGCTCAAGCAGGCGTCCGTCATCATTTTGGACGAGGCGACCGCCTATGCCGATCCCGAGAACGAGGCGCTGATCCAGCAGGCTATCAGCAAGCTGGTGGCGGGAAAGTCTCTGATTGTCGTGGCCCACCGGCTGAATACGATCCGCAATGCCGACCAGATATTGGTTGTTGCCAACGGCGAGATTGTGGGCCGGGGCATCCAGGAGGAACTTCTGGCGAACTGCCCTCTTTACCGGAAAATGTGGCAGGACTACGCTGGCTCTACGGAGGGAGGCGCAGAAGATGTTTGAAATGATTCGCCGTGTCTTTAAGATTGCGGGAAACAGCCGGGGAAAGATTGTGGCTGGCATCGTCTACAACATTCTGAAATCGTTCTTCAACGGTTTTATGATGTTCGGTGTATTCTGGATTCTGCTCCATCTGGATGGACTCTCTCCGGTCATCATCGGGCAGGCTTTTGGCGTAATTCTGGGCAGTGTGCTGGGCCGCTTCTTTTTCCAGTGGATGTATGACCGTACCATGAGCGGGGCCGGCTATGACATTTTCCGGGATTACCGCTTGGAGATTGGGGACCGGCTGAAACAGGCGCCCATGGGATATTTCTCAGAACAAAATCTGGGCACCATTCAGGCCATGCTCACCACCACGATTGCTGATCTGGAGGGGTACTCCATGCTGGCGATTGAGCAGATGACCAGCGGTGTGGCTATGGCTGTACTGATGTCCGTGATGATGTTCTTTTTCAGCCCGGTGATTGCGGGATTGAGCCTTGTGGGGCTGGCACTTGGGATGCTGGTCCTGCGTTGGGTGCGGCTTCGCGCCGCCCAATATGCCCCCATTTACCAGGAGGCCCAGGAGCATCTGGTCGGTAAGGTGATGGAATACATACGGGGTATTTCGGTGCTGCGTTCTTTTTCCAAAGGCGAGGAGGGACAGGTGGAAGTCCGCGCTGCGTTCCAGAAAAAATGGGATGCGGACTACGGCCAGGAAAAGGCTACAGCTGGCGTCCTCCGTTTCTATGGGCTGACCTTTAAGCTCATGAGCTGTGTGCTGATTGCGGCGGCGGCTCTGCTGTATCTGGCGGGGCAGATCAGCCTGCCTTATTGCCTGACTTTCCTGTTCTGCGCTTTCACAGTCTATTCCGATTTGGAGACGATGGGCAACAGCGCCTTTCTGAGTAAAAAGATCAATACGGAACTGGACCGGCTGGAGGAGGTCACCGACATTCCAAAGATGGATACCAGCTCGGAGAAACTGGTTGTGTTCCACTATGATATTTCTCTGGAGCATATCTCATTTGGCTATGGGGGCCGCCAGGTGATCCATGATATTTCACTGGAAATCCCGGAGCACACCACCTGCGCGATTGTAGGGCCCTCCGGCAGCGGCAAGACTACACTCTGCAATCTGATTGCCCGCTTTTGGGATGTGCAGGAAGGGACCGTTCGGATCGGCGGGAAAAATGTGCGGGATTATACTGCGGACAGCGTGCTGGAATACATCAGCATGGTCTTTCAGAATGTGTACCTCTTTCACGACTCTGTGGAAAACAACATTCGGTTTGGCCGGCCGGAAGCCACCCATGAGCAGGTGGTAGCGGCCGCAAAACGGGCCTGCTGCCATGACTTCATTCTATCTCTTCCGAATGGGTATGACACGATCATTGGAGAGGGCGGCTCCACCCTCTCCGGCGGAGAAAAGCAGCGTATTTCCATTGCCAGGGCCATTTTGAAAGATGCTCCTATCATCATTCTGGACGAAGCGACTTCCAGCGTGGACCCGGAGAATGAGCAGGCGCTTTTATCTGCCATCCAGGAGTTGACAAAGGATAAGACGCTGATCTCGATTGCCCACCGCCTGAGCACCGTCCGAAATGCGGATCAAATCGTCGTAATAGACCAGGGGCGGATCGTCCAGCAAGGAAAACATACTGATTTACTACAAAAGGATGGGATATATCGAAAATTTTTATCTCTACGCACAAGGGCAACTGGCTGGCGTCTGTAACTGGTAAATATAGAATAATGGCTGTGATTAGAAGCAATCTATTCACAGCCATTATTTTTATTTTTGAAAACGATAACCGTATCCATGTACAGTTTGAATCGCATTGATATTTAGTTTCTTCCGTATCTTGTAGATCCGGCTGGTGACACTTTCGAGGCCGGAAGCAAAGTCATCAGACATCGCATATTGGTAAAGCTGTTCCCGGGTA
>OLPH01001906.1_pt1 | contig 18686 bp, 14 predicted proteins | sample 1672951 | NCBI WGS metagenome assembly OLPH01 (sample SAMEA3136740, study PRJEB25190) | human gut metagenome | reverse complement strand
TTCCCGTTACCAGGTTTCTGCCGGAGCCGGGTATAAGGCCGGTACGGTGTTTTGTTACCGGACAGAGGCTGCCGTTCCGTTAAGGAGCCGGCAGTCCGGTACAGATCCGGTCTTCATACTCTTTTTCCGCAGGGCACGCAAAAAAGACGTCCGGCCGCATCAGGGCCGCCGGAGATCATCTCTGTCAGGATGGTGGAAGAGACCTCTATTTCGCGGCTTTTTTGCGCGCCAGGGAAAGGTACTTGCCCTCTTTACCGGTCACGTGCTCAATCTTCAGCTTCAGGATGATAAGGTTTCTGCCGAAAATGGAGAATTCCTTTTCCAGGGCTTCTTCCGTCGTTTCGGGAGCGAGATGCAGGCTGAATCTTCTGACGATATCCTTTCTTTCGGCTTCGCCGGTCACAGAACTGACCCTGCCGAAACAGATCACGCTCTGGAAATCCGTGCTCAGCTTCGGCGCATTGATCACGCTCCTGCCCACCACGCAGAAGCTGGCACGTTCATCGTGCTTCAGGCATTCTATTTTGTGGCCTTCCTTTCCGCAGTGCATATAGATGCACCCGTCTTTATAGTAATAATTGATGGGGACGCCGTACGGCCAGCCGTCCGCATCCGTGACAGAAAGAACACCGTACGAGCCTTCCCTGAGAATCCTTTCAGCCTCTTCCTCCGGAAGAGCCTGCCCCCTGCGGCGAAGTTCCCTGAACATGCCATTTTCCTCCATATGAATGTTGTCCGGCCGTGGGCCGTTTTTCTCTGCCTGTTACAGGGACAGGCGGTCCCTGTCAAAGGTCCGGTCTCATTTTAAAAAATTATTTCATTATTAAAAATTTTATTGACTTTTCCGGAAGACTGCCGCATCCTCCGCGGCGGAAGGACGCCCTTCTCCTGCAGGTATCCACCCTTTCCTTCTCTCTACGAGTCCGTTCATCCATGAACGGCAGGAGGTTTGCTTGAACCTGACAGAGGTTCTGCTCGCTGTTATTGTTTCCCTGGCCGTCATTGCCGGCGGCTACACCCTCTACACCAACGTCTCCGACAAGAATGAAGTGGCGCAGGTCATGCAGAATGTCTCGCTCCTGCGGGCCAACATCGAGGACGCCTACGACGGCAATTACGAAAACCTGTCCTCCGACGCTTCTGACGGGAGCCTCTACGACCTCGGCATTCTGCCCGAACGCCTCGCCCGCGTCAGCTCGGGCGGAACGACACCTGCCACCAAGTGGGGGCCCATCACCATTGAGGCCGGCGACGATCCCTCGACCTACACCATCAGCTTCAGCGGCCTCAGCAAGGATATCTGCCTGCACCTTGGCAGGTTCCAGTACCGCAGCTGGGCCAAGGTCGAGGCCGGCGGCACTGCCGTGTGGACCCGCGGCACGGATACCGGCCTGAAGACAGCCGAGCTTGTCCAGGCCTGCAAGGCCGGCAACGTCGCCGTGACCTTCACCGCTCCGTAGTTCCTTACTCTTTTCACCATGCCCCCGGGCTCCCCGGGGGCATGAGGAACGCCATGCGCACGCTGCTGGCCCTTTTCGTTCTCACTGCCGTCACCGCGGCCCTGCTTCTGCAGCTCCAGATCCGCCACCCGCTTCAGGCCACGCAGGGATCGGATCCTGAAACGGCTTCCTTTCTTTCCCTCCGCTCAGCCGTCTTTGCCGCCGTCACGGCTCTCTCCCCCTATGAACGGCGCGCCCTGGCCTCGCGCGATGGCTCTTCTTTCACGGAACTTGTCCTTTCCGATATCGGGTCCTTCGCGGAAAACGGCTTCCGTATTCCCGGAGAGGATGACGGCACGCCTTCCCTGCGGGCCTTCCTCGCCATGAAAGGGGATACGTGTCTCATGGCCGTCTTCAGGACGCGTGAGGACGCAGCGCTCGCCCGGGCTCTCGGGAGCTCGGCCGGCACAGGCTCCGCCTGCCGGGGCGCTTCCTGCCAAAAAGGCGGCGTTGATCTCGAAGGCTTCGTTCCTGACGGTTTCCCCGCGGACGGGCTTACCGTGAGCGCCGCGTATCTTGCCTGCCCGGCCTTCTCCTTTGTCTCCGAAAACTGACAGGTCCCATGAATCTGACCGACTCCCTCCTCGGCGCCATCTGTCTCGTGTTCCTGCTTGTCCTTCTGGGGACTCTCACGCAGGAACGCGCCGCTTCCCGCGAACTCGGACGCTCCGCTGAGCTCATGGACGATCTCGCTTCCGCGGCCGGGGCCTGCGCCCGGGATCATGAAAGTGAGCTCTCCCTCACCACAGGACCGGAAGGAAATCCCTCCGTACTCCGGGAAGCCGGGTACCTCCGCCCCTCCTTTCCGGATTCCCTCGCCGACGGCCGGCCCCTGCGCTTCTTCCTGCGCCGCCTTACCGCAGACAGCGCGCCCCTTATTCTGGCCGTGGCAGAGGGAACACCTGCCTCCTGGAAGGGAAACGCCGGATCTGAACGGCGTTTTGCCTCTCTGTACGCGCTCCCACTTGCGAAAAAACTTCCCGGAGGAGGATACGTTTCCATATCTGGAAGCGGCCGAGATGAAACCACACTTCAGGGAGCGCGCTCCTCCTTTACCCTGTCCCTGAAGTCCCTCGGGATATCACTGCCTCCAGGCACAACGGCTCTCCTGCGCCTCGCTGACACGGACGGGACTGAACCGGGCACGGCCGACAGTTCAGCTTTTCTGCACAGAAAAGCAGAGGAAGGGCTGAACACCATGCTGTCGGATCTCGGCTTCAGCGCCCACTCCCTCAGGGATACGGGCGCAGCCGTCTTCGCTTCCTCCTCTCAGGGCACTGATACGGCCGCGGCAGACGGTTTCGCAGCCCTGTGCCAGGCGGGAGACACGGGCTCCGGTTCCCCTGAGGGACTCACCAGGTACATTCCCGGAGCAGGCCTCGCCGTATGCCGGAACGGGCGCGCCGCCCTGCTCGGACGGGACAGCGCGTTTCTCAGCGCTGCCGGTGTCTTCTTCGCCGGCCCTTCTGACGGCGTCATCACGAATCTCGCCACACCGCTCCGGACGTTTTCCCGCCCCGTGCTGAAACCCGCCTGCCCTGAAGGCACCCAGGCCGCCATTTTCGCGGTTCCCGCCCCGGGCTTCAGGGAGAAGGAAGTCAGCGTGGAGGACGCGGGGGATTCCTGGCTCGTCACCGTGAAGGGCTCCCTCCTCCAGGGAACGGAAAAAACGGATTCCCGTTCCGCCGCGGAAAGCTTCTCCGCCTCCGAAGAAATCCCGGAGCCTGCCCCTTCGGGCAGTCTTCAGCTCGGAACGGGCACGTCCTCAGGAGAGGATGTCCCGCAGGACACGTATTTCTACATGGCCGATTCCTCAGCCCTCGTCATGACAGGCTGTTTTCCCACACCCTAGCCCGACAGGGACGCCTCATGCAGCTCGCTGATACTCTTCTCGCTCTCTTTGTGCTCTGCGCCGCTTTTGCCGGCGCGGCCACACTGCAGGGAGCCGAACGCTGCCGGGATGACGCCGGGGCCGCGGCCTGGCAGGCCGACACGCTGCGCATCGCGGCGCGTCAGCTTCCGCCATCCTCAACGCCGGAAACAGTCCGGCTTTCCGTCCCGGACGATCTCACCTCCCTGCCTCCCGGCTTTTCCGCGGAGGGCGCAGGCGGCCGGCCCTTCCTCGTGCTCGTGAAGAAGACGGCCGGCGGCACGGACATCCTTGTCCTGGCCAAAGGCACGGCTTCAGGAAACGATGCCCTTCCGAGAGCCGCTGCGCTCCGCCTCCAAGGCGGCTTCTACCGCCCGTCAGACCGGCGCGCCCGGGCTCTCGGTCTCTCCGCGTCATCCGTATGGCTGCCCGGTGAGGGCAGAGCTCTTGACCTCGCCTCATTCGGCCTGACCGCCGTACCCGAAGGCTCCTTCGGCATTCTGGACGGCCCCGGAGCGGGACAGACGGACACCCTCAGAGAGGAAATCCTGCGCAGAGAGCCTCTCTCCGGACACGAGGAGCTCTCCGTTATGGAAACGGATCTCGGCCTTTCCGGACACGCGCTTGAGGACGTTTCCGCGCTCAGGTTCTTGAATACCTATTCCGGCCCGGCCTCCACGCTCAGTGGCTTCGGCTCCCTTCCCGCGCCGGAGGACTACAGCGGCCCCGCGGAAACGCCGGCCGCCCTCTGCGCCGGAGAGAACAACACGGGGCGCCTCATTCTGGATTCCCGTTTCGGCCTCGGCCTCTGCCGGGACGGACGCTTTGCTCTCCTCGCTGACAGTGAAAACAGCCTCTCCGTGCGGAACATGGGCGTAACCAGCGCCGTGAGCCTGACCAGTAACGGCGGCGCGGCCTTCACCAGGGGAACCATTCCCGTGCCTGTCTGCCGGTCCGGCGAAGAGCCCGCCGTTTTCTTCGCGCCCATGCGTACGGGTATGGCAGTCCCCTGGATCCCGAAGGACTGCCTCTCCGCCCTCGCCTCCACAGACGGACAGAAAGAAGCGCTTGAAAGGATTCCCGCCCGGTATTTCCGCGCGGCGGGGCCGGCCCTCCTGCGTTCCGCCGTGTCCCGGTCAGGTTCCATCTGGATGCTTACCTGCAACCTTTCTCCCGACTCGCTGGCCATGCGCCCGGCCGGTTCCACGCTGAAGAAGAACAGCCCGGATCTCGCCGCCGCGCAGGATCTCATCGCGGACTGGTACTACGCCTCGGGGCAGGTAACACGGCCAGCCGGCTCTTCCGCGCCGCGCACTCTCCCGGCCGCCTGTCCGTCCCCGGGCTTTGACAGACCCGTTCCCTTCGCCTGGTTCACTGCCTGCATCACGGAGGCTGTTCCATGAGCATCCCTGAAACGCTTCTCGCCGCGGTCTGCCTGCTCGTGACCTGTTCCGGAATCGCCGTCATGGCCGAAGACTGGCGGGACACAGCCAGCGCAAACCGGGCCGCCGCGGAATTCACAGTCACGGCCAGGCGCGCCGCGGCCTGGGTCCTCTCCCGCCGCGCGGATCTCGCTGGAAAGGCAGAACACGCTCCTTTCAGCCTGACAGAGCTGTGCCCGGAAACGTCTTCGGCCCGGAACAGCGTCACAGGCCAGCCGTATACGGCTTTCCTCTTCACTCCGGAAACGGGACGGCTCTCCCTCGCGCTCTTCGCAGCCGGCGGCTCCGGGGACAGGGAAATGCCCCGGAAAATCATCCGTCCCGCAGCGCGCCGCATCGAAGCGGGCTTTTTCGTGGCAGAAGACGGACTTCTTGTCCGGGGAAACGAAAAACTCAGCCCTGCCTCTCTCTGTTCCGGATGCGGCTCTCTCTCCTCAGCCCTGCCCGCCGGTTCCTGGGGAACCATCCTCACCCTTCCCGAAGGCCGCGCCGTCTCCGCCGTGCCGGCAGACGGCCTCGTTTCCCGTCTCGCCGTACCCGGAGGAGAAGAAGCGCGCATGGACGCGGCGCTCGGCATGAACGGCAATGCCGTCACAGACCTCTCTGCCCTCTTCTTTTCCGGTGGTAATGGCGGACCGGCTTCCGCCGGGGACGCCGCCTTCCGGGAATCGTGCGCGTCGGGATCCGGCGAAGGCACGCTGACTTTCTTCAGCGGCAGCGGCCTCCTCCTCTGCCGGGGAAAGGAAGCCGTGGCCCTGCCGGACTCCCTGTCATCCCTTCTCCTCCGTCAGGCCTCGCGTCCCGACATCAGCGCCAGCGCCTCAGCCCTCAGACAGGCTTCCGCGGCCGGAACCTTTCCAGCCAGCGGCACAGGCGCCACAGGATCCGTGACCTGCCCCCAGGGCATGATCCCCGCTGTCTGGTCCGCCGCCGTCCTGATCCAGAAAAAAACCTCGGTCAGAAAAAACGGAGAGGAAGTTCTCGGCGCGCCCCCGGCGGGATACAGCGGAAACGCCATGCGCCTGCGCGTCTGCCTTCATCAGGGGGAATAAAACATGCGCCTTTTTCTGTTTCTGTCACTGCTTCCGGCTTTTTTCCTGCACTTCCCGCTCCCCGCCTCAGCCGCCCTGAACAGCCGCGAAAAAGCGCTGGTCCCGCTCTTTGAGGAACCCTGCCGGCGCTTCGGCATTCCCCGCGTGCTCGCTCTGGCCATAGCCCGCCAGGAGTCGGACAGCCGTCCCCTGCTTATCAATATCCAGGGAAAAGATGTCCTCCCGCGTACCCCCGCGGAGGCACTGCGCATGGCGGAGTCCTGTCTTGCGCGGGGACTGTCCTTCGATGTCGGCCTCATGCAGATCAATTCCTACTGGATACGCCGTTACCGCATCCCCCTGCGCCGGCTTTTCCATCCCCGTGACAACATTTACGTGGCCTGCTTTATTCTGGCGGAGAGCATGCAGCGCGACGGCTCGACCTGAAAAGCTGTCGGGCATTACCACTCGCGTACGCCATGGCGCCGTGACGGCTATATCGCCCGCGTACGGCACCATCTCAGGGATATCCTCGAAAGGTAGGGACAGCGTACGGGGACGCATATGTTCAGAGAAAAATTCATCCTTCCCTGCCGAACCGTTTTCTCCTGAAAGTCTTTCCTGCACACGCATCCGCGCCGCTCCCGGTGAAAAGAACGCAGACCGGGCACGGGGGACCTGATGTTCCTCCGCCGGGCCGCCTGGTTCCGGCATGCACGGGGCCGGGCTTCCGGCAAAAAAGAGTCCTGCATAAAAAGGAGACCTTTTATGCAGGACTTTTTGGTACGGCTTTCCCGTATGCCGTGGTTTTCTTCTATCTGACAGTGCTGGCAAACTCACGGCCATAATCACGGCAGAGCTTCTGTGTGGCTTCGTCCGGGGCCCACTGGCAGCGCAGTCCGTCGTTGACGATTTCAAAGCCGGCGCCGTCAAGAAGGGCAGTTATCTGTTTGACGGCCTCGCCGCTCCATCCGTAGCTTCCGAAGGCAGCGGCTTTCTTATTCCTGAACTTCAGTCCGCGGATCATCTCCATGATGCCGCCTATGGAGAACAGGTAACCGTAATTGATGGTCGGAGAGCCGACGAGGATGGCTTTGGATTTGAAGACTTCCGTGACGATATCGTTTTTGTCGTCAACAGCTGAATTGAAGAGCTTGACCGTCAGGGACGGATCGGCCTCACGCAGCCCCCCGGCGATGCATTCGGCCATGCGGCGAGTCGAATTCCACATGGTATCATAAATAAGGGTGATCTGATTTTCCTGATAGGCCCCGGCCCATTTCTGATAGGTGCTGACAATCTGCAGGGGATCCCTGCGCCAGATGACGCCGTGACTCGGACAAATCATGCTGACGGGAACATTCATTTTGAGGATTTCATCGATCTTGCGGGTGACCATGGGACTGTAGAGATTCAGGATATTTGTGTAGTATTTCATCGCCTCCCGATACAGTTCGGCCTGATCCACGCAGTCATTGAACAGGCTTTCACTGGCATAATGCTGCCCGAAGCCATCGTTGCTGAACAGGATGTTGTCCCCCGTCATATAGGTGAACATCGTGTCAGGCCAGTGAAGCATGGGCGCCTCAATAAAGACGAGCTTTGTGTCGCCGAGCTCCAGCGTATTGCCGGTCTTCACCGTGACAAAATTCCAGTCCTGATGATAGAGGCCGCGCAGGATGGCCTCACCCTTCTTCGTGCAGTAAATCGGTGTATCCGGAATCTTCCGCATCAGAGCCGGCAGGGCACCGCTGTGATCATTTTCGTTATGATTCATGACGATGCAGTCAATGTCTTTTAGATCGATTTCCTGCTCCAGGTTAGCGACGAATTCTTCGTCAAAGGGCTTCCAGACCGTGTCCATCAGGACGGTCTTCCTGTCCCGGATCAGGTAGGAGTTATAGGAAGATCCCTTCTCCGTAGAATATTCATGGCCATGGAACTCGTTCAGTTCCCAGTCAGTCTTGCCGACCCAGGTTACTCTGTCCGTGATTTTCTTTCCCATTTCGGACCTCCGTATTTTTCCCCAGTATATCCCAGACCGGCCCGTGTCCTTCCTGTCAGTGCGGTCTGCCGTGACAAATGACACGTGCTTACAACAAAAAAGACGGCCCCCTCACCGGCCTGATCAGGGGGCGGGTTTCCTTCTCCGGACTGGCTTATCCCAGGGACAGAGTTATGCCCGCCCCGGGAAGCCCGGGGCGGAAGAAGAGATCCCAATGACAGGGAGAGAAAAGAACAGAAAAGGGCAGCGCCGGACTCAGAAGTCCCACTTTACGCCTGCGGAAACATTATATTCCCTTGTATAGTGATCGCCGCTTTCGCGCTCAGCCTGCATATAGAGACGAAGCGTATCCGCAGCCTGCCAGTCCACGCCCAAGCCGTAGTACACGCGCGTGCCGTGCATGTTCGCGGTCATGTCCTCGCCGTTGAAGGAAGCCTTCTGCCGGCCCAGGAATTCCCTGTTCACGCCGCCCTTCACGGAGGGCTGGATGTAGTGGCCGCCATCGCCGCCGTCGAGGGCAAACTTCCTGCCGAGGACAACGCCCGCGCGCCCGGTCAGGGAATCCATATCCTTCTGGCTGATCTCCATGCCGTTGCTGGCTTCGAAATCTCCTCCCTTCACCCAGAAGTAGGAGAGCTCGAGCTGGGGTTCGAGAAACCAGAAGTCACGTCCCTCATTGCTGTAGGCGAAGTCAAACCTGCGTCCTGCCTCCAGTGAGGCGCCAAGGCCGTATGAAGATCTGTCATCGCGAACCCGGGTTCCGTCGAGCATGGTGCTGCGTATCCTGTGATTGTACCAGTCTATGGTTCCGACAGCGTCCGCGTACCAGCCGCCGTCTCCAAGCCATGTCGCGTACAGCCCGCAGCCGGCGCTCTTCAGATCGCCGTTTCCGCCCCAGGAGCCGTTCACGTTCTGACGCGCGAGGGCGCCGCGGAGCTGGATACCAGCAGCCAAAAGGGAATTGCCGCTCGCAAAAACCGGCGCATCATAGCCCAGGGAAGCGCCGTACGTCGTCTGGGTAAATGTCGTGTCCGCGAAGCCTTCGAGACGGGCAGTATCAGCAAAACCGCGCACCCACAGGCCCGTCTGCGTGTCTGAGCGCATTTCGCCGAGGCGCTTGCGCAGATCCGTGAGCTGGCCGTACCACATGGCGTAGTGCCCGGCCAGGCCGGAAAGCGCGGCTTCCGCCTCGCCCGTGGGAGAAAGCACTGCGTGCCCTCCTCCTCCGCCAGGAGTGTCGGGGGTTGAATCACCTCCGCCGGGAGTATCTGGGGTGGGCTTGTCTCCGTCCGAAGGTTTTTCCGACGGATCCCGGGACAGGAACCACTCCGTGGAACCGTCCTTCTGCCGGCTGGAGAGCCTGTAGATATACATACCGAGATCCACCTGCTGCCCGGGGTTGGCGAGCGAGAAGGTGCCTGCGCCCTCATTCCGGCGCACCAGCCAGGTATTCATGTCGACGGCCGAAATATCGGTTCTGCCAGAGGAGGCCACAAAGACTTTGCTGCTTCCGGAAGCGTACCGGCTGATATCCACCTGATCGACGCCTTCAGTACTGTCGTGTTCCACCTTCAGGCGGAACAGGCCGCCGGATCCGTCAAGACTGCCGACATTGAGTCTCTGGAATTCCGCAGCCGAGTCGAGGGAAACCGTGCCCCCACTGAGACTGAGTGAGGTAACTGCGGAAGGTCCGTAGTTTGTGCCGTCCGTATACACGGGTCTCACGTTCCAGATATTGCCGCTCCCGAGCGTTACCGAGACTGACGCCCCGTCGGCCTTGTCCGAAAAACCTGTCCATACGGCCGTGCCGCCAAGGGAAACGGTGGCCCGACTCGTATCATACGCCCCGATGCCGCCCTGAAGCGTACCCGCTTCCTGAGCTGTTAGAGTGGCCTGTGCGCTGTCCGCCGTGCGGACAATATCCGAAGCTTTCAGGTTCAGCGTGCCGCCTGTTATGGACACGGATGAGCTGCCGCTGGCATCAATGCCATTTTCCGAAAGATCCAGACTGGCGGTGCCAGCGCTGACCGTGACCGTGGCGTTCCCCTCTGCCTTCGCCGCTGTCTCGCCGCCGGTCATGGTGAAGGCATCAGTCGTCAGCGAAACAGCGGCATTGTCCGCATACATGCCGCAGGCTACATTTTCAAACTTCGTCATACTGTTTGTGACAGTGATAACGCTCTTTTGGGGATCTTTTTCATCCACCTCAGCATAGAAGCCGTAGTCAAAATCCTGAAACAATAAATTCGTGCCGGTAACCGTTATTGCTGCGGTACTGTATAGCCCTATCCCACCTCCAAAAGCTCTATCGGGATTGGGATCAGGGTTTGGAGCGTGGGATATTCCAACGAGCGTTCCACCTTTTATGCTGACATCGTCATTCACACGGTCATCGTCATCGCCCTCCACGGTCATAGCGATGATCGCGCCAGGATTGGCTATCACGTATGGGGATTCTTTATTCTTAAAATCAAAGGTCAGGGTGGCACCATTGCGTATTTCCAGCGTATCTCCGGCATGGATGACCCTGCCCATTCCAATCCCTTGTTTTTGGCGATAATCGTCCCAGCCTGTATCTGAGTCGACAATATAATGCAGATCCATGGCTCGGGGCTCGTCCACGTTCACAGAGCCCAAAAATCCCAACACGGCAAAAAAACAAAAAAGGCTCAGTCCACAAATCTTCTTCAAAGCGGACCTGTGCCCGGGAAGCAGATTCCCTATTTCCCTTTTTCCCGGCATTTCATTACCCCGCATTTATTCAGACAGCTTATTGAAAAAATTCAAATACTGTCAATACTATGCTCTTTAAAAATTCTTCGCGCACTAAACAATCTCTTGTCATCGCTATAGCTGCCAAAGATGCCGAGAATGTCTCTCCCGGGGAGCATCCGGAAGATCAGAAGAGTTGTGCAGAATATCATTTTCAGGATTACTGGTTCTTTATACTACAAAAATTCAAATACATATGTTGATAAATTCAGCCACACCCCTGACATCTCCCTGTCCCTTCCTCTCTGCAGCGCCTCGTACTTCGGGGAGAGAATCTCCTTGTGGCGGGCCGGATTCCGGGATGGCAGAGCTCCTCTGCTTTGGAGTGATGAATCCGCCGGGAAAAAATGAAACCGGTTTCTCTCCGGCTCCGGGATGATGCCGGATCAGACCGGTATGGGGCACTTCCAGGGGGCCTCAGGCTGGTCTGCAGGGGACCCTCATATGAAAGACTTAACGGGAAAGAAAAATACCGCTCCAGCGAAATCGATCTCTTCCCAAGCCCGGGAGCTGCCGGGGGAACCATAGCCACTGTCCTGCCCGGGAACATCAGCGGAAACAATCAGACAGAACCGTTATCAGACCTGAAACGTTGAAGAAGTTTATGACGACCGAAGCTTCCGGGCTGCTCCCGGCTTCAGGAACGCCGAACGCCGCGGTCGGCCACTCCGCTCATCCATGTCAGCTCTTGGTGCGCTCAATGCCCTAAAAAATACAAGCAGGGGAAACTGCAGCCGGCATGCGTGATACGGGTCCCTATGCGCCAGCCCCGCCGCCGTCCGCGCCGGAGCCAGAACAGACGGAGAAGCCCGTGTACGACGTACACGGGCTTCTCCCCAATCAGGCTGTCCGCCTTTCTAGAACTCGTAGTGCACCTGGAACAGTCCGGAAACGCCCTCCCGGACTCCTCCGTAGCCGGTGGCACCGAGCGTAAAGAAGAGCGGCTCACCTTCAGAGGGTCTCAGCCTGAGGCCTGCCTCCACCATAGCCGTATCGCCCGTAAGTGAGGCGGACGGCGTATCGTGACCGTAAATGTCGGATGTACTCCTGCCGTTGAACTGGCGCTCGTAGGCCGCACCGAGATACCAGCTGAACACATCGCTGCCCTTAAAGCTCAGACGCGCTCCGCCGCGCAGGCGGTTCGAATCCATGGCGTCGAAGTTCACACGGCTTCCGCTGATGGATCCGTCGTCCTCGCTCACGTGTGACCACAGATACTTTGCGTAGATATCAAGGTCAACGTTGTCCGTGACGGACTTCATCCAGCCGATGCCGCCGTGGGCAGCCATATAGGGAGACTCCGAGCTGTAATCGGCTTCGGAGCCGTTGACGCGCCAGCCGTCCGTATCCCAGTTGTAATTCAGCATGCCGATGCGGAAAGATCCCTCAGCGTAAAGGCCCTGCATGGCCGTCTCATTGAGGTAAAGCTTTCCGAGGGCACCGACGCCGTAGTACCCGGCGTTGCCATCGCTGTCAAAACTGTCATACCCGGCATGTTCGTGCTCAGCGTTAAAACGGGAAAGCCCCGCCTCAAAGAACACACCCGCCAGGAAACCAACCGAGCGCAGCTTGCAGTAACGGGCGAGGCCCACCATGGCATTTCCGCTCGTCATGTTAAAGTGCGTGCCCGTCTTGTAGGTTGAGTACCCACCGGTAACTGTCATGAACGCTCTCGTGCCGCAGGGCTCTTCGCCGGGAAGACACATAGCGCTTTCCGCAGCGCTTTCCATGCCGGCGCCGGCCACCATGTCACCGCCCTGATCCACGAGAGCGAGACCGGGAAGACGATCGACGTTGAAGGTCTTCGTACGGTGATCGGCCTGCACATTCTTCGTCCGGGCGATGAGATCCTGGCCGTTCTTGATGAAGTAATCCACATCGAAGGTCAGGAAGCCTTTGGAGAGTCCGGACTGGGAACTGGTCATGCCGGCTGTGCCGGTCTCATTGTCCATGGTGCCGTCATTGGATACTGCGCCAGCATACGGCACATAGGAACCGTCGGAACCGATGGTCACGACGCTGGCGCCGTTCACGTAGAGGTTCGTGCCCGAGAAGCTGGACGAGGCCGTGGGCGTGTGGACGAGGACATATTCCTCCGGCACGTTGCCGGGCTGATTCCTCAGACTCTGAATGGAGACGCTGGTGAAACTTCCCTTCCCGTCACCAATGACGGCGGATTTCGCGAGATCCGCGCTGGGCGTCCCCTCCGCCACATCGGAGAAATTCAGGTTCTGGAAATTCTGCAGGCTGTCCGCCTGAATCTGGCCATGCAGGTTCAGGGTGTTGCCGGTGAAGACGTCAGAAGAGGTTCCGCCCGACCGGCCGCCGTACAGATCAGAGCCCGCGAAACTGGCCGTGCCATAAAGCGTGACCGTATTGTTTACAGCCGAGCCATCGTCGTAGCCGCCGACCACAGCGGCGCGCACCCGTCCGGCGGTTACCGTGATGCTGTTGCTGCTGGCTGAGCCGTCTTCGGTGTAGCCGCCATAGAGACGTTCAGAGACCGAGCCGCCTTCCATGACAATGATATTGCCCGAAGCATCGCCGGACAGGGTATGTCCGCCTTCAGCGCCGCCGCTGACAGTACCATCGATGTAGACAAAGTTCCCCTCTGCCCTGCCGGTTTCCGTATAGCCGCCATAGACACTGCCCGTAACAGTGCTGCCGCCTTCAATCCTGACCGTGTTGCCGGAAACACTGGCCGTAACGGAACTGCTTCCGGCAAGACTGCCCGTATCACCGGAAACACTGTCCCTAACAGCCTGAAATGATTCTTCAGAGACCTCTGCGCCGGCACTGCTTCCGAAAACCGAGCCGCCATAGACACTCCCGCTGACAGTGCTTCCTCCGGCAAGAATAACGGTATTTTTTCTGCGGTAACACTGAATTCTGACTGCGCCAGGGCATCTACCGAAGCAGGGGAGACTCTGACGATGCCGCCGTAGACGTTCCCGTCCACGGTAAGGGTGCCGGCTGTGCCGGCAATGGACACTGTGTTGGAATCAGCGCTGCCATGAAAAACGACCGGAGCCGCTTCTGGCTGGACGGGATCCGGAACCAGAAAAGACATCATGAGAACAGGAGTTTCCATCACAGAGCCTGACATCCCGTATTCAATCAGACCGCCATGCACATCTCCGCTCACGGCTGAACTGTCAGCAATGCCCACAGTATTGCCATCGGCATGGGCAGTGAAGGCCGTAGGAGGCGGTATGATAGCAAATTCAGGGGCCGCAGCGCTGCGCTGAAAACTCGGATACGCATAGGTCTGTCCGCCTGTTCTGATGGTTCCGCCGTAGACATCCCCGGCAGAAGACTGCTCAAGAAAAACGCCGTTCCCACTGGCCGAGAGGCTGACAGATGACAGGACACCGTCGGAGCTGTCCGACGACGTACTTACAGGGTACGGATACGCAAAACCGGATTCAATCAGGCCGCCATATACACGCGCACCGGAGGCACTGACATGGGAAAGGGCAGCGGTATTGGTGTCAGCCGAGACATTGATGCCCGGATATATTTCACTAATCCTGACGCAGCCTCCGAAAATACCATCACTCTTCACGCCGGCACCGGAAAGGGTGTCCGTGCTGATCTCCACTCCGACACCGGAAAAAGCGACAGTATTGTTATCCGCCGAGACATCCAGAGGTTCAGGGGAAAGCTCCGCGGGAGCCGGTTCAGCGACACTGACCAGGTTTACCGGGCCCCATGCCCAATATTCCACGAGGCCGCCGTACACGGGAACACCCATTGTCCCTCCGGACATGGTGACAGCGTTCCTGTCGGCTTTGCCGGGGCTGCCATAGACATATCCGCCGTACACTCTCCCGAATCCATTCATGCTGCTTATCGTGGAATCGCCAGAGATGCTGACGGCATTGCCATACGCGTTGCCGAAGTTGTCATAAACGACCCCGCCGCCGACCAACCCCTCCACAGAGGAATCTTCTATCGTCACCGTGTTCGCATATGCGTCACCGGGGCCCCAGTACATGGCTGCGCCGCCAGTGATGGTGCCGCTCAGGGACGATCCTCCGGTGAGGCTCACGCTGCTTTCGTAAGCGTTCCCTTTTCCTGACCAAACGAGAGCGCCAAAGATGTCTCCCGGGGTATCCGGGATGACCCCGGTCAGCGCCACCTGCCCTTTTGCGTCACCGCCATTCTGTGTCCAGCTTGCAGGGGTCATCCCGTATTCATTTTTCTCAGTGTCAGGAATTGTGCTTTCAAAGGAAAGCGTTCCATTGAGGGCGCTGCTGCCGTCATCTCTCCAGTCATGGGCGGCAAAGGCTGTGCCGCAGGGGAAAAAAGTGAGCCATGCGGCAGCCGCACTGATGAGCCAGGGCGCGCTCCGCAGAGATCTGCGCGCGGCTCCGGAAAACCCCCAGGCTCCCCTCTGACGTAAAGAAACTTTTGTAACGCCTTTTTTCTTCATTACTCATTCTCCTTGAGACGATATCCCGCGCCCTGACAGACAGGAATTCACTCTTCCCGGGAAACAGGCCGGGCTTTCGCTGCAGGCTGATTCCGCTTTCACATCCTCGTGGTGGAATTTTTTATTTTGCCTGTTTGAATTAGTACTAATATGTTTTGCGCTCTGAGTGCAAGATATAATTCATAAAAAAATGGACGTTAAAAGAAAAATTTGCCTTTTGTACCCTCCGAAAATTTCTGCTACTGGCTACGAATATAAAGTGTCTGCTATGTGATATAGAACGATTCCTTAATAAAAATAAGATTTAATACGCCGTGTGATATCCCTGACTAACCTGCATTGTGCGCAGGAAATAGCGCTCTGCAGACGGAGTATTTCCGACAGAAGGGGCAAAACAGGGGCCGGTGCAGTGGCGTATACTCCCGCTGGCTTTCCGCATGCTTCGCATGATGTGAGACAGACACCCCTGCCCGCCCGCGGTTCTTCCCATCAATGCCCGGCGTATGTTCCCGGAGAAACTCCCCGCATCCGATACCGGTGAACCGGTAGCCTGCCGTGAGGTTTTCTTTTCAAAAAAAAACAGCCTCTCTGCGTGCGTCTGGCGCACAGACAGAAAGGCTGTTTTTGTCTGTGGGTGTCCGGGATGTTTTCCCCGGACGGCCCTGGCTGTGTTTTCCTTAGAATTCGTAGCGTATCTGGAACGTGCCGCTTACGCCTTCCCGCGTCCCCGCATAGCCGGAGGCGCCAAGCATGAAGGTGACAGGAACATCCTTTGAAGGCTTCAGCTGCAGGCCGGCTTCCACCATGGCCGTGTCACCCTTCAGAGAGGCAGAAGGCGTGTCATAGCCGTACACATCGGACGCGCTCCGGCCGTTGAACTGACGCTCGTAGGCTGCGCCGAGGTACCAGCTGAACGTGTCACTGCCCTTAAAGCTCAGGCGCGCACCGCCGCGCAGGCGGTTCGAATCCATGGCATCGAAGTTCACATGGCTACCGCTGATGGAGTCGTCATCCCCGCTCACATGCGACCACAGGTATTTGGCGTAAATATCAAGGTCAACGCTGTCCGTGAGAGACTTCATCCAGCCGATGCCTCCGTGAGCCGCCATATAGGGCGACTCCGAGCTGTAGTCGACGTCGGAGCCGTTGACGCGCCAGCCGTCCGTATCCCAGCTGTAGTTCAGCATGCCGATACGGAAGGATCCCTCGGCGTAGAGTCCCTGCATGGCCGTCTCATTGAGGTAGAGCTTCCCCAGGGCGCCCGCGCCATAATAGCTGGCATTGCCCTCGCTGTCGAAGCTGTCATAGCCGGCATATTCATGCTCTGCGTCAAAACGGGAGAGGCCTGTCTCGAAGAATACGCCGGCGAGAAAACCGACTGAAGGCAGTTTGCAGTAACGGGCCAGGCCCACCATGGCATTTCCGCTCGTCATGTTAAAGTGCGTGTCTGCCTTGTAGGTCGAGTACCCTCCGGACACGGCCATGAAGGCGCGCGTCCCGCAGGGTTCTTCGCCGGGGAGACACATGGCGCTTTCCGCGGCGCTTTCCATGCCTGCGCCGGCCGCAAGGTCGCCGCCCTGATCCAGCAGGGCGAGGCCGGGGAGGCGATCAATATTGAAGGACTTCGTACGGTGATCGGCCTGCACATTCTTCGTCCGGGCGACGAGATCCTGGCCGTTTTTGATGAAGTAATCCACATCGAAGTTCAGAAAGTCTTTGGTGAACCCGGACTGGGATCGCGTCATGCCGGCTGTGCCGGTCTCATTGTCCAGTGTGCCATCGTTGGACACGGTGCCCGTATACGGCACATAGGAACCGTCGGAACCGATGGTCACGGCGTCTGCGCCGTTCACGTAAAGGTTCGTGCCCGCGAAACTGGACGAAGCCTTTGGCGTATGAATGAGGACATATTCATCAGGCACGTTACCGTGCTGATTCCTCAGATTCTGAATGGCGACATTGGTAAAACTCCCCTTCCCGTCACCCAGGACGGCGGATTTCGCGAGATCCGCGCCTGGCGTGCCGTCAGCCACGTCGGAGAAGTTCAGGTTCTGGAAGTTCTGCAGGCTGTCCGCCTGAATCTGGCCGTGCAGATTCAGGGTGTTGCCGGTGAAAACGTCAGAAGAGGTTCCGTCCGACCGGCCGCCGTACAAATCAGAACCCGCGAAACTGGCCGTGTCGTACAGCGTGACCGTGTTGTTTACAGCCGTGCCGTCGTCGTAGCCGCCGGCCACAGCGGCGCGCACACGTCCGGCGGTTACCGTGATGCTGTTGCTGCTGGCTGAGCCGTCCCCGGTGTATCCGCCATAGAGACGGTCGAAGACCGTGCCGCCCTCCATGACAACGGTATTGCCCGAAGCGTCACCGGACAGGGTATGTCCGCCTTCCACACCGCCTCTGACAGTACCATCGACGTAGACAAAGTTCCCTTCTGCCGTGCCGTTTTCCGTATAACCGCCATAGACACTGCCCGTAACAGAACTGTCTCTTTCAATCCTGACCGTGTTGCCGGAAACACGGCCCGTAACAGCCTGGGCCCCTTCGGAGGCCCCTGTGCTGGCATTGATCCGGGATACCGAGCCGCCATAGACACTTCCGCTGACCGAACTTTCTCCGGCCAGGATAACAGTATTTTCCCCGGCGGTAACGGTGGCTTCTGGCTGCGCAGAGCCAGTTGTCGAAGCAGGGGAAACTTTCACGATGCCGCCGTAGACATCTCCGGCAGAAGACTGTTCAAGAAAAACGTTATTTCCACTGGCCGAGAGTCTGACCGGTGACTGAGCACTGCCAGAGCTGTCCTTCGCACTTCCGGATGCAATCAGGCCGCCGTATACGCGCACACCGTCAGCACTGACTCTGGAAAGGGAAACGGCGTTGGCATCAGCCGAGGCGCTGATTCCCGGATAGATTTCTCCGGGCCTGACACAGCCGCCGAAAATCCCTTCGTTCTCCACTCCGACATGTAAAGAGGTGTCCGCGTTGGTCTTCACCCCGACACCGGAAAGAGTAACGGTGTTGTGATCCGCTGTGGCATCCGGCGTTTCAGTGGATGCCGCCCCCTGTGCCGTGTATTCCACAAGGCCGCCATAAACGCCTCCGGCCAGCTTCCCTCCGGACACGATGGCATCGTTCCTGTCGGCTTTGCCAAGGCTGCCAAAGAGATATCCTCCATATACTATGTCGTTTACAGCAGAATCACCGGAGATTCTGACAGCGTTTTTATATGCGTTACCGGTGCTATGATTTACAAGCCCGCCAACGACCATGCCGCCCACAACGGATTTATCCAGCGCTACAGTATTGGCATATGCGTCCCCGGTGCTTCTGATAACAGTGTCTTTGTTGCCGTCAGGGTACACGGTAATGACTGCTCCGCCGGTGACCGCGCCTTTCACAGGAGAACTGTATAACTTTACCGTATTATTATGCGCATCTCCAGTGCTCCCTGCCAGGACAGCGCCGGTGACCGAGCCCATCAACAACTGTTCATCCGATTCCGCGGCATGATCTATTGTTACCGTGTTATTATATGCATTTCCCGTGCTCAACCTCAAAGCTGCGCCAAAGACCTGACCCGTCACAGAAGAGTTTTCTTTTATTACTACCGTATTAGTATACGCGTCTCCGGTACT